>Ga0172380_10004841_pt1 | contig 16925 bp, 39 predicted proteins | sample Leawe162metaG_FD_119747 | JGI IMG/M metagenome (GOLD analysis project Ga0172380, IMG submission 119747) | Leachate microbial communities from a municipal landfill in Southern Ontario, Canada - Leachate well 162 metaG | ecosystem: Engineered > Solid waste > Landfill > Unclassified | place...
ACTCTTTTCCGACTATCCCTTAAACCGCTGGGTCAAACATCCTGCTTACCCGGATCCGGTCGGCCCTCTTGCCGGGTATTGACATTGATGGAGCAGGCCGGGCCGGGTAGCCAGGGCAATGGGTGATCACCGCGGACAGGCGGAACTTACCGTTCGGCATAATCACTATCCGGTCTGCTGTTGCGGATGATGCTGACATGATTAAAAGAGTGTTAACGGCGTTACTATATAAATATGTAGGTAGGTAGATAGATATAAACTGTTATAAAACCAATGTTAATCCGGTGATATAAACGGGATATATCAGGAATATGTTTGCAATGAGCCACGATTCTGACTCATGGATTCTACCAAAAGAAGCACCTTGTATAAAACCAGAAAAAGAATATGAATTTCAAATATTACCTGGGGTATATAGGTTAAAAAATAAACAAGTGACACCTATAAAGCGACAGTTAAAAGAGAGAATTATTGATCTAACCCCCAAAACATGCACCTCTTGTAAAATTGAGAAACCCGGAGATGAATTTGTTATTAAGAGAAGGATCTGTAAACTATGTTGGAACGAGATGATGTCAAAACGCAGGCATGACTCATGAGAGAACCAACCCTACAATGAATCAAAAAAGTGTTCACTCTTTCTTGGGGTCCATGTGGCAGAGCGGGTATTATCAAATATTTTTAAAAATGTTACGCGCATGAAAATGAATCACACGGGATATGATTTCATCTGTGGTAAAGGTTTTAAAATTGATGTAAAATCGTCATGTGGTGAAGAGGGGTGGAATTTTATCCTAAAACAAAATAAGATTGCAGACTATTTCTTATGTTTGGCCTTTGATAATCGGGAATCATTAAACCCTCAATTTTTATGGTTGATCCCTGGGCCGGTTGTCAATTATAAAACCGGATTGCACATTCAGAGATCCCAAAGTGCAAAATGGAAAGAATATGAATTACCGATTGAAAGGGTAATGGAGTGTTGTTCCTCGTTAAAGGAGATTGATGTAGATGGAATGCCCGAAGTGTAAATATGAGGCTGTGAAATCTGGAAAGGCAATACGAAAAGGGGGAGTTAAACAGCGTTATCAATGTAGAAACTGCGGGTATGTTTTCATTGAGAAATAATTACTATTTTAGCACAATTTAGTTTTTCATTAGCATTTCGGGATGAATCTAGGAAATACTCAATACCACTCTTTCCTTATTGAGGAATCTCTTTTAGTAATTATTAAATACCAGTGATGATATAGTAAGTAGTATATGACAGAGAAAACCACAGCCCTCTCGGTTGAGGGTTATGAAATGATCGAGAAGACGGTTATGCCGCAGGGCGCCACATCAGGACGGGTGTATGTCCCTAAAGCATGGATCGGGAAGAAGGTCAAGATTATCAGGACCGAACAAATAGCAAAGGTGTGAAAAAAACCATGAACGAAGAAAAAGAATGTGCAATTGTGTATAAGACGGAAAACGTGAAAACGGTTTCGCCTGTCGCGCCTGTGATCGACGCAGACCGTGAAACCTACCAGTCCCTGAAGGCTGAACAGACACGGCTCTGGAAAGAGTTTAAGGCTGAAGATGATAGGATTTCAGCGATCCTCCAGAAAAATCGGCATAATTGGAAAATAGAGAACGATGAGATAGAGGCCCGCCTAAAACAGTTTGCCCGGCCGGAATGCTATGGCAACCTTGATAACCACCTGAAGCGGGTAAGCGGTCCGGCACAGTGTGAGGCGTGTGGACATATCCTAAGATGCTATCAGGCACAGTGCGAACGGGGGCGGTGCTGATGACCGAAACGGGCACCATCCAAAACCGGACCCACGACCAGCGGCAGATCACCGATTGCCCTGTCAGGATTGCATATGCTCAGCTCATTAACGAGACTGATGAGGACTTCGCATCGTTCCTGTATGAACGTGGCCTGACCCCGGATATGAACACGGAGAACTTCTACGCTGCGAGAGCGCGTGCTGACCCCTGCGGATGGCCGGCCGATCCGAGCGAGGTGTGAAAGATGGCACTCGTAACCGTAGAGGGACAGATCACCACCATCAACCCTCAGACCCGAACCCTCGCATTGAAGGACATATCAGGAGTCACCCACATGATCCGATGGGGACAGGGCCACGATCAGAAGATGCAAAAGCAGCAGCAGTGGTGGTTCTGCAAGATCACCGGAGAACTGGCGGAGGATGTGATCACTCTTGATGTACTGGATTTCTTCAAGAAGCCGGAGAACTGGCCTTCCAATCAAAAGAGCGGCGGCGGGTACTCAGGGCCCCGCACCGACCCGGTAGTAATCGCCCGGCAGAGTATGGTAAAAGTCGCCTCTGATATTGTCCTCTCCGGAGCGAATGCAGACACCCGCCCGGTAGATGTGATCACCGAGGATGTTATCAACATTGCCAGGGTCCTCGTTAAATTCGTTCAGGAGGGAAGGCTATGAGCGAAGATTCAACTAAATTTTCACAGCGTTTCTCCCCTTCCTCCGGATTAACGGCATCACCACATTCCAATCCCAATGAGCAGATCGTCAGACACATCCACGAGGGACAGGAAGCACGTCCGGATTCAATAGAGTTTTCCGGGACCTCTAAAAAAGCCGGTATGAAAGTATATTTTGATGCTTCCAAACCAACGGAAGCCCTGGAAAGGGTAGAGCAGGCGTTTGTCGTATATGATTATGCCGTCCGGGAAATGCAGAAAAGGAACGGTGAGGCAGCATGACCCCACAATCCACCCTTCTGGAGCATGACAACCCGATCCCACAGGCAACTATCAGGAACCCCCTGCCTATCAAGATCATCGGCCCGGAGAACTGTAATTTCGTCTGTGAGAGTTGCCCGGCAAAACCGTATAGGAGTTGCTTTGGGGGGAGTGCATGAGCCTCTACCTTTTCCTGGATGACGACCAGGAGGAAAAACTAAATGACCGCATGAGGCAGGAGGGCGTTGCACTGCCACAGGTGGATGCCGAGCTTAAGTTCCTGCTCTATAAGGCCGGGGTCTCGGATGTATGCCCGCGTATGGGGGCGGTGACGAAATGACGTTCACAATCAAGGTAAAAACAGCCTATAAAAAAGACCAGTGGGAAGTGTCGATTGACGACCCCTCAATGAAGGAAAAGGGCCCGGAGATCGGAGATGTAATAAGAACACTTCACAGGCGATTGATCACCCACCTCCAGCAGGAGATCGTTACCCCGAACCGGATCATTGTCACCCTGGGGACGATTAAGGCGTCAGGGTCGGAGGAGATCGATGAGGATACGCTGCACCATGGCGGTACAGTTCTTTTCGATATCGAGGATATGAGGATTTCAACTTCGTTTCTGGTGAACTTCTCGAAGGACCGGACGCTCGACTCATTCCAGCAGCAGGAAACCCCGACAAACCTTGTCCTTCCAGATGAGGGCCAGGTCACTCTTGAAACCTTGCAGAAGATAGCGGATAAGGTTGCTGAAGTTGCAGAACGCACAGGGGAGACCCCTTCCGAAGTTCTTGACCGGGCACGTGCCGAACTTGACGGAGAAAAGGTAGGTGCTGAATGACCGGCACCACAACCTACCACACCACCATCCCCACAACACAACGGGAACTGTCGGACTATGAAAAAATCACGCAGAGACAGGACGAGAAGATCCTTGAACACCTGCGAAAGAACTACCCCGCAACCTACACCGCTGAGCAACTAGCCGTTGTTCTGGATGCGCCTATGCTGATGACTTCTATCCGGCGGGCACTTACCGACCTGAACCGGGCACGGAAGATTAACCGCGTGGGATACCAGACCGGGACGTTCGGGCGCAGGATTGGGGTATATCAGTTTAACGCGGCGGTGGTTGTGTGATAAAAGAGGCACGTTTCGCTTGCTGTCCTGATTGCTCAAATAACAAGTTAATCGGGCTTATCAACGCTGAATATATCAAAGCGTCATCAACGCATCCGAAATTCAATTCCAGCCATGAGGGATATGCAATTCTAATGGAAGAGATTGACGAATTATGGGATGAAATCAAAAAGAACCCCAACCGTCATCCAGAACGTGAAGAGAATATGAAGAAAGAAATGATTCAATGTGCCGCCATGTGCATGAGATTTCTTCATGATATTTGTGGGGTTGAATCATGATCCCCCCCGTTGTTATCACAGAATACAAGATGAGCATCGACCTCATCAGCAGGGACCATGGCCTGCTCAACGATACCGTTATCGAGATCCTCCGGCAGTTGAACAAAATCCCGGGAGTGGATTACGAGGTCGGCCCGTTGTTAGGTTGGGTGGTAGAGGCCAACGAACCGCCACGGGCTACCGTATATGAGGGGGTGGGGCTGTGAATGATCATAAATTAAGATGCCAAACATGCAAACACCGATACCGTAACCCCAATGATGACGATTTCTGTGTTATCCTTGATGACTGGTTGGATGGTTCACAAATAGATTTTATCGCAACGGTGGGATGCGCCAGTCATAGTGATTTGGTACAATCTCCTTTGGATTGCCCTTTCAGAGTCGTGGATATAATTGGAGTTGTAGATTGTAAAAATATCCAAACTGGTCATTTACCATTTAATTGCAGTGCGAAACGTTATCACAACGAATGCCCTCTTGGATTCCAATTAGTGGGTGACGCATGATCACCTCTCTTCAGACAATGTGCATCGGCCTGCTGATCCTGGGTGCTCTCCTGCTCCTGATGGATTACATTTACCGCAGGCGTAACCCGGCGGTGATGCAGGGATGAAGGACTTAACTCACTTCTCACTCTTCACCGGGATAGGTGGAATTGATTTAGCTGCCGAATGGGCGGGTTTTAGATCCATAGGTCAGGTGGAAATGGCAGACTATCCCTTTCGCGGTTCTCAAAAAACATTGGCCCGATGTGCCGAAATGGAGGGATGTTCGTGACGTTGACCGATCAATTATCGACACAATTGGACAACCAACCCTTATCAGTGGAGGATTCCCCTGTCAGCCTCACAGTGTTGCAGGAAAACGTCAGGCGTCTTGTGATGACCGTGACCTCTGGCCCGAAGTCAGAAGAATCCTATGCGAAATTAAACCGCAATGGTTCCTGGGTGAGAATGTGCCGGGGTTACGCTCAAGCGAGTCTGGACGGTTCTTTGGTGGAATTTTGCGAGACCTGGCCGAAATGGGGTATAGTGTCGGATGGGGTAGCTGGAAGGCTGCCGATCTTGGAGCCCCCCACCACCGGGAACGAGTGTTCATTATTGCCTACTCCAGACACATGCCCGGAAGCACCGAACAACAATGCAAACAGGATCTATTATCCAAAGAATCTCCTCCAGGCAGCGAGGGACAATTATACCCCTCCAAATTGGCCAACACCCAGGGCAAACGAGAGGGGGGGATATCAGCGCGATCGAGGGATGAAAGGAAAAGAGCGGCCAACTCTAACGGGTGCGGTCAGGTTATGGCCTACTCCGATGTGCCCGACGCATCACAATATCGGAACAATGCAGGAATGGGGGGGATCAGGGAACAAGATAAGAAAACTGTTGCCCACAGTATCGGCAAGGGATCACAGGAGCGGCAAGGGATCACAGGAGCGGCAAGGTCACGCACCACCATTAACAGACATTGCGGGTGGATTATTGAACCCGACCTGGGTAGAGTGGTTAATGGGTTTCCCGGAAGAGTGGACCGCCTTAAGTGCCTCGGAAATGCCGTTGTCCCGCAGCAAGTCTACCAGATCCTCAAAGCAATCGCAGACATTGAAAGGGGAAGTGGTTGAATGACCTCCACCATCGAAGTAACGAATCCGCAGCGACGCCGAATAAACGGCAGGAGGATCAACAACCGCCGCAGATGGAAAGATCCCCGCTGGATGCAGATGAAAAAGGACAACATCAAGCCGGAAAGCGTCTGTGTCCATTGTCTCTACCATGACGGGGAACAGCGGAGGGATCGGCAGCATCAACCACGATCCTATGTGAAGGGTCCGAACGCGGGTAAGCCGATCATTGTCCACCTCACAATCAATCACAAGGACCGGGAGAGCTACCGCAGTGATGAAGAATATCTCATCTGGAACCCGGTGACGATGGAGGTATGCTGTACCACCTGCAACGGGAAGATCGAACAGGGGATGAAGATCTGTCCTGTCTGCCATGTCGGATATATCCACTGGACCGCCGATATGTGCCCGGACTGCCGGGACGAAAGAGATCCGGAGGGTGCGAAAGTCAGAGCTGCATCGAGGGAGAGATACCAGGAGGATTTGAGGGAAAGTCGGAACGCCAGGAACCGGCAGAAGGCCGATAAGCAGCGGAAAGCCTCGCACCCCTGCCTGAAACGTGGACTTGAACAGCGATGTCTCCGTGGCTCCGGTATGGCTTGTGACTATCCCGCGAAGAAATGCCAGGATGAAAAGAAGGGCTGTCCCTGGTTGAAGAAAAATCCGCAATGGGTGAGGAAGGTGGTGCAACGATGACCTGTCCGACAAAGGAGGATCGGATCGCCCAGTATCTTGACTCAATGGAGATCGGCAGAGCCTTTTATACAAAAGATGTGGCGAAGGTCTGTAATATCGGAACCCACGAGGCCGGTAAACGTCTCCCAAGAACCCTCAAAGCTGTCAAGATATCGGCCCTGGGGAAACCATGCCGGTGGATGAGGAAGGACATCAGCGAAGAGCGGGGATGAGAAAGGACAACCCGCTCTTCACAGTCTGGAGAACCGTCAAGCAGCAGATCGGAGTTTTCATGCGAACTGATGGAATGCTTCAAGAATGGGAGCAATGCTCTCCCGATACCCCGGGCGCACCGAAACGCTGGAGACGGAGGACCGGCCCCATAAAGGACTCGGAACGGCTGGAGACCAAACGAGGTAAGCAGACGAAAAAATACCAGTCACATATTGAGGAGAGATTGGCCCGGTATCGGAAGGCCTGCGATAACCTGGTTGTGATTGAGAATGGCGGGAAAGCGTTAGATAACCTTCTTTTTTAAACGCGCACATAGAAAATATATATTTTATATTTTATCTCAACCCGGTAGACTGATCTATCTTTATTCAAAAATTAAATTAATAATCTATATATACTATAAAAAACTTAAAGAAACAACACGGAAAATAAAACATATTATTTTTTTATCTCACAAAAATAAAACCAAAAACCCCCAACACCAAAACATATAATATATATACTTTCTATTCTAACAGTAATTTATGGCACGATTGAAACTCCCGTTCGAAAAACGACGGCACCAAGTAGTGATCACACTACCGGGGCATCTTATTCAGCGCATAGACGGCATTCAAACAACCTGCAACAGATCACAATTATATGAGGCTCTTTTGAAGCAGGGACTTTATTACAAAGAGTTTGTTCAAAAACGGGATTCGTCCGGCAAACCTGTGGAGGAAACGGGATGATTGAAGAGAATATCAGTGCATACGAACAGTTTATAGCATCAAAACGATTATTCCATGAGTCGTGTGGAATAACGATTGATAAAAATATCCTAAACCCGCTATTATTTGACTTTCAGAAAGACATTGTGGTGTGGGCCCTTCAAAAGGGGAAGGCGTGTATTTTCCTCGGGACTGGACTGGGTAAAACCTTCATTCAATTATCCTGGGCCAACGAGATCTATAAACAAACCAAGCACAACGTTCTTATCGTCGCGCCTCTGGCAGTTGCGAATCAGACAGTTAAGGAAGGGCAGAAGATCGGTATCTCCATCACCCTCTGTAGAACGCAGAAGGATGTTATGCCAGGTATTAATATCACAAATTATGATATGCTGCATGCGTTCGAAGCCTCGCAGTTTATTGCGGTGGTTCTCGATGAATCGTCTATTCTGAAAAGTTTTAACGGACAAGTCAGAACACAGATTATTGAAATGTTTAGAGAAACCCCTTATAAACTTGCATGCACAGCGACTCCCGCACCCAATGATTATATGGAACTCGGCAATCATTCGGAGTTTGTGGGGGTAATGGGGAGAACTGAAATGCTCTCAATGTTCTTTGTCCACGATGGAGGGGAAACCTCAAAATGGAGGTTAAAAGGCCACTCGATAAAAAAGTTCTGGGAGTGGGTTGCTACTTGGGCGGTTATGATGTCAAAACCATCAGACCTTGGATATCAGGAAGAACAATTCAACCTTCCCCCATTATCAATCTCACAGGTGAGTGTCTCACAGAATAACGGGTTTGTTGTCCGGTCAACCACCTTATCAGATCGAAGGAAAGCCCGCATGGACTCATTACCTGATAGGGTTAAGAAGTGTGCTGAAATTGTGAATGCATCAAAAGATATTTGGATTGTATGGTGTGATCTCAATTCAGAAAGCGAACAATTACATAAAGCCATTCCTGGGTCTGTTGAAGTAAGAGGGTCACATTACAGAGAGTTTAAAGAGGAGAAAGCGGTAGACTTCACGGATGGAAATATCCGAGTATTAATTAGCAAACCCCAAATTTTCGGATACGGGATGAATTGGCAGGTGTGTAGTAATGTTGCATTCGTAGGATTATCTGATAGTTTTGAGCAGTATTACCAGGCAGTAAGACGATGCTGGAGGTTCGGCCAGGATAAACCCGTAAATGTGAATATTATCACGTCTAGTGCAGAGGGTCCGGTAGTTGCCAATATCAAACGTAAAGAAAACGACTTTAACAAAATGATCGAGGAGATGATCGCCGCTACACAGGAAATCACGAGTAAAAATATCAGGCAGACTGAAAGGAAGGTTGAAGAGTATATGACAGAATCACAATTCGATGAGAAGTTTACCCTTATATGGGGGGATTCATGCGAGAAGATTAAAGACCTTGAAGATGAATCGGTTCATTTTATTATTTATTCACCACCATTCTCGCAGTTGTATTGCTATTCAAATTCTGAACGCGACCTTGGAAATTCAAAGAATGACAATGAATTTTTCCAGCATTTTCAATATCTCGCAAGTGAAATGTTCAGAATATTAAAACCCGGCCGTGAGATGTCGTTTCATTGCATGGACATTCCCCGGATGAAAGAACGCGATGGGGTTATCGGAATGAAAGACTTCTCCGGGCAACTCATCAAACTTTTTGAAGATATTGGATTTATCTACCACTCCCGAGTAACCATCTGGAAATGCCCAGTAATAGAAATGACTAGGACTAAAGCACTTGGGTTACTCCACAAACAGATTAAAAAAGACTCATCAATGAGTCGCAACGGACTTCCCGACTATGTAATCACAATGCGGAAACCCGGAGATAACCCCGAACCCATCACGCACGATGATCGGAGTTATCCGGTAGAAAAATGGCAGAAAATAGCGTCCCCGGTATGGATGGATATAAAACAAGGGAATACATTACAGCGAGAATCCGCGCGGGAGGATGAGGATGAAAAACACATCTGCCCGCTGCAGCTCGATGTAATTGAGCGATGTATTGAATTATGGACAAATCCCGGAGATTTAATATTTGATCCATTTGCAGGAATCGGTTCAACAATTTATCAGGCTGTAAAGATGGGACGGAAAGGATATGGAATAGAATTAAAAAAAGCGTATTACGATCAGGCCGTTGAAAATCTCAAAATTGCAAGTCTGGATGCAAACACCAAGCAGATATCATTGGAGGCGTTTATTTTCCAGGAGAAATTGATTGTATGACCAACCCAACAACCCGAACCACCATCCTAACGGAGCTGTTAGATCTCCGTAGACAGGAGGCAACGACCAGCGACCTCCAGCCGATTGAAAACGATCTGCTCACCCGGGCACGCGACCGCCTGAGAAAGATCCGGCTCACCCTCCAGGAGCAGGACGGGAATCCCGAAACCCTTACCCGGCTGTCAGAGGAGGGGGGTGCCATCCAGGAGGCATTGAGAGAAGTTACCTGGGCCCGTGCTGAAAAGATCATCGGCCATGCGAAGTATTCTCCTCATCTTTCGACCCGGATGGAGAAGCTGCTCCCCCACGAATCGAAGTTGTATCAGGATGTGAAAATAGCGGTCGGTGTGTACCGGGAGGCGGTGCGATGAAAAAGATTGAATATGAAAATGTGGGATCTATCACTCTTCCGAAAACAACAACCAAGGAGGATCTCGCAATTGCATTACTTGATATGCTTGACCAATTGGGCCAGAATTGGGCGCTGTCCTGTAATGAAAACGCATGCAGAGTATTAGGGCACCCGGATTCTGGAGATGGGCGTTGTTATTGTAGGGAGGCGGTGAAGTGATTGGAGAAGACGCATGGGTTCCATTAAAAATCATAATTCCAAATGAAATGAACGATGAACTTCTAGAAATCCTCAATGATGACAAATTGGGTTTTATCTCTCTCGATGAAATTGTAATGGAAGGATTGCGGAAAAGTATTATTCTCTATCGAGGGGTGCGGGAACTATGAAAAATATGAGCTTCTTCCTGACAACACAGCAATTCATCGACGGCACGAAGGATGTTACCCGCCGCCTTGGATGGGCCTTCCTGAAACCCGGTGATCACTTCATGGCGGTAGAAAAGGCACAGGGGCTTAAGAAGGGTGAGAAGATCCGAAAGCTGGGGCAATGTGTTTGTGTCTGGAACCAACCAGAACCCTTGAACTTTATACAAGTTTATCCATATCGACAAATCCAGCCGGACTCGATAACGGGTAAATATCAGATGGTTTGGAATGATTTACAATACCGGGCCGGCAAAGTCCCAAACGAGATAGACATCGAATCAGAACGCGAAGGTTTCCCCTCTTTATATCCAGTTGGATTTATCGAAATGTTCTGCCGTGAAATGAGCACGAAGAAGCGCCCGGTAACACCCGAAACAATCGTCAACCGAATAGAATTTGCAAGGGTGGTGGCATAATGGATACCTGTTATGTCTGTAAAAGGTCAGTTCCAGACGGGAAATACGATCATATATTGAAGGTCTATCTATGCCCCGCATGCGCCACCCGCGAGAGAAATAATCACCGGCTGCTGAAGATACCAAAGGAACAGAGGACGTTACTATGATCGCCACCTGCCCCAATCCCTCCTGCCGTGGTGAGCAGGTCACGTATGCCGATCCGAAAAGCGGCGGCTCCCTCAAATGCAGACGCTGCGGGAAGACCTATAAAAAAGACCGGTGGAAGTGGCGCGAGGAGTTTACCATATATCACCCGGAGCAGTTCGTCCGGGCGTCGGAGTTGAAGGGAAATGGTTAAAATTGAGTACCGCAACACAGTTTTGAAGGATGGGAGATATCAAAACGAATACCGTTTGATTACTGAAGATAAAACATGGATAATATCCGAAGAAGCGGTTATGTGGTTACAACTTTACATTAAGGATGCTCTTGCAGCGGGAGAAATTGGTTTAGAATCCGCAGAAAGGGGTGATTGTAAGTGATCCCCACCAAAACCACCACCACCTTCCTCCTGTTCCGCACCGGCACCGACTCCCTGCAGGGCATAGCACACGACAGTGACGCGAGGAAGCGGATGGCGAAGGCACATGAGATCACCCACGGGAAAAAGCCGGATATCTTTGTGAAGATCGGCGATAAGATTCACAAGATGGGGGAAGTATGAACCCCTGGGAAAATATTACAGAATTAAACCTGATCGTTCTAGATAAGCGTTACTATAAAGAATCTGGAACAATGATGGGATCATTATATCGTATCATGCCAGATGGAACTTTAAAAAGGTTTGATTACGGTTATCTTGATCTGGCAATCAAGCATAATGAAGGTATAAAAGTAACGAAAAGACCCCCAACCGAGGAAGAAATAAAATATTTTGATAATCTTCTCGAAGAGAAAATAATAAAATGGGGGAAACCGGGACCATTAGGATTTATGATTCATGAATATTCAGAAGATCTCGAAGAAGCGTTAATATCTGAAATTGGTTCCGGAAATATTTACATTGCGGGGAAAGGACCATGATCGCCTATATCGACTGGTGGAAAGAGATCGCTCTCACCTGCCAATCCTTCACCGTGATCGACCAGGGCCTGGCACGATGCAACCATGAAAAGAATTACTGGCAGTGGTGCAGCTTTGACAAGTGCCCGAAGGTGGAACGATGACCGGCCAATGGGTAGCATCACAAAGAAAGAACCGGAGAACCGGGCGCCATACCGTCCACTTCAAAGCAGAAGCCGGAAAAGTCCTATGTGGCAGGAAATCAGAAAGAACAACATCAGCAGATGTGAACGGCCCCTGGAACCCCGATCACCCCGATACCTGCCCGACCTGTCGGAGCTGGTATAAACTATTCTTCCCTGCTGAGATAAAGCCAATTACGCCAATTGCGCCATTAGTGGATAGTAACAACCCCTAATACCAAATTTCCCCTCTTTTCAAGTGTCAGAGCAGGAAGTGAAACCTGCAAATTGTAAAAGAAATTCTTCATGAAGAAAAGGAAAGAGGTTTGAAAAAACTATGGATGCACCAACATTACAGCAGCTTTTAGAGGCTTTAATCGCCCTGATACTGCTTATCTATGCAGCATGGCAGAACAGGAAAGCAACAGCCGCAACCGCAGAGAAGAAAGAGGTTGTCGCATACTTCACACCCGGCGACGACAGCGTAACCGTTTCCCCCGAAACCCTGCCCGGAAGATCATACAAGATGAGCGACCAGACTAAAAGATGGCTCACCTTCGATCACCCGGTAGAGGAGCAGGAACAGTTACTTAGGCAGGTAGCGGAGGCCGAAGCGCAGAAACTCGACACCTATACCATTACCGTACCCTCTGCCTGGTATGACATTGAGTACGGACTGATCAAAGGGTCCGGCAAGCAGGGTGATATCTGATGGCAAAGTTACGGAGTTTTCAGCTCCTGAAGCCGACCAGCTACCCGTCAGCGGTTGCCAGTGCTCCGGTGCTCACCATGAACCGGGAACAGCTCACCGCAGCCCGTGAAAAGTTCCTTAAGGAAGGCCAGGAAAGGATCGATGCCATGTGGGCGAAAGGCTCCTGCTCGAAGACTGAAACGATGGACTTCCTCACGCAGATGTGCCCATTCTGAAGGTGTGATACATGGATACAACCACTCAGATACTGATCGTCGCGGCCCCGGTCGTGACCCTTGTTATCGGGTATTTCGTCAATGATCTCCGGTACAAGAAGGGAAAGAAAATCTACTTCAAACTGGTGGATACTCTCGTCGAGATCCGGAATGCCTGGGAAGATGACAAGATCACCGATGAGGAGATGGGAAAGATCATTACCGCAGGCGCCGGTCTGGCAGAGGCCGCGAAGAGTTGAAATCACAAAAAATATTTTCCCCCGCCATACGGCATCAGGTAAGGTTCATGACCCACCGGGGGATTAACCGGAGATGAGGGATACTTAAGACATCCCGATCCGGTAAGAATCAACACCTTGATCAAAGAGCCAGATATGAGGGTTTCCCCACGGGGTTTTCAAATAATAACCCTCCTATGTTCACAAATTGTGAACAAATCGTTCATGGAACAAAAACGTTCCACATGGAACAAAAATCAACAAATGTTGAATAAAAAAACAGAGGCCGGGTATAATGGTATCGCATCTTTACAGCTCATCCTTGGAACAGCCAGCAGACGGTACAAAGACGGTACAAATTCACCATAATTCCACACTATTGCACCGATAAAAACCCCCTATAACCGCAATACCATATAACCAGCGATGTAATAGCCGCTTCATCAGCGGCCCCGGCATTGAAGATAAAATGACACCCGTACCGCGATCAGCCTATCACCCGCCGAAACTTTCCCCGCTCCTGAGTACTCCAAAGGTTCTCGCATTTCTGGAAAGCAGGGTATCCGGCACATCCGACCCGGCGGTAAACGCAGCGTATAACGACATCGCCCATGAGATCGAAATGGGGAGGCTCGATCCATAATGCCCGATTCCTGCCTATTCCTTCGCTCCGATAGTGAAGTGGTAATCGACCCCGACGACCAGAAAAAGGAAATCCACTACCTCTTTCACAAATGTATCGTGATCGAGGGCATGGGGGATGTATGCCCCTTCCCGGCCCGGTTCTGTGAATATAAGCAGGAAAACGAGGAGCCGACCGTTCAGAAAGGCGGGGAAGTCACTTTCAAAGATGGGTCTATCCTGAAAGATTTAACAGAGGTAGAATGAGTACCGAAGAACAGCGGGAAATCTGGAGAAAGCAGAAAGCGGCTAACCGGAAAAAGAATCCCGAAAGAAGTAAGCAGATAAACCGTATAGAAGACATCGGGAGAGCCGGGAAGCAGACCGCAAAGGGAATATTATACCGAACCGATCACCCCGAAAAACAACTGGAATACGATGAACGACGCAAACAAAAGATAAACAACCGTGGCCTTTACGCCGATGAAATAGAACGCAGACGGAACCCAATCATAATCTACTCAGATGAGCCGGTTGTTATCGCCGCCGATTTCCACATTCCTTTTCACGATACCCATTTACTTCAAAAACTCTGCGATAAGGGGGAGGAGATGAATAAGCCCAAACTCATCGTCCCGGGTGATTTCTGGGACTTTGAAAACTATTCCCACTACTGCAAGGAGATAGGGGTAATGGAACCCTTTGAAACGGAGGTGGAACACGTCGCAACCGTAACGAAAAGACTCCGACAGTGTTTCTCCATGATATATTTCACCATGGGGAATCACGAAAAGCGGATCATCGACTTCAACGGCGGCCGGATGACAATGGAAATGTTGTTCAAGTGGCTGGATGTTTCAAGCGGCTATGAAGTCACCATGGACACTTTTCTTAACCTCATCCAGCAGGGGCAACTCTGGCTGATCGGGCACCCGTCGGCATACTCGCAGACCCCGCTTCAGGTTGCCTCCCGGCTGGCAACGAAGCACCATTGTAACGTAGCGGTCGGGCATTCTCACCTGATGGCTACTGGATTTGACCCCTCGGGAAAGTTCCGGATCTGCGATCTCGGCGGGATGTATCACCAGCCCTCACTGGATTACCAGCGGAAACTAACCCGGCACCCAATGAACAAATCCGGATTCTTCATCCTGGAAAATAATACTCTCACCGCGATAGAACCCGACCCCATTGAGGTGATATTACCATGAACTACCAGGAATGGTATGAACTGATCGGGAAGTCCTGTAACAAGAGGGGTATTGTAGATCAAGGTTCTGCAAAGTGCAAACATCCTTACTTTTCAGGTGCTTCCGTCTGGTGCGACTGGATGAACTGCCCGGAGTTGATAGGGAAATGACCGTCGGGTACTCTGACCCCCACAACCCCGAGAAGATAAGACAGGGCCTGATCTTCGGCAATATGGTATCCGCTCATTACGAAGGACTACCTGGAACTATCGACAAAACCGCCATAATCGGGGAATACTTCAACGCCTGTAATATGATCTTCGCGTGGACTGCCGGAGGGATACAGGCATCATGAGCCCGTGGGTAGATGTTCAACGTCCGGAGTGCGGAGAGTTTTCACGATATTTTTCCCTGCTTGACGATGCCGAAAGATACGTCAAACACATGAGAGAGGTCCGGGGATACCTCGCGGAGATCCGGAGAGGGGCCGCAACGATACCTGAGAATATCACACCCAAAGAGGGGCGGCGATGGGTGAGGACACAGGAGATCAGAAGGATTGCAAGAAAGGGGGATGAGTAAAACAATGGCAGGCCGAAAACCCCGATACGATCCAAAGAGGCACCCAAGGATCGCATTATCGGTATCCCGCAAAGGTAAAACAAATCCAGAAATAGCGGCTTCATTAGGGATTGTCGAATCAACGCTCCACGAATGGCGAAAAAAATACCCTGAATTTTCGGACGCCCTAAAAGAGGGGAAAGAAGAGGCAGACAGCAGAGTGGAAGCCTCACTATTCCAGCGGGCAACCGGGTACGATTTGGATGTTGAAGAAACCACGGAATACCCCGATGGCGGGATGCAGGTGAAAAGAACAAAGAAGCATATTGCACCCGATACCACCGCTCAAATCTTCTGGCTGAAGAATCGCAGACCAGACGAATGGCGCGATAAGCAGCAGCAGGAGATCACCGGACCGAACGGAGGGCCGGTATCAATAGTCCGTGATATGTCAGATGAAGAGATCGAAAAACGAGCGAGGGAGATCCTTGAGCGCCGCAGCAACTCTTGAGACTGCGATCCTCAATGAGTACACTACCAGGTGGTCCTTCCTAGCTCACCCGGGACAGATCCCCCCTGAAAATATTCCATGGTTCTGCTATCTCATGCGGTCTGGAAGGGGGGGAGGCAAGACCAGATCAGGGGGCGAATGGATCCTCAAGCGGGTGAAACAGGGATACAAACACATCGCCCTTATCGGACAGACAGCCGCCGATATCCGGGATACAATGGTTGAGTTGGGCCCATCCAGTATCATGAAAATAGCCCGGCCTGAAGAGCGACCGATATATGAACCATCCAAACGCCGCCTTACTTTTCCAAACGGAGCCGTTGCAACCACCTTCACCGGGGAGGAGCCCGACCAGCTCAGGGGCCCTGCACACGATACCGTCTGGATAGACGAACTGGCTAAATTCAAGTACCCGGAAGAAACCTGGGATAATATGGAAATGGGCCTGCGCCTGGGAGATAACCCGCAGGTCTTTTGCACCACCACCCCACGACCAATCCCGATAATAAAGAAACTCGTAAAAGACCCGCTCACAATCGATATAAAATTCAGCACCGCTCAAAACGCAGAGAACCTCTCCCCCATTTTCTTAAAACGCATTATGGATAAGTACGCTGGGACCCGGTTAGGACGGCAGGAACTGGAAGGGGAGATCCTCGATGATAACCCCGAAGGACTCTGGAAGAGGGCAACCATTGAAGGATTACGGGTAAGACAATCCCCGCAACTTATCCGGGTAGTAATCGGGGTAGATCCCGCTGTAACATCCGGAAAGACAAGCGACGATACAGGGATAATCGCCGCAGGCATCGGGGTAGACGGCCACGGGTA
>Ga0172380_10004843_pt1 | contig 16918 bp, 15 predicted proteins | sample Leawe162metaG_FD_119747 | JGI IMG/M metagenome (GOLD analysis project Ga0172380, IMG submission 119747) | Leachate microbial communities from a municipal landfill in Southern Ontario, Canada - Leachate well 162 metaG | ecosystem: Engineered > Solid waste > Landfill > Unclassified | place...
GGCATATTTGCAAGTGGCGTTTTCATTAGTAGTGAGAGACAAAGTAGTTTGGGTGGTGTTTTTGTCCAAGCCACCGGAAGGAGCGCCGGAGGAGAGAGTGGGAGGGTTGGTGATGCAAGTCACCTCTATGTCGGATGTATCAGCATTTGAGATTGTACCCACGTTACTATTGGCAGTACATGCTTGGTTGTTTGGTTGAGAGAAGACAGTCACGTTGTAGGCCTCGCCGTTATGGAGAGTGCTTGAGAAAACAAAGGAACCGTTGGCAGTAAGGGTCAAGTTATTGCCACCATTATTTTGAAGAATGATTGTGCCTGTAAGACCTGAAATTGTGCCGCCAATGGTGTAAGTCGGAAGAGTGATAGTCACACTGTCCGAAGCACTAGTTGAAACATTGCCGGCTGCATCTTTGGCAAAGGCGTAGAGAGTCTTGTTGCCTTCGGTGGAAAAAGTATAGGTAGCGGGGGCAGAGGCACTCCAACTGCAACCGGAAGAATCATTAGTTTCTCTGAGGCAATACCCAGTGACAGCTGTGTTGTCGGAAGCGGTGAAAGTGATGGAGTATACCGTAAGTGAAGTAGACTCGGAAGGAAGAGTGAAGCTATCGATAACTGGAATGGTAGAATCAGCCCCATTCACACAAGAGACAGCAATATTGGTGATGTTGGAAGTGGAAACTGTGCCGGTATTACTGCTGGCTGTACAAGTTTGTCCCGCCGGTTGGCTTGAGACTGTGACATTGTAGGCGTCTCCATTGTGAAGAGCGGTCGAAAAAGTGAATGCGCCATCAGCGCTGAGGGTAAGATTATTGCCACCATTGTTTTGGAGAATGACTGTGCCTGTAAGACCTGAAATTGTGCCGCCAATGGTGTAAGTGGGGAGAGTGATAGCCACACTATCCGAAGCACTAGTTGAAACATTGCCGGCTGCATCTTTGGCAAAGGCGTAGAGAGTCTTGTTGCCTTCGGTGGAAAAGGTATAGGTAGTGGGAGCAGAGGCACTCCAACTGCAACCGGAAGAATCATTAGTTTCTCTGAGGCAATACCCAGTGACAGCTGTGTTGTCGGAAGCGGTGAAAGTGATGGGAGAAACAGTCAGAGAAGTGGAGGTGGTTGGAATAGAGAAACTATCTACGGTAGGAGAAGTGGAATCAGCGCCTGAATCATACGCAAAAGCTCCCATATCCCAAGCTCCTGTGGTTGGACGACTCACTCCATTGATGCCGGTGGTAATGTCCAGACCATACAATGATTTGAAAGTAGCAAAGACTCCGTATGGATCATTGGCTCCTGCGCCAATAGCCGGACTGGTGGATTGCAGATTGAAGTTGTTGCTAGCCGTGTCTACAAATTGAGGGTTGGAACCTAGATTGTGTTGGCCTTGTCCGGTGGCGGAATAGAAGGCGGAGGAGGAGGTGTATACAGAACCAGCCCAATTAATCCTAGTCGGATCAGTCTGATCATAGTAGATATTTTTGTCATCAGTGGTCATATTTTTTTGTTGACCTGTTGGATAAACATTAAGATGATATGATGATAAACTTCCGCTTATACTATGTATCTCGGATATGACGTTGCTACTCATATATAAAGGCACGGCTTGACCCCTGGTGGTAATCCCATCCCAAACGTTGTACATGGTATTGTTTGCGATATACAGATGACCGGAGCCGCCTCTTAAAGCCATTGCGATTCCGTTTCTACTCCATGCATCAGAAGGATTTCTCACAGCATCGCCTGTAATCAGTTCCGTATTTTGATCGTTGGTAGCTGTCCCAGTCGGAGTAGCGTCCCAATATGTTGTATAATTAGGTCCGACTCCCGGTTCATTGTCCGAAGATCCCGTATTAGAAATTCCTTTAGAGTGCCATACGTAGCCATTATGCTTCACAAACATCCACCCAGAATATGCTCCTCCAACTGTCCAAGCAGCCACTCCAACTCGCGGATAAATATTATAGAATTCATTCCCAATAAAATAGGCATCTGTATGTTCAGGATTGTCTATATCAGAATCATCAACGGACTGACGCCAATATGTTGACCAATTTGAACCTACACCAGGCTCTGATTCGGGACTGACTATGTGTGTAGTTTTTGAACCATAAATATGCCCGTTATATAAAACAGTAACCAATCCCCCGCCTCCATAAGACGTTCCGGAATGCATCAGCTCAGATGTCACTGTCTGTGTATTCGCAATCCAATATACCCCTGCCCCGCCAGTTACCCCGGATATTTGCGAAGAAATTCCTGTAGTTGTAACCCCTGTCCCTACAAGAGAGCGACCAATCAATATAGTCCCAGAAATCATACTTGAGACTGTCACCTCTGACCCTTCATAAATATTTGTTCCACTCGCTACAGTTTGAGATTTTGAGACAGTATATATTCCTATGCCCCCAGGATTTCCACTCAACTGCGAAACAACATTAGTGCCAGCAGTAATTCCGGTACCAGTTATCGTCTTTCCAATAAGAACATTCCCAGATGTAACAGAATCCACCGTCATGGTTGTGCCGGAAATCCCTCCCGTAAAAATCACTGGGTCTATTTGAGCGTTAAAAACTCCCGGAGCCTCCCATTGCATAATAGTCCCATCTGCATTTGTATAATTAGGAGATGTTTGTCTAATGCCAAAATTACAATCATGTCCAACATTGTTTATGAACCATACTCTAGCCGGAGAATATTGAAAAGTATAGCAGTCACCATTCTGCGCTCCAAAAGCTTCCACGTTATAAGCTTCATTTTCAGAAATAACCACATCTGATGCTTGTTTTACAGCCAGTATGCATTGCCGCATGGAATGCCCCTCATTCCTTCCGAGATAGATGTTATGTACATATCGATTAAGCAGTGGTAGCCCTTGACTCGTCACCTGAAATAAATTACCAGATATACCACTTCCATGATTGGATAGAAACCATACATTATATACTTCGGATGTATAATTGCCAGACCACACGGAGGCCGCCATGCCATGAAAATCTTGATCGGTCATAGCCGCAGGATCCCCTAAATTCTCAAAGTCAGTATTTTGTACTATAATATCGTGTGATTTATTCCCTGCAGGAGGATTAATGCCTATTCCACTGCTATTCCCTAAATATGTCTTATTACGCACATAAGAATTTCGTATGCATATATGATCACTATTGCTTAGTGAAATCACATCCGCGCTAGTACCTCCATTGAAATCGATAGAATCGATTATTGCATATTTAGAATTAGTTCCAAAAACCAAATATCCCGCCATCACCGGAAGATTAGCCGGGTCACCAATAAGCCAAATTGGAGAATCTGCCGTACCATTGAATGTAATGGTGTAATCATGAGTCGTTGACCCATGCACCTCTACTCTGCTACCGGCCGGCAGGATGGTGGGAATTGTACATCTTGGTTGATCAGGATAACCATAGGTATTACTGGTATCCGTACAACCTGAAGCACTAAAGTCTACATAATAGTCACCGGTTGTAGCCGCACCGGGCCAAGAAGAAGGCGCGACTGGAGCAGAAGAATCAATTGGGTGAGTTGTCCCCCACATGCCGGGATCAGGGACGCCGATTGGAGGTGTATAAGCGTGAACACTAGAGGCTGCTGACAATGACAATAACACTAACAACAAACATTTCATTAAATTGAAACATGTTTTGTTTCTGAAAAAATAATTGCGTAAAAAAAGATTTATCATTCTATTATCAAATAATCATTAACCTTATTCTTTTGTTTATTTTTGTTTCAAAATAACTTCCTTGATCAATCTTTGCAACGCGTAAAATGGCAGCCAGATCCAAAGCGTTTTTTTGGTCCATTTATTGAAAAAAGGATTGGCCCCGCCTTTAGTGGTGAAATAATCCACCGCCAAGATGACCGCGAAAAGTAGTATGCCGATAAAAGCCAGCAGGAGTAGATAGATGTTTACCATATATTTTAAATAATTTTTACACAACCCGTCACTTCATACACCACATCTTTTTTTTCCACCACGATCCGCCAACCTTTTTTCTCAGCGATAGCCTTCAGGTTGAAATTGGGATTGAAAGCAATCGGGTTATCCACCACCTCCAAGAATTTAGCATCCGACTCCGTGTCCCCTATGCCATACGAGCCATCCAGCGTCAGGCCTTTCTCAATAACATACTGCTTGACCACGTGCCCCTTGTGGCGCGTCGGCTCAAAAACCGGCTCTCCATTATATATTCCCTTCTCGTTGGTCTTATAAACCGAACCGAAAACGGCATCGAATTTCAGATATTTATTGTATTCTTCCACAATTTCCGAAGGTGAACCGCTCACGGCGATAATGTGATATTTTTTCTTCCTTAATTCGGAAATCAGATCGTTGGCAAAGATATAGGTCCGATCCTTGAAAAACGGCATCACAATCCGTGCAGCACGCAACACGTCTTCTTTTTTGCAGCCCTTCAGGTTCTCTACATACAGCCTGACCAGCGCCAGACGATATTCCTCATACGTTCCTTTGTGCTCCAGCCAGCGCGTATACAAATCGACTAGTTCATCCCGCACTTCTTTGGGAAAAACTTTCATCCAAGCTAATTCATTGATCAATTCGAAGGCTAAGTTTTTACGGAAGATCGTGCCATCAATATCGAAAATTGCGATTTTTTGCGGCACCATAAAATTAGAATCTCAAATATTTATCCCAATATTCATACAGCCCCTTGGTAGTGAACAGATCGCGCACGCAATAGCGAGCAATCTCCTTGAATTTTCCGGCTTTATACATCTCGCCCACCATCGAACCATCCACGCCCTCGTCTTTGGAACTTTTGATGCCAAACGATTTGGCATAAAAATCCAGATTGAATTTCCGTACTGCTCCATAAAAGGTCAACTGCTCGAGTAGGTCGCAATGAATCTTATGCTCAAAGCGATAGCCCATAAAATTACGGCTGGGCTGGATTTTGTGGATAGCACTCCGGAGCATAAGGTAGGGCAAATCGAATCCTCGCCCGTTGAAAGTGATAGATTGCTGATAATTACCTACGAAATTCCAGAATTTTTCCAAAATTTCTTTTTCGCTGCCTGATTCGAAAATAATTCCATTCTCTTCAAATTTTTCCGAGGCGGCGTTATTATTCTGGAACAGCGCATAGCCCTTGTCCGTTTCAGGATTGAGCATCCCGATAGTCACAATTTCGCCAGTTAAGGGATAGAGTGCCAATTTTTTCTTGATCTCTTCTTTCTCTTCTTCGGTTTCGCCATATTTCAAAAGATACTCTTGCGCCCGCGCGTCAAAAGAGTCGAAATCAAAACCGATCGTTTCAATATCAATGATTATTTTCGCCATATTTTTAATCCACATTGCGCAACACTACGCAGTTTTGCTCTTAAGATAACTGCCATAGATTGCTAAAAGGATTGCAATGAGTATCCATTGTGTTCCGGCTAAGCCGAAAACATCAGCCTTGGCCAAAGAATCATAAGCGGCAATTGCCAAAGCAATTACGGACAACCACATCAGGATACTTTCATGTTTTTTATACATAATCAACACCTCCAATCTATTTTCTTTCATTATACCACAAACAAAAATATCATTGAATTTTCTGGGAAAACAACTCTTTGGCCGTATCCCAAATGGCCGGATAGTCTTTTTGCGTTTTCAGCCAATACCACCATTCCACGCCCCAAAGATATATTTCCGGAAATCCGACCTGTTGGGCATAATCAACATTAGCCCTAAGCTTATCAGCCGTCATCGATTTGAATTGTTCTTCAAGGGGCTGATTGGTAGTGTAGCCCGCAATCCATGGCTCGGCTTGCAGCTCCATCACCACCGCATTTTGCTGATGGGCGAACAAATTAATGAAGCCATATTTGAAGCGGAAAAAACGCGGACCGATCGGATAAGTATAATAACCGACGCCGGCTTTATAGACATTGCGATACATCGTCGTACCAAAAACGTCCGCTCGCGAGGCCGCTTGAATCCACAGACTCAGTTCACCGCTATCGGTCACGATAATTTTTCGGCTGGGATCAATTTTCTTCACTAGAGCGATCTCACTGTCCAGGAGATTAGAATCAGGCTTAGGACACACTCCAAAAAGCAAAAATGGCTCATTCTCAACTTGCCAATATTTTATCTCAGAATTATTTTTGTAGCGATTAATGACAATCTCAATAAAACTGCGCAGAGAATCCTGACGTTTTTGATCGCTACTCATTGCCCACTCCGGAATAGCGCATTCCGGCCAACGCGGCACTTTTTGTCCGACCACCAGAACTATTTCGGCGTTCCTTTTTTTAGCCTCGGATAACTGCCAATCGATATTGGAGAAATCATATTGCCCTTCAGTCTTTTCCACCAGGTCCCAGTAGACCGGCAATCTGATCTTTTTGGCGCCCAGATCGTCCAAGGTGGCAAGATAGGCCGCCTTCCAATCCAGTCCAATATCTGAGGCATAGCGGGCGGAGAAAGTCACGCCCAGCTGCGCTTTTTCGTTCTTCTGTCTGACCGGCAAATTGAAATAGAGGAAAAGCAGGACCACAAAAACCAAAATGGCTGCCACCGTCCAACTGATAATTTTTAAGATTTTTTTCAATATTTTCATTTTTTTGTCTTATTTTACTAAACTTTAGAGACTAAAGCTATGCCGACAGCGATCAGTGCCATAGCGGAAAATTTCTGCAAAGAATCCTTCCAATCCATCTTCTCTTGGAAAACTTTCGGCAGCCAGAAAGTCAGCCCGATACCCAAGATGAAAATGAAAGCATATTCCAAGGCGACCAGTGCATTGATGACCGTAATATTGCCGAGTGACATAGAAAAATTCAGCATCACCGAACCGACACCCCCCAATATCTTGTTAAACACGAACAACGCCCCGGAGCTCTGCTGAGTATGGCTGGGCTTTTTGAAATTGGACAAGGAGGAAAAAATGGCCTTTCTCCATGGCGCATAAAAAAGAAAAATAAGTGCGCCGAAAAACAGTCCGATCCTCGTCCAGATGAAAACATCCATAAAGTTATCCTGCTTATAGAACAGTTTGAAAAGGGTAAAAGCGGCCGCTAGGATAATTCCAGATAAGATGGCCTGATAAAAGCCGGCGAAAAAACTATGCTTTCCGCCTGAACGCGCCGGCCTTGTCCAAGAGATCAGAAGTCCGCCCAAAATCAGGATCAGTGCGCCCCACAATTTGGTCCCCACCAACACATCTCCTAAAAAAATCATTGAGAAAAAATAAGTCGCGATCGGGATGATTGCGCCGACCACCGGCACCACCCGGCTGGCTTCGCTTTTCTGGATAGCGAAGAATAGTAGCAGCATTCCAGAAAGGAACAGTACTCCGGCTAGGATATATTCCAAGAATAAGACCGGCCCGATGGAATGAAAGCCGAAAGGGAAAAGGATCAGCGTGAAAAAACTCATCACACCCGAATAAAAAGCATAGACCACCGGCTGCGCCACCCTTTTTGAAGACAGGAGGAATTTGTCCAGTATGGTCTGCAAGGCGATCAAAAAATATGCAATCGTAGCGATAGCGAACCAATTCATTTATTTTTATTTTAGAAAGCCCTCCTACCCCTTTATTCTACACTAATTTTACACAATCCAAAAGGAGAAAAAAGTCCCGCCAAGGCGGGACTCTATGCTGATAATATTTGTCCGCTAATTACGATTCCAGATGGAAATAATAGGCACTCACATCACTGATCCATTTTTTGACCGCTACCGGATCATGGCCATTACAAGCAGCATTGCCGCATTTCCAGACCACCATCCGCGCAGGCGTATCGATATTTTTTCCGATAAGCTCTTCAATGCGACCACCGACCACTTCTACCGCTTGCTCAGGACTGTCAAAACAGGAATAGCCGCCCTCAGTCACGTTATATCCCCCTTTATATCCCCAAAAATTGAAACATTCGTGGCCGTCTTTTTTGGGAGAACGCGTTCCCCAATCCGATTCTTTCTTCCCAATACCGATAAGAAAGGCGGCTACCGGCCCATCTTCCTTAGCAATGGCTGTTGCCATCTCCTCCATCGGGTGACCTGACATAATATTCCTATAATTTTTGGCACTAGAGCTATCTGCCTCTTTGGCCGCCTCTTTTTTATCCGAAATTTCACAAAGTTGCTTTTTGCCCTTCTGGTCCTCCAGTTTTTCTTGGAAACCTTGCCCGACTCTTTTCATCGGATCCACAACATCCGGATCAGGCAGAGCGGCAAAAACTATCTTGGCCGCCAAAGCGTTTTTCTCGAAAAAGACAGAAAAAAATAGACTCGCTATTACAACGAGAATAATAATGACTAAAATATTCCTTTTTTTGTTTCTGCCGAACTTTCCTAAAGAAATGCAATATTTCTTTGATCTCGGTAAAGGATCTTCGCCCATATTTAGATTTCATTCCCCTCCCACCCTAAATGTCTTTTCAGACGTTAAGTTTTACATTCTTTCAAAACAACCCAATTAGCCTATCAATTTTAAACCCCTTTGTCAAAGATATTTTCATCGATTTTTAGTTCTTCAACAAAAAAAGGCTTCATTAAGCCTTTTTAATCTAAAAGTTATCCACAGGCAGTTTTGGTTATCCCACCGCAGCGCCTTTCCTACTCCTTGCCGTTAAATTGTTTGAAATAATGATTGACTGAGTCCACCCAGCGCCTCACATTTTCCGACTTATCCCAAGAACAGTCATAGCCGCATTTCCAAACCACCACCATTTCTCCCGGCGTGGTTAATTTTTCATTGGAAACCAAAAAACTCAGACGCTTGGATACTGTAGTCACCGCGTCTTTCGGACTGTCAAAACAAGTGTGTCCACCGGTGCCCATCCTGGCGCGCTTACCGCGATAGCCCCAATAGTTATAGCAGTCGTTGCCGTCCTCATCCACCGGCACATGCACCCCCCAACTGGATTCCTGACGCGCTATGCCCACTAAAAAAGCGGCCACCATTCTGTCCTGCTCCGCAATGTAGGGCACCATCTGCTTCATCGGCGTATCTCCGACCATAGCATAAATCTCTTTTTCCAACTGTTTAGCATTACCGGATTTATCTTGATAATCTTGCATTATCTGTGACACATAATTCTCCACTTGCGTTGCGTCCGTATCATCATATTCCACTTCCGTCTTTTCTCCCAAAACTTGGGGAGTCTGGCTATCCAAAACCTGTTGAGTTGTCACTTCCAAATTTGAAGCCACTGAAACCGCTGCCGCCCCTTGGCCTAAATATCGATAGATGAAAGTCATTAGAAACATTCCGACCACCAAAGATCCGACAATGGAAACGTTCCACATTTTCACCATCGACATTCCCTCAAAGGGACGGCTGAAAGCGTCCTTGAAATAGGCATTGTAGCTGCCATATTTCTCCTTCATCATTTCGAATACATACTGCCGATCCCGAAAAACCTGACGTGCCGAGACTCTTTTTTCAAAACTTAAAAACCCATCCAAGCTGGAAAAATTAGGCTCTCGATCGCTTTTTATGAAATGGATCTGCAGATTGTCGGTTGAGAAATTTTTCGTTCTTCCATATTTGGAAAAAAGCACGGCAGAATTCTCAGTTTGGACTAGCAGGTTTGTCTTTTGTGAAATGTCTTTTTTGAGAGAAATGACCGAATCGACCCTGTTTTGTTTTTTGAATGTTTCCATCAATTGTGCGTGTGGTGTTAGTTCCTTTTTTAGAATTATACCACTTTTTTTTCTTTTCGACTAACTAAGATAAGCAGTAGTCCGAAAATCAACATCAAAAAGCTCAGAAGTTGCCCTAGCGTCAAAAAGCCGAATAAATATCCAATCTGCGCATCCGGTTCACGGAAAAATTCCGCCATTATGCGAGCGACAGCATAGCCGATGATATACAATAAAAACAGCCTGACCTGATATTTTTGGTCATTACGGAGTATCCATAGGATCAAAAAAAGTGCTAAGCCCTCTAAAAATGCTTCATAAAGCGCGGATGGGTGGCGGAGAAGTCCATATGGATCGCCAGGGAAATACATCCCCAAAAATTCATCTGTTGCACGGCCATACAGTTCGCCATTCAAGAAATTACCGATACGGCCGAAAAAATAGCCGGCAGGAATGGCTGGGGCGACAAAATTGGCCCAACGCCAAAAGTTTAATTTTTTTATTTTTACAAATATCCACCCAGCACTGAGCGCGCCGATCAACGCACCATGATAACTCATACCATAAATGCCGATGAATTGATGGGTCACTGGGTCATAAGGCGAAATGATAGATATTGGATTTTGGACATAGTACGCCAGATCATAGAAAAGCACGTAGCCCAAGCGACCGCCGATGAGAAGCCCCGCAAAAACCACTAGCATCAGATCGAGAAGAGTATCTTGTATCTTGTATCTTGCCGTGCCTGCCCGCTGTTCAGCGGACGGCAGGCAGGTATCTTGTATCTCTTTTTGAATTTTGTCATTTTTACTTTGGATTTTATTTGATATTTGTCTGGCTTCGCCAGATCTGGCGTAGCCAGATAATTTGGATTTTGTAATTTCCAAACTATTCCCTTCTCCTTTCTTAATCCTATACTTCAAAAGTCCATATACAACGCCAAACCCCACTAAGTACATTAACGAATACCAATCCACTTTGAAGCTGCCCACAGAAAAGGCAACGGGGTTCAGATGATATGGGATATGTTGATAGGAATAGAGTAAATTGTTCATTAGGTGTAATCCATCCCCTTATACATTATAGCTTTGCAATATTATTCTGAGACAAAAAACTTTTACAATTAAAGATGAAAAAAATAGCAACAATTTATACCTCTCAAAACAAAAACGTTTCAATGACTATGCATCGAAACGTTTCCTGACGCACACCCATTAGATTTCCCCAATCATCTTATCTTCTTGGCAAAAATCTTCTTGAGAATGTGAATAAAATCCCTGATAGGATTGTACTCTCGCATTGCTTGCTGCTTAGCTGCATATGCCTCAGGATTCATGCGTGCCAATCTGGCATCTTCATATTCTTTACGATCCAGTCCATTTATAAACATAGCATGCCCTCCTTTTTTAGTAGTTGTTTACTACAGTCATGTAGCTCATAAAGCGCACCTGAAATTAATAATAGATCATAAGCACATCCAATGCAAGAGATTTACAACGTTTTTATGTTTTACAAAATCAACCAAAATAAAACTTCCGCCTTTTTCAATCACAACGACCATTAGCTCTTTTTAATAAGAATGTTACCACAGACCAAGTAATCAAGACCCATGTCTACAAATGTTTTTATTGCATCAATTGGTGATTCAATTATAGGCTCCCCCCAGCCACAATAACCCATTCCTCTTCCGGTTTTGGGCCTAATTCCATTCAGTCCCGTTTTGTCTTGTCTTGGCATATTTATCATTTGCCTTTCTAACTCAGCTTTTCTAGTTTAGTCGAGTCTATATTATGAATATTTACCCACCATATATTGCTGTCTATCCCCCCAATCACTTCAAGGCTGAGCGGAGCAAGACCAAACCACACAAAAACCGCCCTTAAGAGGTGGGCCATGCAAACTCCGCCTCATTGGCGGGTGAACTGTCGTATTACTAAAAGTAATGCTTGCATTTTTAGCGAATAATTTTGAAGTTATTCACTAAGTTTTGGAGAGAATTAAAAATGTTTTTTTAATTCTTTAATTCTCAAGTTTGGTTCTTTATTATAAAAGTAAATTATGTTGTAAATCAACTGGTTTCTACTACAGTATATAGAGAAGCGCATTAAAAATCAAACCTCTAAAACGACATTCACCATCCTTATATTTAAAAAATTAAAGCTTGTATTGTGTGATACGAAAAATGGGTTACTGACAATATCAGTAACCCATTGTTGAATGTTTGTATTTAGAGCGCAAGGAATATTTTGCAACTCTTGGTTTCATACGACTCGCCATTTATGCATCTTTCATTTACGCAAAGTTCACGAGCATTAACAAGAACCTTTAAATCACGTGCCGCTTGAATAAAAACTTCGTTAGTTGTTTGAACAACTAGCCAACTTATTTCCGCCCGAAAAGATGAAGCGAAGTTTGTCTTGAAATGCCGCATACGATTAATGATTTCAATCAGCTCATCACTAACTTCAGTAAACCGCTCATCCTGAAAGCGAGGATTTGCTTGCGGCCAGCTCTGATGATGGATTGATTGCTTCCCATCAAACAAGATACTATAGATTTCCTCTGTAACGAACGGGATAAATGGAGCGAACAGTTTAAGGATTGTCCGCAGAGTGTAGGTTATAGTGAAATGCATCGAATCAATTTCATTGGTAGAATATCGTTCAGAATTCCAGCTACGATCCTTGCAGAGCTCCAGATACGTATCGCAGAACCTTTGCCAAAAGAACCGATCCAGGTGAATTCGCGCTTTATTAAAATCATAAGCGTCTAATTCCTTTGTGCAATCACGGATTGCCTCTTGCAATTCAGCCATAATCCATTGATCAGAAAAAGTCACAAGCGTATTTTCTCCTCCTTCTTTAATGAATGGCTGACAGAATTTAGCCACATTCCAAAGTTTGGTAGTGAGCTTCTTGCCTGCCTTGAGGTCATCTTCCGCGAACCGCAGGTTTTGCCCGAGACTTGCATTTGTTGACCACCAACGAACTGCATCAGCAGAATACTGATCAATCATCTTATCAATTCCCACAACATTACCCACGCTTTTACTCATCTTCTTTCCTGACTTATCAAGACCCCATCCTGAAATCATCACTGAATTCCAGGGGAGAGAATCTGTGTGGAAGTTAGATTTGACAATAGAATAGAACATCCAGGTTCGAATAATTTCGAAGGCTTGCACACGCAAACTCATCGGATATATACGATCCATAAGACTATCCTTTTCTTGCCAACGCGCATTGATTAACGACGTTAACGAAGAAGTCATCCATGTATCCAATACCTGCATTTCGGGATAAAATTCGAGACTACCACACTCCTGACAAATTTTGTTTGGAGTTTCAGTTTCCCGTGGGTCGATAGGCAATTGACTTTCTTCAGCCATAATCGGATGGTTACAATTAGAACAGAACCACGCCGGGATTGGAACGCCGTAATACCGGTCACGCGAAATACACCAATCCCACTTTAAACCTGTTACCCAACTATCCAGCCGCTCCTTCATAAATTGCGGGAACCAACTAAGTTCTTCACTACGCCTGAACCACTGCTCCTTAAAAGAAAGAATCTTAATATACCACTGCCACGACAAATTAAACTCTACCGGCGTCTTGCACCGCTCATGTACATTTTTGTGCTGTATAATAGGCACCGTCTTAAGAAGGAGTCCTTTGTCGCGCAACTCTTCAATCACATACTGACGAGCTTTGGCAATTGACATCCCAGATAAATGCTGACCCAGTTCAGTCAGATAACCCCTGGAGTCAATAAGCTCTCTAACCTCCAGTTTGTCTTCGCGCCATTTCGATACATCAGCTAAATCTCCCCACGTGCATACCATCATTAGTCCTGAACCAAATTGCGGATCGACATCGACATGCGGACGAATCCGCACTGAGTGTCCAAAAATTGGTACAAGAGCTTCTTGTCCTATCAATGCGCTATAGCGAGGGTCATCTGGATTGGCATAGAGCGAGACACAGGCAGCTAACATCTCCGGTCTGGTAGTGGCAACATCTACGCGTCCACCTGAAACTAATTCAAATCGTAAATAATGAAGATCGCCAGTAATTTCAATGTCGTCAAGATCGGCCTGAGAAATAGCTGTCTGACAAGTGGGACACCATATGTTTGGCGCTTGCTGTCGATAGATTAGCCCACTCTCGTACAACGCAAGGAATGAGCGTTGGGCAATACGCTGAGCCAGCGGACCAATAGTGTTGTAACTCAACGCCCAATCGACTCCGACGCCCAGACGTTCCCAAATTTGACGATAGTTTTCTGCGCCACGTTCAGTCTCCTCAATGCATAACCGAATAAATTCAGCGCGAGACATTTTCCGCTTGTCAACCTTATGCTTTTTCTCCACATAACGCTCAGTAGGAAGTCCATTATCATCAAACCCCATTGGATAAAAAACATTATATCCGGACATCCGACGATACCGAACAATAATCTCTGCCTGGATATAGGACATAGCATGTCCTATATGCAGATGGTCAGCGCTTACGTATGGAGGAGGAGTATCCACAGAAAAAATCTGCCGAGGACTGTCCGGATCGAATCGATAGACTCCGGATTTCTTCCATAACTCACGCCATTTTCCTTCGATTGATTTTGCGTCATAATTATTGGTTATTGTGTTCATCTTAATCTCCTTTTCTGATGTGTGTATGTATTGAATTTATATGACTTCGATAGTAAATAACCTTTATTTATTATGGTAAAGAACTAAGCTTCTAGCTACAGTACAGTATTTAGTAGAAAATGTAAAGGGCACCATGTTATTTATTGAATTCATATACAACTGATGGAAAGTTGTCTACAAAATGTTTAAACATCATATTTGCTTGAATAATTTACAAATAATGATATACTTGCAACATTAAATAAGCTACGATGACTAATAATCGTGGTAATACAATAAAAAATATGCTACCTGTTATTAAATCTAAATACGATAAAAAATCAATAACAAATCCTTCTGCTTTATTTAAGTATAGAAATAAACATGATATCTCCCCTTCATTTAAAGATTTGGATGGAGTTATAATTTGTTACAATAAAAAACAAGCAGAGCATATCGCCAATAAATTCAAATTGAAAAAGTCTGATGGTTTTAGGGGCAATGTGTATATTTACAAAGAAAATGGAAAAACATTGGCTCTTTCCGCAAATTTTGGTGTTGGAGCCCCGGCCGCCACACTCCTGCTTGAAGAATATGTCGCGCTCGGCATAAAAAAATTTATCACTATCGGAGCAGCTGGGACTCTGCAAAAAAATATAAAATATCGTGATTTTGTACTTTGTGATAAGGCCATTCGAGATGAAGGCACTTCTTATCATTACCTTAAGCAAAGTAAATTTTCTTATCCATCAAAAAAATTATTCTCCTTATTGAAAAATGAATTACATAACACTAATTCTAATTTTTATGTAGGTACAACATGGACAACAGATGCACCCTATCGTGAAACGACAGACGAATTACGCGAGTTTCAACTTCAGAATGTTTTAATTGTAGAAATGGAAGCTGCGGCCCTGTTCGCCGTAGCACAATATCGCAATGTCAATTTAGCCTCTCTTTTTGTCGTAAGCGATTCTATCGCCCAAAAAAAATGGACGCCTCAATACCATGTTCTCAACGGCTGTTTTGAAAAAATGTTTGAATTTTCAGTTAAAGCACTTCTCGACAAAAAATAGATAACGTTTCCAACCCCGTACGACTATATGCATGCTGTTTATTTGACTTTTCCTTATAATAGATGATACACTCCATCCAATCAAGACTTATCCGATATGTTTCTTTAACAATAGATCGTAAACAAACAAAAAACCGCAAGTAGAGGGAGAACAGGCATGAAGACTTTAGCAAGATATGAGCCATTGCTCAAGGGTTATATGATAATGGAAGACGGGGAGTTTTATCTTATTGACCCCAAAAATATTCACGAAATAACCGATTCGTCAGATGTCAAAGTGATTGATTTAGCAGAACACCCTCCTGAAACGTATGCGATGCCTTTGAAGATTCAGCTTCAAGCTACAGAAAGGTGCAATATGAGATGTATAACATGCGCAGTATACAAAAACAGATCGCCATCACAACTAACATTCAACCAGCTATGTGATGTCCTTGACAGATTGTCAGATCATGGAGTCCTTAATGTGCAATGGAGTGGCGGAGAGCCCTTCGCCAGAAAAGACTTTCCCGAACTGGTCGCATACGCCACTGAAAAAGGATTCCGGCAAAACGTATACACCAATGCCACAATGCTGACCGAGGAAATGACTTCGTTATCAAGAGAACATTTTTTTAAAATGCAGATATCTCTTGATGGAACGAAAGAGCTTTTCGAAGAAATTACTGGCGTCAAACTGTGGAATAAATTTGAAAAGGGACTCCAAGCAATAATCTCTGCCAACGTTCCCAGTATCGTCCTAGCTACTGTTCTTCAAGAAAAGAATGTTGAGCATATGGAAAATGTGATTCGCTATGCAGGCCAATCAGGTGCGGGAAAATTAAGAATATCTATGCTTGTACCGATAGGAAGATCACGTTCCGTTTCTTGGAACGAATATTCTGTCATAATCGATAAATTTCGCCACGATTGGCCCAGATTAAAACGCATATCTTCCGACCTAAATCTCGATGTCGATTGCTTTCTTGAAAAACAACCCTGCGAAGACATTGTACTGGGAGACATTGCAAAAATGGTTTCTCCGGGAGGACACAGTTTTTTGTACATAGATTCAAAAGGGTTTATCTACCCTTTTCCATTCCTTGCAACAACTAAATTACGGCTTGGAAATATTATTACTGATGACCTGAAAGAAATCTGGATTAAATCAGAAAAACTGGCGGAACTTCGCAGCCAAACATATGAAAACATAGGATGCGGAAATTGCCAGCTTGAATGTTCTTTTGCTGAACGTTCGTTGGTCTATGCCTTCACTGGCCGTATCAACGGGCATGCCTTACCGCATGCTGAATGCACACAAAAAAGGAGGTGATGTTACATGGCATCGAAAATAAAGACTTTCGGCCGCAAGGTTAAAGTTCGATCTTCGAAAGGCGCTGTCTGCGAATAACATTCGCGACAACCGGTTAAAATCTCTACCTACCGCGGTACTCCCATTGGAAGTACCGCGTTTTGAATACTCGAGAATATTAAAATTAGGCTTAATAGAAAATATGTAAGGATAAAAATGCCGATTTAGAGTATAATAGAGGGCATAATCGTAAGTCATCTATTATGCTGAATAAAAAAAGTGTCCGAAGTGTGGGAAAATACAGGCAGTA
>Ga0172380_10004844_pt1 | contig 16917 bp, 16 predicted proteins | sample Leawe162metaG_FD_119747 | JGI IMG/M metagenome (GOLD analysis project Ga0172380, IMG submission 119747) | Leachate microbial communities from a municipal landfill in Southern Ontario, Canada - Leachate well 162 metaG | ecosystem: Engineered > Solid waste > Landfill > Unclassified | place...
GATCGCCTGGGTGCCGATCGGAGCGCTGGCCGGAATCCTGCTGATGATCGCCTGGCGGATGTTCGACAAGAACATGTTCCACCTCTTGCGCTACCGGTCCGGCAGGCTCGATTTCTGCGTCATTGCCGGGGTAATACTGGTTGCGCTGACCATTGACCTGATCGCCGCTTCCGGTGTCGGCATCGCCATGGCGATTCTGCTCTTCATCCGCGACCAGGTGCGTGGCTCGGTCATCCGCCGCAAACGCTACCTCAACCAGATGTCCTCCAAGACCCGCCGTCAGACCGCGGAGCGCGAAATTCTCAATCAGGATGGCGACCAGGCGGTCTTCTGCGAGTTGCAGGGCAACCTGTTCTTCGGTACCACCGACCAGCTTTTCAGCCAGCTTGAACCGGACCTGCGCACCCGCCGTTTCCTGCTGCTGGACATGCGCCACGTCCAGTCCATCGATTACACCGCCGTACACCTGTTCGAACAGATGCATGACCAGCTGGCGGAGCGGGGAGGGCGCCTGATCTTCAGCGGCATGCCGTCCGGTGTCCTGGAACAGCGGGATTTCGAACGCTATCTGGCGCAGATGGGGCTGGTCCGTGAAGGCGGGGGTGCCATGATTACCGAAACCCAGGACAGCGCCCTGGAGTGGATGGAAGATCGTATCCTGGAGGGGGCCGGAGCAATCGGGACCTGCCAGGAATGCCCGATGGAATTGAAGGAGTTCAGGCTGTTCCGCGAATTCTGCGAAGACGATCTGACCCGGTTGGCGGCATGTGTCAGCGAGCTGGCACTGCAGCAGGGTGAAAAAGTCTTTTGCCAGGGTAGCCAGGGTGATGAGCTCTTTCTGGTACGGCGCGGCAGCGTACAGGTCATGCTTCCGCTGGAGGGGAGCAAGCGCCACCATCTGGCCACCGTCGGGCGAGGCGGCTTTTTCGGAGAGCTGGCCTTCCTTGACCGTGGCATCCGTTCGGCGGACGTCGAGGCCAAGGAGGCCGTCGATCTCTATTGTTTGTCACGATCGCGCTTCAACGAACTGGCTCGTTCCAATGCTGCCGTGGGAGTGCAGGTCTTTGCACGTCTGGCGCTGGCAATTGCCGAGCGGCTTCGCCAGACCGATGCCGAACTGCGCATCCTCGAAGAGCGCTGAACGGTTGCCGGTCAGAAATGCCATAACGCCGCTATCCCCACATCCCGCCGTAACATCTCGCTGGACAGAGCTTCCCCCCCTCTGATAAAGTACTCGATCTCATGAAATCAAACGTCTCGTAACCGGCAGTCTTTATCAATACAAAGAAATGGCGGGCAGTTTATATGGATAGCTTGAATGGTAATTAGGAACGCGTGGCGTACATTGCTCCTGTCAGTTCTGATCTCCGCCTGTATCAGCGGGTGTGCCCGTCCTAAACCGACGGGCCATTTAAGCATTTACAATGACCGCTACGCGACCAAGAACAATCAACCGTCACCTCCCGTTGCTGATACATCAAACCAATCAGCTGCCGTCGCACTGTCCCCGTTTCAGGAAATTGTGGTGTCCCTGGTTTCGGACTCAATTGATATCCTGCCGAAAAGTACCGGTGATGCCATTTTTGACGTCATTCTAAAGGGGATAGAGATTCCTGATCAGGACGATGAAATCAAGGTTAACGTTCTGTCTTCACCCAGAAACGAGGATATCGCTTTTGTCGCGGGCCTGATAGTTCAGCGTGTCTATGGCAAAAGCGTTGAAAAAGGAACTACGATACCCCAGGCGATACTATACTTTTATAAAGACAGGGTCACCGATACTGACCTCACTGCGGCGGCAGCCAAAGTGAATTTGTCTGAAAACCGCACTCTGGACGCGTACAATGCCAGTTTGAACCTTCTTGTAAATGTGCTGTCGCACAATTCGGCAGTAAATGAAAAACCCAAGAATGGCTTGTATGTACGGGATTTCAAAGGTGATCTCTACTTTAGATCAAACGTAATACCTATGGGAATGTAGTACATTCTGTCCCTGGCACACACAATGGTACTATGAAAATTAAACGCCTCGAAATAAGCGGCTTCAAATCGTTCGCCGACAAGGTTGTGCTGGATTTTCAGCAGAATGTGACCGGCGTGGTCGGTCCGAACGGCTGCGGCAAGTCGAATATCGTCGATGCCATTCGCTGGTGCATGGGGGAGCAATCCGCCAAGAACCTGCGCGGCAAGGCTATGGAAGACGTGATTTTTGTTGGCAGCGAAAACCGTAAACCGCTGGGGGTTGCCGAGGTGTCGCTGGTCTTCTCCACCGAGGATGGCCGCGCTCCCGCCAAGTATCTGGATTATGCCGAAATCCAGCTGACGCGCCGGTTGTACCGCGATGGTGACAGCGATTACCTGATCAACAAGACCCCCTGCCGCCTGTTGGATATAACCGAACTGTTCATGGATACCGGTGTCGGCACCCGTGCCTATTCGATCATCGAGCAGGGGAAGATCGGCCAGATCCTCCATTCCCGCCCGGAAGAGCGTCGCTTCCTGATTGAGGAGGCGGCCGGGGTTACCAAATTCAAGTCGCGCAAACAGCTGGCGCTCAAAAAAATTGAGGGTACCCGCCAGAATCTGGCTCGTCTTGCCGATGTACTGGGAGAAATCCGGAGGCAGTTGGCCTCATTACAGCGCCAGGCCAAAAAGGCCGAAAAATTCCGCGAATATCGGGACGAACTGCGTGAAATCGATCTGCTTTTTACCGCGCGGGAGTACCGTGAGACCCAGCAGCAGCGGGTAGTTGCCGAGCGTGAGCTGGTAGCGCTCAATGAGCGGATCCGCGAGGTGTTTGCTTCTTCGTCGGTGGGAGAATCCCAGGCGGAAGAAGCTCGCGTGACGCTGCTGGAGGCGGAAAAACAGCTGACTGCGGCTCAGGAGGAGATCTTCCGCGTCCGGAGCGAATTCAGCACAACCGGAAACGGCCTGGAGTTCCAGCGCAAGGAACTGGCCGGGCTCGATGGCCGGTTGGTGCGGCTGACTGCTGAGGCGGCCGAGCTGGAGAGCCGGCTTAAGGAGTGCGGCGAGCAGCGCGGGCTGCTGGAGTTGCGCCGTGATACCGGGGCGGTTGATGCTGCCGGAATCCAGGCTGAGCTGGAACAGTCTGAAGAAGTGCTGGCCGGACACCAGCAGGCCGAAGAGGTGCTGAGCCGGGATCTGGAAAACCGACGCCGGGAGCTTTTTACCGCCCTGGCCGAGGCGGCGCAATTTAAAAGCCGCTTTGAGAATGCCCAGAAACGTCTGGCTGCGCTCCGTGAACGGCTGGATCGTCATACACGCGAAGCGATGCAGCTGGCTGAACGGCGTGAACAGTTACTCCAGCGGGCCGATGTCCTGGAGAAAGAAATTGCCACTGGCCAGCAGAAGCAGGAAGAACTGCAGGTACATCTTTCGGTCCTGCGGGGTCAGGAGGATGCCCTGAAAGGGCAGATCCCCGAGCTTGAAAAACGGTGGCAGTCCCGCCGGGACGAGTTGAACCGGAGCTCTTCACGACTTCATTCACTCAAGGAGTTGGAAGCCCAGTTTGCCGGTTTCGGCCAGGGTACCCGCACCTTGATGAAGGATACCGGCTTCAAATCCCGTTTCAACGGGGTGTTGGCGGATGCCATTCAGGCACCTTCCGAACTGGAGGCGGCGCTTGAAGCTGCGCTGGCGGAGCGGTTGCAGTGTATTCTCTGTCCCGACGATCAGGACGCCATTGGCGCGCTGGAATTTTTGAAAACCAAAAATGGCGGTCGAACCGGTATTGCCGTGCCGTTGAATGCCGGGACGGTTCCTGTGCCGGCGGTGGCGGGGGCAACCGCCCTGGTGGAGCAGGTCCAGGTGGACGGTCAGTTTGCCGGCTTGCTGCGCAACCTGCTGGCCACGGTCATGCTGGCTGATGATGTGGGGGGAGCCCTTGTGCTGGCCCGCAAACACCCTGCCTTGATCTTTGTCACCCGTTCCGGCGACATGGTCGCCCATGGAGGGATCGTCAACGGCGGTTCCGAGGAGCAGGTGGGGAAAGGTCTGATTCACAAAAAACGCGAGATCAGGGAGCTGGAACTGACGGTTGCCCGATTGGAAGAAGAAACCGCAATCCTCGGCACAGAGCGCGATGAGTTGCGTCGGCAGAGCCAGGAAGTGGCCGAAGGGATAAAGCGGGGTGGCGCCGAATTGCACCAGGCGGAACTGAAGCTGACCGGGCTGCTCAAGGATCGTCAGCAGGCGGTCGATGAAGGGGCGCGTGTTGCCGAACGAATTGATGTCCAGGCGCTGGAAACCGAAAATCTCCATGAAGAACAGGCCGCGCTGGAAGCCGAACAGAAACTGGCCGGAAATCAGATGGCCCAAACGGGCGACGCTTCCAAGGGGCTGGAGCAGGAAACGGCCCGCCTGAAGGGGGAGCTCGATGAACGGCGGCTGCAACTGGCCGTCGTCCGCGAAAAGGTGACCGCTATCCGGGTGCAGACCGCGACCATCAAGGAGCAGCACGATGCCGGCCTGCGCGCCCTGTCCGAGCTGGAACAGCGTACGGAAGAGATCGTGCGGCGCATGGCAGCTGACCGGCAGGAGCTTGAAGCGGGCGATGCCGCCAGAGTACAGCTGAACAGCGAGATTGCCGCGGCAACGGAACGGCTGGAACATCTTGTGCGGGAGCAGGCTGATTCCGAGAATCGTTTGACCGCCATACGGGGGCGTTTTGAGGAGGCCGGTGCGGCCCTTAATCTGATCGAGGCACGGTTGAAGAAAAGCCGCGAAGAGGGGGATGCGGTTCGTGAAAAACAGGCGGAGTTGAATCTGCGTTTTTCGACGCTCTCCATGCAGACGGAACATCTGGAGCAGGCTCTGTACGAGCGGAGCCGGATTGCCATGACGGATGCGCTGGTAAAGCTTGATGCCACGGAATTGGATGAAACAGCCGGAAGGGTGCGGCAGGTTGAACTGCAACGCCTTCTGGACGAGATGGGTGAAGTCAACCTGATGGCGATCGAGGAGTGTGCGGGAATGGAGGAACGCTTCACGTTTCTGACCGCTCAGAAGGATGATCTGGAAGAGTCGCTACGCGGTCTGCAGCAGGCCATCCAGCGCATCAACCGCACTACCCGCCAGCGCTTCCAGGAGACCTACAACCTGGTCAACGCCAAGTTTCAGGAGGTCTTTCCGCGACTGTTCTGCGGCGGACGGGCCGAGTTGCGCCTGACTGACGAAGAGGATCTGCTGGAGACCGGCATTGACATCATCGTGCAACCTCCCGGCAAGAAGCTGCAGAATGTGACGCTGCTTTCGGGAGGAGAAAAAGCTCTGACCGCCGTAGCGCTGATCTTCTCGATCTTCCTGATCAAGCCGACTCCCTTCTGTTTGCTTGACGAGGTCGATGCGCCGCTGGACGACGCCAATATCGGCCGCTTTAATGATATGGTCAGGGAGATGAGCGATATTTCCCAGTTCATCATCATTACCCACAACAAGGCGACCATGCAGGTGGCCGATACCCTCTACGGCATCACCATGGAAGAGCCGGGGGCATCGCGGGTTGTATCGGTGCGATTGCATTAAGTCATCTTCTATACCGTACTTTCTGTACCGGGAATAGTTTTCAAGGAGTTTGTCATGTCATTCGAAGTGATATTGAAGGATCTGGTGGATCGGGTGCCGCTGGCGATCGGTGCCATTCTGGTGGATTGGGAGGGTGAGGCGGTCATGGAGCAGTGCCACTGCGATCCCTACGACATCCGTTTCATTGCCGCGCACAAGGGAATTATCCTGGCACGCCTCAAGGAGATGCAGAGCACTGCGCAGATCGGCGAGGTGGAAGATGTCGTTGTGACCTCCAATAAGGGGCATCTGATCATCGGCTGCATTGATGAGTATTATTCGCTTGTTATGAATATCGAGCGGAGCTGCCCCGTGGCGCTGGCGTTATTCCATTTCCGCCGGGCAATTACTGAACTTAAGAAGGAGATCTGATGGAACCGCAGGAGAAAAAAGGTTTTTTCCGGGGTCTGATCGACAAGATTTCCGGTGTTGAAAGTATCGATGCTCCGCTTGAATCGCCAGCAACGGCAACTCCGGAATCGTCTCCTCTTGAGGCGGCGGCCATACAGGAAACAACAGCGAAGCCCGGCTTTTTCGAACGGCTGAAGACCGGTCTGAAGAAGACCAAGGACGGGCTTGTGGGGCGCATCGACGCCCTGGTGCTGGGCAAAAAAACGATCGACGCCGATACGCTTGAGGAGCTTGAAGAAATCCTGATCACCTCCGATATCGGTGTCAAGACGACGGTGGAACTTATTCGGACCCTGGAACAGCGTCTGGGGCGCAACGAGTTGAAAGATGGCGAGGCGTTGCGCGCGGCTTTGAAAGATGAGATCCTGGCCCGCTTGAACGCCCACCATCGCCCGCTTGAAATCGTCAGCCGCAAGCCGTTCGTGTTGCTGGTGATCGGTGTCAACGGCGTCGGCAAGACTACGACCATCGGCAAGCTGGCTTCGCGCTACACCTCTTCCGGCAGTAAAGTGCTGCTGGCTGCTGCCGATACCTTCAGGGCTGCTGCGGCCGAACAGTTGATCGCCTGGGGGGCTCGCTCCGGGGTGGATGTCATCAGGCACAAGGAAGGGGCCGACCCGTCGGCGGTTGTTTTTGATGCCTGCAAGGCAGCGGTTGCCCGTGACGTCGATATTCTGATTATCGATACTGCCGGCCGGCTCCATACCAAGGTCAATCTGATGGAAGAGATGAAAAAGATCCGCCGGGTTATCGACCGCGAGATCCCCGGAGCTCCGCACGAGACCCTGTTGGTGCTGGACGCCGCAACCGGGCAGAACGCGACTTCCCAGGCTCGCCTTTTCAAGGAGGCTGCCGGTGTCACCGGTTTGGCCCTGACAAAATTGGACGGTACCGCCAAGGGGGGGATTGTGGTGGCTGTCAGCCACGAATTTGCCCTGCCGGTCCGCTACATCGGCGTCGGAGAATCGATTGAAGATCTGCGCGACTTTGATCCGCAGGAGTTCACGGATGCCCTCTTCCAGGCCTGAAAAAACAAAGGGCGGCAGGGGGGCTGTTGACCCGGAACTCTGCGATTTCAATCAATTAGGGCTTGACTTTGTGTCTGCTGATTCGTATAGTGTACCACTTCGAAAGGAAACGGATCTCATGAATCAGGAACTCATAGAAGTACTCGAAAAGAAAATCAACGACATCGTCGAAAAGTATAGCGCTCTGAAAGAAGAAAACGCGCGGCTGAATGAAGAAATACAGCGATTGTCAAGCGATCGTGAAGGAATCAAGTCCCGTGTTGATGCCCTGCTTGGCAAGCTGGACGGGATTTAAAACGTGACCATGGTCATTGTATGAAAAAAAGCCATGCAGTGACAGTCCTTGGTCGTGAACTTTCGGTCAGGAGTTCGGCTCCCGAGGAGAAAGTTAAGGCAGTTGAAGCTTTTGTAAACGGAAAGCTTCAAGAGATCGGCAGCGCTCTTAGAAATGGTGATGCCCAATTGGTGCTGACACTGGCATTGTTGAATACCTCGGAAGAGTTGCTTGAGCTCCGCTCCCGGAAAGAGCAGGATGCCCGGAGCGACAGCAGGCTGAGTGAGATAATTGCTACACTGGAAACGGTCTGATTTTACATGGTCTCTCAGGGAGACTTGATCATATATTCGCATAATTGTAACTGCCGGTCGGGTTCGTCAAACGCATAATTCACGCGTTTGATTGAAATAGTGTAACGCCCGTTGAATATATCCTCACTGAAAGGAAAAAACGCTTCTGAGTAGCATCACCGTAATCATTACGTTTACCTGACGGCACTCAAGCCTTTTTCCCCCTCTTCAGCCTCCCTGGTCGATCATCCCGATACCTCTTCGGGGCCATTCCGCACGTGCAGATTTGAAAGTACTCGTATGCCCAAGCGTTCGCTCCGTTCCCAGTTGCTGGCTCAGCGCCGTGCACTCAGCCATGATTCGTGGCGAGTATCCAGCAGCAAAGCACAACTCAATCTGCTCTCTCTCGATGAGTATGCACGGGCTGAATGCATCGCTTTGTACGCGCCCGCCCATAACGAAACCGATACCGGCTTGATCCTGACGGCGGCATTTCAGGCGGGAAAGCGGGTTCTGTATCCGGCTGTGTGCGGCCATCACATGGTCTTCCGTCGCGTCGAACGGATCGAGGAATTACGCGAAGGGGCGTTCGGTATCCTGGAGCCGTGTCCGACCGGGGTTGATCACCAGGCTGACGAAGCCGATCTGATCGTGGTGCCGGGAGTCGGCTTCGACCTGTCAGGGCACCGGATCGGTTACGGAAAAGGTTTCTATGACCGTTTTTTGCATCATCCCGGACGTACGGCACATCTTGTCGGGCTGTGCCACGATTTTCAACTGACAGATGGCCTGGTTCCGGCGGATATCCACGATATCCCGATGGAAATTATTGTTTCGGATGCACGAATAATCCGAATCGCCCGGTCGGGGTCAGAGAAGTAACCGGAGTTGCCAGGCAACCCGGATTCATATACAGGAGGTTGATAGCATGGAAGTAATCATCGGCGTTATCGTTACTCTGATTGTCGCTGCCGGGGCCTATTTTGCCGGCAACAAGCTCAACAAGAAGGATACGGGATCAATATTGAAGCAGGCCGAAGAGCTTGCCAGCAAGGTGCTTGACGATGCCCGTCGCGAAGCGGATACCATCACCAAGGAGGCTCAGCTCAAGGCCAAGGATTTGGCTATTCAGGCCAAGGAAGAGCATGAGCGCAAAACGAGTGAAAAAAACAAGGATCTCCAGGTCCTTGAAAAAAGACTGACCCAGAAGGAAGAAAATCTCGATAAAAAAGCTGGTTTGATCGACCAGAAAGAAATGGATGTACTGAAAAAAGAGCAGATTGTTTCTCAAAAAGAGCAGGCGCTGGATCAACGGGATGCAGAGCTGAAAAAAGCGGTGGATGTGCAGAACGCCCGCCTTGAGCAGATTTCCGGCATGTCGGCTGCTGAAGCCAAGAAAGAGCTGATGAACGCGATGGAGAGCGAGGCGAAGCATGATGCCGCCAAGATAATCAGAACCATCGAAGATGAAGCTCGTGAAACCGGTGACAAAAAAGCCAAGGAAATCATGGCGCTTGCCATCCAGCGCTATGCCGGAGAATATGTGGCCGAGCGGACCGTCTCTGTTGTGCCGTTACCGTCCGATGAGATGAAGGGGCGCATTATCGGTCGTGAAGGGCGGAATATCCGTGCCCTGGAGGCAGCAACCGGCATTGATCTGATTATTGACGATACACCTGAAGCGGTAATCCTGTCCGGGTTCAACCCGGTTCGCCGCGAAGTTGCCCGTCTGTCTCTGGAAAAACTTCTGGCCGATGGCCGTATCCACCCCGGCCGCATCGAAGAAGTCGTGGCAAAGTCAACAGAGGAAGTTGAGCTCTCCATTAAAGAAGCCGGCGAACAGGCCGCTTTTGACCTGGGAGTCCACGGCATCCATCCGGAAGTGCTCAAGTTGATCGGCCGCCTCAAATATCGGACTTCCTACACCCAGAACGTCTACCTGCACTCGCTGGAAGTTGCGTTCCTCTGCGGCATCATGGCTGCCGAGCTGGGCATCAACGTCAAGCAGGCCAAGCGTGCCGGACTGCTGCACGACCTGGGCAAGGCTGTTGACCATGAAGTCGAAGGCTCCCATGCGGTCATCGGCGCTGAACTGGCCCGCAAATATGGCGAAACCCCAAAGATCGTTCATGCCATCATGGCTCATCACGAAGACGAGAAACCGAATTCGGTTCTGGCGATACTGGTACAGGCCGCCGATGCGCTTTCCGGAGCGCGTCCCGGCGCACGCCGCGAAATGATGGAAACCTATGTCAAGCGTCTTGGCGATCTGGAGCGCATCGCAACATCGTTCAGCGGTGTGCAGTCCTCATTTGCGATACAGGCCGGCCGCGAGATTCGCGTCATGGTTTCCAGCGACCAGGTAAACGATGATCAGTCGGTGGTCATGGCCCGTGATATCGCCAAAAAAATCGAAGCCGAAATGACCTATCCGGGCCAGATCAAGGTTAACGTCATCCGCGAAACCAGATCAGTCGAATATGCCCGTTAAGATTTTATTTGTCGGGGATATTATCGGAAAGCCGGGACGTCAGGCGCTGTCGCGAGAGCTGCACCGCCTGGTGGACCGGCACACGATCGACATCGTTATCGCCAATGGCGAAAATGCCGCCGGCGGTTTCGGACTGACGGTTGAAGTCGCCAAGGAGCTGTTCAACCTGGGCATTCACCTCCTGACGAGCGGCAACCACATCTGGGACAAGAAAGAGCAGGTGCCGCAGGTCCTGGCTGATCCGCGCATCATTCGTCCCGCCAACTATCCGGCCGGAGCGCTTGGAGCCGGGAGTACCATCCTGACAACGCCGGGTGGAGTCAAGGTAGGCGTTCTCAACCTTGAGGGCCGGGTCTATATGAAGAACCTGGAATGTCCGTTTCTGGTCGCAGACAAAGAGATCGAATGGTTGAAAAAGGAGACGTCGATTATCTTTGTGGATTTCCATGCAGAGGCGACTTCGGAAAAATCCGCATTGGGATGGTATCTGGATGGGAGAGTCAGTGCCCTGATAGGAACCCACACCCATGTTCAGACCGCTGACGAGTGTATTCTGCCTCAAGGGACGGCTTTTTTGTCTGATGCCGGTATGACCGGCGGCTTTGATTCGGTCATCGGGATGGGGAAGGAAGAGACCATCTACCGGTTTTTGACTCAACTGCCGGCCAAATTTGAGGTGGCAAAAAAAGACATCCGCCTGAATGCTGTCGTGATTGGTATTGATGAGCAGAGTGGCAGAGCGGTAAGTATTGAACGAATAAATATTGCCTGCTAACAAGGTATGGATTTGGGAGTAAATCATGACCGTAGCCGAACAGATGGCCGTTATCAAACGCGGCACCGTTGAAGTACTGATCGAAAAAGAACTGGAAGAGAAACTGGCAAAATCGATCTCGACCGGCGTTCCGTTGAAGATAAAAGCTGGGTTTGATCCGACCGCACCCGACCTGCATCTGGGGCACACGGTGCTGATCCAGAAGCTGCGGCAGTTTCAGCAGCTGGGGCACGAAATCAACTTCCTGATCGGTGACTTTACCGGCATGATCGGCGACCCGACCGGCAAGTCCGAGACACGCAAGGTGCTGACCCGCGAGGATGTACTCAGGAACGCCGAAACATACAAGGAGCAGGTGTTCAAGATTCTCGACCCGGAAAAGACCACGGTCGTCTTCAACTCAACCTGGCTGAACGAGCTGGGGTCAAGCGGCATGATCGCCCTGGCTTCCAAGTGCACCATGGCCCGCATGCTGGAGCGGGATGACTTTTCCAAGCGCTTTGCCAGCCAGCAGCCGATCGCGATCCATGAATTTCTCTACCCCCTGATCCAGGGGTATGATTCCGTGGCCTTGAAATCCGATGTCGAGCTGGGGGGAACCGACCAGAAATTCAACCTGCTGATGGGACGCGAATTGCAACGCGAGTGGGGACAAGCACCGCAGTGTGTCCTGACCATGCCGCTCCTGGAGGGGTTGGATGGGGTCAACAAGATGTCCAAATCGCTCGGTAACTACATCGGCATCAATGAACCCGCCGACGAAATATTCGGCAAGGTCATGTCGATCTCGGACGACCTGATGCTGCGCTATTACGAACTCCTCTCCGATATGACCCTGGCTGAAATTGAAGTGTTGAAGAGCGACCTCAAGGATCACTTGCTCCACCCGATGGCTGCCAAAAAGCAGCTGGGACGAGAGATAGTCTCCCGCTTCCATGGAGCCGGTGCCGGAGAGGTTGCGGAAGAGAACTTCGTCAAACGTTTCAAAGAGAACGAAATTCCCGAGGAGATGCCGCAGGTCAGTTTTGTATTGACCGATGGTGTGGTTCTGCTGGCGCGGGCCATGACCGAAGCCGGCCTGACCAAGTCGAACGGTGAGGGACGTCGTGCGATTGATGGTGGCGGAGTCAAGCTGGATGGTGAAAAGGTCAGCGATACCAATCTGGAATTGACGGCAACAGGCGAGTACATTGTGCAGATTGGGAAGCGCCGCTTTGCGAGGATTGTGGTTTCGTAGGCAGGATTCTTCTATGGTAATACAAAAAGCGGGACCGGCATTTTTTGCCGATCCCGCTTTTTGTTTTGTTGGTTGAACAAGGATTTGTTCTAGGCACCTCTTGTTAAAACCAAAAAGATAATAACCTGTCTTGTATCATGCCGATAATATTATGTTATCTCTGATTTTAGAGCTTATTATCTTGCGTTATAAATAGTAAACTCGACATAAAACGATTCACAGAATGATCGTTGAAACCATATGCTTTTTTAAGTGGTTGCGGTGTTTTGTACTACTTTTGTACTACCCTTATCTCCTGACGTTACGTTCCAGAAGTTTATCTGTAATGTTTTTCCATAATTGACTTCATAGTATCACAATAGTATCATAACCCATGCCAAGAAAAATCAGAGAGCTGATAGCCGATCTGGAAAAGGCCGGATTTGTCAACAGGGGCGGGAAAGGGAGCCACCGGAATTTCACGCATCCGGACTGTTCCCTGCCGATCACAATTTCAGGTAAATCGGGCGATGATGCAAAACCTTACCAGGAACGGGCTGTACGCGAATCAATAGAGGAGGCAAAGAAATGAAACCGGGTGACGAGTATTTGAAGGTCGTTCAATGGTCTGAGGAGGACGGCTGTTATGTCGGCACATGTCCCGGTGTTTTGCGGGGCGGAGTGCATGGCGATGACGAAGCTGCTGTTTACAAGGAACTGTGCGAAGTTGTCGCGGAAACTATCGAGTTGTACAAAAGCGATGCCAGGCCGCTGCCAAAACCGACCGCTTCCAGGACATATTCCGGAAGATTTGTGCTTCGGGTCGAAAAAGAGCTGCATCAGACGCTTGCCATAAGGGCCATGCAACAAGGGGAAAGTCTTAACAGCTATTGCCAGAAAATACTAAAGAAAGCGGCTTGAATCAACAAAGCAGACTTTTAGTACGCTAAAAACAGTTCCGGCTACATCTCCAGGATCAGCGGCAAAATCACCGGCCGCCGTTCGATGGTCTTCTTGCAGAAACGACGCAGTGCCTGGCGGACAGCGGTCTTGACCTCGTCGGCATCACAGCGCATTTCGGCGTTGATTTCCTCCAGCGCAAACGCCACGACCTTGCGGGCATCCTCAAGATACTCTTGGCTTTCATCTTCGAAGACAAAACCGCGCGAAACTATGTCCGGTCCGTAAATGATCTCACCGGTGGACATGTTCATGCCGATAATGACGACGATCATGCCATCCTCCGAGAGATGTTTGCGATCCCGCAGCACCATCCTGCCCACATCGCCGACCCCCTTGCCGTCGACAAAGACCCTGCCTGATTCAACATGCTCTACAATTGCCGCAGTATCCGAGTAGAAGGAAACGACTTCGCCGTTGGTTGCCAGGATGCAGCGCTCCTCCGGAATGCCGACTTTTTGGGCCAGCTGGATATGCTTGACCAGATGGCGATATTCACCGTGGATCGGAATGAAAAAGCGCGGACGTACGGTGTTGAGCATCAATTTCAGCTCTTCCTGGCTGGCGTGCCCGGATACATGAACCTCGGACACTTTTTCGTGGAAAACTTCGGCACCGCGGCGGTAGAGGTGGTTGATCAGCTCGGAAATGGTCCGTTCATTGCCGGGAATGACCCGCGACGAGAGTATTACGGTGTCGCCCCGTTCCAGCTTGATCTGTTTATGATCGTCCATCGCGATGCGGGTCAGAGCGCTCATAGGCTCACCCTGGCTGCCGGTGGAGATGATGCAAACCTGTTCGGGCGGCAGATGCGGAAGTTCCCGCAAATCCATCAGCTGGTCGTCGCTAACGGTCAAATAGCCGAGTTCCCTGGCGATCTGGACGTTTTTAATCATTGAGCGGCCATTAAGCAGGATCTTGCGCCCGCAGTTCACGGCAACATCGATAACCTGCTGTACCCGATGAATGCTGCTGGAGAATGTTGCCACAATGATTCGTCCGGAGCATTTCGGGAACATGTCGGCAAACGCTTCCCCGACATATTTTTCCGAGAGGGTATACCCCTCACGTTCCACGTTGGTCGAGTCGGATAACAACGCGAGGACTCCCGCTTCGCCGTAGCGGGACAGGCTGGCCAGGTCGGTCAGTTGGCCGTCAACCGGGGTATGGTCGATTTTGAAGTCACCAGTGTGGATGATAACCCCTTCCGGAGAGGTTATTGCCAGGGCGCAGCCGTCAACGATTGAATGGGCCACGCGCAGGAACTCGACCAGAAAACAGCCGATAGCGATAGTGTCCCGCGGTTGAACGACAATAAGCTCAACCGCGCCGTCCAGCTTGTACTCTTCCAGTTTTGCGGTGACCAGTCCGAGCGTCAGTGCGGTGCCGTAGACCGGGACATTCAGTTCCTGAAGCACAAAAGGGAGGGCGCCGATATGGTCCTCGTGACCGTGGGTCAGGCAAATTGCGCGGATATGCTCAGCCCGTTCGCGGAGCCAGCTGATATCAGGGATTACGTAGTCGATTCCGAGCATGTCGGGGGAAGGGAACATGAGGCCGCAATCAACGACCATAATATCGTCACCATGCTGGTAAGCCATCATGTTCATGCCGATTTCGCCTAAACCGCCGAGGGCGACAATCTGTAGTGCCGGGTGTGATTCTAATTCATCCATAGGCTATCTTTCATGATGCAGGGGTATCAGCGCTGCAATCTTTTTGTCGCAGCGCTCGATCCAAGGTGTACCGGGAGTCACCAGCCAGTGATCGGCGTAAAAGGAACTCCGCAGGGCGCGATAGGCGATCAGGGCGCGGTTGATGTCGCCCAGACGCTCATTTGCTTCGCCGATCTGCCATAACCGGTTTGCGGCTTTTTCGATGGTCGGGTGGTAGGGAATATACATGTGCAGTGCAGATTCAAACCCGGCAATTGATCCGGCAAAATCACCCTTGCCGAGCGCTGCCTCCCCCTGGTTGAACTGGTTGCTCATTCGCCACCACGTTCCCGCAAAAAACATCAACAGACTGAGCAGGACGATGATTAAACCGTTGGCGACAATACTTTTTAACTGATCATTCATCGAATCACCTAAAAAAAACGGGAATGCATGTTAAGAGGACACCAAGAGTGACGGCTATTATGCCGCACAGAACAGCCACTGCCGCGCAGATATCAAAAGGGCTTTTCAGACGGTGTGCCGCGGGCAATCCCCAGAATATTCCGGCTAACCCGGCTAAAATCAAAGGTATGTACTGATAGCCGACCTTCATTTAATGCTCCAGTGCGGATTCGATCCGGTCCCGCGTTGTTTCCATCAGCCACGTTTCGGCCTCGCTCCGGCGGAGATCGGGGGAGACGACAATCGGGGGATGCACGGTAATGTGGATATTACCGCAATACAGCTTGATTTCGCCCGCCGTATTTATTCTGCCGCTGCCGTTGATGGTGACCGGAATTACCGGTACAGCGGCCTTGCGGGCCAGGATAAAGCCTCCCCGTTTGAACGGGAGCAGGTTGCCGTCGGTGGTGCGGGTCCCTTCGGGAAACAGGACGACGCTCTTGCCCTGGCGAATGGTCGCAGCTGCCTCATCCATGCTCTGCAATGCCTTGCGGCCATCGCCTCGATCCAGCGGGATATAACCGCCACGGCGCATGGAAGGGCCAAATACCGGAATGTCGAAAAGCTCTTTTTTGGCGATCCAGTGAATCTGGCGGGGCATGGCTGCCAGAAGCGATAAAATATCATAATTGCTCTGGTGGTTACTCATGAAGATAACCGGGCCATCCGGAATATGCTCAGTTCCTGAAAGGGTAACGGTGACACCGCTCAGTGCCAGTCCCAGGCGAGCCCAGAGTCGGGCGTGCCGGGCATAGAGGCGACCGCTTGAATCAACCAACGTTGAGATGATGGCACTGATTGAAAAAAGAAATGTCAGCGGAATATAAACCGCCAAAAAGAGGTAAGCGCGAACCATCCCTAACTCCTGGCCCTGCAAACAGGGTAAGCGCCTTAACAAAGCCATTTTCTGCCAGAGCAAAAAATGGCTTCATACTTGCTAATATAAACTCAGACAAATTACAGTGTTATCAATGGTGAGTCAAACGAAATCTGGGAGGTTTGCTGCTTCGAACGCACTAATCAAGGGTGGTGCGGAGGCGTTTTTTTTCGGATACGATTTTTTTGCCGGAAAGACGATTTTCCTTGGCCCGCTTCGGCACACGGGTGGCGATACGCTTCTTGACCTTGCGCTCGCGCCGCTCCAGCGCAACACGCAAGCGCTCCATGGCAACTTCACGGTTCTGGAACTGGCTGCGATTTTCCGAAGCCTGGGCAACGATCCCGGTCGGCAGGTGCCGGATGCGCACGGCCGAATCGGTGGTATTGCGATGTTGTCCCCCCGGTCCGGAAGCGCGGTAGAATTCGACCTTGATGTCTGTCTCTTTTATTTCAATCACTACAGGAACCTCGTGTATGTTTCAAAAACCGCCCGCCTTCATGCAGACCGCATATTTGAGATAGCGCCCTTCAGGGAAGGTGATGGGGTAGGGGAAATCTTCCGGCTGGCCGAGCAAAGAAATCACCCGCAAATCACAGCCGGATTGTAACGCACCCCGGCGCAACTCCTTCAAGTATTCGGCTGTATCTACCTTCTGGTGATTGGACGAGGTGATCAAAAGCCCGTTGTCGCTCACCAGGGGAATAGCCGCAGCCACCAGGTCGGAGGTGCCGCCGCGAGTCGTGAAGCGGCTCTTGGCTGTGGTGGAAAACGAGGGGGGGTCCATCAGGATAATATCGTAACATTTCCCGCTCTGCGTCAGTTTGCCCAGCACATCCAGGCAGTCTCCGACGATGAATTCATGGTGTCCGGGGTTGAGGCGGTTGGC
>Ga0172380_10004845_pt1 | contig 16916 bp, 11 predicted proteins | sample Leawe162metaG_FD_119747 | JGI IMG/M metagenome (GOLD analysis project Ga0172380, IMG submission 119747) | Leachate microbial communities from a municipal landfill in Southern Ontario, Canada - Leachate well 162 metaG | ecosystem: Engineered > Solid waste > Landfill > Unclassified | place...
CTGGCGGCGCGTCATGCTGCGCGCCCTGCGCGCCGCCGCCCGCGGCCCCTTCGCGCAGGGCGATGCGGCGGGCCTGCCCGTCCTGCGCGCCGCCATCGCGCGGCATGTCGCCTTCGCGCGCGCCGTCGCCTGCGGCGCCGACGACGTCCTCGTCACCGCCGGCGCGCAGCAGGCCTTCGACCTCCTCGCGCGTTTGCTGGTCGCGCCCGGGCGCACGCGCGTGGCGGTCGAGGATCCCGGCTATCCCGGCCTGCGTGCGGCGTTCCGCGCCGCCGGCGCCCAGCTCGTGCCCGTTCCGGTGGACGGCGAAGGCCTGCGCGTCGACCGGCTCGGCGAAGGCATCGGCGTCGTCTGCGTGACGCCCTCGCACCAGTTTCCTGCCGGCGTGGCGATGAGCCTGGCGCGGCGCATGGCGTTGCTCGAATGGGCGCGCGCGCATGGCGCAGTCATCGTCGAGGACGACTACGACGGCGAGTTCCGCGCCGAAGGCCGGCCGCTCGATGCCCTGCACGCGCTCGACGCCGAGGGCCGCGTCTGCTACGTCGGCACCTTCTCGAAATGCATGCTCCCCTCGCTGCGCGCGGGCTACGTCGTCGCGCCGCCCTGGGCGCGCGAACGCCTGGCCGCGCTCAAGCGCTGCACCGATGCGCAGGCCGACACCGTGCAGCAGTCGGCGCTGGCGGCGTTCATCGAGGAAGGCCATCTCGCGCGCCACGTCCGCCGCATGCGCCTGGAGTACGGCCGCCGCCGCGCCGCGCTCGAGGGCGGTATCGCGCATTGGCTCGGCGAATGGCTGGAGCCGGTTCCCTCCGCAGCCGGCCTGCACCTCTCCGCGCGCATCCGCCGCGCCGCCGATGCGCCGCGCATCGTCGCCGCCGCGCGCCGCCACCTGCCCGGTGCGCAGCCGTGGTCGACGTTCGCCCTCAGGCCGCGCGCGGCGGAAGGGCTGACCCTCGGCTTCGGCCTGGCCGACGTTCCCGCCATCGAGCGCGCCCTGCGGGCGCTGCGGCAGACGCTCCTGAAAACCGCGCCGCGCGGGAAAAGTCAGTCTCGCCAGTACGGCAAAGAACGCTGAGCGTGGGGTTCCGACAGTCGTCGCGGCCTGCATCGGCTGGACGATGATCGCGGCATTGTCTAATATAAAAACCCAATAGGTCGGCCAGGGCAATCGCCGTATGCGTCGGGGAGGAGGGGAGAGGGATGGTTGGGCTCGGTCCATCGCATAGACCCTCCGGGCGGGATCGGGCGCCGGAGCTTCTCCCGTGAGCCTGCGAACGCGCATCCTGATGCTGGTCCTGTTCGCCACGCTGCTGCCGGCAGCGATCACCGCCTACATGGTCGCCGGCGAACGCGAATCCGGCATAGTCCGGGCGCGGGAGCAGTTGCAATCCGTCAGCCAGCTCATCGCGGAGGACCTCCAGGACGCCGTGCGGAGCACGGCACAGTTCGAATATGGCCTGTCCCGCGCCCGGGATTTCGACACCGGAGACCGGGCGACGTGCTCCGCATTCCTGGCCGGAGTGCTCAAGGAGCATCCCCAATACACCGGCTTGCTCACGATCCGGCCGGACGGATATCTGTTTTGCGACTCACTGCGCACCGGCAGGACGCTGCAGCTGAACGATCGGCGTTACTTCCGGCAGGCGCTCGCTGCGCCGAATTCCCTTGCCCTCGAACCGGCCTTCGGCCGGCTCACCGGCAAGGCCGTGCTGCAAATTGCCTACCCGGCGCGCAACGACGGCGGCGCGGTCAAATTCGTCCTGCTCGCCTCGCTCGACCTGGACAAGTTCATGCGCGGCCGCTCCCGCAGCTTGCCCTTCTCCTCTGCCGTCCTTGCGCTGATGGACCGGAACGGGACGCTGCTCACCTGGCATCCGGAAGGGGAGATGCAGCCCGGCTCGCGCCTCGCCGACGCCCCGCTCCATCGGCTGGCGCAACGGCGCGACAGCAGGGACACCCATGAGGAAATCACGACCGGCGGTCTGACCCGGGTCTGGGCCGTCGCCGAGCCCGAGCCGCGCGAGGTGCCCGGCGCCGACCTCTCCGTCCTCGTCGGCGTGTCGAAGAACGAATTGACGGCGGCGGCGGATCGCAGGCTGAATCAGACCCTCGCGGCCGTCATCGTGGCCACCCTGCTGGCCTTCGTCATCGCCTGGGTTCTTGCGGAAGCGGGCATCCGGCGGCCGATCAAGCGCATGATGGACGCGGCGGCGCGCCTGGAATCCGGCGACCTGGATGCGCGTATCGGCAAGCCCTATTCGCGCGGCGAACTGGGCGCCCTGATGGGCAAGCTCGATGCCACCGCCGAGCGGATCGGGTTGTTCAACACCGAGCTGGAGCACCGCGTCGTCGAACGCACCGCCCAGCTCGAGGCGGCGAACAAGGAGATCGACAGCTTCAGCTATTCCGTCTCGCACGACCTGCGCGCGCCGCTGCGGGCCATCGACGGCTATGCGCAGATTCTCAAGGAGGACTACGCGGACAGGTTCGACGACGAAGGCCGGCGCCTGATCGGCGTGGTGCGCGAGCGCGCGCAGAAGATGGGCGAGCTGATCGACGACCTGCTGCTGTTCTCCCGGCTCGGGCGCAGTCCCCTCGCGGCGACGCGGATCGACATGGAGGCGCAGGTGCGCGGCGTCCTCGAAGAGATTGCCGCCGACGCGGGCCCGCTGCCGTCCATCGAGGTCGGCCCGCTGCCCGCGGCATCCGGCGATGCCGCGCTGATCCGGCAGGTGTGGGCCAACCTGATAGCGAACGCCATCAAGTTCACCGGCCAGTGCGAGGCGCCGCGGATCGCGGTCAGCGGATCGAGCACGGACAGCGAGCTGGTCTATCGCATCGAGGACAACGGCGCCGGCTTCGACATGCGCTATTACGACAAGCTGTTCGGCGTTTTCCAGCGCCTGCACGACGCAGCCTCGTTTCCGGGAACCGGCGTCGGGCTGGCCATCGTCCAGCGCGTTGTGCTGCGGCATGGCGGACGGGTATGGGCGGAGAGCAGGGTGGGGGAGGGCGCCGCCTTCCATTTCTCGCTGCCGAAAACGGAGCCGCCGGCCAGGCCGGACGGCCCGCAGGATCGTCCCGGCTAAGGCCATGCGGCAAGCCCCCGGCGAGAACGGGTTCGTGCGGTTGCCGGAGCAGGGGGCGTTGCGGCGAAAGTCAGTCGCTGCGGCACGGCGGGCGGCGCCGGATGCGATGCGCAAGAATCGGATTGAGGCAGGGCGGGGAACTGCAGTACGCTCGCTTCGTGATTCGAGAACGGCACGATGATTTTTCCAGGCCTGCGCCTGCGGGCGGAGCGGAACCCATGACGGACCTGCGCGAGCGGTCGCGCCAATTCGCCTGCTCCTGCGCGGCACCAACTTCCAGATCAAGGTCTGGGAAGCGCTGATCCTACCGACTTCGGCGCAGTCGTCTCCTACCGGCAGCTCGCCGCGGCCGCCGGCATGCCGCAGGCGCAGCGTGCCGTCGGCAGCGCGCTGGCGGCGAGCTACCGCTGGGGGCCGGAGCGCAAGCTGGCCATCCTCGGCTGGGAAGCGGCGCGGTCGCGGTAGCGCCCGGGCAAAAGTCAGTCCGCGCGGCACGGCGATGGCGGAGGACGCAGAGCGCTGGCGGCGCCGGGCCGGCGAAGAATGCGGGGATTGCGGGGATTGCGGGGAAAACGCACGGGCCGGCTTGCCAAGCCTCCGGTACGCCCCTAGTCTATAGGGCATGGCGAGCAACGGCGGGGGCGGGTTTCCGTTCACTGCGTTCCGGGAAGTCAGGGAGGAACACCACATGCAAGGCCTCGAAAGCGTCATAGCCGGATTGGGCACGGACAGCTTCCGGCAGAATCTGCTCGGTTACGCGAACACCCTCGCCACGGTGGACCATGTCGCGATCATCCGCTTCGAGCGTTCCTCGCAGGCGCGCATCATCACTTCCGCGACGCGGCATGCGGTGCGCATCGACGGGATGCATGTCAAGGATGCGTACGAGCGCAGGTTCTATCGCCACGATCCGAACCTCTCGGCCTGGCGGACGGCGGGAACGGATCAGGTTGCCGATGTCCGGCGACTGCGTCCCGACCAGCTGGACGACGACAACTACCGCTTCCATTGTTTCCAGCGGCCCGGCCTGGTCGACCGCCTGAGCATCGTCGCGCCCGCCGGCGGCCACCTGTACTGCATCAATCTGTATCGCTGCAGGGGGACGGGCTCGTTCTCGGAAGCCGAGCTGCTGGCGTTCCGCGACCGCGCGCCGCTGGTGGCGGCGCTCTCCGTGAAGCACGACCAGGTCACGTACCGCAACCCGGCAGAGCAGGACCGCGACGCCCGCGTGCGCGACCTGGAGATGCGCCTCGTGACCATCCAGAGGCGCCTGACCGGCCGCGAGTCCGAGATCGCCGCCCGGATCGTGATCGGCATGACCTCGGAGGCCATCGCGCTCGATCTGGGCATTTCCGCCGGCAGCGTCATCACCTATCGTCGCCGCGCTTACGCCAAGCTGGGCATCGCCAGGCAGAACGAATTGTTCGCGCTCTGTTACTACGGCTGACGCAGCACGCTGTCCCCCTTTGTGGGGACACGGGTCCGGGCTGGACCTCCCTAGAATCAGTCGCGCCGCCAGGAAAGGCGGTGCCAGATGCAGGGAGGCATCCTTGGAAGAGACAACGACATCCTCTACGGAACCGGCCGCCGCGAACGGCGGGCCGGCGGCCGTATACGCCACGCCGAACGTCACGACGCCCGGCCAGCCGGTGGTCTTCGACGCGTCGGCATGCACCGGCTGCAACATCTGTGTGTACGTCTGTCTGGAGGACGTCTTCATTCCCAACCCGGTCAAGGGCCGGCCGCCCCTGATCCTGTATTCGGAAGAGTGCTGGTACTGCGGACCGTGCGTGGAGGACTGCCCGCACGAAGGCGCCATCCGCCTCAACCATCCCCTGCAGCAGCGCGTCAGGTGGAAGCGCAAGTCCACCGGCGAGCATTTCCGGGTCTAGGCTATGACTGCATTCCACGACAGCGGCCGCTTGCTCGACTGGCCCTATGCCGTCCGCTACGGAGACGAACAGCGGGTCGAGGCCGATGTCCTGGTGCTGGGCGGCGGCATCGCCGGCGTCTGGGCGGCCATCGCTGCGGCGCGCTGCGGCGCCAGGGTGGTCATCATGGAGAAGGCCGCCACCGTGCGCAGCGGCGCCGGCGGCGCCGGCGTGGACCACTGGCAGTGGGCCGCCGACAACCCGGCTTCGGGCGTCTCGCCGGAAGAGCTGACCGAGGCGCTGATCGAAAACCAGGGCGGCTACCGCAACGGCATCTCCACCTACATCCAGTGCGCCTCCGCCTACGAGACGCTAGAGGAGATGGAGCGCATGGGCGGCAAGGTGCGCGACACCGAGGACGAGTTCGCCGGCGTCGAGTTCCGCGACGACGCCAGCAAGCTGCTGTTCGCCTACGACTACACCAACCGCTTCGTCATCCGGGTGTGGGGACACGACTACAAGCCGTTGCTGCGCAAGGCCTGCCGGCGGCTGGGCGTGCGCATTTTAGACCGCACCACCGCGACGGGGCTGCTGACCGACGGCGGCCGGCACGGCGCGCGCGTCGTCGGCGCCACCGGGGTCAATTGCCGCACGGGCGCCTTCGTCGTCGTCCATGCCAAGGCCGTGATCCTCGCCACCAGCCGCCCGCAGCGGATATGGACCTTTTCCTCGGAATTGCGCGGGCTGTCGACGTTCCGGCCGCCCTCGGATGCGGGCAACGGCTACGCCATGGCCTGGCGTATCGGCGCCCGCCTGACCATGATGGAAAAGTCGATGCGCTCGCCCTTCGGCAGCCCCTATTCCTTTCCAGCCTACGGCAGCGGCAACGCCATCAACACCTGGTACCCGTGCAGCATCGTCGACGCCAACGGCAAGGCGGTGCCGTGGGTCGATTGCAACGGCCGCATCCTCGAGAGCGTGTCCGCGCGGTGCCGTCCCGCCGAGGGCCAGAAGTTCTTCATCATGGGCGGCGGTTCAAGCTCGCTGCCGCACCCGGGCTTCAAGCAATATCTCGGTCCCAAGCCCATCCCGGACCTCGAGCAGCGCATGCTGCGCGGCGAGTTCACGCCGCCGTTCTACGCCGATCTCTCATCCATGCCCGAGTCCGAGCGCCGCGTGATATGGGGCGTGATGGTGGGCAACGAGGGCAAGACGCGCATTCCGGTCATGCAGACCTACGCGCAGTCGGGCTTCGATCCCGAACGGGACATGCTCCAGACCTACGACTTCCTGCGCGGCTCCGGCATGCGGGAGCCGGTGGTGCCGCAGGAGCGGACCTTCGGCGAATCGGGTGTGTGCGGGGGGCTGCTGGTCGACTGGGACCTCATGTCGAGCGTGCCCGGGCTGTTCGGCGCGGGCGATCTCGTCTTCGGCGGGCAGGACCACTCCCACGCCGCCGCCACGGGCCGCTACGCCGGCGCGCGCGCGGCGCTGTTCGCGCGCGGGCAGGCGGCCGGCGGGATCGACGCGGAGCAGCTGGCATGCGAGAAGCGGCGGGTCTATGCACCGCTCGCCAGGCCGGGCGCGCGCAGCCTCGACTGGAAGGAACTCAACGCCGGCATCGCGCGCGTCATGCAGAACTACTGCAGTGAGCCGAAGAACGACGAGCTGCTGCGGCTTGCGCAGGACTGGCTGGCGGACATCGAGGAGAACGAGGCGCCGCTGGCGGTGGCGGACAATCCGCACAAGCTGATGCGCACCCTCGACGTACTCGACATCCTGACCTGCGCGCGGATCATCGTCGACGCCTGCCGGGCGCGTCGCGCCAGCAGCGAGTATCTGCATTTCAACCGCATCGACTACCCGAGCATGGACCCGTCCGAGTGGCACAAGTGGATCACGGTGCGGGAAGGGGGCGCAGGGACCGAAATCGACGACATGCCGATTGCCTTCTGGGGGGAGCTGGAGCGGAATTACCGTCCGCGGCACAGCGAGAACCTGGCGGCCATGGGCGGTAAACCGTAGTTAAAACAACCAGTGGAGGAGACATGGAAAAGAAACTCAGCACCCGGCTTCTGAAGTTCCTCGCCGCCGCGTTCGCCGCCGCGTTCGCCGCCGGCGGCCTGGCCGCCGCGCAGGCGCAGGATTTTCCGGCGCGGCCGGTCAAGCTCGTCGTCTGGACCGCGCCAGGCGGCAGCATCGACACGCTCTCCCGGCTGATCGGAGAAAAGCTGACGCCCCGCTGGAAGCAGCCGGTAGTCGTCGAGAACAAGCCTGGCGCCAGCGGCATCCTCGCCAGCGAGTACGTCGCCAAGGCGCCGGCGGACGGGCATACCCTGCTCGTCACCATCAACACCACGCACATCAACATACCGGTGCTGCGCGCCAATCTTCCCTACGATCCGGTGAAGGATTTCGAGCCGGTCAGCCAGCTGGCCATCGGCAGCGTGGCGCTGATCGCGCCGGCTTCGCATCCCGCCGCCAACCTGCAGGACTTCGTTGCCCAGGCGAAGAAGAAGGGCGGGGCGGTGAATTACGGCAGCTGGGGCGTCGGCTCCTCCGCCCACCTGTTCGGCACCCTGCTGCAGCAGAAGACCGGGCTGGACATGAACCACGTCGCCTACAAGGGCGAGATGCCGGCCATCACCGACATGCTCGGCGGCCGCCTCGACGTCACCTTCGCCGGCGGCGGCACCACGCGCGCCCAGCTCGAAGGCGGCAAGGTCAAGGTCCTCGGCATCACCGGGCCGCGCCGGGTGCGCGCGCTGCCGAACGTGGCGACCTTCGCCGAGCAGGGATTCCCCGGATTCGAGCTGGCCGGCTGGGTTGCCGTGTATGCTCCCGCCCGGACACCCAGGGAAACGATCCGCAAGATCGCTGCCGACATCGCCGAGGTGGTGCAGACCCAGGAAGTCCAGGCCCGCATGATCGAGAACGGCTTCGATCCCGTCGGCAGCACGCCAGAGCAGTTCGGCGCGCTGTACCGGGCGGAGTATCCGAAATGGAAGCAGCTCATCATGGACTCGGGCGCCAAGGTGGAGTGAGCGGGCGGGCGCCGACCCCGCCGATTCGGGACGAACAATCAGCAAGGGTGGACATCCGATGTCGAGGAAACAGGACCTTTTGGCCGGCGCGCTTTTCGCCTCGGTCGGGATCGCCGCGCTTGCCACGGGCGCCGGCTACCCGATGGGCACGGCCACGCACATGGGCGCCGGCTACTTCCCCCGGCTGCTCGCCGCGGTCCTCGTTGCCTTCGGCATCGCCATCGCACTCGCCGGGCTGCGCAAGCCGCCCGTGCCGGCGGCCTTCGCGCGCCTGGCGCCGCGTCCCGCAATCGCGGTGACGGGCGCCCTGATGGCCTTTGCCGCATTGCTGCCGTGGGCCGGGCTGGTGCCGGCCAGCATCGCCGTGGTCGCGATCGGCAGCCTGGGGAACCGCGACTTCCGCCTTGTCGAGGCGATCGTTTCCGCCCTGCTGCTGAGCGCCTTCGCCGCACTGCTGTTCGTCCGCGGCATCGGGCTTACCATCGAACTGTTCTAGCGCCATGGAATTGCTCCAGAGCCTGGCCCTCGGCATGGCCGCCGCCGCGACGCCGGTGAACCTGATGTACTGCCTGGCCGGCGCCGTCCTCGGCACCCTCATCGGCGTGCTGCCGGGCATCGGCCCGGTGGCGACGGTGGCCATGCTCCTGCCGGTGACGTTCAAGCTCGAGCCCCTCTCGGCGCTCATCATGCTCTCCGGCATCTACTACGGCGCGCAGTACGGCGGCTCGACCACCGCCATCCTCATGAGGCTGCCCGGCGAATCCTCCAGCGTCGTCACGACGCTCGACGGCTACGAGATGGCGCAGCGCGGCCGCGCCGGCCCGGCGCTGGCGATTGCGGCGCTCGGCTCGTTCTTCGCCGGCTGCGTGGCGACGCTGCTCATCGCCGTCTTCGCCCGGCCGCTGGGCGAGCTGGCGCTGCGCTTCGGGCCGGCCGAGTACTTCGCCTTGATGGCGCTGGGCCTGGTCGCCGCGGTGGTGCTCGCCCAGGGTTCGGTCCTCAAGGCGCTGGCGATGGTGGTGCTCGGCCTGCTGCTCGGCATGGTCGGCACCGACGCCAACACCGGCTACGCGCGCTTCACCTTCGGCTTGAACGAGCTGAATGACGGCATCGGCTTCGTGGTCGTCGCCATGGGCCTGTTCGGCGTCACCGAGATACTGCTCAACCTGGAGCGCCGGCAGGAACGGGAGTTGGCGATCCCGCAGGTGGGCAAGGTGTGGCCGACGCGGCAGGATGTCGCCGCCGCGTGGAAGCCGTGCGTGCGCGGCACACTGCTCGGATCGGTGCTGGGGATCCTGCCGGGCGGCGGCGCGATCCTCGCTTCGTTCGCCGCCTACACGCTCGAGAAGCGCCTGTCGCGCGAACCCGGCCGCTTCGGCAAGGGCGCCATCGAGGGCGTGGCCGCGCCCGAGGCGGCCAACAACGCCGGCGCGCAGACCTCCTTCATTCCGCTGCTCACGCTCGGCATCCCGTCCAACCCGGTGATGGCCCTGATGGTGGGGGCCATGATGATCCACGGCATCGCCCCCGGCCCGCAGGTGATGACGCAGCAGCCGGCCCTGTTCTGGGGCCTGATCGCCAGCATGTGGCTGGGCAACCTGATGCTGGTGGTGCTGAACCTGCCCATGGTCGGCCTCTGGGTCAAGCTGCTGAAGGTGCCCTACCGGCTGCTCTATCCGGCCATACTCCTGTTCTGCTGCATCGGCATCTACAGTCTCAACTACAGCGTCTTCGATGTCGCCCTCACTGCCGTCTTCGGCCTGCTCGGCGTCCTGTTCGTCAAGCTGGGCTGCGAGCCGGCGCCGCTGGTGCTCGCCTTCGTGCTCGGGCCGATGATGGAGGAGAACCTGCGGCGCGCCCTGACGCTCTCGCGGGGCGACGCTACGGTGTTCGTCACCAGCCCGATCTGCGCCGGCCTGCTGGCGACGATCGCTCTGATCCTGCTGGCGAGCGCCGCCCCCCGCTTCCGCCGCGTCCGCCGCGAAGCCTTCGCGGACGGCTGATCCGCCCGGGCAAAAGTCAGTCCCGCTGATACGGCGCCTTGACCCGGTTCGCGTCGGCGGTCATCGGGCGATTGAGGTCAGTTCGCCGCGGCGGGCTTCCCAAGCGGGCATCCAGTCCAGCAGATCCGCCGCCGGCATGGGCTTGGCGATGAAATAGCCCTGCGCCAGGTCGCAGCCGGTCGTGCGCAGGAAATCCCAGTCGTCCCGGTCTTCCACGCCCTCGGCGACGGTCTTCATGCCGAGTTGCTGCGCCATGCCGAGGCTTGCCTCGAAGATGGCCCGCAGCGACGCATCGCGGCCGGCGCCATGGACGAAGCTCCGATCGATTTTGAGTTCGTCGAAGGGGATGTCGCGCAACTGGGCAAGCGACGAATGGCCTGTGCCGAAATCGTCGACGGACAGGCCGATGCGCTTCAGACGCAGGCGCGAGAGGATGTCCATGGCCGCCAGCGGGTCCTTCATCAATCGGCTTTCCGTTACCTCCAGCACCAGGCTCGTCAGGGGAAGATCCGCCTTCCTCACTTCGCGCGCGACGAAATCGGGAAACTCCAGCGCTGCGAGATTGTCCATGGAGACGTTCACCGCCACATGCAGGAAGAATCCCGTATCCCGCCAGAGGCGTGCTTGGCGCAAGGCGGCGGCCAGCACGATGCGGGTCAAGTCGTCGATGAGGCCGTGTTCTTCCGCCAGGGGGATGAATTGGTCGGGAAACACTAAGCCGTCCTGCGGGTGCTGCCAGCGCACCAGGGTTTCCACCCCCGATACCGCCCCGGAAGCGATCTCGACCTTGGGCTGATAGTAGTTGAGCAGTTCGCCCTCGGCGATGGCCCGCCACAACTCGTCGAGTTCGTAGGTCTTGCGGGCGGCGCGGGGCGTCCTGGCAGCGCGCGACAGGTGCTTCTCCAGCACCTGCCTCAGCCGCTCGGGCAAGACGGGCTTGTGCAGAACGCCGAGCATCTTGAGGCTGTGCGCCCGGGCCAGCTTCTCCACGGTTTGCAGGATGCGTTCATCCTCGCCGCTCACCAGCACCAGGCTGCCTGTGTAGCCGATGCGCGCCAGGTTGCGCACGAATTCCACCCCGTCCATCTGCGGCATTTGCAGGTCGCAGAGGACCAGGCCGATCGTCTCCATGCCGTTTTCCAACAGGGTCAGGGCGTCGCGGCCATGCTCGCATGCGATTACTTCCTCGAAACCGAGGTTCGCCAATTGCCGCTCCAGCAGCTTCAGGGCGAAGGGTTCGTCGTCGATAAGCAGCGTTTTCATCGGCCTCTCCAGGGTTATGAATACGGTTTCGTCAGCAGCGCGCCGATCTCTGCCTCGACAACTGTCATGGCGGCTTCGAATTTCGGCATGTCTTGCGAAATGGCCGCCTTGTCTCCGGCACGTCCCGCGTTTTCCAGTTCGGTGCACAGGTCGGCGAGCGCCAGCGCCCCGACCGAGCGTGACGAGGACTTGAGCTTGTGCGCTATGGCGCCGATCTGGCGCGTATCGCCGGCGGCGGAGGCGGCGCGTAATTCCTTGCCCAGGCGCCGGGCCGAGGCCAGGTAGTCGCCGAGGAATTCGCGCACGGTTTCCTCATCGTCACCGACCAGGCCCTTGAGAATCGCCACGTTCAATGCGGTCGTCGCTTCACCGTCGTGCGTGGTTTGCGGCAGTTCGGCGGAGGCCGCCTCCCCGCTTTTCCTGGGCAGCCATTTTTCCAATGCCGCTCCGAGCAGATGGAGCTGCACCGGCTTGGTGAGATACTCGTCCATGCCCGCGGCGCGGGCGCGATTCGCTTCGCCGCGCAGGGCGTTGGCCGTGAGGGCCAGGATAGGCATGCGCTTATGTCCGGTCTCTTCCCTGCGGATGGTTTCGGTCAGCGTGTAGCCGTCCATCTCCGGCATGTGCAGGTCGGTGAGGAGCAGGGCATAGCTTCCCTCGCGCCACAGTTGCAAGGCCTCCATGCCGTTCCCTGCGACTTCCGCGGCGTAGCCGAGCAAGCCCAGTTGCTGCAGGATGACCTTCTGGTTGATTTCATCGTCTTCGGCGACGAGTATGAGCCGTCCCTGGGTACGGGCATCCGCAATGCTGAATGGCGCGGCCGCTTCGTCGAGAAGGTTCTCGGTGTTTTTCTGGAAGACTTCCGGCGAGGCCCGTCCCACCGCCACCGCCACGGCACGGAGCAGGGTCTGACGCCGCAGGGCGTCGCCATCCAGGGTGACCAAATCCGGATTCTCGATACGGGCGCGCCGCCGCCGGCCCCTTGTGATCAGCAGATGGTGAACATTCGGCGCCACGGAGAATATCTTGTCCGGCGCGGGCCGCTCGAGTCCTGCGTGCTGAATCACCACGACCGGACCTGAAAGGCTTGCCGCCGCTTGAGCCGCCGCCACGCTGGCCGCCAGCCTTACGCGCGCCCCGGCATGTTCGAGGTATGTGCGCAAATCCTCGGCATCGAGCTGCCTGTCCCGCACGATCAGGCAGTCCAGCCCGGAAAGATCCGGCTGGACACGGACGGGTTGCTCTTCGGCCGGCTCCAGGGGCAGTGTGACGCTGAAGGTGGATCCGGCTCCGGGCGTGCTTTCGACGGCGATCCGGCCCTGCATGAGGTCGACCAGGCGCTTGCAGATGGCCAGCCCCAGTCCTGTGCCGCCAAAACGCCGGGTGGTCGAGATCTCCGCCTGGGTGAAGGGGGTAAACAGCTCCGCCATCGTTTTAGCCGCCATGCCGATGCCGTTGTCGGCGATACGGAAGACCAGCTGCAGCGGAGCGGCCTGCGCAACCTCCACCCGTACCGACACGTGGCCCCGCTTTTCCGGCCGGCCGGCGGAAAACTTGATGGCGTTGCCCACCAGGTTGTAGAGCACCTGGCGCAGGCGCACGTCGTCGGACAGCACCCGCTCCGGGATTTGGGGGGAAATGAACAGGGAAAGGTCCGCGCCTCTGCGGGAGGCGACCGGGACAAGCGAATTGCAGAGGCCCTCGACGAGGTCGGCAACCGAGACCGGCGCCCGCTCGATTTCCAGCCGGCCGGCCTCGATCTTGGAGAAGTCGAGGATGTCGTCGATGATGCCCAGCAATGTGGAGGCGGATTCCCGAATGGTACCGACCAGGTCGTTCTGGTGCTCGGACAGGCGGCTGTGCGCCAGCACGTCCACCATGCCGATGACGCCGTTCATCGGGGTGCGAATTTCGTGGCTCATGGTGGCCAGGAAGGCCGACTTGGCGCGGTTGGCCTGCTCGGCGTCCACCCTGGCCTGGGTCAGTTCCGCAATGAACTGCTTGCGCTCGCGGATGTCGTGCAGGGTGCCGAGGAAAAGATGTTCGCCGCGCACCACGTATTCGCTGACGGCCAATTCGAGCGGGATCAGATGACCATCCTTGTGCAGGCCTTCCACCTCGCGGCCGATGCCGATGATGTGCGCCTCGCCGGTGTTCATGTAGCGCGCCAGATAAGCGTCATGCCGGCCGCGATGGGGCTCGGGCATGAGCATCGAGACGTTTTGGCCGACGACTTCATCGGCCGAATAGCCCAGCACGCGCTGCAGCATCGGATTGACGCTGCGCACGATGCCGCGTGCGTCGATAGTGAGAACGCAGTCGAGCAGGTTGTCGAAAAGCGTGCGCAGTTCCTCATCGCTGTTGTGCAGGGCTTCCAGCGCTGCGCTGTGCTCCCCGATGCGGCGTTCGAGATCCACATTGAGGCGCCGGATTTCCGCATCGACCTCGTGCTGCCGGGTCACGTCGCGCGCAGTGGCGAACATGAATTCCCCGTAGGGCACGGACCGCCACGACAGGGTGCGCCAGGAACCGTCCTTGTGCCGATAGCGGTTCTCGAAATCCAGAACTTTCTCGCCGGCGGCGATCTGCCGCTCCACTTCCCGCAGCGTGGCGGCGTGGTCGTCGGGATGGATGAAATCGATGAATGCATGCGACACCATCTCCTCGGCGCTCCAGCCCAGAGTTTCCGTAAACGCCGGATTGACGCGCTTGAAATAGCCGTCCGCGCCGGAAATGCACAACATGTCCAGAGTGAGATTGAAAAACCGGTCGAGCTGCGCTTCGGCCTCCTTGCGGGCCGTGATGTCCTGCAGCAGCACCAGTCCGGCAGGCTGTCCTTCATGCTCGTAGGGCACTGCGGTGGACTCGCCGTGGAAAAAGGTTCCGTCCAGCCGCAGCCACTTCGCTTCGCGCGGCGGCGTGGCGAGTCTATCCTCGTTGATCTGCCGAATGCGCTTGTCCGCGACATCGCGGCTGTCGGGATGGAGGAATTCGAGCAGCGGTCGCCCCAGCAGATCCGACCGGGAAAGCCCGCCCAGCAAGGACACGGCTTTTTGATTCAGGAAGGCGATCCGGCCTTCGCATTGCACGAGCATCCCGTAAGGCGACAATTCGATGAACTGGCGGTAGCGCGCCTCGCTCGCCTGCAGCGCCCGCTCGGCTGCGCGCTCCCAACCCACATCGCGGAATACCAGCACAACGCCGTTAATATTGCCCGCCGCGTCGCGGATGGGCGCCGCGCTGTCGGCGATGGCGTGCTCGCTGCCGTTTCGGGAAATGAGCACTGTATGGTTGGCCAGGCCGTGAATCTCTCCGCTGCGCAGGACTTCGTCCACGGGAACGACCGCCGGGCGGCGGGTCTGCTCGTTGATGACGCTGAGCACCTCATTCGCCGGCCGGCCCTTCGCTTCCGCCAATGTCCAGCCAGTGAGCCGTTCGGCGACCAGGTTCAGGCGCGTAATGCGCCCCTGCGCATCCGTTGCCAGCACGCCATCGCCGATCGAGTGGAGCGTGATGTCGAGATCCTGCTCGCTGGCACGCAACGCCGCTTCCGCCGCCTGGCGGGCATGAAGCTCGGCTTGCAGGTCGGCTGTCCGCTCGGCGACCAAGGCAGCGGCGGCGGCGTTGCGGCCGGCGGCGCCCAATGCGGCGAAGGCGGTCAGAAATGCCGCAAATACCGATAACACGAGGAACAAGCGCGCCAGGGGACTGGCGCCGGCCTGCCAGTAGGCCTCGTCCGGCCGCATCTCCAGGCGCCAGAGACGCCCGGCGAATTCCATTTCCCGGCTCCAGTCGAAGCGGGCCTCGTCCGGCAACGCGCCCGCCAATACCTGGACCGGCTCGCCGGGGCTGACATCGGAAATGCGGAAGACGAGATGCCGCTTTTGCGCCTCGCGGACAAGCGGAGCAAAGAGTTTTCCGACATCGTACGCGCCAACGACGAAGCCGCGCAGGGCGTCGCGCCGGGCCTGCTCCGTAGCCGCCCGGGCGTCGAAACCCAAACGATAGACGGGCATGAAGACCAGCATCGCGGGCTGTTTGGTGCGCAGCAATGGGGCCATCGCTGCGGCAACCGCAACTCCGCTGTCGCGGGCGCGCGCCATGGCTTCGATGCGCTTCGCATCGAAGCCATGGTCGAGGCCGAGCAGCATGGCATTGTTTCCCGCCGGCTCGCTGAAGAAGACAGGGAAATGCTCGTGTCCCCGTCCGGCCGGGATCGGCCGGCCTTCGGCATCGGGGCTGAAGATGCGATAAGCCGCCACATCGCGCCGCGCCATCGCCTCGAAGGCCGCATGTTCCGTTTGCGGCACCCGCGGCGCCCAGTCGACGGACTGGATGTCCGGCTGATGAACGATGAAGGTGGTGTAGTCGGCGAATTCCTTCCGCGTTACCGACATGCTCGAGTCGAAGAAGCGCCTGATGCCTCGCAGCGACTCGATTTTTGCCGGAAGAGGGAGAAAGGTGGATTCATGGACTTCCGCGATCAGATCGGTTGCCGTCCCGCGCGCATGGCTTTCCTCCAACCGGGCCAGGCCCAGGTTGCCCGCCGCCAGCAATGCGGCGATGACCAGCAGCGGCAGTGCGAGCCGGGTTCCGCCGCGCTCCCATGAAAGGCGTGCGCCCGGCCATGCAAGCAAGGCCAGTGGCGCAAACAACAGCACGCCGAGAACATCGCCGACCCACCAGACCAGCCACTGGCTTGTGACTTCTCCCTGCGTCAGTCGGCCGAATCCATAAAGAACGGCTAAGCCGACGCTGGCCGATAACAGGCAGGCCAGCGGTCCGCCCAAGAACAGGAAGCGCCATATCTCCTGTTCGCGAGCAAGCGGCATGGGGGCATCGACGAAGCGCCGCGTCAGCCGCGCACCCAGCAATGCCTGCAGCGTCGATCCGGCGGCATTGAGCGCCGCAATCACGGCACCTGTGATGGAGACATCCAGCCAGAGGTCGATGAGGAAAGCGCCAAGCCAGACGCCCGGCCAGCAGCGCGGCCCCCATGCCAGCAAAGCCACCAGTGCGAATCCTGCGGCCGGCCACAGCGGGGAGGCGTAGCCGGACGACAACGCCACCAGCCTTCCCGCAAGCGCTGCCGTGAGATAGACCGCCGCTACGATCGCGATATGCAGCCATGACCCTCGTGGCTTCGCGGTTAAGTCGAGGCCGCCTGCATTCGGCTGTTGCGCTGCGCGGACAGCCATGCTCGCGTTATCTGACGAGGCTGGGTCAGTCATGTCATGAGCCCGGTGGGTCCATCATCGACGCCAAGCAGGGGGGTAGCCTCAGCACCGATGCATAACCATAACCAATTTTGCTTCCCATGCCAATGGGAAACCCGATTGCCAGTGAGGTTTGGCGCTTGATTCTCCAAGGAGACAAGCGATGCCGATGAACAAAGTGCAATTTCAGCGGGGCATGGGTTTGCGCGAATTCATGGACAGGTACGGTACGGCGGAACAATGCGAGCGGGTCCTCCTTGCCGCACACCTACGGGCCATGCAAGCGTAAAGTCAGTCCCCGCGGCACGGCGATGGCGTGCCGGCGGCGCATAATGCACGGACGCAATCGCTCCGGACGCAGCCCATGAAACAGGCCCTCACCCTCGTCACCCTCGGCGTCGGCGACCTCGCGCGCAGCCGCGCCTTCTAC
>Ga0172380_10004846_pt1 | contig 16912 bp, 16 predicted proteins | sample Leawe162metaG_FD_119747 | JGI IMG/M metagenome (GOLD analysis project Ga0172380, IMG submission 119747) | Leachate microbial communities from a municipal landfill in Southern Ontario, Canada - Leachate well 162 metaG | ecosystem: Engineered > Solid waste > Landfill > Unclassified | place...
AAGCGAATCTGGATGATAAGATTTTTGATATTTTGCCCGATAACAGCAATGTTTTCCAGGGAATTGAAAACGAAAGTGATTTTCAGCAGATTATGGAATCTATTGTTGTATTGACCGAAGACCAGCAGGAAATAATAATTTTAAAATTTATTGAGGATTTATCTAATAAAGAAATATCTGAGATACTCGGCAAAAACGAGGATGCTGTGCGGCAGTTACAATCTCGGGCGCTTAAATCTTTAAAAAATATTTTGGAAGAAAAATATGAATGAACAAGATTTAGAAAAAAATTTATCGCAATTAAAAAATATAAGGCCGTCAGTAAAGTTGGTTGATAAAATAATTTTGGATTATAACAAGTCCGTTAAAGGTCGAATTTCGTTTAATAAATTAATTTCAAACCAAATTCATAATCCTATGACAAAATGGAAAATATTAATTCCTGTTGTTGCTATAGCTTTAGTAATAGTTATTTTCGGAATCAGCGAACTTAACTTATTTGACAATGGGGACAATTTGGCAAAAGTACAGGATGTGTCAAAAGAAATGTTGCCAATTCCGGAAACAACCGGAAATATTGATGATGTTGTGGAGGCAATTCTGACTTTTTCTGAAAATGAAGGAATTTTAATGAGCGAGGAAATCGCTGATGCGAATTTACTGACAGCAGACAGTCAAGAGATTAATGATTTTGGTCAATCCTACAATGAAAACGAATTTTAAAAGAATTTATATTGGTGTGTTAGTGGTTTTGCTAGCTTTGTCATTTTTGCTGCCAGTATTATCTATGGCTAAGAATGATAATATTGACAAAAATAACAAAAATTCTGAAAATGGGAGTAAAAACGCCGGAATTAACAATGCGTTCTGCTTAAGAGTAGAAAATTGGGTTGAAAGGGTTGATCAAAATCTTACTAGAAACCAAGAAAAAATAGCAGATAAGCAAGAAGAAAGGCTGCAAAATATGGAAGAAAAAAAGCTACAAAGAGAAGAAAAATTAGCAGAGCATAGGGAAAAATGGGAACAAAACAGAGAAGAACAATATACTAAATTAGAAAGCAAGGCACAGACAGATGTACAAAAACAGGCAATAGTAGAATTTAAGCAAGCAGTAGAAGCTGCAATATCCGCACGCAAGGAAGATGTGGATGCTGCGATTTCTGCTTTCAGAACAGGATTAGACCAGTTAATCAATAATCGTAAAACAGCAACAGAAAACGCCAAGAACGCTTATCGTAACACTTATCAAGTGGCTGTGCAAAAAGCTAAAGATGATTGCGCTGCTGGAGTTGATGCCAATCAAGTAAGGACGACTTTTATGGCGGCGTTGAAGGCGGGTAAGGATAAATATAACAGCGACAGACAGGCGATTGAAAAAATCAGCACTAAAACATTGGTTGAAACAAGACAAACTGCGTTCAAGAAGGCTTTGGATGATTTTAAAGCAGCAATGCAAGCAGCAAAAGACAAATTAAGAGCTGCTTTTCTGACAACAGAAGAAGATTAAGCTTATAACTTTATTAAAAATAGCCCCGCAGTTGCGGGGCCATTTTTATTTCTTTAAAAATTTGTTATGATAGAAGTATATGGTTATCAAAAAAATAATAATCAATAGTAGAAAAGGCAATAAAAAAACGGATTATAATATTTTGGATAAAAAAGAACTGGACGCTCTGATGAAAAAAGAGCCGAAAAGATTTAAATATCTGGCAGAAGGCGGATATTATATTAATTTGCAGAATCTGAACCTGAAGCCGATTAAAGGAATTGATTTGGAGAAAACTGCACATCTGGCTAAAATTATCAGGGCTTTGGCTTTTTGCGCCATTGACAGCATAAAGTCAGGGCATCCGGGCGGTTCTTCGTCAAAAGTGGAGCAGATTTTATCTTTGCTTTTATCAGGAGATTTTACTTTCGACCCATTGAATCCGAACAGTCCTGGTCGGGATAGGATTGTCTGGGCAGCCGGACATTGCACGCCGTTGTTTCATTCAACATTGTCTTTAATTTATGAATCCCTAAAAAGAAAAGGAGGTGATTTTGACATTAAAAAATTAGATGCGTTTTATCCTGCCTGTTTGGTGCGTTTTAGGCATTGCGGCGGACCGAGCGGGCATGTGGAAGCAAATTATCCTTTGTCGGATATGTCCACTGGCGCGTCAGGCCACGGCTTGTCAGCCGCGCTCGGCTTGGCAACTTTGCAGAAATCAAATGGTTTGGATACAAAAGTTTTTGTCTTAGCCGGAGATGCGGAAACAGAAGAAGGAATGAGTTACGAAGCGCGCAATCTGACGCAAGCATTAGGAATGGACAATTTAGTTGTCAGTTTAGATTTGAATAAATTCGGGATTGACGGGCCGATTGCCGAAGTAATTAATTCACCGTATCTGAATCACTGGTTCGGGTCCGGATGGAATATTATTGAAGTTGACGGGCATAATGTTACGGAATTGATTTATGCCTACAAAAAAGCATTTCAGGGCTTTGACAATAAAAAAGCAACAGTAATTATTTGCCACACAATTAAAGGCAAGGATTATGGAAAATTAGAAGGAACCGCTGATTCTCACGGCACGCCATTGCCGCATGAAGAATATGTGCAAGTAATGAAAAAACTCGGCTTTGACGTACCGGGAATTGAAGGTGAGCAAGTAAAAGATATTGAAGCAGTACTTTCAAAATTAACCGCAGAACACGTTGATTATTTTGCTGAACGGCTGGAAATCGGCGCCAAGAAACAAAAAACAGAACAGGAATTATTGGAGCAGATGAAAAAAGCGCTTGCGAACCGCCCGATTGCTGATTATAAATCAGTAAAAAGGCCGGATACATTGCCAGCTGAATTGATTTTTGAACAAGGCAAAGCCATTGCCACAAGAAAAGCAACAGAAGCATTTTTTAAATGGTTGATGTCGCAAACAGCATTTTTCTATCTTGGTTCTGGAGATTTGGCAAAATCGATTCTGACCGGCGCTGCGGAAAATGTTTACGGAATTATCAATAAAGAAAATCCATTGGGCAGGGGAATCAGGTTTGGAATAGCCGAGCAGAATATGGCAATGATGTCCTGCGCTTTGACACAGGATGCTTTGCCGGGCGGATTTCAGGCAATGAGCGTTTTTGCGACTTATGGAGTATTTACATCAATTATGAGCAATCCAGTAAGAATGGCTTTAATAAACAATGCCGTGTATGAAGAAACTAATCAGAAATTCAAAGGATTTTTTATAATGTTGGCTGCGCACGACGGGCCGGAAACAGGTGAAGACGGTCCGACTCACCACGGATTATTTTGGATGTCATTATTTATGGCTTATCCGGGAATCAAGGTTTATAAGCCACTGGATGCTAACGAAACCATTGAAATGTTGTTTTATGCATTAAAAAAAGGCGAACCCATTGCTTTATCCGTAATGAGGCCGAATACTCCTGTATTTAAGAGAGGAAATGGAGTTCCGGAAGCAAAGGAAGCAGTTAATGGCGCATACATATTCAAGAATTATTCCGAGAATGGAAAAAAGAAAATTGTTCTGGCGATTTCCGGAGGCCAGGTTCTGGCGAATGTCCTGGAAATCCTGCCGGATATAGAAATAAACAGCGATATTAAAATTGTGGCAGTCACTTCGCCGGAATTATTCGAGGAATTGAGGCATATAAATCCAGAGAAAGCCAATGCAATATTTTCTGATGAAGACAGGCAGAAAGTAATAACATTGCATAATGGCTGGCCGGGATTTTTGAATGCGTTTGTCCTGCCGAAAGATTATGAAAAAAAAATAATCGGCATTGATAAATTCCTGAAATCAGGCCCACCATCTGAAGTTTACCAATTTGCCAAATTTGATCCGCAGGGCCTGAAAGAAAAAATATTAAAAGCATTGGAATAAATATGAAAGCATTAGAAGTTAAAAATTTAGTTAAAGATTATAAAGAAGTCCGGGCTGTAAAGGGTATAAGTTTTGAAATTGGCGAGGGAGAAATTTTCGCTTTGGTCGGGCCGAACGGAGCAGGTAAGTCAACAACTTTGAAAATCATTGCCACGATTTTAAATCCGACCAGTGGAGAAGTTATTATTGAAGGTAAAAATATTTTTGGGAACGCAGACAAAATAAGGGAGCTTATCAGTTATCTGCCCGAAGAAGCGGGCGCATACAAAAATTTAAGCGGCCGCGATTATCTTAAGTTTATGGCAGCAATTTATACTGATGACAAATTTAAGCAAAAAGAATACTTGAAATTTGCTGAAGAAATCAGCGGATTAAAAGACTGGTTGAAAAAGAAAATAAAAACATATAGCAAGGGTATGACCAGAAAATTACTGCTTGCGAGAACAGTCATGTCCAGGCCGAAACTTGCGATTTTAGACGAGCCCACATCAGGATTAGATGTAATCAATGCGTTCGAAATCAGAAATATTATCAAAAAATTAGCCAGCGAGGGAATGTCAGTTTTGCTTTCTAGCCATAATATGCTGGAAATTGAATATCTTTCGCACAGATTAGCTTTAATAAATAAAGGCGAGATAAAAGCAATTGGCACGCCTCAAGAATTAAAAGAACAGAATCAAGCGCAGAATCTTGAAGAAGTATTTGTAAAAATCGCTTTATGAAAAAATTCTTAGTTTTATTAAAAAAAGAAATAAAAGAACTGATTACGCTTCAGACGATTTTGCCGATGATTGTGGTACTAATAATGTTTTCTTTAATCGGGAATATAATATCCAAAGAAACCGCCAAATTTGCCGCGTCTCAGCCGATTTTAATTTTAAATCAGGATACCGTCCGAGTCGGCGATAAAATATCAGAAATTCTTAAAGCATCGAATTTCAAACCGGAAGTTTTAACCGGAATAGACGTTGCTGAAGTATTAGATAAGGCAAGAAAAAACAGAATTTCCTCAGTATTGGTTACTACGAGTAACTTTGAAAACGATGTAAATAATTTTAAGCCTCATTCCATAGTTATTCATAAGATTGCAGAAAATTTTTCAATATCTTCTGATGTAAAATACTCCAGCCTGGATAGGGCAGTGAGTATAATCAGTACTTATTACAGCAATGAATGGATTTCAAAGAAAAAAACAGGCATTGACCCGGAAATTTTGAAAAACCCGATGAAGGCAAATGAATTCGTGGTTATAGGGGATAAAACAGCTAGTGTTCCATTATCAGCAGTTTCGGGTTATATCCGGAAGCAAACAACCTTTATACCGATAATTTTATTCTTGGTAATTATTCTGGCCTCGCAAATGGTAGCTATGGCAGTGGCTGGGGAAAAAGAAAATAAAACTTTCGAAATTCTTTTGAGCTCTCCAATAAACAGGAAGACAATAGTTTTTGCAAAACTGATTGCAGCCGGACTTGTGGCGCTTTTGCTTGCAGGAGTGTATATGATAGGAATGAATTCTTATATTAACGGGATAACCGGAGGGATAACCGGAGGAACAGCTTCAGCAGGAGACGGTTTAATGAGTATTTTCAGCTCTTTGGGCATAATTATTACACCTTTGGGTTATTTGCTTTTGGGAGCGTCTTTATTCATGGGTATCTTGGTTGGTTTGGCCATTGCAATGATTTTGGGGGTTTTATCCGAAAATATAAAAAGCGTCCAGGCAACTATTACTCCATTGATGATAATGGTCCTTCTGCCGTATCTTATTGTTATGCTTTTAGACGTAAACACAATTTCGCCGATATTAAAATATATAATTTACATTATTCCGTTCTCCCATCCTTTTTTGGCTTCACAGAATATAATTTTGGGAAATTATCTGCCGATTGTTTATGGAATAATTTATCAGTTTATCGTTTTTATGGTTTTCGTGGTTATTGCAACCAAAATTTTCTCTTCGGATAAAATTATCACCCTGAAACTGAATTTTAGTAAAAAGAAAAAAATATAATGGAATCGCTTTTTTTGCATTATTTTATATCCTTAGGTTTATGGATTTATGCTCTGATTTTTATTGGGATGATAATAGAGGGAGAAACATTTTTGTTCGCCTCTATTTATTTGGCGCATCTCGACTACTTAAACTTAAATATTTTGATTGCGGTTGTGTTTACAGGAATAGTTTTTAGTGATTTTTTTTGGTATTTTATAGGAGGGCATCTCGAGAAAAAATCTCAATTTGCCAAAAAGTGGATGGGTAAAGTATCAGGTACGCTGGATAAAAGATTAGAGAAAAATCCCGTAAGTACGCTTTTTATAATGAGATTTACTTTAATTTATCACGGCGTACTGATGCGCGCCGGAGCATTAGACATTCCGCTCATATCCTATTTAAAAACCATTATCGTTTCCTCGATTGCTTGGGTTTCTTTGATTGGTGGCATTGCTTATTTTTCTTCCGCATATCTTGATTTGTTCAAAAAATATCTCAAATACGGAGAAACAGCTCTGCTTATCGGGATTATAATTTTTCTTTTTATAAGTCATTTAATTTCTAAATACGCAAGAAAGGGGATTGAAAATAATAATGTATCGTAAAAATTTAAAAGATGAATATTATACGCGAAAAGCCCGGGAGGAAAATTATCCTGCCCGGTCCGTTTATAAACTCCAGGAAATTGATGGAAAATTTAAAATTTTTAAAACAGGGGATTGTGTTTTAGATTTGGGCTGCGCTCCAGGGTCATGGCTTCTGTACATTGCGGGAAAAGTCGGCGCTAAGGGTAGGGTCGTCGGGATAGATATTATAGATTTAAAAATCAAACTTCCCGAAAACGCAGAATTTATTAAATTAAATATAATTGATTTCAATATTAATAAAACTTTTGATGTTGTTGTTTCTGATGTTGCGCCCCATACCTCCGGAGAGCATTTTGTTGATGCGGAAAATTCATTGGAATATTGCGAAAAAGCTCTGGAAATTGCAAAAAATAATTTAAAAACAGGAGGAAATTTTGTCTTGAAGATTTTAGAAGGCGAGGGGACTGGCGATTTTTTCAAAAAAATAAAAAAGAACTTTGAACTCACAAAAATCTACAAGCCTAAAGCTTCGCGCAAAGAAAGCAGGGAGACTTATATTATCGGAAAAAATTATGCAGCCAATTGAATATAAAAGAGGTTTTAAAAATTTTCTTGGCTGCAAGATTGATTTAAAATTCAAGCCGTTTATTCCGAGAAAAGAAACAGAATTTTGGGTCAAAAAAGCAATTCAAGATATTAACTTGTCCCGAGCGAAGTCGAGGGAAAAACTAAATATTTTGGATATATTTTCTGGTTCGGGATGTATAGGGATTGCAATTTTAAAGGCTTACCCCGAGCTACGTCGAGGGGTTTTTGTTGAGACTGATAAAAATTTTATCAAACAAATTAAAATCAATTTGAAAATTAATAAAATCAATCCGCGCAGATACAAAATAATCCAATCGGATGTTTTTAAAAACATAAATGATAAATATGATTATATTTTTGCCAATCCGCCGTATGTGCCATTAAAGAATAAGCATTTAGTCCAACAGTCAGTATTGAATTATGAGCCATTAAATGCTGTTTTCGGCGGGGAAGACGGGTTATCGCTAATCAGAAAATTTCTGAAAAATGCGCAAAAATATCTTAAAAAAGGCGGAAAAATCTATATGGAGTTCGACCATCTACAAAAAAGAGAATTGGAAGAATTTTTAAAGAAATTAAATTATAAAAATTATGAAATCTGCAAAGACCAATTTAAAAAATGGCGCTGGTTAATTGCTAAATAATTTTTTCTGAATTATTATTAAAATAATTATGAATAATTTGATAAACGGAAAAATTAAAAAAGATTTTATCCCGAAGAAGTTTTTATTTGTTTCTTTTGAAAGCTTGAGCGGCGACTTGGCGTGGAAAATAAAAAACGAAGGCCATGAGGTTAAGATATATATAAAATCAGAAGGCGATAAAGATGTTTATGAAGGATTTCTTGAAAAAGTTGATAATTGGCAGGATTATAAAGATTGGGCTGATATAATTGTTTTTGATGACGTGGGATTCGGAAGTATCGCCGATTCTTTAAGAAAAGAAGGTAAGCTTATTGTTGGCGGAAGCAAGTATACGGATAAGCTTGAAGAAGACAGAGAATTTGGGCAGGAAGAAATAAAAAAAGCCGGACTGAGCATTCTTCCGCATTGGGATTTTACGGATTTTGATTCGGCAATAGAATTCATCAAATCAAATCCCGGAAGATATGTTTTTAAACCATCCGGATTTATCAGTTCTGATTTAAAAGGAGTTTTATTTTTAGGCCAGGAAGATGACGGCAAGGATTTAATTGAAATTCTGGAGCAAAATAAAAAGGCTTGGGCAAAGAAAATAAAAACTTTTCAGATTCAGAAAATGGCAGTGGGAGTTGAAGTGGCTGCCGGGGCGTTTTTCAATGGGGAAGATTTTATCTATCCCATAAATATCAATTTTGAACACAAAAAATTATTCCCTGGCGATATAGGACCCTATACAGGCGAGATGGGAACACTAATGTATTGGTCAGAACCGAATGAAATTTTCAATACGACTTTAGCCAAGATGAAAGAAGAATTGAAAAAATCAGGGTATGTCGGATACATAGACTTGAATTGCATTGCTAATCCAAAAGGCATCTTTCCGCTTGAATTCACTTGCCGTTTCGGATACCCTACTATTAGTATTCAAATGGAAGGTATTACTTCTGAAATGGGAGATTTTCTATACGCAATTGCCAAGAAAGAAAAATTCGAGTTAAAAACAAAAAAAGGATTCCAAATTGGCATTGTGGTTGCGGTTCCGCCGTATCCTTATGAAGATAAGAATGAAACTTTTATTTACAGGGATTTATCAATTCTTTTTAGAAAGCCGAATTTAGACGGTGTTCATTTTGGGGACGTTAAACTAATAAATAATGTCTGGTGTGTTGCAGGGGAAATGGGATATGTTTTAATTATTACCGGTTCAGGAAACACTGTTGAAGAAACAAGAAAGCAGGCCTATAACAGAATTAAAAATATAATGCTCCAAAATATGTATTACAGAACCGACATTGGCTTAAAATGGTATCAGGATTCTGATAAGCTTCAGACCTGGGGTTATTTGAAATAAATGGATATTAAAAAAATTGCTTTAAAAAATTTAAAAAATACTTATTGTAGGCTAAAGATATCCCCGCGCCACGGCGTGGGAGTTTTTGCTATCCGCAACATTCCGAAAAACTTTAATCCTTTTAAAGGATTAAAAAGGCAGAAGTGGGTGGAAATAAATATTAGTGAATTAAAAAATTTGGAAAAAGATATAATGAGAATGATAGATGATTTTTATGTTATTGAAAAAAATGGAAAAGTTGAAGTGAATGAAGGTGGGTTGAACGGGATGGATATTTCGTATTTTTTCAACGATTCCAAGACGCCTAATATAAAAAGAATCAATGGCGGACACGAAGTCATTACATTAAGAAGAATAAAGAAAAACGAGGAATTAACCATAGCATACAGCACTTTTGATTATAAATATAATTAGTATTGACAAAGATTTTATATCTGTTATAATCATCAAGGTTAGTCATTCTAGGCTAATCTTGTTTTTTAAAATTGAATAATATAAAAGGAGGCAAAATAACAAAAACACGGAACGAGGATAGGGCAGCACCGGCCCAAGACAGGTGCAATCTATTTCCAAGGAGGAAAAATGAGAAAAATTTTCTCACATTTGTTCGTGGTGTTTTTTTGCGTGATACTGGTTTTTCCAGCGTTCGCCGAGGAAAATAAGAAGGCCGACTTCGGCTTTTCGTTGTCCGGCGGCAACAGCGCCCGTGACAAGGAGCTCAGCTGGATGGGTGAGTTTTTTCTTGCTCAAGACTGGCGTTTCGGCTCCAAGGATTCGGGACGGCATTTCGCTTTTCTGTTCCAGAGTGCCGGTATGGCCTATGTCTATGACAGCAAGCATCCCTGGGACAATGGCGAGTACGGTGCCAGTGCGGGCCTGGGTCCGGAATGGTATTTCTCGGATTCAGAAAAAATAGGAGCGTTCGTTTTTGTCGACGCGCTCGGCAAAAATCGCTTCTGGTTCGTCCACATCAGGCCTACGCTCATGTTTTCCGCGCGTAAATTGAGACTCCTCGGCGGAGCAGCGTTTCATCTCACCAAACCAATGATGGTGAGCGAGACCATATCCGACCCAATTTATTGGTATGACGAAAGGGGATACGGATACGACACAATCTATCAGCGCCTGATCGCCGAGACCATCGATTACGCGTTCGTGCGCGGCGAGTTCGTGCTTAAGCCAGCAAAATGGTTTGAATTGGATTTTGTTGGCGAGTACAACCAGGGCCTGGATCAGTACAAGGACATCCATCGCCTGGAACTCGGCGGAAAAGTCGGGTTTCTCAAAGGCATCGTTGCCATTGGCGCCCAGTACTACAAGACCTATGCGGAAGGCGTGTGGTCACGCTGGTTCGACCAGAATGGGTGGAGGTTCGAACTGAGCTTCAATCCGTTTTCGAAGCAGAGCTTCGGAGATTTGGTGCAGAGGAAGTTCGTGGATGTTTTTTGGCCCGTAGTGGTGGTCAAGGAACAGAACGATGTCGTGCCCACGAAGATCTCCGATCCGTTGAACTATCTGATGCGCTTTTCTAAAAGGGTTTTCTGTGTCAATGAAGAAGTCAGCGTCATCGGCGAGATCAGCGGCACTCCGCCGTTTGATGTTCATTTCGAATGGGGCGACGGCACTGAGCCACTCGACTTCCAGACCTCGGAAAAAGTGTTCACGCTGTACCACAAGTACGCGAAGCCGGGGCATTATTGCCCCAGTAGTTGGGTCATGGATAAGTGGGGCCACAAAATCGAGCAGTGCGAATGTATTGACGTTGAGAGCTGCAACAAACCCTGTCCGGAGATTACGGTCAACAGCAGAGCATTTACGATTTCTCTCAGCAATGCTGCGATCGGCCAGGAAGTGGTTATCAATTGGGATAAAGCGAAAGCTACCAATGCCACTTGGGTCAATGTCTATGACTGGAGCTGGAACTTGATTTCTACTGACGTATCCGGCACCAAAAAGTTCACCTTCAGTACGATCGGGAACTACAAGTTTTGGGCCAAGTTCGGCAACGACTGCGATGAAGAGACCGTTGAAGTATCGGTTGCTATTGGTTGCGACGCTGTTGTTATCCAGAATGGAGCATTCACAATTTCTCCCGGTAATGCGAAGGTCGGTGAAGAAGTTACAGTTTCGTGGAAAAGAACAATGGCTTTAAATGCCACCTGGAACAAGATTTTCGACTGGAACGGAGGCCTGATTTCTACTGACGCATCCGGCACCAAAAAGTACACTTTCAGCGCAGTGGGGAACTACAAGTTCCTGGCCAAGTTTGGCAGCAACTGCGACGAAAAGACCGTTGATGCGGCAGTGGCCGTTGGTTGCAACGCAATCAGCATCCAAGAAGGAGTTTTGGCGATTTCGCCGACAAGCACTTCAATTGGTCAAAAGGTGACGCTTACATGGGACATGACAAAAGCAATCAATGCTACTTCGATTGGGATTTACGACTGGAACAACAGTTTAATCTCTGCTGAACCGACCGGGTCGAAAGAGTACACCTTTAGTGCAGCCGCGACATACGAATTCACCGCAAAGCCCAAAAACAACTGCGATGAAAAAGTTGTCAAGAAATCAGTGACCATTACTCTGCCGCCTTGCGACAGATGCGACCCAGCCTTACCCAGTGGCTCCCAGACCGATCCGACAACCAACTGGGATATGTCCAGGGATTTCTACAAGGAGGAGATTATCCAGAACAAGACCATGTGCGACTTCGAAAACCGCGAGGCGCGATTCAAGGTCGAGTATCAATCCGGCGGCGGATTGGTCTACCCAGTAGCGCGTATCTATTATCTCCTTCCTAAAATGTCTCAAGCCGTGATTGCCACCAAGTGGGATGCTTCAAGGAAGACCTGCAGTATCTGGGTGGTAAGAATCGAGCCGTTGTCTCCTGCGCCAATAGGAAGTACAATCTGGGGTACGCCGGCCTTGGGCACCACTATGTGCACTTACATCAAATTCACGTTCGCGGACGAGTGCGGCGCCAACTTCTAATCTGATTTGTTCTTTTTGTTCTTTTGTTCATACCGGGAGGTGGCTATTTGCCTCCCGGTTTTTTTATTTTAAATTTATGTTAAAATATAAATATGGATTTATATTTGTTTGAAAAAATAAATGGACTGGTTTATGTGTCAAAAGCATTGGATTATATTGGAATGTTTTTGGCTGATTTTTATCAATATATCATCGGGGCTATTATTATAGTCCTTTTATTATGGAAAAAAAATCGCATCATGGTTTTGTCAGCCGTAATTTCTGTTTTTCTTTCCCGTCTCGTGATTACGGAAATTATAAAAATAATTGTCCAGCGCGCCAGGCCGTATATGGTTTTAGAAACGGCAAAGAAAATAATTACGGAAAATACTGATTTTAAATCAATGCCATCCGGCCATGCAGCGATATTTTTCGCCTTGGCAATGGCAATTTATTTTTTTAATAAGAAACTAGGGATATTTTTATTTGCTAGCGCAATTTTAATCAGCCTTGCCCGTATTTTCTGCGGAGTCCATTGGCCATCGGATATTTTAGTTGGCGCAATAATCGGCATCGCTTCGGGAATAATTGTTGACAAAGTGATTAAATTATCCAAGAATTAAAAATATGCTCAATGTCATCAAATTAATTGGTGGCCAGAAATGAGCGAATATCGCAATTATAGTGGTTGCTTTTTGTCCGACTTGAGCCTACTTCTTTAGGACAAAATAGGGGAGAGATAAGAAGAGCGTCTTCCACTTCAATGTTTGTTTTCACTATCGCTCTGTGGAAATATTCTCGCGATGTTCGCTCTTTCCTGTCCCGTATCAATTTTACCAAATTAAAGGCAAAGACTTTATATTATTTATAGACATTGAGATGTTAAGCGAGGCGCGGGTGGCGAATAGCTACACCCTTTATGGGCGAAGCGCCTCGCCTTTTTATTATTTGTAAAATTAATATGGGATTTGTTCCAATTGCGCACTATTGACAAATTAGTATACTTTGTGCTATACTTACAATATCTGAAAGGAGGAATGAATGAATGTCTATAAGTTCTTTTCGATTTTGGCTGGGATTATCTTTACTCTCGCTTTTATTCCCTATATCAGGGCGATTGTGCAGAAAAAAACGAAACCGGCGAAAGCTTCCTGGGTGATTTGGGCAAGTTTGGACACGATTACGTTCGCGGCCATGGCAGTTAAAGGCACGATTAACGGGCAAATCGCCTCAGCGATCGTGTGCGCCTGGAGTGTTGCAATCCTGGCCATGATTTTCGGAGAAAAGGGTTGGACCAAACTGGACAAAGCTTGTCTGGTTGGTGCCTTGTTAGGAGTAGGCCTGTGGCTTGCTTTTAACGATGCCATTTTCGGCATTATTGTTAGCCAGTTGGTAATTTTTTCTGGCTCTATTCCAACCTTTCGAAATGCGTGGAAAAATCCAGAACACGAAAACAAAACAGCGTGGTTTCTTTACTGGCTGTCTTGTTTGCCGGCAGTTTCTGCCGCAAGTCAGCAAATGACCTTCGAAAGCCTGGCGCAACCGATTAATTTTTTACTGATCGAAAGCGTCATGGTATACCTGCTCTTTATTCGAAAAAGGTCAAGCTGCTGAATCATTACCAGGGGACGAGGTGCAAAAACCTTTTCCCCTGATTTTTTTACTTGCCCTGCAACTGTGGGGTTTATTCATTTATTTAAATTCTGTTATAATTAACATATGATATCAAAAGAAAAAATTAAACAATTTAAAAAACAGATTGAAGGCGATGTTTTAACTGAAAGATTTTGGCGCGAGGTTTATTCAACTGACGCGAGTATTTATAAATTCGTTCCGGAGCTGATTATTCTGCCAAAAACAAAACAGGACATACAAAAAACAGTTAAATTCGCCAAAGAAAACAAAATCGGCATTACTTGCAGGACAGCAGGAACTTCTGTTGCAGGTGCGGCAGTGGGCCCGGGAATTATTCTTGATTTTACAAGATATTTTGACCAAGTGTTAGAAATTGGTCCGGATTTTATTCGTACGCAGCCAGCTGTAATTTATGATGACTTACAGGCAAAGCTCGCTGAAAAAGGATTATTTTTGCCTCCTGTGCCGGCTTCTTCAAGAGCTTGCATGATAGGAGGTAATGTGGCAACTAAAGCCTGCGGAGGTGGCGCAGTAAAATATGGCACGCTTGATGATTTTATGCTCACAATAGAATTTGTTGATGCGGATGGCGATATTGTTAATACCGAAACTGGGCAAGGAATTGAAAAATTCAAGGAAAAATTGGAAGCTCTGCGAAAAGAGATTTTAAATGACAAAAAATCAATGGTGATTATCAATCGCAAAGCTGATGTGCAGAATGCCTCTACTTATAATATTTTTGCTTTTGATAAATATTCGGATACCAACGAACTTATTGCCCATTTGATGATGGGAAGCATCGGCACTCTAGGTATTTTTACGGAAATTAAATTAAAAGTGGTTCCAAAACCGACTGAAAAACCAGTTTCCTGGGCCGTATTCTTATCTGATTTATACCAGATTGATAATTTTATTAAAGAGGTAAAAAGATTGGGGTGTTGCGGAGTAGAGTTGATTGATAAAGTTTCTTTAGAACTTGCTTCGAGTTGTTTTCCGATGCTGGGAATTTCCAAAGAAGCAGAGGCAATGTTTATTGTGCAGTTTGATGAAAAAATAGAAGCAACATTGAAAGAATTTGAAAATTCGTTGAAGAATTTTAAACTGGTCGGAGAGGTGATTAAAGATGCGGACAAAATGGCAAAAATCTGGGAACTAAGAAAATGTTTATTGCCTTTGACTGCAAAGTTTTCTCCGACTACAAAGCCATTAGTTTCTATTGATGATGTCGGGGCAAGAATAAAAGATCTTCCTGATTTAATAAAAGATTTGAGGCAGATATTTAAAGATTTAAATATTCAGGTTGCTTTATACGGGCACGCAGGAACAGGCACGATTCATATTGATCCGGTAATTGAAGCATCAAGCAAAAAACACGTGAAAATAATCAAGAAAATAGCAGACAAAGTTTATGATGCAGTGTTTAAATATGACGGCACGATTGCCACAGAACACGGCGGAGGCAGATGTCGAAGCATGTATTTAAAAAAAGAGTGGGGGAATAGAGTTTTAAAATACCTGAAAGAAATTAAAAAAATCTTTGACTCCGAAGACATTTTCAATCCCGAAACAATGTTCAGCAAGGCGAAGATTTATGATAATATAAAAATCCCAATAAAACCTTTGGGACCGGAAGAATGGCCGTGTATGGAATGTGCTTATTGCCAGAATAAATGCCCTGCCTGGATAACCGCAAAAAAAGGTGAGACAGGACCTAAACAATTTAAAAATTTAATCAGATACAGAGTTTTGGGAGTTAAAGAAGGGGATTCAGAAATTCCTGCCATAGAAGAACAAATCAGAAAGTGCGTTCTTTGCGGAAATTGCACTAAAACTTGCGATACTATTGTCGGTGCGAAGCTAAAAGAGTTCAACGAGAATTATCGTAATGGCTTAACAGGAAAATAATGTCCTGTTATAGTTAATATATCAAATAAGTCAAAAAAGAGGAGGGAGGAATGATAAAATTCGTGACTCTTTTTCCGCTCGTGATGCAGGGCATCGTGGGCTTTTCCGTTCTTTCGAATCTTTTCTGGCCGCTAGATGAATGGGTGCGAGCGTCTGTTTTTCTTTATTTGGTCAGTATCGGTGTGTTCGGGGCTTGGATATTCATTAAGAAATCCGAGCCGCTGGGAAAAAAGGAGGTAGCATGAAACGTTTCATGGTCCCGCGTATTGCCCATTGTTCAGACGGGTGTATACGTAGGGGGCAAGGCGACTAACAGCCTTGCCCCCGTTTTGTTTCTATTTTTATTTAATTTATATTTTTGTCTGGTATATTTTATTCTGGCTTTGGAAATAGAGAATTTTGTCCGAGGCATTATAAATTACCTGCGGTTTTTCGGTAGTAATAAAATTTATAGTATTGCGCGGGAAGCGGTTGTCTAATTCAGTGATTAAAATCGCAGTATCGGTTGCAACAATTAAGTGTTCATCAGTTTCCGGCATCCAGATTACATCATTGATTTTTACGCCGAAATCAATTTTGTCCATGTCTCCTTTTTGGCGCAAAATTGAGTTGTTGCTGACATCGTCCAGCCACAAAATCTCGACTGATTTTTCTTTTTGGCAGAGCAGTTTTTTATTGTCGCTGGATAAAATCCATTTTCCTTGATTAAAGCCCGGAAATACTTGTTTAAAAAACTCTGCTGATTTTAAAGTAGTCAAATCCAGTTCGAAAATCTGACCAGTTAGGTTATCAAGGTATAAAATGCCGTTTTTATAAATTACGAAATTAAGCACGTTTTTGGCCAGAGTTCTTGAGGTTTTTGTTTCGTAAAGGTTTTTATTGGCAATGTAATAGGGATTCGTTTCTTTTTTTTCAAATATGGAATACTCTGCGCTTTCTGTAGCCACTAATGAGATTTTAGGATTAGACGGAATAAGCAAAATATTATTGGCTTTTGCCACTAATTCAGGCTCAACAGTTAGTTCTTTATGCCAAGAATGGAAATCTGTTTTTGTTATTTCAACATCGTATATCTTGGGCGCTAATCTCCTGATGAGTTTAGTGGTTTTTCCTTTTGGAATGTTGTTAATATAAATATCAGCTCCTGACGGCGCTGATTTTAAATAAATTCCGCCTGTGGCAGTAATTGTTTTTTTCTCCCAATCAAAAGTATAGCCAAGGGCGTAAAAAATAATCAGCGGGACAAAAATAATAAATATCAGCACAAAAAAATAAAAAATAATTCTGCGCGTTCTTCTAGTCATAATCTTAATTTAGCACTTTTTAAAATTATTGCCAAGACGAATAAAATA
>Ga0172380_10004847_pt1 | contig 16895 bp, 14 predicted proteins | sample Leawe162metaG_FD_119747 | JGI IMG/M metagenome (GOLD analysis project Ga0172380, IMG submission 119747) | Leachate microbial communities from a municipal landfill in Southern Ontario, Canada - Leachate well 162 metaG | ecosystem: Engineered > Solid waste > Landfill > Unclassified | place...
CGAGCGGGTCGACCACGAGTCGGCCGGTGTCCAGCGCCTCGCGGATCGAGCGGTCACTGAGTACCAACGGGAGCCCTCGGCTGTCCTCGGGGAGAGGATGGGGTGATAGGGCGAGCGTACCATCGGCGGCCGGTGCGCGCCCGGACGGGAGCCGCCTACCCCCCGATGCCGCACAGCAGCGCAATCTGGCGCACCGCCGCCCCCGCCTCCACGCGCGTGAGCAGCATCGCCGCCCCCACCGTGGCGAGGTTGATCGCGACGAACCAGGTCGCGAGGCGGCCCAGGCGGGCGTCGCGCGGGGTCACCCGACCACCTCCCGGCGCTCCGCGTACGGGACGTGCTCGGCCGCGTAGCGGGCGTCCCACTGCGGGGCGACGGCCAGAAACGCCTCCACGCAGCGAGGGTCAAAGTGCTGCCCGGCGCCCTGACGGATGACCTCGGCCGCTTCAGCGGGGGTCATCGGCTGGCGGTAGGAACGGTTGGAGCGCAGCGCGTCGTACACGTCCGCGACCGCCGCGATCCGCGCGCCGAGGGGGATCGCCTCGCCGGCGAGGCCGTCCGGGTAGCCGCTGCCATCCCACTTCTCGTGGTGGTGCCGGATGACCAGCGCCTCATCGTGCTGGCTATAGATGAAGCGCAGGATCTCGTGGCCGCGGCCCGGGTGCTCCTGGATCACCCCGAACTCCTCGTCCGTCAGCCGGCCGGCCTTGTGCAGGATCGCGTCCGGGATGCCGATCTTCCCGACGTCATGGAGGAGTGCTCCCGCGGCCAGCGAGCGGAGCGTGGGCGCCGGCAGCCGCAACTCCTGGCCGATGAGCACGGACATCGCCGCGACCCGCTCGCCGTGGCCGATCGTGTAGCCGTCGCGGGCCTCGAGCGCCTTCGCGAGCGCGACGATCGGCTCGGTGTACCCGGCCTGCAACTGGTCGAGCGCGTCCGAAACAGTCAGCGCGGCGAATGACTGAACCGTGCGGCCTCGTGAGTACTCGACGACGACGCCCCAGAGGATCGCGGTGAAACCGGCGAGCAACTGGAAGTGGTAGAGCCAGAAGGTGCCCTGCCAGATCGCCCCGTACTGCATCGAAAACTGCGCCTGCACCAGCAGGATCGCGCCGAGCGCCACCGCGCCGTACATCGCGAGGCCGCTGCGCCGGTAGCCGCTGATGTAGCGGCCGGCCGCCCAGACGCCCAGCACCACCACCACGGCCATCGTCGTCCAGGACACCCATGCCGTGCCCGCCAGCCAGGCCGGCACGATCTCGGGACGCCTGAGCCCGACCGCCCCGTAGAGCGCGATCACCAGCACGAGCCCACCGAGGATCGCGTGCCGCCCTCGGACGATCGCTGACTCCACCACCGGTGACCACTGCACGGCGCTGGCGGCCAGGAAGAGCGTGGCGGCGGTCACGGCGAGGCGGCCTGAGAGGCCGGTGAAGTTGAACAGCCACGCCGCCGGCACGGGGGTGCCGCCCAGTGAAGCGGCGTACCCGCTGCTGGCGCCCCCGTAGGTGCCCCGCGCCGCGTCCACGATGATCCCGGGCGTGGCCAGGCCGTGCACGGAGAAGAAGCCCGCCATGCTCAGGAACGCCAGCGCCAGCATCAGCACCCGCGCGTTCCTCGCGCGCTGCGCGGCGATCGAGGCGGCCACCGCCAGCACCGCACAGGTGAGCGCGGCGGCGCTGACCACCCAAAAGTGCCCGTCCACAGACGACCAGATGAAGCGCGACTCCAGCGCAGCGTTCGCCCGCAGCACCGCGAACGCGGCGCTGGAAGCCCCGAGCAGCGCGAGCCAGGGGAGGACGGTGGGGAGTGAACGGCGGAGCATCAGGTCGACCTCATCGTGGGGACACCGGGGCGACGACTATCCGGGTACCTCGGAAGGCCTGCAACTGTCGGATGCCCGCGGTCACGCGGCGTAGGCGCGCCGCTCCTCGTAGTCGACATGGTGCGCCCCGTACGCCCGTTCCCAGTGATCGACGACCTCCAGGAATGCCTGCACGCAGCGCGGGTCGAAGTGCGACCCGGCGCCGCCCTGGATGACCTGCATCGACTCGTCCACGTCCCACGCAGGCCGGTACGCGCGGCTGGAGCGCAATGCGTCATAGACGTCCGCCACCGCCGCGATTCGCGCCTCGAGGGGGATCGCTTCGCCCGCGAGGCGGTCCGGGTAGCCGGTGCCATCCCAGCGCTCGTGGTGATGGCGGATGACCTGCGCCTCGATGCGCCGGTCGAAGGCGGCCTTCAGCATGTCGGCGCCGCGGCCCGGGTGTTCCTTGATGACGTCGTACTCCACCGGGTCCAGCGAGGCGCGCTTGTGCAGCACCGCATCCGGCACGCCGATCTTCCCCACGTCGTGCAGCAGCGCGCCGCCTGCCAGCGCGCGCAGCCGGGTCGCCGGCAGGCGCATCTGCTGACCGATGAGCACTGAGAGCGCCGCGACGCGCTCACCGTGGCCCAGCGTGTAGCCGTCCCGCGCTTCGAGCGCCGCGGCGAGCGTGACGATCGACTCGGTGTAACCGGACCGCAGTTGCCCCAGCACATCCGTGACGGTCAGCGCCTCAAAGGACCGCGTGGTCGCGCCCTGCGAGTAGGCGACGATCACGCCCCACAGGATCGCGGTGAACCCGGCGAGCAACTGGAGGTGGTAGAGCCAGAACACCGCCGACCAGGTCGCCCCGAAGTGCACGGAGAACTGCGACTGGACCAGCATCAGCGCGCCCACCGTGACCGCGCCGTACATCGTCAGGCCGCTCCGCCGGTAGCCGATGGCGAAGCGCAACGCCGCACCGCCGCCGGCCAGCGTCACCACGACCAGCGTGCCCCACGCGAACGCGGACTGCTGGACCAGCCAGGTCGGCACGAGTTGCGGCGCGGTGAGGGCCACGCCCCCGTATGCCCCGAGCAGTGCGACTGCCCCGCCGAGGATCGCGTATCGCCAGCGGACCAGCCCGGCCTCGAACCGTGCCGGCCAGTTCACGGCGCCCGCCGCCAGGAACAGGGCCGCCAGCGAGAGCGCCAGGCGTGACGACAGGCCGGTGACGTTGTGGAACCGGCTCGGCGCAGGGGGCGACACGACCTCGGGTTGGACGACGGGGACGGAGGCGGCGGAGGCGGATGGTGACGCGAGGGCCGCACCGTAACTCCCGTAGTCCCCGTCGCCACCGGCGTCTTCGGTCACGACGACCTCGGGGCTCGGGGTGGCTCGTGCAGGCGCGGGCGCATCGAGGACAAAGCCCGGTGTCGCCAGGCCGTGGACGGAGAAGACACCGGCCATGGACAGGAACGAGAGCGCAAGCAGTAGCACCCGTGCGTTTCGGACGCGGAGTGCCACCGTGCTCGCCGCAAGCGCGATCACCAGGCAGATGATCGAGGCCACGCTGACCACCCAGAAGTGGCCCGCGGGCTGTTTCCAGGCGAGCGCCTGGTTCCAGCCGTGGTTCCACTGGAGCGCCATGAAGACGGCGGCCGAGCCGCCGAGCATCACCGCCCAGGGCAGCGTATGGGGGAGTGTGCGCCGCATCGCCTGACCGTCCACCTCAGGCTCCATCTGGTAGCCCGACTCTGCGACTATCGGCGGGGTTTCGGCGCTCACCAGTAGCGAAGGCGCAGATCCCCCGGGCACACAGGAAGCCGCCCTCTCGGGCGGCCTCCGTAATCTGGTCGGTTTCGGGCCTACCGGGCGATGTCGAACACGACGTAGACCGTCAGCGTCAACTCCTGCTCGCCGGCGTTCACCGGCGAGGGCGCCCCGCCGACCCCAGCCGCCGCGTCCCGCGCGTACGGGTAGATCTCCCCACTGGAGGACGACTCGCTGATGGAACGCGCCGCACCCAGCGTCACGCCGGCGGCGTCCGCCAGGACCTGCGCGCGCTCCTTGGCGTTCTCGATGGCAACCCGGCGGGCGTCAGCCAGGAACGACTCCGGGTCCTCCACGGTGAAGCTGATGCCGTTCACGCGGACGGCGTCACCGCCGGCCTCGATCGCTGAGTCCAGGACCTCAGACGCCACGTCGATGTTGCGGACCTTCAGTTCTACCTGGTTGTTCACCGTGAACGCGGCGATGCGGGGCGCCTCGTTCTCGGAGTAGACGTACTGCGGGTAGATGTTGAAGTACTGGGTGCGGATGTCCGCATCCTCCACGCCGGCGGCCTTCACGGCGTCCTGCAACCGCTGCATCGCCTCCGCCGCCTGCGCACGTGCCTCCGCGACGGTCGGCGCGGTGACCTCGACCCCGACGTTCACGAGGGCGATGTCCGGCCGGACCGACACCCTGCCTTCGCCGCTGACGGTGATGCCCGTCGCGGTCTCGCCGGACGGGACCGTGACGTTCGTCTCCGGCGTGCATGCGACGCCGAGCGCCAGGAGCGCCGTCGCTCCTACCGCCAGCAGGCCACGCTGGATGGTCTTGATATTCATGGGTGAGTGTTGCCTTTCCCTCCGGTGCAGTGACCGGCGGCGTCATGTCGCGCGGTGGCGGGGCGAGCGCCCCACCGGCTACCGCTGCGACTGGTCCTCGCGGCGCGACCACGCCATCAGTGCTGAGAGGATTACCAGCAGCACTGTCAGCGTAGCGAGCGCGGGGGCCACGCCACCTACACCATGAGACGTCTCCGGGACGTGGATGGTTCCCGGCCCGTCATCGACCGGGCTCGCGGAGGTAGCGAACGTCTCCACGTCGGTCGCCGCCAGGTCGCCCTTCGGCTGGGCATCGGCCGGCGTCGTGCCGTCCGCTCCACCACCCTGGCCGCCGTCGGCGCCCGCAGCCCCCATGACGCCGCCCTCACCCGCCCCACCGCCCGAGGAGGGCGGGAGCACCGCGCCGTTCGCCGGTGCGGGGGCCAGCGCCGGCTGGGACGAGGCGGGTGTGGCCTCGGGCGCGAAGGCCGGCGCGACGCTCGCCCCGGCAGGGTCGGCCGCGCGGAGCGTCTCCGGGCCAGGCGCCGTGGCCTCGAAGGTCGTCATCGCTTCCTCCGCGACCCCGCCGGTCGCGAGCGACATGGGTTCATGCACCACGGCAACGACAAAGAGGAGCGCCGCGCCGGCCGCGCTGGCACGGACGACGAGTTCCAGCCGGCGCATCAACGCCAGGCTGCCGCCGGCGGGCACGCGGGCGGGCGGGACGGCCAGCGCGAATGAGCGCGGCGCCCGGACATCGTCGAGGGTGGCGAGCGCCGAACGCACGAGCCGCAGGTCGCCCAGCGTCTCGCGCGCTTCGACGCTCGCCTCCAGCTCTGCCTCAACGGCGGAGCGCTCGGCGGAGGTGAGTTCCCCGTCCAGGTATGCAGACAAGCGCTCCTCGAGCCGCTCCAGCGGGGTCAAGGGAGCCTCCAGGGCACGCTGTCGCCACCAGTTCACAGGGTTCACCGCCTGTCACCTAGACGCTCGGCAGCCTCGTGGAGTTCCCGGGAGGAGCGGATGACCTCGCGCAGCCGTCCGCGCGCCCGGCTCAGGCGCGACTTCACGGTGCCCAGGGCGAGGCCGGTCGCCTCCGAGATCTCGCGGTAGTCCATGCCGTGGATGTCGGAGAGCACTACGACCTCGCGCCAGTCATCCGGCAGCGTACGCAGGGCCGCCTCCAGCGCGCCGCGTAGTTCGGCCTGCTCCACTTGCTCCAGCGGCGTCGGGTCGTGGTCCGGCGGGTCGATGTCCGGGAGGTCATCGTCGTCGTTGTTCCCGCTCAGGCTGGTGGTCGGGCGCCGGCCGCGACGCCGAAGTTCGTCGCGCGCCTGGTTCGCGGCGATGGTGAAGAGCCAGGACTTGAAGGAGCCGCCCCGGAACGTCTCCAGCCGCTGCCACGCGCGGATGAACGCCTCCTGCGTGGCGTCCTCCGCGGCCTGCGGCGCGCCGAGCATCCGGAGCGTGAGCCCGTAGACCGGGTCCTGGTAGCGCAGCACGAGCTGGTTGAACGCGGTCAGGTCGCCGCCGCGCGCGCGCTGCACCCACGCCTCGATTGCGGCGTCCGCTTCAGTGGGCGCGGGGCGGGGGGTGGTCATGCGCGCGCTCGCGAACCGCAGAGAAGGGCCGGGGCGGTTGCGTCACGCCCGCGGGCCGAGGTTAGCATGGGCCCCGCTTACGGCACGGACGCGGACGGAGGGGTCATGCCGCTCGTTGCTGGCTTCGATCTCCTCACCGGCGCGGAGCGCGGCGGTTACGCCGTCCCCGGCTTCAACGTCTCCAACGTGGAGATGGCGCTGGGCGTCCTGGACGCCGCGGAGGCGCGTCGGGCACCGCTCTTCCTGCAGTTCAACCCGTCCAACCTGAAACACATCGGTGGCGTGGAGGTGGCAGCGGCGATCGGCCGCACGCTCGCGCAGCGCGCGACCGTGCCGGTCGCGCTGCACCTGGACCACGGCCCGGACATCGCGCTGCTGCGCCGCGCCGTGGCCGCCGGCTTCACCTCGCTCATGTTCGATGGCTCCACGTTCCCCCTCGAACGCAACCGGCGCGAGACGATGACCGCCTACGCGGTGGCGCAGGAGGCACGCGTGCCGCTGGAGGCCGAACTGGGCCACGTCGGCGGGCGCGAGCCGGGGGTCGTGACCTCGGAGGCGGTGCTGACCGACCCCGAAGCGGCCGCCCGGTTCGTGGAGGACACCCGCGTCGACTCGCTCGCGGTCTCCGTCGGCACCGCGCACGGCCTGGCGGGCCGCGTCGACACCATGCTCGTGCGGGAGATCCGCGCCGCCGTGCGGGGGCTGCCGCTCGTGCTGCACGGCGGCTCGGGGGTCACGCCCGCGGACATGCGCTCCGCGGTGGCGGCGGGAATTCGCAAGGTGAACATCTCCAGCGAGATCCATGCCGCGTTCGCTCATGCCCTCGCGGAGTCCACGGGCACCGACCCGCGCCCGGCGCTGAACCGGGCGCGCGAGGCGGTCACGCAGGTGGCCGTCGATCGCATCAACCTGCTGGGGGCCGCCCAGCGGGCATAACGCAGCCCGGTCGCACCCACCGGGGCCCCGCCTATACTCGATGCAATGCCCGACGAACCGCACCTCGACCCGGCGCCGAACGCCCCCGACCTCGATGCCGCGGTGGGCGATCTACCTGAGGACGCGGAGCGGCCGTACGAGGACTTCCTCGCGGCATCGCGCGCGGCTATCGACACCGACCTCATCCCTGACGAACCCGCCTTCTCCCATCTTGGCCTCGCGCAGGTCGACCCGTGGGTCACCCCTCGCCCCTGGCACGCCCTCATCTGGCCGTGGGGCCTCTCGGGGCTCGCCGAGGTGCTGGAGGTCGTGGCCCTCGCGTTGATCATGTTCGTCGGGGTCCGCTTCGTCGCCCACAACTACGTCGTCGAGGGTGGCTCCATGCTGCCGACGTTCGAGAACGGCGAATTCGTGATCGTGAACCGGCTCGCCTACCGGGAGTTCGACCTCACCTGGATCCCCGGCATGGATACACACTGGCGCCCCTTCGGGCACCCGCAGCCCGGCGATGTGATCGTCTTCATCTACCAGGAGCAACCGCGCGAACGTGACTTCATCAAGCGCGTCGTGGGGGTACCCGGCCAGGTGGTGGAGGTCCGTAACGGCACCGTCTTCGTGGACGGCGTGCCGCTGGAGGAGCCGTACATCCAGGCGGCCCCCAACTACGAGTTCCCGGCGACCGCGGTCCCCCCGGGGAAGCTGCTCGTCTTCGGCGACAACCGGAACAACTCCTTCGACTCGCACCTGTTCGGGCTCATCGACGAGTCCCAGGTGGTCGGCCGAGCGGACGTCCGCTACTGGCCGTTCGATCGCTTCTGGATGGTGGAACACAGGCTGGGCCAGGCCGCGGAGACGCTGGCGCGGACGCCCTCGGTGATTGGGACGGTACTGGCATGGCGGTAGACCCGGAGGTGATGCGCGCGCTGGAGCAGGGCGGCGCCGTGCTGAACGGCCACTTCCAGTTGAACTCTGGCCGGCACTCGGACCGCTACCTGGAGAAGTTCAACCTGCTCCAGTGGCCCCAGTACACCGAGCTGGTCTGCCGCAAGATGGCGGACGCGGGGCGCGCCTACGCACCTCGCACCGTCGCCGGGCCCACGACTGGCGGGATCATCCTGGCGTACGAGGTCGGACGGCAACTAGGCCTGCGCGGCATCTTCTGCGAGCGCGCCCCGGAGGGCGGGCGCTCCTTCCAGCGCGACTTCCACCTGGAGCCGGGTGAGGCGGTGATGGTGGTGGACGACGTCATGACCTCCGGCGAGTCCGTGTTCGACACGATCGAGGCGGTGAAGAAGGCCGGCGGGCGCGTCACCAGCGTCGCCGTGATGGTGGACCGCTCGGGCGGCCGGGTGGACTTCGGCGAGATCCCGTTCTTCGCGGCGACCGAGGTAGAGATGCAAACCTGGACCCCGGACGACTGCCCGCTGTGCAAGCAGGGCATCCCGCTCAAGATCACCTAGCCCTCGCGTCCCTCGCAGCGCCCTCCACCACGGCCGGGCGGCTGTGAGAGAGTGGCGCCAATGCACCGCGCCACACGCGTCGCCCGCAACATCGGCCGCCGCCTGGCCCACTCACGGCGGCTGGCCGGTGCGTTCCTCCTGGCCCTGCTGCTGCTCGATGCCGGGTGGCGCGGCGTCTCCGCCGGCGCCGACCTCTTCCGCGCCTACCGGGAACTCAGCGCCGCCGCCGCCACCCTGGACCTCGCGGGCGACTCACTGCCCACGTCCGCCGAGTACCGGGAGGTCCGCCTCCGCGTGACGGATGCGACGGAGCGGGTCGCTCGCGCGCACGGACGGCTGGCGTACCTGCGGCCCGCCATCCGCGCCATGGGCATCCTGCCGATCGTCGGGCCCTCCGCGCGCGACGCCACGCGCCTCCTGGACGCGGGCGCGGATGTGGCCCCCGCGCTCCAGCAACTGCTCGCGGCCGGCGCGCCGCTCATCGAGGACCCCGAGGCTCCCCTCGTGACGACCGCCCGCAGCGTGCTGGTGGACGACGCCGCCCGGATCTTGGCGGGTTTCGATGCCGTCGAGGCCGCAGGGGCGACGTTCCAGGCGATCGAACCGACCCGGTGGGTGTGGCCGATGAGCCGCAGCGCGGACGACGCCACCCGATTCGCCAAGGCGGTGGCGGACCTCCGAGCCGAGCGCGAGACCTTCGCCGCCATCTCGGAGAACTTCGACCGGTTGTTCGGGTACGGCGCGTCGGTGCAGTGGCTGGTCATCGGGCAGAACGACCAGGAACTGCGGCCCACGGGCGGTTTCATGGGCAGCATGGGCCTCGTCACGCTCGAAGACGGGGAGGTCACGGCCCAGGACTATCGCTCCTCCGTGGAGTTCGACCCCGCGGGCGGCCCGCCCGGGCGCACCCCACCCGCACCACTCATCCACTACCTCGGGCTCGGCGACTGGTACGTGCGCGATGCGAACTGGTCGCCCGACTTCCCGTCGTCGGCCGAGGAGATCCTCGCGCTCCTCCAGCAGGATCAGGGCCTCGCCCCGGCGGGGATCGTCGCGCTCGACTCGCATGCGGTGGCGCTGCTGATCGAGGTCTTCGGGCCGCTCGCGGTGCCGGAGTATCCGGAGCCGCTGACCCCGGAGAACTGGTTTCGCCTCGCGGAGGAGGCGGTGACCGGCTTCGCGGGCAACCCCACCGCCGCCAACGGGACCACCACCGGCTGGAGCACGGTGGAGCCGAACACGCTCGCCCCCGTGCGGTTCACCTCGGAGGGCGTGACCACCGAGGGCCTGCCGGGGGGCGTGACGACGGGACTCCGCACCACCGTCAACGGCGCGACGCGCCTATCCGCGTACCCGGTGCAACTGGACCCGGGCATCGAGTACGCAGGCTCGATCTACGTGCTGATCCCGGAGGACTGGGACGGCGGCACGATCAGCCTCGACATGCCGGAGTTCGACGGGATGGAGGGCGGCGGCCCGGTGGCGCTGGATGCGAGCGTGCGCGGCCGTTGGCAGCGTGTCGAGACGCGTGGCCGCACGGCGGCAGACGGGAGCGGCAACCTGCGGCTGACCACCGACGCGCAACCGACGCGCGGCCGCTCCGTGCTGGTGACGCTGGCGGCTGTCGAGCCGGTGGACGGCGAGGGGCTGGCTCGCACGGCCGCCTCCCAGCAGGCCAAGCAGGCATACCTGCGTCCGGTGCTGGAGGTGCTCCTGCAGCAGGCGCAGTCCGCACCCGCTGCTCGCCTCCCCGCCCTCGTCCGCGCGCTCCGCCGTGCCGCCGAGGGCCGCCACCTCCAGGCCTATCACCGGGACCCGGCGGCGGAAGACGCGCTCGATCGGATCGGGCTCGGCGGTGCGCTCCGAGCGGCACCGGGCGCGGAACTGCTCGCCGTGATCGACGCGAACGTCACGTACTCCAAGATCCAGCCGGCGATCGCGCGCGAGATCACCGTCCTGCTCCGCCAGGACGGCGGCCGCGACGTGGTCATCCGCTGGCACAACGGCGTCGACGCGATGAAACTGGACCGCTCCACACGACTGGGCACCAGCGGCACCACCTATCGCCACGCGACGGGCGAGTACCTGCAGAGCCCGGGCGTGTTCGGCACCTACACGCGCGTCTACGCCCCGCGGGGCAGCACGCTCGACCGCACCGCGGGCTTCGATGGCCCACCCGGCATGACCTTCGAGGGCGACCTCGTGGCGATCGGCGGATACGCGGAGATCGCCCCCGGCGAGACGCAGCAGGTCGTCGTCAGTTACACCCCCGGGACGGCGTCCGAGGCGCTCCACGTCTGGAAGCAGGGCGGGACCACCGCTGACCACCTGGTGGTGCTCCGGAACGTCGCCGGGGCGCAGGAGACGCTGTTCGAAGGCCCCCTCCTCTCGGACGTGGTGATCGACCTGCGCTGAGACACGCGTCGCGCCGCACGACGTATTCTTCGCACGCGGCGTGCCCCCTCGGAGGCCTTCGTGACGACGCCCAGCCACCCCCGGGTGCTGATCATCACTCCCGGCGTCCTGAACCCGTTCAAGTCCAGCGGCGTCACGCTGAGTCGCCTCCTCGCGGACTGGCCGCGCGAGTCGCTCGCCCAGATCCACTCAGACGTGTATCCGGAAGACCCGGCGCTCGCCGGCCGTTACTACGCGACGGGCGGCCCGTACCACCGCACGGGCCGCGTCGCCACGCGCCGCGCCGCCCAGTTCGCCGCCTTCGCCTTCGGACGCGCCGAGCACGGCCTGGTCTGGTCCCGTATGTCCAGCCGCCTGCGCGCCTGGCTACGCGAGTACCGCCCCGAGGTCATCCTGAGCGAGACCGGCAACCTCTCCTTCGTCCACCTCACCCACCTGGTCGCGGACGAGACCGGCGCGCCGGTGGTGCTCCACATCCCCGACGACTGGGTCACGGACTGGCCCTCGAACGCGCTCGGGCGGCGCATCCCCATCGTCGGCCCTCACCTGGCCAGGCTCGTGCGGCGCGAGTTCGCCCGCCTGGTCGACCGCGCCGTCGGGCTCACCGCGATCAGCGAGGCGATGGCGGAGGTGTACGAGCAGCGGTACGGCCGGCCGTGGCAGGTGGTCGTGAACGGTGTGGACCTCGCCGCGTGGCCGGCTCAACCGGCGCCGGACGACCGATACGGCGCCGACCGCCCGTTCACGATCCTCTACAGCGGCAGCCTCACCGGTGCGACGCAGTTCGACGGCGTGCGCGCCCTCGCGGAGGTCGTCGCTGGGCTCGCCGCGGAGGGCTACCCGGTGCGGCTGGACGTCGCGACACACCCGGCGTTCCACCACCGCGCCGCGGAACTGCCGGCGTCCCCCGCCGTCCGCCTCGCCGACCTCGTACCGGTCGAGCGCTTCCCGGAGCGGCTCGCGGAGGCGGACGTCCTGTTCCTGCCGGGCACGTTCGATCCGCACCACCTGCGCTACGGGCGTCTGTCGATGCCGGGCAAGGTCGCTGAGTACCTCGCCTCCTCTCGCCCCGTGCTCGTGCTCGGCCACCCGACACTGGCCTGGGTGCAACACGCGACGCGCCACGGCTGGGGCGAGGTGGTCACGACGCCGGACCCGCGTGCGCTCAGGCAGGCGGTGCTGCACCTGTTCGTGGACGACGAGCGGCGCGCCGCTCTCGTGAACTGCGCGCGAGAGGTCGCAGCGAGCGACTTCGCGCTGCCGGTGATGCGAGAGCGGCTCACCTCCGCGCTGCTCCGGGCGGTGCCGGCGTGACCACGCTCCCACCCGCGACGCTCCGCCGAGCGCTCGCCGGCACCCGCGCCGTGGCTCGGCCCGCGCAGGCCGCGCCGTTTGCACTCTCCCCCCGGCATCCCCTCGCTCTCCTGATCGCCGCGTACCTGTTCCTGCTGCCGTTCAGCCAGATCGCACCCGCGCGAGGTGTGCGCATCCGCATCCTCCAACTCCCGGTGCTGGGTGGCCGGTACGAAGACTCGATCAACCTCGGGATCGTGTTGATGCCGGAGTTCCTGTTCAGCGTCTTCGTCCTGCTCACCGCGCTGATGGTGACGGGCCGCTGGCCCGCGCGCCGGTCGTTGAGCCGAGGTGCGGGCGTGCTCGCGGCGGTCGGCGTCACGGCGCTGATCACCTCGCTCCCCGCCACCCTCTTCGCGGAGCACATCGGCGCCGCCCTCGTCGGGTGGGTGAGCCTTGCGACCGCGATCATGTTCGCGGCGGCGGTCGTCATCTCCCGGCCCACGGAGGCGACGGTGCGTGCGTGGCTGTGCGCCTTCATCTTCGGCACGGCGGTGCTCGGCATGGTCGCGATCCGCGCCTACCTCAACGCGTTCGCCATCCCCGAGTCACTCGCCGCCCTGCCGGCGAACCGGCTGCATCCGTTCTTCGACGACTACGCCGCCGTCACCTACGGCCACAGTGGGAACACCGCCTCCATCCTCACGGTGGTCGCCTCGGCGTCGCTGGCGCTCATCGCAGCGCCCAGGCAGTCGGCCTGGCTCCGCGCGTTGCTCGCGGTATCGCTCGTCGTGTGCTTCGTGAATCTCGGCTTCGCGTTCCAGCGATGGGCCTGGCTCACGATCTCCGTGGCGGGTGTTGCGGTGCTCTGGCGATACCGGGCGTCCCGCGCGGGACTGGCACTACTCAGCCTCCTGTCCGTCGCCGTGCTCCTCGGCGGATCGCTGGTCACGGCGCAACTCGGCGACTACTTCCTGGACGGCGCCTCATTCGCTTCCGGCGGCTCCAGCGTGGGCAGCCGGCTCACCGCGTGGGGGATCGCGTGGGACCTGATCCGCCTGAATCCCGCGGGCTACGGCATCACGCTCACCCCGACTCTGGGGCTCCCGAACGTCATCGCGCACAACCTGCTCGTGGACGCGGCGCTGGAGGGTGGCGTGCTGTACGCGACCGCCCTGGCGGTGTGGGGCCTCTACGGCATCGCGCACCTGACCGTCGCGTTGTTCCGCCGGAACAGCCTGTCCCCGGCCCGGTTCGCGGCGCTCCTCGGTGGCGTCGCGCTCACCAGCTGGACGCTGTTCTTCGGACTGTCGATCAGCCTCACCGGCAACGTCATCTGGGTGACGATGTGGTTCGTTCTTCCCGCCCTCGCGATCGGGCACGCGGGGTCGGAGGAGCGTCCTACACTGGCGGCGAAGCGGGAGGGCTGAGCGCCATATGGGCAGCTACTCCATCGTGGGCCTCGGCAAACTCGGCGCCGGCATGGCCGCCGCAATCGCCAGCCGCGGCCACCGGGTGATCGGCGTGGACGTCGTACCGGCCGCGATCGACGCCGTGAATGCGGGCCGTGCCCCGGTGCAGGAGACGGACCTGGAGGAGACGATCGCGGCGCACCGCGACCGCATCTCCGCGACGCTGGACATGACAGCCGCGGTCCACGCCTCGGACGCCACCTTCGTCGTGATCCCCACCCCGAGCGCGCCGGACGGCTCCTTCGATATCCGCTACGCGCGCGAAGCGTTCAGCGCGATCGGCGCCGCGCTCCGGACGAAAGACGGCTATCACCTCGTCGTGCTCACGAGCACGGTGCTCCCGGGCGCCACGCGGTACGGCCTCATCCCCTTGCTTGAGGAGGCCTCCGGCAAACGCGCGGGCGCGGACTTCGGCATCTGCTATGGCCCGGAGTTCATCGCGCTGGGCAGCGTGATCCGCGACTTCCTGAACCCCGACTTCACGCTCATCGGCGAACTCGACCAGCGCTCGGGGGACACCCTCGAGGCGATCTACGGGCAGGTGCTGATCAACGGCGCGCCCGCCGTCCGCCTCACGATCGAGAACGCGGAGCTCGCGAAGATCGCCGTGAACACGTACGTCACGACCAAGATCACGTTCGCGAACATGCTCGCCGAGATCTGCGACCGGCTGCCGGGCGGCGACGTGGACGCGGTCACGCGCGCGCTGGGCATGGACTCGCGCATCGGCCGGCGCTACCTGACCGGCGCCCTGGGGTACGGCGGCCCGTGCTTCCCGCGCGACAACCAGGCGCTCTCCTTCATCGCCCGCGCCGTCGGCGTGGATGCGCCGATCGCGGACACCACCGACCGCGCGAACCGCAGCCTGCCGCCGACGCTCGCCCGCCGCGCGCTCGCCGGGATCGAGGCCGGTGCGCGCGTCGCCGTCCTCGGGCTCTCCTACAAGCCGGCATCCCACGTCGTCGAGGAATCGCAGGGGGTCGCGCTGGCGAACGAGATCGCCGGCGCGGGCGCGCGGGTGCGCGCTTACGACCCGCTCGCGAACCGCACCGCAACGGACGCCGTGGCCCGCGGCGTGGAGATCGCGGACTCGCTCGAGGCCTGTCTCGCGGATGCACGGGTGGTGCTCATCACCAACCCGGACCCGGCATTCCGCGCGCTGGACGCCTCCGCGTTCGCCACTGCGGCGCGCCCGGTCCGCGTCGTGGACTACTGGCGGATGCTGCCCGCGCTGGAGGGCACCCCCGGCATCGAATACGTCGGCTACGGCCGCGGACGTGACCCGGGCGCGGACGACGTGCTGGCCGGACTCTGGGCGCGGCGCGAGGCCCGCTGACACGATGGTCCCGGGTGACCAGGCGTGGCCACGGATCTTGATCGTCGCCCCACCGCCGATGAACCTGCTCGCCGGGGGCGGCGTCACGCTGCACCGGTTGTTCGGGCGCTGGCCTGCGGACCACCTCGCCCAGGTCTACTCCGAGGACATCCCGCCCGCCATCGACCGAGCAGGCGCCTACTACCGCGTGTCGGTGCCGCCGCGCCAGGCTCGACCGCCGCTGCTCCGGCATGCGATCGGCCTCGCGATGATGGCGCTCAACCGGGTCGACACCACCATGGTCGGCGGTCGCCCGTCGCGGGCGCTCCGCGCATTCGTGAAGGACTTCCAGCCGGAGGCAATCCTCCTCATCCTCGCGTCGCACTCGCTGAACCAGATCGCCACGACGCTGAGCCGCGATCTCCGCATCCCGCTCGTGTCCTTCGTGCCGGACGACTACCTGCCGGGCTACCCGCAGCGGCGCGTGCGCGCAGGCCGGCTCGGCCGGTGGGCGATGCACGCACTGGTGAACCGTGGAGCCCTCCGCGCGCTCGAGCAGTCCGCTGCGCACCTCTCGATCTCGGACGCGATGACCCGCGAGTACTGGGTGCGGTACGGGTACGACTTCACGCCGGTCTACAACTCCGTGGAGATGGAGGCATGGCCACCGGCGTCGCCTCGCGACCCGGGGGGTCGGTTGCGCATCGTCTACTCCGGCTCGATCTTCGACGCGGCGCAGCGCGACGCGCTCTACGACGTCCGCGATGCTGTGGACCTGCTGCGCGCGCGGGGTGTGGACGCGATGCTTCAGGTCTACTCGAACGACTCGACGAAGCCGCACCTGCGCGAGGGGTTGCAGCGCCCGCCCGTGTCCACGCTCAGCCCGCTTCTGCCAGTGAAACGGCTGCGCGACAACCTGCAGGCGGCGGATGTCCTCGTGATGCCGTTGTCCTTCGACACGGTCGCACGCTCGTACATGCGGCTCTCCATGCCCGGAAAACTCGCGGAGTTCATGGCCAGCGGCACGCCGATCCTCGCGTACGGCCCGCCGGGCGTCGTGCAGGTGGACTTCGTCCGCGAGCACGAGGCCGCCCTCGTGGTGGACCACCCCTCGATCCCGAACCTCGCGGATGCCCTCGACCGGCTACGGACTGACGGCGGGTTGCGAGCGAGGCTCTCCACCCGGGCGCGCGAGGTCGCCGCGGACACGTTCGCTCTGCCGGTCGTCCGCCGCCGATTCGAGCGCGTGGTGTTCGGCGTGGTCGGCCGTGAACCCCCGGCGTAGCGGAATGAGCACCGACCCCGGGACGCGCCTCCTCCGGCAGACCTCGATCTACCTGTCCGGGCAGGTGCTGCGCGTGATCGCTGCCGTCGCCCAGGTGCCACTGTTCGCGGCCTACCTGGCGCCGGCCGAACTCGGCCGGCTCGTCACGGCGCAGGCGGTGATGGCCCTGGCCCGCACGTTCGCGCAACTCGGACTGCCGGGCGGCATGTTCCGCGTGCTCGCCGAGCACCACGCGCGCGGAGACGAGGCCGCCGCCCGGCGCGATGTCACCTCCACGCTCCTCGCAACGACCGTGCTGTCGGTCGGCGCGGCGGTCGTGATCGCTGTCGGCGCACGGTTGCTCGAGCAGTGGTGGCTGGCGCCGCGGTGGGTGCCACTCGCGGACATCACCGCGCTCGCGGTGGTGCTCGGGCTGCCACGTGACCTTGCCGACCTCACGCTGCGCGCGACGAACCGCGCGGGCATCGCCGCCGTCTTCAGCAGCGCCACCAGCGTCCTCACGATCGCGGGCTGGGCGCTCGCGATCGTCGTGTTCGAGGCCGGTGCACTGGGGATGATGCAGGTCACGGCAGCGGTCTCCGGCGCGGTCTCGCTCGCGGGGCTCGTCGTGCTCGCGCCGTTCCTGCGCACCGATGCGTTCGCCTGGACGGCGCTCGATCGGATCGGACGGATCGCCGTGCCCACGATCCCCGCCGCGCTGATCGACTGGGCGCAGCAGTTTGCCGA
>Ga0172380_10004849_pt1 | contig 16887 bp, 11 predicted proteins | sample Leawe162metaG_FD_119747 | JGI IMG/M metagenome (GOLD analysis project Ga0172380, IMG submission 119747) | Leachate microbial communities from a municipal landfill in Southern Ontario, Canada - Leachate well 162 metaG | ecosystem: Engineered > Solid waste > Landfill > Unclassified | place...
GTCGAGTCGCCCCTTCATCAAATCAAACCTTTGCGCTATTGCCTCCAAGTCGCTGGTGCGATCTTTCACATCGGCACAATCGCCGAAACTCCATGCTGTATCAAGTTATTTCTGGACGATTCCAAAGGACAAATTCCTCCCCGCTCTCCGACACGTCGAGGAAAAACTCCCTTGCCCGCGCATGCTGGATCGAATCGGGATCTGCCGCGTGGATCAGGAGATTCGTGTCGGCAGTCAGCATGTGGAGCGTTTCTCGATGGCTTCCGCTTCGACGCACATCCCGGCGGGATCCGCCAGGTGCCCTCCGCTTCCCCGGAGGATCGGCATCGCCCACTTCTTCCGGCTTCCCGTGATCTCGGGACAGGTCTGGACATAGACCTCCATGCCACGGCGAACGAGCTCGGCAAGCGACCAATCCCGCTCGCTTGCAATGCGTTTCAAGCGCCGGAAGAGCGGTTCTGGAAGCTGGATCTGGGTCCTTGTCATGATGGCATTCTCATGCTGACATGAATCTCATGTCAAGCCGCATGTTTTTCTCCACAGATTACAGACCTCCGGGCTGCCCGAAGCGGCGGGCCGGGGACATCCCGCCCTGCCAAGCCTTGCCTCCAACCGCAACCCACATTGGATCACGCCCCGGTTTTTGTCGGGGGGCCTCCGGGTTTTCTGCGGGGATATTTTCCCCCCACTTTACCGTCCCTCGACCAGCATGAGAAGGGGGGTGAACTGCCGCACGGCGTTGGACTCGGTGATATCGACGGCGGTGTTGAGGGGGTCGCGGGAATCGAAAGCCACGAACCAGAGGCGCATCGCGCCGGTCTTCCCGGAACGGATGCCTGTCTGGATGACATACTCGCCGGGTTCGGGAATCTGGAATTCGAAACGCCCGTCGGAGTTGGTCGATGTGACCTCGATGGCCTCAGGCAAATTTTTCAGGAAGTGGAGGGCGAGCCGTGCGGGGTCTCCTCCTTCGGCTTCCGCGATATCGGCTTGGCGCGCGGCGAGGTGGGCCTCGATGTCGGAGCGGCGGTAGAGCCGCACCTTGATCCCCGGCAGGGAGACGCGCTTGTTGCCGGCGTCGCGGATGATCACCCGCCCGCGGACCTGGCCGTCCGCAGCCACATCGCGTGCGGCGAAAAGCACGTCGTGGAATTTCTTGTTCAAGGCGGAATTGGCCGCCTCTGCGGCGGCGAGTTTTTTTTGCAGGCCCGCGACGTCGGCGGACATCTTGATCGCCCACAGTGCCGCAACCGCCGCGATGGCCAAGGCGGAGAGCGGGAGGATCGGGGGGATGCGCAGGCGCTTTTTCCTGCGGCTGCGCCGCCGGTGGTTTTCGTGGGGGGGATTCGCGTCGCCGGGGGGCGCCGACGCGGACGCCTGCCTGGGCGAGAAGCCGGGCGCATCCGAGTCCCCGAGAAATTTCCCGAGCGGCACAAGCTCGCCCGTCTCCGGCTCCCGGCAGAGGTCGTCCCCCCTCAGGAAACCCGTCTCGAGGAGGGAGCCCAGCTCGCGCAGGCCATGCTCGCCGACCAGCTTGCCCCCCCTGCTCACCGCGATTTTGGGGTTCCGCCCCGGCAGACCGGCACCGCGCTCAGAACCCGCAGGGAGGTTGGATGCACTTTTTGTTTCCCGCTGTTTGGATCGCGCCCGCTTCTTCATGACAGCCCTGCCGTTAACAGGAAGGCCCCAGGGCGTCCATGACGTGCGTCACGGCATTTTTACGGCTCACACGGAGGTTCGCCCTCCCGGGGCGGAGCCTCGCCCTCCCCGTGCCCGGCATGTTGCCGGAGCGGTGTTTCGGGATTGAACGGACGCCTCAAACCGCCTCATATCCTCGCAGGATGCTTGAAATTTTTCTGGGAAGCGGGTGTGCCTGATGGCAAAACGCCGGAAACCGAAAATGAGCGAGGGGTTTGTCCCGGTGGACGGAGGCATCGCCTCGCGATCTGGTTTTCCTTCCCGGCATCCCCTGCTGTGGTGGCTTGCGCTTTTCCTGGGGATCTTCCCGATCTCGTTCCGGCAGGTGGGCGTGTCGGATGCCTGGTGGCATGTGGCACTCGGCAGGTGGCTGGTCGAAAAGCGGTCGCTTCCGGACCTGGGGCAATTTTACTTTTCGCCGTTTGATGCGGGGTCGCTGGGCAGCGAGTTGCGCTGGGAATGGCTCGGGGACATCGCTTTTTATTTGTGTTACTCGGTGGCGGGCGCGGCGGGCCTGCAGTGGCTGGTCATCGGATGCGTGATGGCCGGGCTGGGTTTTCTGGCGATGCTGGCAGATGCGCCCGTGGCACCAAGCAAGGGGAACGGGCATCGCAACAGATGGAGGGCGCTGCGCCGTCTGCGCCGATTTTTAAAAGGGGACGGCACGCCCGTTCCTCCGGGGAGTCCCGGCGGGCGGGAACGGGAGAAATCGCATGGGCAGAAAACCAGCGCGCCCGCGCATCTTGCAGCAGGGAAAGTCGAATGTTTGGCCGGGAAGGCAACCGGAGCGAAGCGGAGCAATGCCCATGCCACGGGCGGCATCGCTGCGCCAAGAGGCCCGTGGCTGCTTCTTCTGCTGGTGGTGGTCTGCCTCGGGACCTACCAGCTCCAACTGGCGAGGAACTCGGTGTTTTCTCTCGCGTTGTATCCGGCGGTGCTGTGGCTCGGGCTGCGCAGAACCGGCCCTCCGACATGGAGCGAATACGCCACAATCGGAGGGGTCCTGGTCCTGTGGAGCTGCCTGCACGGAGTTGTGTCCTGGGATGGGTGACGGCATGCGTGATTTTCGGGGGACGGGCGGCTTCGGCGTTCCGGGATAAAAGCTCCGGGGATGCTGAAGAAGGCGGACGGAGGATCGATCCGATCGGCTGGATGAGAAGATTGAGCATTCAGGCGGGAGCTCGAAACCTTCTGCTTTTTTGTGTCTCCTTTTCGATTTCGCTCGCCCTGATCGTCGCCGGGAGGAACGGGGCTGTGGATTTTTTGTTGCTTCCCGTCCGGCATATGGCTTCGGCATTGGCGCCGAAAGCTGTCTCGGATTCCGCCGCAAAGGACGCGGATGACGCCAAGGCAGGGGCTTCCCGGGATGCGGCCCATTCAGGGCAGGGCTCGTCTTTTTCCAAGGCCCGGGGCGGCGCGGACGCTTGCCCTGGGATTTTGGATGTTGCCCCTTCGGGGCTTGACTCAGCGCCATCAAAGGCCGATGCCCAAGCCCCATCACAAAGCCTGAAGGGGTGGTTGAATTCCTCGATCTGGAAACCCGACCCGGGAACCCCGTGGTCGAACGACTACTGGTCGCCATTTGACATGCCGCCGGGAATGCGTCCGATCGAGGCGGCGTTCGCGCTCGCGGCCATCGCGGGCGCATGCATGCTGTGGTTTCGGAACATTCCCACCGGTTTCGTCATTGCCTGGATGGGCGCGGTATTTCTCGGGGCGGGATATGTGCGGATGTTCGGATACACGGCGCTGGCCTCGGGGGCCGCCATTGCCGCCTGCATCAAGGATGCGGGCTCAACCCGGCTCGCGCGTCAATGCGGGTGGGCGGGCGTGGGGATGTGGATCGCCTTTTCCTGGTGGGCGCTCTTCAACGGGCAGATCGAAAAACTGATCCCCGAGGGCCAGCACGTCTCGTGTTTCGGCCAGGTGCCGATCTTCGATGATGCCGCCTGCGATTGGGTGAAAACCGAATTCCCGAAGGAGAAGGTCTTCACGACGATCGAAAGCGGCAGCTACTGCCTGCTCCGGTGGGGGTTCGAAAAACCGGTCTTTCTCGACGGCTTTTTTGCCCCGCACACGCGGGAAGTCTGGGATGCCTACCACTCCGCACTGAACGCCGGAGACCTCCCGCTCCTGCACGACCGGTTCGGAATCACGGCGGCCATCATCCCGACCACCTCAGGTCCGTGGGTGGAGCGCTTTCTGCATTCGCCGGATTGGTGGCCGGCAGCGCTCGGAGCAGGCAGCGTCGTTTTCCTCCACAAGGCGATTCCGATCGATGGCCGCTCCCCGCAAATTTTCTTCGCCGCAGACGCCCTCCGAAAAACCTCCGCCTATTTCCGCTATCACGCGCTGCGGAATATCTTCCTGGTGACCGCAGCCGACAAACCCGCAGGCTTCACCCCAGAACAATGGTCAGGCCACCCGGCATTCGGCGGCTTCCGCGAACTGGCGAGGGATGTCTTTCCTGCGATGCCGGGCGAACGGGGGATCAAAACACCGAGGCATCGATGATGGAGAGCGCATCCTCCAGCAGATCATGAGGGGCGCGTTCAATCAGCTTCATTCCGCGCGAACGATAATCGAGCGACTTCACCTGCTCGCACATCACGAAACCCGTCAGCGATGTGCGGCCCGCGATGGGCACATGAAATGGCACACCCCGGTCCGTGTTGGTGATCGGACAGCAGATCGCCATCCCCGTGCCTTTGTTGAAAACGTCCTTGCTCACCACCAGCGCCGGCCGGCGTCCTTTCTGCTCATGGCCGGACTGAGGATCGAAATCCAACGCCACCAGATCGCCCTGCCTCGGAATCCATGCTGGCATTACCAGACCTCGCGTCCGCTTGTTCCCCAGGAAAACTCGGCGGACTTGTAGCCCTTCGGCATGGTCGCGACCAGATCTTCGATGCGATGCCGCCCGCGAACGCGCGACGGGGCTTTCGCGGGTTTCACGATGATCGCATCCTTTTTCGGGCTCAGTTCGATCTCAACATCCGCCCCAACCTCCAAGTTCAAACCCGCAAGCAAGGCTTTGGGCAGGCGCACGCCCTGGCTGTTCCCCCATGCCTGTAGTGTCGTCGTCATGCCCGCAACGTATATCCCACGGCTAGACGCGGCAAGCGAAAATATCCCACCGATCACAATTCCATTGCGGACAGATTCCCAAGAATGTTGAGCACTGATCCCGCTCGGGTGACGGCGTAGCATGCAATCTCTTGGTTTGTATTTGGAGAATCAAGGGGCGTGGCGAGCTTCACTAGCAGCGCCTTAAACAATTGCGGCTCTCTCTTTCCCACAGCTTGGTCATATTCTCCTTGAAGTGAGACAAATTGCTCTTTGGTTTCCTTGATTTTCTCTTCGCTTATTTTTGGTGCTGCGGTCGGGAAACATCCGGGCTCTGGAACAGACAGCTTGATGGTGGCTTCCCTCATGGCATTGGCGGATCTTCGCGAACGATGGAGGCCGGTGGTTTGGCGTCCGCCGGGTCGTAAGAGACGACTCGGCGTCCGTCAGAGCCTTGGCGGCTGCGGACGTCTTCGGCGATGCGTCACAGGTCGTTGCCGTTGCGCGCGGGCGCGGCGGACTTCTTCGACGATGGGAGCTTTCATGGTGTTTCCTCTTTTGGCAGCAATTGCTCGGGCGTGCAAATTTCCGGACAGCGCCATCCGTGGCGAAGGCAGATCTCCCGGATGTGCGGCTTCATGGTTTTATTGTGCAAGGAACCACGCCTTATTCCTGTTGCCATTTGGCCCGACGAAGGGGTCGGCATTGGTGATTGGAAAGGATGCGATTTTCATTTTACCAAGGGTTGAACCCGGTGGAATGTCCTTCCGCCTCGCTCATGACGTCGCCTTTGTCGGTGAGGCGGAAGTCTTTGACGAGACCGTCTGGGCCGAAGAGGACTTTGGAGGTTTGGACTTTCATGAAGGGCCCGGCGTAGGGAATCTGCCGTTTCCAGTTCTGGCCGCCCCAGACCCAGATTTCTCCGTGCCCGGTGATGTCTTTGCCGGAAGGTTCGCCCCAGGCGCGGAGGACCTGGCTTTTGGTCATGCCAATGCGAACCTGCGGGGTTTCATCGCTTGAACCGGAAGCGGCGGAGGTCTGTGGCGTCGGGGCAGACGTGCCGGTTTCTGTGGAGCCGCAACCCATGAGGGCAACAGGAACAATGACGGAAAGGAGATATTTCAGAGAGGTTTTCATGAGAAGCGTTTTTTCCGGAGCGGGAACATCTCCCCTGCTATTCTCCGTGACTGACCGTAATCGGCGAAACGGGTTGCTCAAGCCAAATCACAGCCAAATTACATGTCAGGATATGTGGGACGGGCGTTCCTGCCTTGCTGGATTTGTGACGCATGGGCAGGATGCCCATGCCACGGGAGCAGGTCGATGGGAGGACATCGGTTCCGGTACGCGTGTTTTTTCGCATCATGGGGTTGCGACCTTGATGCGGAGGAAGCGCTTTCCTGTGAACGCCGACGCCTCGGTAACAGTCACCGTGCGCAGGCCGGTGCCGGGGTCGTCGATGGCGCAGCCGGAGCTGCCTTTTTGCACGGTGACCGCGCCGCCGACGCTCTCGGCGATGTCTTCCCATGTGGAGAGGTTCGACGAGGCCTGGACGGTGTAGGTGATGTCCGTGCGGGTCGCGTCGCATTTGAACGAGATCTGCATTTTGCCGCCACTGACATTCGGGATGATACCCGACGCGTCGGGTGCTTTCGGGTTCTTTCCGAACGCGTATTCCAGCAGATTCGCCATCCCGTCGCGGTCGAAGTCGGCAGTCATGGTCGTGCGACCGGTCGCCACGTCGTCGGGCGTGAAGTTGGTTGCCTGCCAGGTCGCAGACGGCGAGGTCGCATCTAGGTTCACAGATGCGTAGCCCATCCAAGTCGGCGAGGTGAAACCCGAGGCCGCACCGTGATACTTCACGGTAAAAGCGCTGGCGGCATGATCAAAAACCCAGCCGCCCATGATCGAGGGTGCGTCCCCCAAAAACTCAGCGCCCGTGAGGCTGGTGCAGAAATCAAACGCATAGCTCCCGATGGTGTTGACGCTGCCGGGAATCGTCGCATGGGACAGACCGGTGCAGCCGGAGAACGCATCGTCCCCGATGCTGGTGACGCAGTCGGGAATGGTGACGGCCTCCAGATTGGAGCATCCGTAGAACGCAGCGTTTCCGATGCTCGTGACGCCGGGGGGAATCGTGTAGCTTCCGGATTTGCCGGGCGGGTATTTGACGAGCGCGGTTTTCAATTTATTGAAGAGCACCCCGTCTTCGCTGCTGAAGTTTGGGTTCGCGACCGGAGCCGCTATCGCGATCAGGCTGGTGCAGCCGCTGAACGCCCAGTCCCTGACAAAGCCCACGTTGTCGCCGAGCGTTACGCTCGTCAGGCTGATGCAGTTGGCGAACGCCCAGTCCACGATTGCGGTGACACGCCCGCCATTGAGGGTATTGGGGATGGTCACCGCGCCTCCGGGTCCGGTGTAACCCGTGATGACGGTGTAGGCATCCTGGCCGGTGAAGTAGGTCTCGTAAGTGAACTCCGGAGCTTCCACCACAAAAGCCGTTTGGCTTGCGGCGGTGCCATTGGCGGAAGCCACGGTGATCGGGCCGGTGGTTGCTGTGGCCGGCACGGTGGCGGTGATCTGCGAAGCGGAGTCGGTGGTGAAAGTTGCCTCCACCCCTGCGAATTTTACGGCCGTGATGGCGAAAAAGTTCGCGCCGCTGATGGTGACGCTGGCTCCGGGCAGCCCGCTGGCGGGAGTAAATCCGCTGATCACGGGCTTTTGAAGTTCGAAGGCCCCGATGTCACTCCGGCCGGCGCGCGGCAAATCGCGCTGGTCCGTTGGAGGAGCCACAGCATCGTCGCCGGCATCGATGGCCGGGCTTTGCGGCAAAAGCGCGATGGTCATGGTGGGACCTCCGTTGGGGGCCAGCGCGGAAGCCAAAAGCGGATCCATGTTGTTCAAACTGCCCGCCAGCGAAAATCCGGCGGTCGTGTCGGAACAAATATTGTTCCCGTCATCGATGAGCGTTCCCGAGCAATTGAAGCCGGGGGTGCCGTTCCCGTACGCGACAATTGTGTTTTTCAATGTCGCGGCACCCGAGGCGATGCAAATGTTGCCGCCAAGGCTGCTGGAGCCGGAAGCTCCCCACCCATAATCGCCGTAACCGTAGGCCCCGGGCGATCCCGGAGCCCCGCCGCCACCGCCGGAAGAGGAACCGGACGCCATGGTCACATTGAGCATTGTCACCGTGCCTCCGGAAGAACTGTGAAGGCTGCCGCCAAATCCGTTGCCTCCGTCGCCGCCGTGTCCGCCGGGACCGCCGGGAACCGTCTCCGTGTGCCCGGAACCGAACGGACCTGAAACCCAATAGGTATAGCCATCGTAGCCGTGCCCGCCGGCGCCACCCGCTCCTCCAACCGCCCGATTGGTTTGGAATGTGCAGTTGGCGATTACGACGCTGCCGCCGCTGTTCAAGATTGCGCCACCGTAGCCATTGCCGCCCGCGCCGCCCGTTCCAGCGCTGTAGGCCCCTGTGTTGCCGACACCGCCGGTCACCGTGTTGTTGGCCAAGGTGCAGCCGGTCAAAATCAACGACCCATTGTCGTTGTAGATGGCGCCTCCAAAAGCGTTGCCCCCATTCGCCGCGCCGACAACGGCGTTGTCGGTGAACGCGCAGCCAACCGCCTCAACCACCCCGCCATTGCTGTAAATGCCGCCGCCGGCGGTCGTCCCCCCGCCATTCGCGATGTTCAGATTCCGCAAGGTCAGATGAACGCCGGGATTGACGGTCAACACGCGCACGGCCCCGCCGCCGCTGAGCGTGATGTTGTGACCGTTTGCATCCAGCGTGATGTCCGAGGAAATCACCTTGGTCGTCGTGAGATCGATGACCCCGTCGCAGGCGAAAATCACCTTCCCGAAATTGCCCGACAACGCGGCATCCAAATTCGCCTCCGTGCAGGCGGCGACCACAGCAAAAACCGAGAACCCGTCTGTGCTCGTGACCGATCCACCCGGACCGATCACGGTGATCACTCCACTGGTGGCACCGGGCGGCACGGTCGCCGTGATCTGCGAGTCGGAGTCGCATGTGAACGTGGCGCTCACACCATGGAACTGAACACCTGTGACGCCGGTGAAATTTGTGCCGCTGATCACGACGCTGGTTCCGGGCGGCCCGCTGCCCGGCGCAAAACCGCTGATCGCAGGAGGCGGTTGGCCGCCGGTGAGAGACAACGAAAGGCTGTCGAGGGAAACCGGCACCTGCCCGGCATAGCCGTCAAAGGTGGAAACATAAGCGTTGAGCGCACCCGTGGGGATATTGCTTGTGAATGTCCCAGCCACCGCCCCATCCACCTTGAAACTCACCTCCGCAGGGGTCACGGAGATTTCGTAATCGTGCAAGGCATCCACCCCGGAGGGAAGCGCATAGGAGCCCAGGGACTCGACTCCGTCTTTCCGCAGGCGCATGCCGACACTCGTCCGGGACAGGGAATAAAACTCGACGGCATTGTTGGCATCGGTCCCCACCCGCAGACCGCGCAGTTGCCCGTCGCCGTAAATGCCCGGATCCCAGCCCTCCGCATACGCTTTGGCCCGCATATGCAGAACAAGCGTCTCCCCCGCACCCGGTGCGGCGCCGGCTCGGGAACGCAACCAGGAACTGCTCACCGCAGTCGTGTTCAGAGTGAGCAGGCCGGCTCCGTTCTGCGTGGCTTCGCCGCTCCATTCGAACTTTCCAGCATCGGGCGTGGTGCCCGCCGCTCCCGCGAAACCGTCTTCCACCAGAACCGATGCCGAAACGTCTCCCGCACCACCAAACAACGCCGTCGCCAGGATGCCAAGCGTGGCAACGGCGGTGAGAATCTTTCGATGGTCCTTCATATCGTTCCGGTCACGGGGACGCGACCTTGACCCGGAGGAATCGCTTGCCGGTGAACACGGTTGCTTCCGTGACCGTGACCGTGCGCAGACCGGTGCCGGAATCGGAGATGGCGCAGCCGGAGCCGCTTTTTTGCACGGTGAACGCGCCGCCGACGCTCTCGGCGATGTCTTCCCATGTGGAGAGGTTCGACGAGGCCTGGACGGTGTAGGTGATGTCCGTGCAGGTTGCGTCGCACTTGAAGGAAATCTGCATTTTTCCGGCGCTGACATTCGGGACGATGCCCGCCGTGTCGGGGATTTTCGGGTTTTTCCCGAACGCGTATTCCAGCAGGTTCGGCATCCCGTCACGGTCGAAGTCCGCCGTCAGGACCGTCAACCCGGTCGCGATGTCCTCAGGCGTGAACTTGCTTTCTTGCCAGGTTGCGAACGGAGAGGTGACCGTGATCGTGAAGCCTGCTGTCGCAGATACATTGTTCGCATCGGTGACCTGAACCGTGAAGTTGGCCGTTGTGGCAGCAGTCGGTGTTCCGCTGATCGTGCCGTTTGAGCCCAGGTCGAGCCCGGCGGGGAGCGAACCTGCGGCAACGGTCCATGCATAGGGTGCCAATCCTCCGGCAGCCGAGAAGACTTGGTTGTAGCCGACTCCGACCGCTCCGGAGGGCAGCGGGCCTGCGGTGGTGATCGCGGGCAGTGCCGCCATTCCGAGCGCGATGCGGTTGTTCCCGGCATCGGCAACGAAGAGGTTTCCGCCCGCCGCCGCCGTGATGCCGAGGGGGCTGCGGAAGAATCCATCCGGATCACCGCCAAGTGTCGTGACGACACCGGCAGAGGTGATCTTCCGGATTTTTCCCGTCCCGCTGTCTGTCACATAGAGGTTCCCCGAGGCGTCCACATCAATGTCCGTCGGGAAGCTGAAGGCGGCCGATGCTCCGGTGCCATCGAGGCTCGTGGGAGCGGAGGTGAAGTCCGCGCTTCCGGAGAAGCCGACGCGGCCCGTGATGTCGGCGCTGCCGGTAAAGACAGCCCGGCCAACCCGGTCCGCGCTGCCGGTGAATGCCGATCCGGCAAATGTGGAGACGGTCCCGTTGGAGGTGATCTTGCGGATCAGGCAGTTCGCGGTGTCCGCGACATAGACATTGCCTGCGGCATCCACGGCGATGCCCTGCGGTGACTGGAATTTTGCGGAGGCACCGGAACCGTTGAGGCTGCCTTTTGCGCCCATCGTTCCAGCGAGGGTTGTGACGGCTCCACCGGTGCTGATTTTGCGGATCGCGTGGTTGCCGGCATCCGCCACATAGACGTTGCCCGCCGCATCGACGGCAACATCGGACGGCTGGTTGAAGAACGCCGCCACCCCGCTGCCATCGGCGCTTCCGGCGAAGCCAGCGCTGCCGGAAAAGGCGGCGACACCGCCTTCCGGCGTCACCTTGCGGATCCTGTGGCTGCCCGCCTCCGCGACGTAAAGATTACCTCCCGCATCCGCATCCATCCCCTGCGGATTCGAAAACCGGGCCGCCGTGCCCGTTCCGTCGGCACTGCCGCTGAAACTGCCGACGAGGGTGGTGACCGCTCCGCCGGATGTCACCTTGCGGATCAGATTGTTGGCGGAATCGGAGACATAGATGTTCCCCGAGGCATCTGTCACGATGCCGGACGGCGAGGAGAATGCGGCTCCGCTTCCGCTGCCGTCGGCGCTGCCGGTGAACGAACCGGGAGCTCCGGCGAAGTTCGAGAAGACGTATCCGCCGCCCGTCGCGGAAATCGGGACGGTCCGCAGGGAGAAGAAAATATTCGCGGAGTCAAAGACGTCCACGGCGTGCTCGGAGAACCCCGCGTGTTCGACGCCCACCGTCCATACGCCCCTTGCGACCGGGAAGGAGTAATACCCGTTGCTGTCGGAGAGGGCATAAGCGGAGAAGCTCTCGCCGCCGATGGTGGCGGTCCCGTAGACTCCGGTGTTGGCGAGCGGCAGATCAGCGGCATCCCTCACGCTGCCGCTGATGGTGCCGCAGGAATTTCGCATCGGGATGTCAGCCATGACATTCTCGCCGATCCCAACCGCGACCAGGAGGGCGGGCGCGAGAAGCTTGCGCGAGGCCGCGAAACCGGGATCCACATCGATGTCCCAGTCCCCGGCACCCGTCACGCCGAGTTGGTAATTGCCGTTGGAATCCGAGATGGCACGGACCCTGGCGGCCCCCTGGGACGCGATGATCGGGACGTTCGCGGCTGCGCCACCGTCGATTGTCACCACACCAGAAACGTGCGCGACTGCCGGGGCGAAATCGACCTGCGACGAGCCGCTGCCCACGATTGACTGCGTGTCGTAGCCTGCTGACAGAACGCTGACGTTCCATGTGCCGTCGATACTCGGCAGCGTGTAACTGCCGCTGGCGTCGGTCAGCGAGAACGCATAATACTCGGTTCCGTAGAGGTTCGTGAAGGCATGGACTCCGGTGCTGGCAAGCGGATCGCCTACAGCGTCCCACACGCTGCCAAAGATCGTCCCGGTCGCGTTTGCAAAAAAGATCGACCCCATCCATGTCGTCTGCCCGCTGACCGCCTCGACCCAGTGTGTCGTGCGGACAAGGTTGTGGGAGTTTGCGTAGTCGTGAGCTATGGTGACATTCCATGAACCTGCGGAAGGGACGACCAAGTCGAAACTGCCCCAGCTATTAGTCGTGGTAGTGACGGATTCGGAACCCTGCGTGGCGAGGATCGAAACTCCGCCCACTTGACCGGATCCCATAACTAATCCCTGAATAACAGTGGGAGCTGAATCTCCCATGCTGCTCATGAGCTGATAGCTCCCCGTTTCGGATGCGCTGTAAAACCGCACCCGGACATAATACGTCCCCGGTGACACCGGGTAGCTGAGGATGAAATTGTAGCCGGGTCCGTTGTCGTCATCCGACGTCAGCTCGTTGCCTGACGAATCGAGCAGGTAGCCATAAGTGTCCGTGCTGCTCGCGGTCTGCACGGTCAGTGTCCCGCTTTCGGTCACATCAATGCGGAAAAAATCGTTGTCCCCGCTGGTTTCAATGTTTCCCGGGGTTGTGGATTCCTGCCCGACCGTGGTGGCCGTGGAGATCGAGTTTCCGTGGTCATCCGCCGCCGGTGCGGGGGCGAAATTGACCTCTGCCGAACCGGTGACGGATACGGTCCTCGTGGTATAGCCGGGGTAAAGGACGCCAACATCCCATGTGCCGTTGATCGTCGGGAGCGAGTAGTTTCCGCTGCCGTCGGTATTCGTGTAGGCGTAGAATTGTATGTCGCCGATCATGGCGAAGGCATGGACGCCGACGTTCGTGAGCGGGTTGTCGTTTGCGTCCTTGACGCTGCCACTGATTGTGCCGGTGCCGTCAGCGATTTGGATATCGAGACCGGAAATGTCGGCATTCACTTCCACCCAGTGCATCCTGCGGACGAGGTTGTTGGCGTTCGCGTAGTTGTTCTCCAGGCTGATGCTCCAAAAACCGGTGGCGGTGAGGCCGAGGTCGAATGAACCATCCGGGCCGGTGGTGGCCGAAGCCCAGAGCGGTCCTTGGGAGGCCCAGACAAATGCTCCAGCGACCGGATTGCCATCCTTTGTAACAGTGCCAAAGGCGTGGGCCACGACCTGGGCTGGGGCGAAGTTCACGACCTCCGAGTCGGTGACTGTGACCGTCTGCTGATTGAAAGGGAGCGGGCCGTTGACGCCGACATACCAGGTGCCGTCGATGACCGGAAAGCGGTAGTAACCGTTGGCGTCGGTATTCGAGTAGCCCCAGTAGTTGTTGCCGCCGATGCTGGCATTGCCCCAGACACCGGTCTCGGAGACCGGATTGCCATCGGCATCCACGATCCGGCCGTTGATCGTGCCGGTCGCGTCGGCGAGCAGAATCGGGATATTGTTGACATCCTGGTTGTTGGAGACCGGGACTTGGAGATTCGGACCCACGATGTTGTGCGAAGCCGCGTAGCCGCTGTCCACGCTGATATACCAGTAGCCGTTGCCCGAGATGCCGATGTCGAAGTTGCCGCTGGCGTCGGTGTAATTGTCACCGATCCATCGCTGCCCCCCTGCGCCGATCTGCACGCCGGCGACCGGCTGGTCAGCCTTGGTGACCGTCCCGCGCAGGTGTGCGGTGACGACGAGAAGTTCGGCCCACTCCGAGGTGTTGGTGACCGGAGTCGTCCCGTTGAACAGATAGTTGACGACGCAGCGGAATGCGTCGCCGGTCATTTCCGAGGTGGTCGAGGCGACGGTGAGGCTGGACGTGTTTGCGCCACTGTAGGTGGCGTTGTCCACGAGGTCGATCCAACCGGTCTCCTCGTCCCCGCCTGAAGGAAGCCGCTGCCATTGGATGGTTGGTGAGGGCGCTTCGACTGCGACGGTGAACGTGGCGTTCCCGCCGAGGGGGACCGATTGGTTGTCGGAGTTGCTGGTGATGGCTGACTGGATGATCGTCACGGAGGCGTCGGGCTGAGGGGTGACCGTCTGGTCATCGCCGCAGCCGTCCGAGCCCACCCACCACTCGAGACCGGCCAGGACCGGGAGTGAAAAACTGCCGTCGAGTCCGGGTTCGACGGTGACTTCGTTGTATGTTCCGCTGTCGGTGTAGGCGTACACGTCCTCGTCGGTGAACGGATTGCCGTAGGGATCGACGACAGTGCCGGTGATCGTGCCGGTCGGATCAAGGACGGTGATGTTCTGGTTCGCAACCGTCTGGCCGCTACCGATGGTCACCGGAGGCAGCGACGGATAGATAAGGGAATCGTCGTCGAGTCCGATCCACCATGTGTCGGCGACGACCCCGAGATCGAAGGCACCAGAGGAGTCGGTGGTGGCGGTCAATTCGACATCGGAGGTGTCCGAAGAGACGGCGACGACAATTCCCGCGAGAGGAAGGCCGTCCTTGGTCACGGTCCCTGTGATGTGGGCGGTGACGGCTTGGACGCTGAAATCGAGCAGAGTTGCATTGCCGGAAGCCGTGGTCTTCCATTGGTGGCGGGGCATGACGTGGGGCGCGATGGCAGGTTGCTGGTTGACCTCGATACGCCATTGGGTGCCGCCGGAGACCCCGAGAAAATATTTGCCTTCGGCATCGGTGAAGGTGGTCCAGTCGTAAATCCCGTCCGCATCCTCCGGATCGTCCCCCCCCTCGACCTTCACCCCCGGTATCGGATTGCCCAAGGGGTCGCGGACGGTCCCGTAAACCATCGCGGTGGCGGCGGTGAGCGGAATATCGAGCGCCGTCGAGTCTCCCTCGGTGGTCGTGGCCCGGAACCCGTCATCAAGGTCCAGGTAGCCGAGGGCAGCGAGGCTGGATTGCGAGGTGTGGATCGTCCACTGTCCCGGCAGTGCTGGCAGGACGTAGTTGCCGTCGGAGTCCGAGAAGGTCAAAGCGACTTTGCCGTCAGGGGATTGCGCAAACAACTGAACTCCCTTGAGGGGCGTGGAGCTGGAAGCGTCCCGCACGGTTCCCGAGATCGTGCACGTGGCGGCGGTCAGCGTGGGATTCTGGCCCGTGAGCGTCTGGCTGGCACTGAGAGAAAACGATGGAGCTGTGAGCATGGAGGCCACGTGGCCGACCTTCACGGTCATCAGCGTGTAGCTTCCCACAGGCAGGTTGAGCGTGTAGTTCCCGGATGTGTCCGCCACCGTGGAAGCCACATGATTGAAATCACCGCCGCTTTCAACCGCCGACACGATGGCATGCGGGACCGGGGCCCCTCCACTCGTGACCTGCCCGCTCACGCTTTGGCCGTAGTTTGGCTGGGTGACGGCAAGCGACGTGGTGATCGGTTGGAACATTCCAGATGTCGGGTCGGAAATCCGGATCAGGTAGCCTCCCGCCATGCGGCCCGATTCGGGCGAGGATGGCAACGAGATGTGCGTGGTAATATTCCCGTTCATGCTCATCACCCCGGTTTCATCATCACCCGGCACGTTGGCATTGCGCACGCCGCCTTGGAGTTCATTCAATGAATTGTCCTTGTTGCCCCCGGTCCCAAACCACGCCGCCTGCCCGTCGGTCACAAGAAAACTCTGCACCAGCGGTTCGCCGATCTCCGCGACGCCGTTGCCGTTCAAATCGAGGATGCGCTCGATGCGCGCCGTCGCACCAGGAAAAGGCAACCCGGTGATCTGAATCGTGATATTTGCCGTGCTGTCGGACGCGACCGTGGCGGGAGACACCGTGACAGCGGGGGGTGCCATGAACGGCGCAGGATAGACTTTGAGCGTTGCAGCGGCGCTCTGGACGGAAGCCCCGCTGGTGACCACGCAACGGTATTTGTTGCCGTCCACACTCGGGCTCGGATTTGGGATGGTAAGAGTCGCACCCGTCGCCCCGGGCACATCGGTGAAGACGCTGTCGGGAGGAACTGAGGGCTTCACCTGCCACTGGTAGGCCGGGGACGGGTTGCCCGTCGCCAGCACTTGAAAAGAAACACTCCCCCCGCCGAGGGAGCACTGGCCCGTCGGCTGGGCGAGGATCAGTGGTGCCGCCGAAAGCTCACCGGATACCCCGGCAAGAGCAAGGATGACGGGAAACCAAAACCGGATGAGAGGACGGATATTCATAAGTCTTGAGCGATGGGTTGCGAAAAACACCGCCAGACTGATGGGAGCCGACGGCACTGTCTCCGCGTATCGGCTCATTCGTTGCGCATATTGTCGCCTGCCGGGATGGCGTAGTGGATTTCCGGTCAGTCTTCCAATCGTCGATCCCGTCTGCGAGCGGCCCAGCGGCCGGGGGAAACGCCGGTCGCCCGGAGGAATGCCCGGTTGAATTGGGAAAGGGAGCCGAAGCCGCACTCCATTGCCACGTCGATGATTTTTCGATCTCCTGGTTCGAGCAGGAGCTTTGCGCGATCGATGCGGATCATGGTGAGATACGCGTGCAGGGGGATGCCCGCCTGCTTTTTCCAAATCCTGGCAAGGTGCTGGCGGCTCACTCCCGCGTCGGTGGCGACGTCCTGCATCCGCACCGGTTCGCTGGAGTGGGAGTGAACGAAAGTCATCGCCCGCTTGATCGCCGCGCCCTTGGGCCGGGTGTGGCCGATCAAGCCGGGCGCGCGACGACCGAGTTCGTCCGCAGCAAGTCGGAGAAGATCCAGAACCGCATCCGCCCTCGTTTTTGACGCGCCCATTTTCCGGGTGAACCCGCCGACGCGAAGGGCGGCCACCTGGCCCGTCTTTCTCAACTGGCGGGTAGCAAAAGCGGCGAAGCCGCATAAAATGGGGATCGGGATCAAAAGGTCTTCACTACAGAGTTGGGAGCGGGGTCATGAGAGAAGGGTGCCATGGGA
>Ga0172380_10004850_pt1 | contig 16887 bp, 18 predicted proteins | sample Leawe162metaG_FD_119747 | JGI IMG/M metagenome (GOLD analysis project Ga0172380, IMG submission 119747) | Leachate microbial communities from a municipal landfill in Southern Ontario, Canada - Leachate well 162 metaG | ecosystem: Engineered > Solid waste > Landfill > Unclassified | place...
ATTTTGCTCAACTCCGTGCGCGGATGTAGTTGTTCATGATCTATTCTTAATGACTCCAACAATATTTCTTCTGCTTCTTTCCATTTCTTTTGCTGCTGATAGATTTTGCTCAACTCCGTGCGGCATTTTAATTCTTTGGGATGAGCTTTAATATAGTAATCAAGTACTTCTACCCGCATTTCTTCTTTTATGTACTTAGACAAATAAGAGCGTCTGAAATCTTTGTTTTTATTTATCCAGATAAAAAGATCTTTCGAGAAATTGGATTCTATTTTTGCAAGAAACTCTTTGAATAATATTTCGGAATTTTTTCTGTTTTTTTCAATTCCCTGGTCCACCTCTTCAAAATACCATTCAGCTATTGTTTCGTGCCGAAGGAATAAATGGTCTCCACGCATATAAATAGGGAGATTTACGCTTTCTCCAAGTGCATCAATAATATCCATGCTATTAACGGAATTCATAAATTCAGTACAAAAATCCATATTTAGGCTGTACCCAAATTGATAAAATGTTGCCAATACCAAATACAATCTTTTAAGGTTTGGGTTTTTCTGTTCGGAATAATCTTCCCAATCCTCCCAGTCAAATCTGAATTTGAAACCTGTAGTGTTCCGTAAGTATTTTAAAACCGAATAAGTGCATTCTGAAATGCTTTTTCTTTTTATTTCTTCATCTATTTCTAAATAAATATTTCGAGCTGCGTTCTTTGTTTCAATAGTAAAACTATTTTGTCTTTCTAAGCATGAGAATAACTTCTCAAATATTTCCTCTCGGAGATTATTCGCCCGATAATCAATTTGACTCACATTATTAAAAAGCGATTCGAATTCTTTAAGGTTAGGAATATTTGCGTATCTAATTTCCCTCTCTGCCAGCACATATATTTGTTTATATTTTTGAAATGAAGCAATAAGTCCCGGGATGTACCGGGCTAGTTTTTCACTATGAATGGCGGGATTATCAATCACAAAAATTATTGGTAATTTATTTTCAGTTTCCTTAATTCTTTTTTCGAGCCTAGTCAGTGTATTTAATTCTAATCTCTCTATGAATACAATTTGGTATTCACGATAATATTTCCGTGAAATGTGATGAATAAACGTGGACTTGCCTTCACCCCCTCTGGACAATATTTTTATTAGTGCTATATTATTAGCAACCGCTTCATTGAGGTTGGTACTGAAAACTTTTTCAATCTTTGGATTGGGTATGTTAAGACCATTTAGTACTACTTGCTGGATTCGTTCAATTCTTGAATTTGTTTTTGTATAATAATCAAACAAGTTTTCTTGATCTGAAGATTCTTGTACAACCCGCCAATATTTTTCATTCACAATTCTGAATAGATATTTTTCGATCCTTTCTTCTTCTCTTTCACTTTCTTTTATTTTGTCTATTAAGTCAACAACCAAATATGTAAGCAATTGCAGATTCCCCGCTTCAGCTAAATAATATTTGAATCTTTCCGTAAGTGTTTTAAAATCTATGTTTTTGTTAGCAAAAAACTTTATTACACTAGCTTCCGATGCTTTGAAATCATTCTTTTCAAAAAAATTAAATGCGTCTGAAATAATTGCCACTTCACCTTTTAAATGAAATTGTGTTGCGTCTTCTCCAGTTATATCATTAATAGCTTTTTTATAACTATCAATTATTGTCTGCTCATGAACTGCCAGTCTGGAAATTTTGCTCTTAAGTTTTTCCAGAAATGGGTGTAAAGAAGCAGTCGAACCAAGAATGCCATATAGAGTAATTATAAATTCAAGCATTAAATTTTTCCGCCTATCTTAATTTTAAGGACTTTGCCACCCTAACACGTCGCCAAAAACAGAATGATATTTTAGTTCACTTTTATTAATCTATTTATTCAAAAGAAATTTTCAAGAACTCTATGTTCAGCTTTCCCGGTTCCCCCTTAGTTGATTTGTTGGAGCCCCGTTGCGTTTGCAACTTAGCATTTCGGGTTCGGATAATCAAGATGATGAATTGAAATTGATCCGCTTCTATGCGTTTCGCGTAGTGAGAAATGGAGAATTAGTAGTTGAATGCCTGGGAACTGATAAGTATATAAAAACAAAACCCCAATCCGAATTAACGAATTGGGGTTCAACTTTTATCTATTGCTTGGAGCTTATTACTTGTGCCTTTTAGCTAATTACACTTCCATAATTTCTTTTTCTTTGTGCTTAAAGATGTCATCAATCTTAACAATATGTTCGTCTGTAAGTTTTTGTGTTTCCTTTTCAGCTTCTTTCAATTCATCTTCTGTTAGTTTTTTATCTTTTTCTTGTCTCTTAAGATGGTCGTTAGCATCGCGGCGAACATTGCGTAAAGCAACTTTGGATTCTTCGCTAAACTTCTTAACTAATTTAACAAGTTCTTTTCTTCTCTCTTCTGTTAACGGCGGAATTGGAATTTTAATATTCGTTCCGTCGCTGATTGGATTTAATCCCAACGCTGAAGCTAGAATAGCTTTATCAATAGCTTGAACCATTGATTTATCCCACGGAGTAATTGCTAAAGTGTGAGCATCCAAAACACTAACGTTTCCTACTTGACTGAGCGGACTCATAGTTCCGTAGTAATCAACTTTAATTCCATCAAGAAGAGCAGTTGTAGCTTTTCCCGTTCTAATTTTTGCAATTTCATTTCTAAATGCTTCGACTGTTTTATCCATTCGTTGTCTAGCATCTTTGATATGTTCGTTGTTAAGCATAATATCCTCGTAAATTAATTCTTACTTAATGCAAAATTACCAACTGAAGTTCCAATAGCTTGTCCGGTAACTAATTTAAGAAGGTTGCCCGGTTTATCCATGTTAAATACAATTATTGGCAAATTGTTTTCTTTGCAAAGCGAGATCGCCGTCATATCCATAACGCGTAAATCTTTTTGTAAAACATCCAGATAAGAAATTTCATCAAACATAACTGCTTTGGGATTTTTTTCCGGATCTTCGTTGTAAACACCATCTACTCTTGTCCCTTTTACAATAGCGTCGGCTTCAATTTCAACTGCGCGTAAAGAAGCAGCAGTATCCGTACTAAAATAGGGATGCCCGGTACCCGCACCAAAAATAACAATTCTATTTTTTTCTAAGTGGCGGATTGCTCTTCTGCGAATGTATGGCTCAGCAATTGCGCTCATATTAATTGCGGTCATCAATCGAGTGTACATTCCGTGGTTTTCAAGTGTGTTCTGAAGCGCGAGAGAATTGATCATAGTTGCAAGCATTCCCATTTGGTCGCCGGTAACTCGGTCTATTCCTTGCCCGCTTGCGTTTAAGCCGCGGTAAATATTTCCGCCACCAATTACAATTCCAACTTGAACACCAAGCTCATGCACTTTTTTGATCTCGGATGCGAAGAACGTCAGTATCTGAGGATCAATACCAAATTCACCTTCGCCGGCAAGAGATTCACCCGAAAGCTTGAGTAAAATTCTTTTATACTTTAATTCATTATTCATAGTGCTTCCAATATAAAAAAAAAGGCCTTATTGTGAAATAAGACCTTTTCCGCGTTTTACTTCTTTTCATCACTAAGATGAAAACGTTTGAATTGTACTAACTTTGCCTGTGTGCCGTTCTTTTGGTTAAATTCATCAATGAGAGTAGAAACTTTCTTCGAATTATCTTTAACAAAAACCTGTTCGAACAAGCAGTTTTCTTCATAATATTTGTTGAGCTTACCTGTAGCAATCTTTTCTAAGATTTGTTCCGGCTTGCCTTCTTTGCGTGCTAATTCTTTATAGATTTCCATTTCTTTCTCGATCACAGTTTTGTCAACTTCGTCGCGATAAACAGAAATCGGTCTCATTGCTGCAACTTGCATAGCAAAATCTTTTAACATTGGTGTAAAGTCAGCAGCTTTTTCAGCCGGTACATTATCTGCAGAAATTAGAACGCCAAGTTTGCTTCCATGATGAATATAATCAACAAGAATTCCGTTAGCAGCTGTTTCAATAGTGAAACGTGATACTTGAATTTTCTCGCCGATCTTACCAATCAAAGCATTTAATTCATCAGCAAGTTTTTTGCCGTCGAATGATAATGCCATTAACGCATCAAGATCAGCCGGTTTGTTTGCAACCAAAGCTTCCAAAGCTAAATTTGCAAAACTTAAGAAGTCTTCATTTTTAGCAACGAAATCTGTTTCGCAATTAACTTCAATCATCGCAGCGGATTTACCATCATCAAAAATTCTTGTTAATACTGTTCCTTCGTTAGCCGTTCTTTCCGCACGTTTAGCTGCTACAGATGCACCTTTCTTACGTAAAATATCAATCGCTACTTCTAAGACTCCGTTAGATTCTTCTAGCGCTTTCTTACAGTCAATCATTCCAGCGCCGGTTTTATCTCTTAACTCTTTAACTTGTTGTGCACTTACTGCCATAAAACTAATTCCTTGTAATTACTATATTGTTAATTTTCTGATTTTGGTTCAGCTGGTTTTTCTTCAGCTTTAACTTCAGGCTGAGCTGCTGGAGCTGGCCTGGAATCATTATTTCTTGGTGGAAAAGGTTTTCTATCTGTTCTAGGTCTTCTATCACCGCCGCCTTTTCTATCATCGCGTCCTTCAAATTTAACACGGCGAACTTTACCTTTACCATCTTTTTTATCAATTTCTTCTTCTTCAACTTTTCTATTCTTTTCGCCTTCGGCTGTTTCGTGCGCTCTTAATTCTTTAGCTTTAGCAGCGCCTTCAATAACAGCATCGGCAATTACTCTGGCAATAATTTCAACTGCGCGTGCAGCATCATCATTAGCCGGAATTACATAATCAATCGGATCAGGATCGCAGTTTGTATCTACAATTGCAAATACAGGAATATTCAATCTCTTGGCTTCGTTAACAGCAATAGATTCTTTCTTAACGTCAACAACGAAAAGCGCGCCTGGAAGTTTGCCCATTGTTTCAACACCATCAAGAAGTTTTCTTAATTTATCTCTTTCACGCGTTTTTAATAAACGTTCTTTTTTTGTAATTTTTTCGAAAGTACCATCGCTTTCCATTTTATCAATTGTCTGCAAGCGCTTAATGCTTTTGCGGATTGTAGAGAAATTAGTAAGCATTCCGCCCAACCAACGTTCGCTAACCCAGTTGCTGTCGCTTCTTTTTGCTTCTTGAGAAATGATTCCTTTTGCTTGTTTCTTTGTACCAACAAAAAGAATTCTCTTTCCTTGCGAAACAACTTCAGTCATAATCTGAGCAGCTGCATCAATAGCATCGGAAGTTTTCTTTAAATCGATAATATGAATTCCATTCTTCTCCATGAAGATGAATGGTTTCATTTTGGGATTCCATCTGCGTGTAAGGTGCCCGAAGTGTGCACCGGATTCGATGAGTTCAGTGAGTTGTACTCTTGGCATAAAATACTCCTGTTTTTCTTCTACTCTCTTCATCTTTGCATTCCATCCCTTTTAATGTGGGACACAGGCTGCAAATCCGAGAGTATGAATGATTTTATTATAAGTTAATTATCTCTTCGAGAATTGGAAGCGCTTACGAGCTTTCTTCTGTCCGTATTTTTTACGCTCAACCATTCTAGGATCTCTTTTAAGAAGTCCTTCTGATTTAAGCGAAGAACGGAAGTCGCCGTTAATTCCTTCTAATGCTCTTGCAATACCTAAACGAATAGAATCGGACTGACCGTTTATTCCACCGCCGGCAGCATTAGCAAAAACATCATACTTTCCAACTGTTTCTGTAACTACAAAAGGCATAAGAACATTATCTCTCTGTTCTTTCACTGGGAAGTAGTTTTCAAATGCTCTATCATTGATTGTAACTTTACCAGAACCGGCTCTTAAATAGACTCTGGCAACAGCATCTTTTCTTCTACCTACATAGATTTTATCTATCATTAAAACAACTCCGTTAAAAACTTAATGCTTCTGGTTTCTGCGCACTATGCGGATGTGATTCGCCGGCATAGACTTTTAATTTTTTGCCAATTCTCTTTCCGAGTTTTGTTTTTGGCAACATGCCTCTAACAGCATTTTCAACAACCCAAGATGGGTTCTTTGCCATAACTTCGGAAAATGAACGGAATCTTCCACCACCCGGATAAAGGGAGTGAGAAAAATATTCTTTCTGTGATTCTCTTTTTCCAGTCATGCGAATTTTATCTGCATTTATGACTACAACAAAATCACCGGCATCCATGTTAGGTGTAAACAACGCTTTATTTTTTCCGCGTATTACACGAGCAACCTGAGCTGCTAAACGTCCAAGTACCTGATCTTTGGCATCAACGACATACCATTTTTGATTGGCATCTTCTGGCTTAATAAATCTTGTAATTCTTTCTTGCTTCAAAACTACCTCCAAACACAAAATAACTATTTTTCAAGGGGTGTAAATATATTGGCAAGAGCCTAGAATGTCAAGAAATGAGGGTATTTTATTTTAAAGCACGGTTTTTGATGCAGGATTGCGGCATCTGGATACTGGATAATCTTATCGAATCTAATCCTATCTGTCTCTTCTTTCCATTTCGCTTAGATTTCTCGATCCAACCAAAAATTTGGTTTTCTATGTTGATGTGCAACCGCGAATACCGTAATCGTATTATCGTTAAATGAATAAATTACATTATACGGGAAAATGTTTACAACAGCTTTTCTTGTGTGTTTGGTATATTCTGTAAAACTTTCCGGGTAATTTTTAATGATAGATATTGTTCTGTCAATTTCAGCTATAAACTTATTTCCCAACCCTTCACTTTGTAGATTGTAAAATTCTATTGCTTCTCTGTATTCCAAGTAAGCCGGTTCAAGAAAAACTACTTTCATTTCTTTAAGATTTCTTCGTAAGGTATTGTTTTTATCTTTCCGCATTGTAAGGCATTGTATCTTTGCTCAATTTCCTCCTTCCAAAGTTTCTCCACATCGCTATTTGGCTCACTCAAACTTTGTGAAAGTGCTTCAATAATGAATAATCTTTCTGCGGGACTTAAACTGAGAGCACTTTGAATTATATTTTTTGTTTCCATTATCATCTCCAGAACTGATGTGTAAATTATACTTAATTGTAGCACAAATAAACACTGAAAAATATGTCATGGCTTGACAGATTTATTATCTCTGCTTTTATTTCAACTTCCGTTTTTTCTTTTCAGCTAGCTGAAGGTAATTTTCTTTTGAAACAATGTTTTTACCGGTTTCTTTTTCAAGAGCAACACGAGCATCTCCGGCAATTTTACCTCCCTTTTTAGCAGCAGTTTTATTTTCAACAAATCCTTTCGCATCAGCTTTTTTTGTTATTTCAGTAGTTGATGCTTCGCCGAGCATAGTAAAAATAAGCTCGAGGTCTGTCATATGGTCTCTAAGGTTTTCCCCTTTCCCCGGCAAATTTTTTAATTCCTTGTACTCTGAAGGAGTTAACCCAAAAGTTGCTTTGCTAATTTCTGAAGTAAGAATTGCAAATTCAATTTGTTCTTTTACTCCGCGCTTTTTCCATTCGTCGGTTAATTCATCTCTAACAGCAATACCGCGTAATCGCTTTTCAATCCATTCATCGCTGTACCCTTTAGCTTTATAGATTTCCCTTATTCGTCGAGAGGCGAGTTCGGGATTTTCAATTTCTTCTAACCGTTCGTAACCAACACGCGCAAGCCATCTTTTAAACGGCTCTGCTTTAGGCGATGGAATGGATTGAATAATTCTTAACAGACCTTCAGCGTTGGCAGCTTGAACTTTACGTATTTTGCCATCTGCTGCAATCATTTCAAGGGGGGTACAAACTGTACCCCAGTTGGAATTGAGCTGTTCATCACGCTGTCGAAGTCTTTTCACATACTGTTTAATGTCTGTACTGTCAGTTAATGCTTCCACAACATCGGCAACAGAAAAATACCATTTTTGCTCTGCTTCGTTCCATGCTGAACGAATTTTTACAGACTCAAAAAGTTTAATGTTACTCATACGAATAAGGCTTTTTTATTTTTGTTCTAATGCGTTTCAATTATTAATAGAACCCTTTGAATAATTAATTTATTGTTACGCTGGGCCCGTCAAAGTGTGACAATTTAGTTTGTAGTTTCATGGTTCGACAGCTCACCATGACTTAGTCTTAATATTTAAGAGGTTTCTAATAATCTTTCTGCCGGACTTAAACCGAGTGCACTTCGCATATACTTCTTGATTCCATGACAATCTGCACAACTGATATTTAAATTATACTTAATATTAAGCTAAAGAAACAACAGAAAAGTTTTCTCTCGCTCCATATACTAAACTGTTTTTGCTTAATTTGGGATTAATTTATTGGATTTTCAATGAAAGTACTCATTACCGGCGGTTCCGGATTCCTAGGAATTAACTTAATTCGCTACCTACTTGACAGAAAATTCGAAATTGTATCGCTTGATTTGGCCGATTTCGATTATCCGGATGTAAGAGAAAAAGTTCATATTATCAAAGGGGATATTAGAAATTCCAGTGATGTTGAGAGTGCGATGAAAGATGTAAATGTTGTAGTTCATACAGCCGCAGCATTACCACTTTACAAACCAAAAGATATTTATTCTACAGATGTTCAAGGAACCCGTGTTCTGCTTCATCAAGCATTCCGGACTAATGTAGAACGATTCATTCATATTTCTTCAACTGCTGTATACGGAATTCCGGATCATCATCCGATTTTTGAAGACGATAAATTAGACGGAGTTGGACCATACGGTAAAGCTAAAATTGAAGCTGAGAATGTTTGCCTAGAATACAGAAACAGAAATATGTGTGTGCCTATTCTCCGACCTAAATCTTTTATAGGTCCAGAACGGCTTGGTGTATTTGCATTATTCTATGATTGGGCGAAAGATGGAAAAAGTTTTCCAATGATCGGTACTGGAAATAATAGTTATCAGCTATTGGATGTAGAAGATTTATGCGAATCAATTTACAAGTGTATTGTTCTCCCAAAAGAAAAAGTGAATACTACATTTAATATTGGCGCAAAAGAGTTCACAACAATGAAGGAAGATTACCAAGCAGTTTTAGATTGCGCGGGATTTGGAAAGCAAATTGTTGGTTTGCCGGAAAAGCCAATCATCTTACTGCTAAGGTCTTTAGAAGCTTTAAAACTTTCCCCATTATATAAGTGGGTTTATGAAACAGCCTCGAAAGATTCATTCGTTTCTATTGAAAAGGCAGAGAAGATTTTGGAATTTACTCCTAAGTATTCCAACAAAGATGCGTTAGTTAGAAATTACAAATGGTATTTGGAAAACTTAAATTCATTTCAGAACCAAAGCGGCATAAGCCATCGGGTACCTTGGAAACAAGGTATTCTGAGATTGGCGAAAATGTTTTTTTAGGAATCTTTATGACAATAAGAAAGTGGCTTCCAACTGATGCTGAGGGTGTAAGGAACGTACTTCAATTATCGTGGCGAGAAGCATATTCCCCATTCATACCTCAAACCGATTTGGATTATTACATAGACAAGACTTATTCAATTGCATCTTTGATTGAAATGAGTAAGAATTCGGAATACATATGTTACGTTGTAGAAATTGATAATAAAATTGTGGGCTGGCTAAAGCTTACGGAAAATAAAGAAGAAGGAAGATTTTATCTTTCTTCAATTTATGTTTTACCGGAATGCCAGAAAATGAGGTTTGGAGAAAATCTCTATAGAATTGCTTGCGAGGAAGCTGAAAAACTCCACTACAATGAAATTTACATTGGCGTTATGGTTCAAAACGAAAGAGCGCTTAACTGGTATAAAAAACTTGGGTTCCAATTTTTTGAAGAGCAGCCCTTTACGATGGGAACTACATCTGTACCTCATCTTATTGGACGAAAAATTTTAGAGAAATAATTTCTTATTTTCGATTATCTTTGCGCACCAAAAAAGGAGAAATAAATGGCAACAAAACAAGATTATCTTAAAAATGTGGTTAAGCATATAGACATTAAAGAGCACAACGTTGTTAAACTTGTAGATTCAATGGAAGCGATGGCTTTTACCGCGCGCGATCTAAACCGCGCAGCTCAGATTTACGATAAGATGCTTCAAGACAAAGATTGCGCCGTCATTTTAACATTAGCCGGTAGTTTATTCAGTGCCGGTTTGAAAAAAGTTGTCTTCGATTTAGTAAACAACAATATGGTTGACGCAATTGTATCTACGGGTGCTATTATGGTTGATCAAGATTTCTTCGAAGCACTCGGATTCAAGCATTACATAGGAACTCCGTTTGTTGATGACAACGAAATGCGCGATCTCCACATCGACCGCATTTACGATACATTTATTGATGAAGATGAATTACGCGTCTGCGACGACACAACAGCTAAGATTTTCGATTCTCTCGAAAAACGCCCTTACTCATCTCGCGAATTGCTCTGGCACTTTGGTAAATACTTAGATGAAAACGGCGGGCCGAAAGTTGATGACAGCGTTGTCTATACAGCTTACAAAAAGAATGTACCGATTTTCGTTCCGGCTTTCTCCGATTGCTCTGCCGGTTTTGGAATAGTTATGCATCAAGTAAAAAATCCAGATACGCACGTTTCAATTGATAGCGGTAAAGATTTTCTTGAATTAACCCAAGTGAAATTGAAAAGCAAAGAAACCGGAATCTTTATGATTGGCGGCGGTGTTCCTAAAAACTTTACACAAGATATTGTTGTTGCTGCCGACTTATTACAAGAAGACGCACCGATGCACAAGTATGCAGTTCAAATAACTGTTGCTGATGTTCGCGACGGAGCTTTATCATCTTCTACACTCAAAGAAGCCAGTTCTTGGGGTAAAGTTGAAACAACTTTCGAGCAGATGGTTTACAGCGAAGCAACTTTAGCAATGCCTTTAATTGCCGGTTATGCATATCATAAAGGAAGCTGGAAAAGCAGAACTCCAAAAGAACTAACTAAGATTTATTCAAAGTAACAGAATTCCCGTTTCAAATGTTTAAAACAAAAATCCCGCCTAGGCGGGATTTTTTCTAACTACTCAATACTAATTACTTATTACTTATTACTTCATTAGAATCATTTTCTTCGTCTGGGCAAAACCATCTGCTGTAATCTTATAGAAATAAACACCGCTCGAAACTCTTGTTCCATAATTATTTCTGCTATCCCAAAGTATATTATACTTGCCGGCAGATTTTTCCTCATCAATCAAAGAACGGATTTCATTTCCGATTGCATCGTAAATCTTAATCTGAACTCTGCTCTGCTTAGGAAGCTGATAGCTGATTACTGTACTAGGGTTGAACGGATTTGGATAATTCTGACTTAGAGTAAAAGATGAAGGAATAATTTCTATAGGTTCGGAAACATCTGTAATGCCATTGCTAACATATGCTCTTATTAGATATAGATAGATTCCATTAGCAGAAGAAATGTAATACCAGTTGGGCGTTCCGCTGCTCGGTTTATTTAGATAAGTGTAGCTATGATATCCTTCGTTCATATCGAGCATTTCGGTAATCATGATTCTGTTATCTTTTGTCGCATCATTTGCTACATATTCTCCTGCTGTAAAAGCTACAACAAAGCTATTGGTAGCATCAATATTTTTTGAACGCAAATCCAACTTTGCCCAATTTGACCAAGGTATTGGATAAGGCACACCGGGTCTCGTAGCAATGTTGGATGTAACCGTTATAGGAACTGCTAATTTTTTACCTAGTGGTGATGGTCTTGAAACACCGGTGAACTGATATATTCCACCACTGACTGAACCCGCTTGTCTAAGAGCTACTTTTATTGAGTCCAACTTCATTCCAGCAACACCATCAAAGTGGACGGCTAGTGTATCACCAACTGTATGAGTTAAAATTCCGACTGGCTCTGTAGCGTCGTACTTAATTTCTTGAGTTACGTTAACAGCAGTTCCAGAAACAGTACATGTGAAAGTAAATGGACCGCTTGCAATAGAGTTAATTTCATTATGATAAATTATGAATGTAATCTTATTATAAGATGTTCCAAAGTCACTGAAATTTACATTTGTGTTCATTGCTACATCAACAACTTGTGGAGCACTGGAACCGATTTTAATAGCCTTAACTTTAATGGCAGAGGCTGTAATACTGTTAAAATTAATTGTAAGGTTTTTCCCAGCAGTAAACGAAATATACTTTGCAGCAGCCTTATATATCGCATCTTCAAAAAACGCACTTCCAGCAATATCAACACCTAATGGATTAACTGTTACAAGCGGTGAATAAGTATATCCCAATTTCGAATCTACAGATTTATCGTTAACATAATTTGCAACAAACCAATCAGCTAACACATCCGCAAATCTTCTTGTAGTGCCTAGTTTTGGGAACACGTCATAGTCGAATGCCTCATCCCCATTCTTTACAGAAAGCAAAAACTTCTTTAGAATGTCCGCACCAAATTGTTCATACAAATAAAGCGAAAACCTTGCTGCGCGTGAATAATCTTTTAGCACATCTGTTGCATCATTTCTATTCCAATTAAGCAAGTAACGGTTTGTATTGTTTGAGTAACCTTGAGTTCCGGATTGGCTATACAAACCATATCCGCAAACGACTTCTGCAACTAAAGACCATGCTTCATTAAAAAATGTTTCTTGGTTTGGGTGATAATTGTAGTGAATCATATGTTGAAATTCATGTGCGGTTGTACCCATACCAGTGTATAGTCCGCCGAGGTCAATGGTTCCATCGGTCTTTAAAAAAGGAAGTGGATTTGAATCCAAATAATAAATGTGAGCATTATTTTTTGATTCTGCGTACGCCCAGAAATAACCAGCTACATAACCTCCAGAACCTTTATAATCATCTCTAATATTGTGAATGAGAATGATTATTTTCGAATCATATGTTAAGGAGGTAGCCCCAAATGTTGAAATGTTTGTATTATAAATGCCCTGAGAAGAATTTGGGGTCTTAGTTTCAAAAGCATAAAGCACTGAATCAACGACAGCTTGATTCACTTTTTTATTTATATCTACCCATGAAGAATCTTCCACAAAAATGTAACTGTTTTTGCCAACTGCCCGGCAAGTCGAACTCACTGAATATTGCAAGTTGTTTTGACCAGTTCTCAAATCAAAAGATTGCCATGAATACTTATCGCCAACCTTAAAATTCCACGCAGTTGGGTTAACGGTCTTTTTAGAAAGGGCTGAGCTAATCTCAGTGGCAAATTTCTTTTCTAATCTTTCAAGAATTGGTCTAGCATCAATCGGATAACTTTCATTTGATACCGCCTCCTCTTCATTTACTTTTTGTGAAACACTTTTAGTTTGTGCAGATATATTTATAGCTGCAATTAACAAAAGAAGAATTATGCCGGCTTTTAATTTCATAGTTTTCTCGAATAGTTATTTGCTTTCATTTTTTACTGGGATTGCTTTTTCAACAATCAATACTTCGTTTCCATCTTCCGTTCTTAAATCTCCATATTGAATAACATAATAGGAACCTTGTTTTTGGTTCAGTTCAGCATTTAGTTCCTTGCTACCTTTTAATACAAAAAATTTTCCATCGTCGGTTTTAACGGCAAGTTTGGTGAATGGCTCATTACCAATAACAGTAATAAATCCTTTTACAGTATTTTGCTCTGTTTTACCACAACCGCAGCTACATCCCGTAGAAAATAATGACGCGAATATAAGAATGCTTACAACTAATACTGTACGGAATCTCATTTTATTTCCTTAATGATTTAACGGCAAGATAGTTATTTGATAGTATCAATTCAATGTACTATGATGTGCTGACCTTATTAAGGTTTTCGCCAAGCTGGTCGAAAATATATTCGTTCCCCATCAAATCTTTTAATGTCAATTGGGATACAACCGAATCTACTGCAGATTGAATTTTTTTCCAAAGAGAGCGAACAGAGCAATCTATTGAATTGGTGCATATATCAAAGATACCGGCGTGAGAGTTACAGAAAGCATCATCAAATAATTTACCGCCAAGCGCGTTAAGAACATCGCCAATAATAATTTGCTCCGGCGGACGAGTAAGCATATAGCCGCCTATTTGTCCGCGCGAGCTTTCTAAAAATCCGCCAATGCGAAGCGAGCGAAGAATTTTGCCAGCATTATGCTCGCTTATTCCTTCGGCTTTGCTGATCTCCGGAATAGTAAAAGCTTTTTCAACTTCGTAGAATTTTGCTATACGAAGCAAACAGCGTATTCCATATTCTTCTGTTGCACTAAACTTCATTTACACTTTTTGGTTTATTTTCTTGACCTTACCCGCCTTGCTTTGCGGCAAAGTGATGCTGGCCCTTGACCTTGATCTTAATCGAATAATTTAAAAGAAGATCAAGATTAAGATCATGATCAAGTGCAAGATTTTTGAATGAATCTCCTCGCCGCAAGCAGCGAGGTATCTTGTCATGCCCGAATGTTTTTATCGGGCATCCATAAGTAATAGATTCCCGCTAAAAGCATGCGGGAATTACGCCGCAAGCGGCGGGGAATTTTACCCGTAGTGATTAATTATTCATCGGGATTTTACTACCACAAGTTTTTGCATAAACAAGCTGATCATATTTTTCTTTTGAAACAGATGGACCTTGAGCTTTACATAAATTGCTGAACACTTGCTTCAATTCATCGGCAATTTCTTCGGCATATCTTCCTTCAATTCTATGACGAGGCATTACATGCAGCGGAGTTCCGTTTTTGAATAATGCAATGAATGGAGAAGATGGCGCTACTTCTGGTAAATATTTTTCTCTGAAGTAATCCACCGCATCGCGGTCTTGTCCGGCAAACACAGTAACTAATTTATCCGGTATAACCGAATGTTGAAGAGCTTCGGCAACGCCCGGGCGCGCACTTCCGGCAGAACAACCACATACGGAATTGAGAACAACCAAAACTGTTTCATCATTTTGCTTGCCAAGAAAATCTTCAACAAGTTGAGGAGTTACTGCTTCTTGAAATCCGACAAAAGTCAGTTCGTCGCGCATAGGCTGAACAGCTTCCGGATCATATATAGGTGCTCTTTGATTTATATTAAACATACTGCTTCCTTTCTTTTTGTCATTCTTTGCTTGGGTTAGCAAGCGAAGAATTTCATTGCAATTATAAATTGAGATATTTCGCTTCGCTCAATATGACAATTACGATTATTAATTATAAAAATCCTAGTTCCAGTTTGGCCTCTTCACTCATCATCTGCATAGTCCACGATGGTTCGAAAACCAAATCCAGATAAACATCTTTTACGCCTTTTACAGATTTAACTTTTTCTTTTACTTCAGGAGGCAAAGATTCTGCAACCGGACAGTTCGGAGAAGTTAAAGTCATTTTAACGTAAGTATTTCCTTCATCGTCAATTTTTATTTCGTAGATCAATCCAAGCTCCCAGATATCAACCGGAATTTCCGGATCGTAGCAAGTCTTAAGTTTCTGGATAACTTCTTGTTCTAATTTTCCTTTGTCAATCATGCGAACATCTTTTTTACTTTATGAATTCCGAGGACTAGTTTATCAATCTCTTCTTTAGTGTTGTAAAACGCGAATGAAGCACGCGCTGTTGCCGGTAAATTATAACGCTGCATAACCGGCTGTGTGCAGTGATGACCGGTGCGAATCGCAATTCCGTCTGTGTCTATTATTGTTCCAATATCGTAAGGATGAATTCCCTCGATAACAAAAGAAATTACGCTGGCTTTCTCTTTTGCTGTTCCAATAATTCTCAAGCCGGGAATTTCCAAAAGCTTTTCTGTTCCATAAACGAGTAATTCATTTTCGTATGAAGCTAATTCTGAACGGTCGAACTGCATTACATAATCCAGCGCAGCACCAAGAGCAATTCCTCCAGCAATATTTGGTGTACCGGCTTCAAACTTGCGCGGTATATCATCGTAAGTCGATTTCTCAAACGTTACTGTTCTAATCATGTCTCCGCCGCCTTGATATGGAGGCATAATTTCTAAAAATTCTGTTTTACCGTAAAGAACACCAATGCCGGTCGGACCAAAAACTTTATGACCGGAGAAAACAAAAAAGTCGGCATCAATTTCCTGTACATCTACTTTCTGATGCGGAACAGATTGAGCACCATCAATCAATACCGGAATTTTCTTCGCGTGCGCAATTTCAATTATTTTTTTTACCGGATTAATTGTTCCAAGTGCATTTGAAATATGAACAACTGAAACAAGTTTTGTTTTCTCATTAATCAATTTCTCGAACGCGTCCATATCCAATTCACCGGCATCGTTAATCGGAATAACTTTCAGCTTTACATTCTTCCTATCTCCCATTAACTGCCAAGGAACAATATTAGCATGATGTTCCATGTGAGAAACCAATACTTCATCACCATCTTTAAAATGTTTGGCTCTACACAAAGTTGAAGCGACTAAGTTAATTGCTTCCGTAGCTCCGCGAACAAAAACGATTTCCGAAACACTCATTGCGTTAATGAATTCTTTTACTTTAAGCCGGGCACCCTCATATTGTTCTGTTGCAAGTTCGCTAAGAAAATATAAGCCTCGATGTATATTCGCGTTATCGTAAGTATAGTATTGAGTAAGCGCATCTATAACTGATTGAGGCTTTTGTGAGGTTGCAGCGTTGTCAAGATAAACCAATGGCTTTCCGTTAACCATTCTGGTTAAAATTGGAAAATCTTTACGCACATCATCAACAACAAATTTTCTTTTTACTTCAGCAATTGTGTTTATCATTTGGGGCTCATATTAAACGCGCTAAAGGCTCATTCTCATTAATTAATTTTCATTTTCTATTTCAACTCTATGAAGGTGCTCAAAGATCATATGATTAATCTGTTCTTTCAGCGGTTCAATTTTAATTGTTTCAATCACATCATTAGCAAAGGCGCGGATTAACATGCTTTTTGCCAGTTCTTGAGGCACGCCGCGCGAGCGGATATAAAATTCGCTCGTATCGTCTAAGTGCCCAA
>Ga0172380_10004851_pt1 | contig 16886 bp, 18 predicted proteins | sample Leawe162metaG_FD_119747 | JGI IMG/M metagenome (GOLD analysis project Ga0172380, IMG submission 119747) | Leachate microbial communities from a municipal landfill in Southern Ontario, Canada - Leachate well 162 metaG | ecosystem: Engineered > Solid waste > Landfill > Unclassified | place...
GCCGCAGACGGAAGCATTGTTGGACCTAATGGAGGATTGCTTGATGAGCATTTAAACTTCATTAGGGAAACAACCACAATAGTGCCCGGTAATTTCTATATGTCCGGGTGGTGCCTTTGTGCTAAAAAAGAAACATTTGATAAACTTATTCCTGATGAGAATGTGGTTAAAGGTCCGTTTTCACAAGGGTTTTTTTCTTATTTTGAAGATACAGATCTTAGTTTTCGTGCTAGGAAATTAGGAATACCATTTAAGATCGTTCCAGTTCCAGTTGTTCATTTTGGGAAAACTACATCAAAGAAACTAGGATTATCTGATATGTATTTGGAATCCAAGAGGACATTCATAACAAAGTGGACAAATAGATGATTAGAATATTTACACTTCATTGGAATCAGAAAGCTTGTCTAGAAAGGCTATATAATTCTTTAATTCCTGCTTTAGAAGGATTAGACTATTGCTGGTACATAAAAGACAACGGGTCTTCGGATGGATCAAAAGAGTTTTTAGAATCGATTAAATCAGAAAAAATAATTCCATATTACACAGGACATAACAGACATAATTTTTCTGAGGGAATGAATATTCTTTTTGATTTTGCCAAACCAGAAGATGAGGATTATATATTATTATTAAACAACGATGTTGTATTTGGTGATACAACTTCTATAAAGAAGATGATATCTTTGTTTAAAGATGATGTGGGAATTGTTGGAACAAAGCTATTATATCCTGGAACCAAGAAGCTGGCTCATAGTTGGATATATTTTAGCAAGAAATATAATTATCTTCCTTATCATTATAAACATGGAGAAGAAGATAGCGCGGAAACGAGTAAAAATAGGGAAGTAGAAGCAATAACCGCAGCTGTACTATTAACAAAAGCAAAGTATTATAAACAAAACCCATTAGATAAATTATTTTTTTGGTGTTTTGAAGATGTGGATTTTAATCTTGCTATAAAATATAATATGAATAAAAAGATTATGTATTGTGGAGAGACATTAATTTATCATGAAGAGAGTGTTTCTTTGCAGAAGAATCCTGTTAATAAACTAATGATGCCTGCCAATGTAAAGAGATTTAAAGACAAGTGGTGGGGCAAATATAAACTATACGATTGATATGCATTTAGGTACTAAGATATTTCCTTTTGCAGAAGGAGTTCCTTATACTTTAGGGAATAGTAAATTCATTATTCCTGAATTGAACTCTGATAGATGGCATTATTTATTCCGTGATAGAATTAGTTCCTTGTGTCTTCAAGGTGGGTTTATAGAAAACTTATTCTCTTTATCTTATTTTGAAGCATTAAATACAATATATTCTCGCCACAAAATGGAATGGTGTGGCAATTCTTTGTTTAAAAAACTGAATGATCTACAGGGGTTGGCAAAATCATCTAAACGAATTTCTTCTAGTGTTCTATATCAATATCCCGTTCCTGCTTTTTTTAATAAAAACAAAACAGCAACATTTATGAATTGTTTAAATAATTATATTGATGTTTATACTTATTATGGAGAGTTTAGATACAGAAATGATAAAGCTTTATTAAAACAATTGTTTAATAATTTAATGATAAAGTGGGATGATAAATATATTCCACAATTAAGAAGAATAGATTTGCCAGAGAAGTTAAAAAAGCTAGCAAATACCAGTAGATTTGATTTGCGCAAGAAGTTTGTGTTAATATTTCCTGACATAACTGGATGGTCAGATCATAATAGCATTAGTCTGACATGGGGATTAAATGAGGTCAGATCATTTAATGCTATGCTGTCCAAGACTGATTATAATTTAATAATTGTTTCGCCATATCCACAAAGGTATTATGGATTAGGAGCATTAATTGTTCCAATGGCAGTAGACAATATAATTTATCTGATTAAAGAGTCGAGTTTTGTTCTATCAAAGGAACCTGATTTTGTGCTAGCTGGATTGTTTGTTGGAAACACGACTCCATGTGCATTAAAACTTTATAACGAATGTTGTTTAATAAGAAATAAGAAGTTCGTAAATCCTGGAAAGAGAATAATAACCAGCAACAATTTAACTCCGATGGAGATGTTTGAGGTATTAAAATGGAAAAAATAGTTTTAATGATGATTACGTATAATAGGCTGGAACTTACAAAACTTACCATGGCCTCATTAGAAAAGAATACGGATCTTGATTATGAGCTTGTAGTTGTGGACAATGGCTCAACCGATGGAACTGTTGAATATTTAAATGATTATTTGGTTGGCAAGGGAGGTTTGATATTGAATTCGGATAATCTTGGAATATGCAAAGGAAGGAACCAAGCATTATGGGCAGCGAACAAGATGGGGGCAGATTGGTATTGTACTATAGATAATGACGTTGAGGTGCCCTCAGGATGGCTTGGAGAGTGCTTGGGGATACTGAAGGCCAATCCCATATATGGAGCTGTAGGAGTCAATTTTGAGCCAACAACGTATCCGTTGGTGAAACTGAATGGGTATGAGTTTCAGAATAAGGCTAAAGGCAATCTAGGAACTGCTTGTATGGTATTTGGAAAACCGTTGCATAGGGCTATTGGATATTTTAAACAATATAAAACCCCGGCGAAAAATACTGGATTTTACGGAATTGAAGATAGCGACTTTGGAATGAGGGCTCAGTTTTTTGGATACAAGCTTGGGTATATAAAAACGGCTGGTATCCATTTGGGAGTTGGGGAATATGACGCTGGTGAGTACAGGAAATTTAAAACATTAGAGCATGATAGTAAGGTAAATGAATTCCGTCATAATTGTGCATTATATTCGCAAGGCAAATTACCAATTTATGTAAGCTACAAGGAAGACTAATGGAGCAAATAAACCTACACAATGCAATAATTGAACAGCAATATTGTTCAAAAGTTGGCGTAGGTTTAAGATTAAATGGAGAAAGAAGTTCTGTAAGGTTTTCTTTTTCCAGGAATGGATTTGTTGAATTTTTTCGCATCAAAGGTTCTGACATAAATATTATTGTAAATGGGACAACTCATGTATTGAATCCCATGAAACCAACATTAATAAGTGTATCTAATGATGTATTAATTTCTAGGCCAAAGGGAGCAAAGGGGCACATACTTGTTTCTAAATTATTTCTAGAAGATGTTGTATTGGAAGAAGTTGTTGAGGCTCCTACATTTGTATCGAATGATATTGATTTGTTTTTACGAAAGATTGGAAGGGCATCAGGCATAAATAAAACGGATTTTGGAATATTTGCTTCTGAGTTAGCGGAGATAGACAACGAAGCAGACATTTTAGATTTGCAAACAGATCCTCCAAATGGGTGGGTTAGAAAAGGCAACAAGATAGTATTTATTTATCCGTGTAGGATTTTTGATGTAATAATGAACACCAATGCGGTTATAAACAATCATGTTCCTAATGATATTATTGTTGCATCGAGAGTGCAGGCTGAGAGAGAAGATTTAAATCAAGCAGTACAGAAGACGGTAGAAAACAATATTAAGAATAAAAAGAGAGCCATGAGTGAGATAGTTATTGATTCATCGGTTGATGTTTTAGCTTCATCTTTGGAAAAATGCAACAAGGTAGCCGGTGGAATAGTAATGTCTAGCATGGGCAAATTCATTATACCTTTAGCATTATTAGAACCAAATACTGCATATAATGTTAGTTTATCTTCTAGAATAATTAATGGCAACGGTAGATTGGGTTTGCAATTAACAAGCAATTCAGGAACAATATATCAAAATATAATAGGCAATAATAATATTTGTGTTGATATTTGTTCTGGAAGCATAGGATTTGGAGAGACATATTTTTTAAATGTTTATAGACCCGCCAAGATGTCTACTGGCAGTCTTTTAATAAATAATATTAGAATAACGAAAACAAATAGTCCTAATTATAATTATGATATACAAAAGGTATCAAATAACTATATTGCAGATAATAAAATAATAAGTATAGATGTTAAAAACGAATCTGTTGAAAATGTTTTTAGAAATTTTGCGATTTTATTTCAAAATAAAAATGAAACAGAAACAATAAATGATATTGAAGAAACCTTTAATATTAGTGGAATAAGTTCAAAATTTTGGTTAAACAAAATACAGGAAACCTATCCAAATATTAAAAACGGTGAATCTAATATATCAATTTGTGATATTGATAATATAATAGATGTCGAAAGAGTTTGGATCAATGAATTTGTTTCTGTTCCTAATTTTGTTTTATCAAAAACCGAAATTATATTTACGCCTTCATTAATAAATAAAATTCAATTGCAAAATCTGTTTCCGCAGAAACAGATAAGATTATTAGGAAGGCCTTGGCCGAAATTAAATATACAAAAGAAAGAGCAAGATTATATATTATATTTTGAAAAAAATAGAGAAATGACAAAACATCTTTTTGAAATATATGAATCAGATTTAAAACTGCATGTTGTTGGTACAAGAATGAAGCTGCCCAAATATGCAAGTTATATTTCAGAATATGATTCTTATTCAAATATTTATAAAGAATTGTGTGGAGCAAAAATTTTAATTGATTTTTCTGAAAATAAACATTACCAATCAGGAATAATAAATTTAGCATTAGACATAGGAATACCTGTTATAACAAATAATCATGCATATATTAACAAAGCTTTAGTTGTTAGAAACAGTTTGGACGAACCAATCTCTAAAAAATCATTTATTTCTATTTTAAATTCTGAAAAAATAATGTATAATTGTGAGTGTATGTCTGTTTCTAATTTTATACAAGAGCTAAAATCATGATTAATATATTTGTAAATTATTATGAAGATAATAATAATAAAAGAAACAAAGAATTAATAAAATGTTTATATAAAAATATAAACAATCCGTTGTTTAATTTTATTATGATTGAATCAAAAGATCGTTTGAAATATAATGATTTTTTTAAAATTATAAATGTTTATTCTGACAATGATGATATTAATGTTATTTCAAATTTAGATATTTATTTTGATGAGACAGTATCCTTGATGAACAATATAAAACACAATGAATTATATGCATTGTGTAGATGGGAAGAAATTGAAGAAAATAATATTAAATTTGCTAATAGGCCAGATAGCCAAGATGTTTGGGCCTTTCGTGGTCATGTTAATATTGATTGTAATTTTCATTTAGGATATGCTGGTTGTGATAATAGGATAGCGAAGATATTTGATGATAATGGTTGGAAGGTTTTAAATCCTAGCAAAAGTATTAAAACAATACATGTTCATAATTCTAATGTTAGGAATTATAAAAAAGGACATACAAATGTGTATGTTGTTCCAGGTCCTTATTTAACTTTGCCACCGCAAAGTATGGAAGAAATAGGAGTTATATGAAAGTTTTATATTTACCAATAGGAACACAAACTGGAACAGCAAATGCATTTAAAAAATTTTTTGAAACTTATATTTTTGATTTTTTAAGTTCCAGAGATCCTAATAGTGAATTTTTACAAATTGCTTCTAAATTTAAACCTGATTGGATTCATATGCAGCTACAAATGACTGAAGCAATTTCTCCAAATACTATTTTACAAATAAGAAATAAATTTCCTAATATTAAAATTTCAAATTGGACCGGAGACATTAGAAAACAACCCAATAAATATTTTATTAATATTTCTAATGTTGTAGATTATTCTCTTATGTCAAATGTTGGACAAATTAATTTATATAAAAATAATGGTTGTAAAAATATAAGATATTGGCAAATTGGATATGACCCAAATAATTTTTATTCTATTGATAATAAAAATTTTAAATATTATGTTTCATTTGTTGGAAACAGTTATGGCAATATATTTCCAGACGGGTCATTACGCACTTCAATAGTTAAAAAAATAAAACAAACATATGGTAATTTTGCAGGAATTTTTGGTGGTGGATATTCTAATAAACAAATTCCTGTATGTAATGTTGAAGAGGCTAATTCTATTTATAATAATAGTATTTGTGTATTCAGTATGAATAATTTTAATGATGTTGAGCATTATTTCAGTGATAGACTGTTGATGTGTTTAGCTTCTGGCCGACCGACTATAATTTATAGATTCCCCAAATGGGATAGTTATTTTGTGGATCGCGGAGATGTATTAATTGCCGAGAATACAGAGCATGTAATAAGTTTGGTAGAGGAGTGTAGAAATAATCCTGATTGGGCTACACAGATTGGACGGAATGGATATTTAAAAGCCAGATCTGAGCATTCTTTTGAATCAAGAATATTAGAACTTGCAAATATTGTTTGTTCTAGTTAGGAGGAAATGTGAAAATAACAATAGGTAATTTGGTTGATCAATTAACGGTTGCTAATTTAAGAATATGGATGGCAGAGGATATTAAACGTGATCCCTCTGCAACAGATGAGCAAATAGCAAAAGCAACACGGTTGACTAATGTTGCAAATCAACAAAGAAATGATCTTATTCAAGAAATTGATGAGTCTATTAATGAAATGATTGTTAGTGGAAAAGTTCAAAAATTATATAATCAGGGAACAACTAAATTATATGGCAAACAAAACAAATAAAGTTTTAATAACTGGGGTTTTAGGCCAGGACGGGAGTTATTTGTCTGAATTATTATATCATAAAGGATATGATGTTTTTGGTTTAATAAAAAAAAATACTGATCAAAAAAGAATATTATGGATTAAATCTTTGGTTCCTAATATTATTTTATTAACTCCAGATATTACTAACAAAGAAGAAATTTATAATTGTATTAAAAGCATTATGCCGACAGAGATATATAATTTTGCTGGTATTTCTAATACTTTTGATCCTTGGAATAATTTAGATGAAACGTTTAATTTAAATGCAAAGGTGCCGGCAAATATATTAGATTCAATTGTTAAAATTGATAAATCTATTAAATTTTTTCAAGCTTCTTCTTGTTTGATTTTTGGAAACAGTAATGATTCTTATCAAGACGAAAAAACTTCAACATGTCCTATATATCCATATGGTGCTGCTAAATTGTTTGCTGATAATATGATAAAAGAATATAGAAGACACTTTGATTTATTCTGTTGTTCTGGTATATTTTTTTCGCACGAAAGTTCTAGAAGAGGAGATTCGTTTTTTACTAAAAAAGTAATTAAAGCCGCGGCTGATATAAAACAGGGGAAACAAACAAAAATACAACTTGGAAATTTGTCTGTTCTAAAAGACTTCGGGTATGCTCCTGATTTTATGGAAGCAGTATGTCTTATGCTTCAAAACAAAACACCTTGTGATTATGTTATTGGAACAGGAGAATTAATTTCTTTAGAACATTTTGTTAAAAATGTTTTTGAAAATATAGATTTAAATTACAAAGATTTCATTGATATTGATTGTAAATATAATAACAGAGAAGGGTCTGTTTTGAGAGCTAATATTTTTAAAATAAAAAATGAATTAAATTGGTGTCCAAAATATGCAATAAATGACATTATTTTGGTTATGATTAAAGAAATGATGGAGAAAAAATGAAAGAGTTGTTTTCATTAGGTGAGTTATATGTTTCTGATTTTTTAAAAGACAATGATTTGCCTCGTGGCAATAAAGTTGAAATGAAATTAATTTTAACAGATAACGGATCTGTAAAACTAGAAAAACAAGCGCCGGCGGAAATAATGTATGGTAAATATTGGTATCGTTCTGGAATTAATTCTACTATGCAAAAAGAATTAAAATCTGTTGTAGATTCAATTACATCTGTATATGATATTGTTGAGAATGATATTTGGTTAGATATAGCTTGTAATGATGGCACTTTATTAAGTTTTGTTCCATCAAATTTGATTAAAATTGGAATTGACCCAGCAGATGATACCTATAAAATTGAGTCATCAAAACATGCTGACGTTATTATTCAGGATTATTTTTCAGCCGACGTTTTTAAAAAATCTAAATTTGGTAAACAAAAAGCTAAAATAATAACTGCAATAGCGGTTTTTTATGATCTTGCTGAGCCAGATCTTTTTATTAAAGATATTGATTCTATTATGGACGATGATGGTTTATTTGTTATGCAGTTAAGTTATACCCCATTAATGATTAATCAATTGGCTTTTGATAATATATGTCATGAACATTTATATTATTATTCTTTATTTAATCTAATATATTTATTTAAAAAACATGGATTTAAAATAGTTGATTGTCATTTAAATGATATTAACGGAGGATCTTTTCGGGTTTATATTATGAAACAAAATTCTAATGAAAAGAAATTTGGAACTCAACCATATAAAGATGTTTGTAATTTTAGAGTTAATTCTATATTAGAATACGAAAAAACATTAAAAATGGATTCTGTTCAAACATGGGTTGATTTTTTTGATAAGATTAATGAGCTTAAAGATCAAACGGTTTCATTCATTAAAAATGAAAAAAAATTAGGAAAGACAGTTTGGGGATATGGAGCCTCTACTAAAGGGAATACTTTGCTTCAATATTTCGGAATTGATAATAAATTAATTGACGGTATTGCCGATAGAAGTCCATATAAATGGGGGCTTAAAACAGTTGGAACCAATATTCCGATTTATTCTGAAAATGATATGAGAAAAGCGAATCCTGATTATTTGTTGGTACTTCCTTGGCATTTTATTGATGAATTTGTTAAACGTGAATCGGACTTTTTAAAGAAGGGCGGAAAATTTATTGTTCCATGTCCTAAATTTGAGATAATTTCGATATGAGGATTAGTTTTGAAACCATTAAACATGATAGGAATTACAGGAGATTCTGGTGTTGGAAAATCTACAATTGCTGAGATTATATCTTTATATTTTGGTATAGATAATACTGTAATTATTAGTACAGATGATTTGCACAAATGGGAAAGAAATAATATTAAATGGAACGAATTTACTCATTTAAACCCTGATGCTAATAATTTAGATCTTGGAGATATTCATATTCAACAATTATCATCTGGAAATTTTATTTTTAGATCTTCATATGACCATAATAGTGGATATTTTAAACCTCCGATTAAAATTAATCCCAAATCAACTGTTGTTGTTGAGGGCCTTCATGCTTTTTATACCCCTGTAAGTAAACAACTATTAGATACTAAAATTTTTGTAGATACTAATGATGACCTGCGTATTCATTGGAAAATAATAAGAGATACAGAAGAAAGAGGATACACTTATAATTCTACATTGGATGCTATAAATAAACGAAAAAAAGATAGTCAAATAATTCGTAGCTCTCAGTTTTACGACGCAGATGTTGTTATAGAATTAACAACATTGGATAAAATTAAATGTATTGGAAATAAACATGAAGATATTAATTTAATAGTAAAAATTCATTTTAAAAAAAATATTCGTAATGAATTGTTTGATTTTATATTAAATTATATTAATACGTTTAATGAATTCAAATATGCTTCTGAATTTATTGGTAAAGATATATTTATGTGTCAAGATAGTGGTGGTAATATTTCATGTAAAATATCTAACAAATTTATGTTTATTAAAGCCTCTGGCTTCTCTTTAAAAAATTCAATAGAAAATAACGGATATTCACTAGTTGATTATAGTAGTCTTAATAAATGTGTTGAACAGAAAGAATTTGAAAATAGTTTGCCAAAGTCGGTTGTTTTACCAAAATATAAAAAACCATCAATGGAGACCGGTTTTCATATGTTGTTGAAAAAATATGTAATTCATGTACATCCCATTTATTTACTATTAATATTATCTTTAGAAGGGTCTAAAAATATAATATATAATTTATTTAATAATAAACTGGACTATGAATATGTTGCTTATTTTCATCCTGGATTTAATTTGTACGATCATATTAGATCAAAAAACTTTAAAGAGGTTTATTTTTTAGAAAATCATGGTATTATAATTTCATCTGATTGTTTAGAACGCTCCATGGCGTTATTAAAAACCATTAATGATATAATAAGAAATTATTTAATTGATACAAGTCCTGTTTTTGAGGATTTTTCTTTAGAAAAATTTAGCAATATTCAATTAGATAATATTGGATATATTTTCCCAGATGCTGTTGTTTTTTCTGATGATAAAATAAAATTAGAGACTTTGGCGGCACATAATTATATAATATCACAGGCTGCAAATTTTGGGACAATTAGATTTTTGTCTAATAATAATATTTTTGATTTAAAACATCTTGAGTCTGAAAAATATAGGAGAAATAAGTAATGAAAATAATTATTCCGATGGCTGGAACTGGTGATAGGTTTGTTCGTGCCGGTTATACTGATCCGAAACCATTAATAAAAGTTAATGGAAAAAGAATTATAGAATATATATATTCAATGTTCAGTTCAGAAGAAGACGAAATTGTTTTCATATGCAATGAGCTGCATATAAAAACCACAAATATGAAAGAAATATTAAATAATTTAGTTCCCAGATGTAAAATATTAACAATTCCCAATCATAAAAAGGGGCCAATTTATACAATATTATCAACATGTGTAAATGATTATATTAATGATAACGAGGAAGTAATTATTTGCTATTGCGATAATCCTTATTTGTGGGATTATGATCATTTTAAATTTTGGGTAAAAGAAAATGATAGCGATGGTTGTATTTTAAGTCATTATGGATTTCATCCACATAGATTAAGTCCAACTTTTATGGCTCACATAAAAGAAAATAATTTGTTGGTATCTGCCATAAAAGAAAAAGAACCATATACCGATGACCCAATTAGTGAACACGCTTCAACTGGTACATATTATTTTAAAAAAGGATCTTATATAAAGAAATATTTTCAACAAGCAATTGACCAAAATCTTAATTATAATGGTGAATTTTACGTGACGCTTGCATATAATCTTTTGATTAAAGATGGTTTGCGGGTTCATTGTTATCCCACCGATTTTGTCACGGTTTTTGGTACACCAGAAGAGGTTCAGAATTTTGAAGCTTGGCAAATATTATTAAATAGCACTCAGGTAAAAAATGAAGAAGATTTAATAAAATCATATAATTATTGGAAAAAATATAATGAGCGAAGTTCACTTAAATAGTAATTCTACACCAGTTGCTCTTGTTGACATTGATGAAACAATATGTTTCTATGATGGTAATAGAGTTTATGAAAAAGCGGTTCCTAATTTTGAAAATATTTCTAAAATCAATAAACTTTATAATTCTGGATGGATTATTATTTATTGGACCGCCCGGGGGAGCACGCAGCTACATAATAAAGAAAGATTAGAATATATTAGAGAACTTACTTTAAAACAGTTAAAAGAATGGGAAGCGTTATTTCATAAACTTGAAATTGGTGATAAAAAACCGTTGTTCGATCTGGTAATTGATGATAAAGCAAAAAGAATAGAGGAAATATGATTTTAATTTCACATAGGGGAAATATAGACCGTTGTTCTGAACGAGAAAATAGTCCAGATTATATTGATGAAGCATTGGGCAAAGGATATTATATAGAACTAGATGTTAGAAAAATAAATGATAAACTATACCTTGGTCATGATTCTCCTCAATATGAAACTACTTTAGATTGGCTTTTACAAAGGAACCAAAAACTATTTATTCATACAAAAAATGTTGATGCGTTAAATTTTTTAATTGATAAAAATTTAAAAACATTTTATCATCAAAATGAGGATCATGTAATTATAAATAATTGTAATTTGATTTGGTCTAATAAATTATCGGAGGTTAGAAGTTTAAGTGTTATTCCTTTATTGAGTCGAGAAGATATTGCCCAGCATTACTATTATAGTAATGTGTATGGGATTTGTTCAGATTTTATTGGTTTTGTAGGGTGATTATATGGCAAAGGTAGCTTTACTTTTTTCTGGATTGCCAAGATGTTTTGAAAGAGGCGCGGCTAATATTCAAAATGTTTTAATAAAACCGAACAGCCCTGATATTTTTATTCATACTTGGGGAGATCCTAATGATTCGCATCTAAGATCAACTTTAACCAATTTATATAAACCAAATATGTTGGTTATAGAGCCTCCTAAAATAATTAATAATACGCATATGAATTTAGATAGAATGATGGCGTCTCATGGAAGAAGTTATAAAAGGGACAAATTTGTCGAGATGACTTATAGTATGTGGTATAGTATTTTGCAAGCAAACCTGTTAAAAGAGCATAACAGATTGGAACATAATATACATTATGATTATGTTATTCGGGCCCGGTTTGATATTAATTATACCAAACCTGTTATTGTTGAACAATATGATAGTAATATAGTTCATACGGCTGATAGACCAGATCTTCCACAAGAAATGGTTGATGATAGGTTCGGTTTTGCATCTAACGAACTAATGAATATTTATTGTGGCGGTTTTAATTTAATAGAAACAATTTTTTCTAAAAGAAATAAATTAGATGGTATATTTTGTGGCGAAACAATTTGTTATGAAATGTTTAAATTGTTTGGTATAGAGAATAAAAGCATAGCCGGATTGGCGGCTATTCATCTTAATCATGGTTGAGTATATGAATATAGTATTTTTTAATCATTTTCACAATGGCGATTTGCATATTTCTAGAGAGTTTATAAGAAAAATAATTGATAAAGTATTATCAATTGATAACAGTGTAAAATTTTCTTATGCTCATTCTAATGACCCATGTTTATTATCAGATATTTTAAATCTAAATTATATAGATTTAAAAAGCCTAAGACTTAATCAATTTGAAAATTTAAATCGCGTTGGAGATACTGTTTTTATTAATACTTGGTATGCTCAGCAAAAACATAAATATATGAATATTCATGGTATGACTTTAGATTGTTTATATGAAGCATTTAATGACACTTGTAAATCTCTATGGGGATTTTCTCTCGATGATATTTCTTCCGACCCATCTTCGTTTATTCCAACTATTGATTATTCAAAATTTGAAATTCAGAAATCTCAAAACTGGTTAAATAACAATCCACAAAAAAAGATTTTCGTATCAAACGGTTTGGCTCTTTCTGGGCAAGCAGAGAATTTTTTGTTGACTCCAATTATTAACGAATTAGCAAAACAATATCCACAAATTACTTTTATCCTATCTAATAAAGAAAATTGTGGTACAAAACTTTCCTCTAACGTTATATATTCAACTAATATTATTGGAAAATCTGGGTCTGATTTAAATGAAAATTCATTTATCACAACATATTGTGATGTAATTATTGGCAGAGCTTCGGGAGTATTTTCTTACGCATGGACTCAACAAAATTTACTTCAAAGAAATATTAAATTTGTTTGTTTTTGTGGCCCTGGTGTTGTTATTCGTAATGATAATCAATTTTGGACATCTCATTTATTAACAAATAAAATTAAATATTCGGCTGAATTTATTGTTTCTCATGAAACAAATGGTAATATTGTAAAGAACATTATTGAAAAATCTTTATTTTGAATTCTATAGAATAATTTTTATTTGAAAATTTTGGTAATTTTGTGTTGTATACACAGGATGTGTGTTATATACAGTTTAGTGTAAATGATTTTAAGGGGTAATATGGAACAATTGGGATTTAATTTTGATCAGCCGGCCGGAAATGAGTTTAAAGAACCATCAAGATTTGTCAACGAATCTTATACAGATGAAATTGATGAAGCAATTGCTTATATGAAAAAGCAGATTCCTTTCTATGATTCTTTGTCAGAGAAAATAAGAAAAGATTTGGTTAAACACCATTTGGAACAAAACAATAATGTGAAGGTTTCGGAAAAGAAAGATCTTCCAAAATTAGCTCCTATTGGTTTCTTTGCTACAGAAGAAGATATTGATGATGCAGTTGCTTGGCTTAAAGAACAATTTGATTGTTGGGATCGGTTCCCAAGGGCCAAACAAGAAAAACTACTTACAATTGTTTTAACTTCTCGTCGTAAAGTAGAAGAATCAAGACAATGGAAACAAGAGCATAAAGGTCAAAAAGTAAAGCGTGTTCCTTATGCACCACCAGGAATTGATGAAATTGCCCATTTGATTGGAGAAGACAAACTAGCTTCAGAACTTAATGTGAAAAGACCAAAGCCTGTAATTGGAGGAACTGTGAAAGAAGGAAATATTACAAAAATTTATCGTTCAAATTTGGAACCAAAACCAATACACAGACCTCTAGAACGATTATCTGATGAAGATAAAAGAAATGTATTAAAAGTGTATTTGGATTCCCTGGGTGAGTCTATAAATGACAAGTCTCCAATTTCTATAATAGAAAATTTAGAAAGGCTTGTTGGTGAATTAACAACAAAGAAGTTTGTATTAGAAAGAAAAATTATGTTTGCCAGAAAAGCTCTTGCTTCTGCTATGGAGAAACTCGAGGAAATGAATTTTGAGGAAATTCTTAAAGAGGAAATAAAAAAAGAAGATGCTCTTCTGAAGAAAAATTTAGATATAAGATTGCGTCAAGATTTAGAAATAGCTCTTAATAATCCCGAAACCGAAGCGGAGCTTGGCCTATGGGATTTGGAAGAACATAAAGAAAATCTAGAACTGTTAAATAGTATCAAGCAAAATAAGAAGAGTGCAAAAAATAAGAACGAAGAATGGAACAAAGAATGTCAGCAAGCTTCTGAGCATTTTGGTTATAACTTCAACAAACAAAAGAATTTTGTATTGAATGTTGTTGAAAATTTTGTATTGAATATTATTGATAGGAAATTAAAACCAAACCAAATCACCAAAGTAAACAGTAATGAGGCAAAACTATTTGTTAAAGCTTTAATTGAAGCGAAGGTTCTTGTCGATAGGAACTGTCATATTACAGAATATTTTATATTAAGCCCTAAAAATAAAGAAAAACTATTTAAAGATTCAAAACGGGGGATTAATAGTAATATTTCAGAAGATGAGTATATTTGGGGAGCCAAGATAATCTTCAGTAGTTTCGTTAAAGAAGATGAAGTATATGCTGTTAACGGGAATTATTTTAATAATCCAGATGAATGTATTGGGAAAACAATTATCGTTAATGAGAAAGAAGAAACAATATTAGATAAAATGAGAAATGCTATATCAGCTACTGAAAAAGAAACAGGATGTGAAAAAATAAAACCACAATGGGAATTAACAAATTTACAATGGAAAAAAACCTATAATCATTTCAACGATATTTTGAATCGTATTGATTCTTCTATTTTGAATCGTATTGGTTCTTCTGAGAAATTAAATGAATTAGCAGACGGTTTAATAAAAGGTGAAGACGAAACAAAATTATTAGAAAAACTACAAGGTTCGTCCTATAAAGAAAGATTAAAAGAAATAGCGGATAAACCAATATTATGTGAGCAACTTTTGACTCTTGCTGAAATTATCAAAAAAGAATTCTCTACACTTCCTGTCGAGACACCAAAGGTGGAAGAAGAAAATATAACATATGGGACAGACTAAATTATTAATAACTGGCTCGGGTGGGTGCTTTGGTTCCAATTTCATCAGATACATTCTAAAGAATTATTCTGATTACAAAATTGCAAGCATAGACTATTGCACCTACCCGAATGTTGCCAATACCATCTACTCCAATAAAGGACACTCCTTCCATGTGGGCAACGTCAGCGATGAACATCTTTTAGATGTTGTCTTTCAAATTGAAAAACCTGATATTGTTATTCATTCTCTTAAAACCGGATTGCCAGAAATACATAAAATGTGTTTAAAACACAAATGTAGGCTTTTCATTGTTCAACAATATGAAGGGCTATTTGTTCCAGAAAATTCTGTGCTAATACGTGCTGCGCAATATTTCGGACCAAAACAACAAAAACATAATCTGGTTCCACAAATTATAGACGGTGTTTTAAATAATAAGCCAATACCAATAGAAGGTATGCGTATTCAAGATTGGTTGCATGTCCAAGACGCATGTGCTGCTGTTATTAAAATATTGAAGGTCGGCCAAGACAATGATGTTTATGATATATCGGCCAAAATTGAAATTACTGACATAGAGATGTTTCAAGAAATATGTAATGTTTTTGGTCGAGGCCATGACCTAATCCAAAGCAAAGAATCAGTATATAGATGGCCTAGATTAGTTTTAGATAACAAAAAAATAAAAGAACTCGGCTGGGAACCATTGTTTAAATTCAAATCTGGATTGATTCATACTGTTAATTGGTACCAGAACAACCAATGGTTTTTAAAGGATAGATAATGAAAGATAAGCTATATTCTGATGTATTAGAGTTTGTGGATGCTGTAAAAGCTTATCCATGTACCGTTGTTTATAAAGATAATATAGAAGAAGATCCTCCAACTCTTGGATTCCTAGCTTCTGATGGAATAAGATTAGCAATTACTTTAGAAGATTTTCAAAAGTCTATTAAAGATTATGCTCCAAACAATAGAAAAATTGCTCTGTTTACTACTGCCCTTAAATCAGAAGAAGGAAAAAAGAACTTCTGTAAATTTGTTAATGAAGGTAAGGAAGATAAAAAAGAAAACCAATATGAAGAAGTAATTAAAAATATTCCGAAACCTGATGGAAACATTATTGATGATAATTTTAAAGGGAAGATATTTTCATTATTGGATGATTGTGCAAAAGATTTATTGTCTACGGTATCTACAATGTCTGACAAGGCTTTAGAAGAATGGAAGAAGAGCAACGCTTATAGCAAGCTTCTTGTTGATGTTTTGAATGGTGTTGGGCCAAAAGAATTATGGCTTAAAGTTGTGTTGGATCATCTGGAGGAGCATGGCGGAACCATTGGCGGATAACTAATTAAATTAGGCAATAATAAAGGATATAATAGAGTAAAATAAACTTGGAGAACCATGGCAGTCATAAATAACACAGTAGAAACAGACAAAGAACAAATTGAAGACGATATCTCAAACGAGATTGTTGATAATAAACTAGCTGAATTAAAGGCAAAACTAGCATTA
>Ga0172380_10004852_pt1 | contig 16884 bp, 19 predicted proteins | sample Leawe162metaG_FD_119747 | JGI IMG/M metagenome (GOLD analysis project Ga0172380, IMG submission 119747) | Leachate microbial communities from a municipal landfill in Southern Ontario, Canada - Leachate well 162 metaG | ecosystem: Engineered > Solid waste > Landfill > Unclassified | place...
TCTCCGGTGACGCATCACTCCCTGCAGATGGCATCATTGTCGAAGCCAACCGTGACCCCAAGAAAGGCATTTCAGCCACACTCATCATCAAGAACGGCTCTCTTGCCAAAGGTTCTTTCCTCGCAACACAAGGCGCGTGGACACCGGTGCGTTCGATAGCTGATGCATCGGGGGCAAACGTCGATAACGCTACATTCTCGAGCCCAGTCACCATTCTCGGTTGGAGCGCTCTCCCCCACGCCGGCGCATCGGTAAAGGCGTACGACTCGAAGAAAGATGCCGAGGCTGCAGCCACCCTCTCGGAGAAGCGCGAGATCTCTGTCCCTGAAAAACTCGAAGACACCAACGATATGGCGATTGTTCCTATCATCCTTAAAGCAGATGTCGCCGGATCGCTCGACGCCCTTGCCCACGAAGTATCTAAACTCTCTGACGACCGTGTGAGCTTCAAAATCATTCTCAAGGATGTGGGTGCTGTGGGTGAGAACGACGTGAAGCGCGCCGGTGGAGACGACCGCACAGTCATCGTTGGATTCAACACCAAGATCGAGAACGGCGTCCGCGAGCTTGCTGAGCGTGTAGGCGTCACCATCGAGACCGACACCATCATCTACAAGCTCACTGAAAAGCTCGAGGCAATCCGTGCAGTCCGCCGACCAAAGCGCATGGTTGAAGAACAACACGGCACCGCAAAGATCCTCAAGCTCTTCGCCACTGCCCACAACAAGCAGGTCATCGGCGCACGCGTCGAAGAAGGCACGCTCAACCTCGGCGACACAGTGAACATCGTCCGCCGCGGCGAAGCGATTGGCAAAGGCAAGGTGCTCGAGCTCCAGCAGAGCAAACAGAAGGCTTCGAGCGTCGAGCAAGGAAGCGAATTCGGCACGAAGATCGAAAGCTCGATCGAGATCGCCGCAGGAGACCAGATCGTCGCATTCAACAACATCGCACGCTAACCATGAGACACCACGAACAAAAAGAAGCGCTCTTCATCCGTCTTGCGGCTGAGTTCATCAACACCGAATCGAACCGCCAGTCGCTCATCACCGTCACGCGCGGCAAGCTCTCTGACGATGAGCGCCGCGTCGATCTCTTCTTTACGGTCTTACCCGAAAACAAAGAAGAAGAGGTGGGCGTGTTTCTCATGCGCAACCGCGCACCGTTCCGCGATTATGTGAAGAAACACAGCGAGAACCTCCGCGTCCTCCCCACCTTCGACTTCAAGCTCGATGTGGGCGAAAAGAATCGTTTGGATTTGGAGGCTTTGTCAAACAAGGAAGTACCTTTAGAATAGCGTTTGAAGAAGGCCTGGTAGACAAGTGGTAAGTCGAGGGACTGCAAATCCCTTATGCGGGAGTTCGATTCTCCCCCAGGCCTCATGGAGATATTTGCCGGGGTGGCGGAATGGTATACGCAGGGGACTTAAAATCCCCGGACCGTAAAAGGTTGTGTGGGTTCGATCCCCACCCCCGGCACATTGAAAATCAAAGGAAATTGTTGTAGTTTGTTGTTTGTTGGTCGTTTGGTTTTTATTTTCCACCCGTAGCTCAGCTGGTAGAGCAGCTCCCTCTTAAGGAGACGGTCGTAGGTTCGATCCCTACCGGGTGGACAGCGTTTAATCTTTTATAGGGATCGAAGGCCGGAGCCGCGCCTGCGTAAGCAGGAAGAAGCGGCGAGGCGGGTGAGGAGCGAAGCTCCGCAAGACCTTTTGAGGGATTTATGAGCGAAGCGAATAAATACCCAAAAGGTGTACAGATCCTGTAAGGATCGCGAACACTTAGGATTTTAGACGCGGAGCGGATAAAATACTTAGTGATTCGTGACGACACAAATCTTTTGGGCGAGTGGCGGAATGGTATACGCGCGTGGCTTAGGACCACGTGGGGCAACCCGTGGAGGTTCGAGTCCTCTCTCGCCCACCAAAACAAAGGAGTCCAGCGCTTAGCGCTGGACGACTTTTGTTTTAGGGCGAGAGAGGACTCGAAAGCGAGTGCGGGCACCTCGTCAGCAGACGAGGTCGCACGAGCAGGGCCGAGCGGAGTGAGCTGCGACGGCAGCAAACGAGCGCTTGGCCGAGTCTTCTTACTGAGGCGAAGGAGAGTCCTCCCCCAACAGAACCTCTCCCACGGCCTAACCACAACCCCATACACCCCTTTCTTACTTGACTTTTATACTTACTTGTGATACAGTATTACCAGACGCTCCTTCACAACTCCATATAGAGCGTCAAAACAAAAAACCCGACCATTCGGTCTCGAAATCCAACGTCCCAGACAAACGAAAGAGAGGCAACGATCATGGGAATGTTCACCACAGGCTTGAAAATCGCCGATGTTCTCGGGGATCTCGGGGGGCTCGAAAAGCTCCGTGAGATGTTCTCGGGAGGGAGCAGCAAGACCAAGAAGGAGGAGGGTGAAGAGATGAAAGGCCGCCCCGGACAGGAGCACATCGTGGAGGCTACGATCCTCGAGATCTGTGCCCCCTACATCCTCCGTAACGCGAAGGAACGCGAGACATTCCTCACGAACAACCTGGAAGCCTACGATCGGGTGGCAATCGACTTCTATCGACGTAATCGCGAACTGCGCGACACGTACGAGAAGTTCCTTCTACAGCTGCCCTGGTGGGCGCTGAGCGACGGCCTGGGAGCACGCACGAAGCAGGTACCACCTGTGAGTGCGCCGCAACCCCAGCAGTCCCAGAAGAAGGGTGGAGGACAGCAGCCCAACAAGGCTACTCCCCCGCCCACCACACTCGACGGCGAAAATGTTCGCCTGATGATGATCTTCAAGGTGTGTCTGGGCATACAAGCCCTGGCAGCCGACAAAGACGCTGCGGACAAAGGCCGTAAGAAGCCTAAGGTCACCGGCGACAGAATCATCGTCGAAACCATCGACCGAATGCGCAGCGCTTCGCCATTCGACAAGGGCAAGAAAGCCCTTGAGACGGGTGGCAAGGCTGCAAGCGACTTCATCGACGGTTTTCTCGAAGAAATCTGAAGTCCAACCAACAACTACTTGGAACTGGAGTGAAATCATGGCACGACGAGCCGCAGCACCATCGCCAAGCACCGCCAAGCAGCAAGGGGGCAAGACTGCCCTGTTCGTTAAGAAGTTGCCGAGGGCAATCATCTGGGTCACCCTGATCTTCGCCCTCATTGGCGTGGCTCTCGGAGCAGTCCTCGGATTGCTCGGAAACCTCGCCCACAGCATCACCCCTATCGTTCCCGGATTCTGGCTTTTCTTCAAGCTCGGTTTCGTGTTCGGATTCGGAGGACTCTTCGTCCTCTACCTGAGATTCTCGGGGTTCGAAGACGTACAAGAAGGAGGCCGTGCGTTTTTCGCTTCGGTGGGAATCGTACTCGGTATGGCCGCCGCCCTCAGAATGTTGGTTCCCTTGTTCGAAGGGCAGCCCGATCTTCAAAGCCTCGCTATCGGCGGCATCGTCCTCACTGCTATCGTGCTGATCATCAACATCTTCATGAAGCACGAATACAAGCATGTGGTCGGTTGGACGGCGTTACTCATCGCAGCCGCGTTCGTTTGCCTTCTGTTCGTCAATATGACGGACGGCAAGGGCTTCGACATCGGCTGGTCGGGTTGGGGCAAATCTGCGGACTCCGGTCCTAAGACCATCCGCCTCAACCCTCTGAACCCCGAGGAGGTGTTCAGCAACCTCTCGGGGCCGCTGAGCAATCGCTTCGAGGCGTCATCGAGGGCTAAAAGCCTCCGGTGGAGCCTCGAAGAAGAGTCATCCTGCGGGGTGATTATCATCAATGATCGTCACCGAGTGCGACAGTGCCCAGACGAACCCACCATCAACGACCTTCGTGCAGCCGGTGTCCTCCGGCCGTACGAAAACATGCACTCCCTGCAGTTTGAGGGAGAAGGCATGGCCGGGAAGGTCACCACCACGTGGTGACAACGACGCTCTAATGGAGAAATCAAACGGCCCCTCGCGCACAGTGCACGATGGGCCGTTTTCTTTTTGTCTGATGAGAACTCTCTATTTTATCCCTGAACCTTCAAGGCTCGGCTTAATCTGTCCTTCAACCGTGGTTTGCCCAGGTGTTTGGTCGACGCCGATCGTACCTTGGATGATATTGATGATGCCAAAGGCGGAAATCATGATGACCATACCGACGAGCCCCCATAGGATGCTCCGCTGTCCTTCTGCTCTCCCTTTGTCATCATCACTATCACGGATATAGACGAAGACTCCCCAAATGAAGATGATGAACGCGATACCGAAGACCAAAGCGAGAATCGGCTGTACGATTACAGTCGATATCTTCGCCATGAACTCTGCGAACGTCATCCCAGAGATTAGTTTTGCTCTTCAACACCTGGGACTGGAAGTGAACCGCCAGTCTCAACATCGAATGCGCTTGCGATGAACTTGATGATGCCGACAATCGCAACCATCACGAAGAGGGCGATGATACCGCCAATCATGAAGCTCTTACCGCTCTTCTTGTCATCATCAGATGATGCGAAGATGAACTTGACCAATCCCCAGAAGAACGCGAGAAGCGCGAGTCCGATGACGATAGGTGTTGCAAGATTGACGAGCTTGCCAATCGAAGTGAGAAGCGTCGTGACGTTCCCGAGGTCTGGATCTGATCCCGACGTTGCTGCAAAAGCGAGTACCGGAAGAAGGTACGCACTTGCACCGATGACTGCTGCTGATACTTTATTCATAACTATTTTTCTAAACATACTAATGGCTTAATTGAACCAAATACCTCCCCTCTTGTCCACACAGCTCTCCACCGAGAGCTGTGTCCGCCCTAAGGCATGATGACCTCAGGGATGTTTGGGGCACCGTTGTTGCTCGCATCAATACCGAACGATCTTTGAAGGAACGCTACGAGACCGAATACCGAGAACATCACGAAGAGCGCAACGACGCCCCAGACCATGATGTTCTTCCCTGACTCCTTTTGCTTCTCATCATCGGCCTTCGCAATGTATTTGACCAAGCCCCAGAAGAAGACGAGAAGCGCAAGAGCTGCCAAGATGCCGGTCGCAAGGCCTATGAGATCCATGAATCGACAGAGGAAATTCCTTATGCCTGGGGTACAGGCAAATGCCGCCTGTGAGACGAACGGCATGAAGGCAAAGAGACTTGCGAGAGCTATGTAATGAAATCGTCGGAAGAGTGTGATCATAGTCGTGGTGGGGTTACTATATCTTCTGTAGTACCAAATGAAGTCTGAAGGAATTTGACGAGACCGAATACCGAGAACATCACGAAGAGCGCAACGACGCCCCAGACCATGATGTTCTTCCCTGACTCCTTCGCCTTCTCATCGTCAGCCTTTGCGATGTACTTGGTCAATCCCCAGAAGAAGACAAGAAGCGCAAGAGCTGCGACTACTCCGGTCAAGAAATCGATGAGACCTCCGAAGCTGCAGAGAAAGCTCTCGATATCGACGATTTGCGTTACGTTTCCACAGTTAATTGCCGCATGGGCAAACGACGGAGCAAACGCAGCGATGCCAAGCGCCCCTCCAAGATAGATCGACAAATATTTTTTCATGATTGCTATTAATGATTAATTACGAACCGAATACCGACGCCCGCAAAAGCTCAACAAGTCCCCAGAACGAGAAGAGGACGAACAGACCGATGACGCCATAGATGATGCCATTCTTTGCTGTCGCTCGCCCCTTCTCGTCACCCGCACTCATAATGAAACGGAGCACGTTCCAGACGAAGAAAACGACTGCGAGGCCGGTGAGAAGGGCAATCACAGGGTTCACGAGCTCCATCGCCGAACAAATGAGATCCTTGAGGTTACCCGGCGATGTCGGGCATGCCTCGGCAGCCCGCGTCACAAGCGGCATAAGAGAAAGGGATGCAAGAGCGAGCGATGCAAAAAATGGTTTTTTCATAACGGTATTATACGTTGAAATCTAACGACTCGTGTTGGGAAGCCGAGGTCTTGAGCTCATCAACAGTGCCACTGATGACGTTAGCAAGAAGGGTTGCACCGAGGAGGATTGCAGCGCCGATGACGGTATACAAAAATGTCTGCTTAGCGTCTTTCAGCTTTGTATCATTGCCCCGAGCCGCTACAAACTTAAATCCGGAATAGATGACAAAAAGCACAACGACGTAGTACCCAACCTGTGCGATGCCCTCTACGATTTTGAGGATAAGAGCACCAAGATCGTTCGTCTCACCGAGCGGATTGCAGATACCACCGTCACAAAGGTTATTCGCTCCCCCACCGCCGGAAGCCGCCAAAACAAAAATAGGAACAAAAGAAAAAGATGCAGCCGCAAGAGAGATTAGAAATGATTTTTTATGCATGATCATATAGTTGTAGAATATCGCCTTGCGTAACTGGAACCACCTCATTCACGTCCTTATCAAGGAAGAAATTCGTAAGGAAGTTTACAAGGATCCAGGCGCTCAAAGCCATGATGAAACCCCAAAAAACGCTCTGGAACACTTTGTTGGCAGCAGATTTCTTTCCAGGATTTCCTCCCGAGGTCAGGTAGAGAAAGCCTGCGTACGAGAAAAGCGCCGCGGTAACGGGGATGGCGATACGGAGCAGCCATCCAATGACAGTGTTTGCGAAGACGAGCATATCACTGAAATGACAGTCGGGCCCAGCACACGGGATGAGACCGCCCGCACCAGGTGTTGGAGTGGGTGCCGCCGCAAACATTGTGACCGGTGCTACAAGGCCAAAATAGAGCAAGAACGCCAAGCTCGACGAGAAGACTATCGCACGAATCGATTTCATTGCACCAATTGTAGCCCAGAATCAGGTTGCGCCAATAAAATCAGTGGACAACCGAGCCGAGATAGGGCCCTATCGAAGGAGATTTTGAAGCTTTGCCTTCGCTTCAGATACAGCCCGCTCAATCGTCGAACGGCCTGAAGCGATGTCACCGATGAGACTCGAGAAGATGCTTCCACTCTGAGAAGGGTCCGGATCGAGAAAAGCGTGGGCAATGAGCGCCTCATCGTAGAGAATGCCGTTGTAGGGATCGTTTGGAGCTACACCAAGAAGATCGCGACGGGCTGGAGGGATGCCTATGTTCTCCGACCAGAGCGCATCGGCATCGGCCCCCGAAAGAAGCGTGGCCACTCGGTAAGCGCCGCCGATGTTTGCAGACTGTTTAACAAGAGCAATCGCATAAATATTCCCGAAGGTGGTCAGGAAGGTGCTATCCCGATGCTGAGGTAGTGGTGCCATATCGAAGTTGAGATTCGGGTTCCGTTCCTGAAGCTCTAAAAGTTCGCTACCGAAACCAGGGTACAGTGCCAGCGTACCAGCAAGGAATGCCTCACGCGACGATGGAAGCGAACGGTTCCACGAGTAGGCGGGCTTCACCGGGTTGGCGAACTCGGTATAAAAACGTAGTGCTGAATGAGCCGGTGCCTCAGGGAGACCAAAACGATCCCCCAAAACAAAACTCGCTTGGTCTCCCCCGCTGCGGACCGTGATAGGATCACCCGCCTGCATGATGAGCGTCGCGATGATCTCACGGGCGTGCGTGACATTACTGTATTCACCGAGTGCGATGACGCTTTGAGATACGTTGAACGATGGGTCCTTCTTCGTAAGCTCATCGCCCAGATCAAGGAGTTCGTCCCAATAGACCGGCGGCTGGGCAATCCGTGCATTCGTGAAGAGTGAACGGTTCCAATACATCACCATCGGGTCAATGAGGATTGGAAAACCGAGTACACCGGTATTCGTCATAAATATCTCCGTGCCTTCCGCAAAGGTATCGCGGAAGAGGCGCTCCGGATATGATTCAAACCCAACGTTATAGAGTTTGTTCTCATGGCGGAGCAATTGCGCTTGTGAAAGGATGACAGCATCAGGTCCCGTACCAGCAGCGAGACTCTCTGTGAGCTCACTATCAAAGTCTTCTGGGGCGACCTCGACGTACGTCACCTGTAAAACGTTGTCATTGCCTTGATTGAATGTATCGACAATTTCGGCCACTACGCTTCTCGGAAGGACACCCCACACCGTAGCGACCGCAGGGACTTCGGTATCACCATCACCCCCAAATTTTCCGATTGTGGCTACCGCAATAACACCACCGACGATGAACAGACCGAAGAGAACAAGCAGAATGACATTGAATGTACGCATAGTGCGAAGTGACTGATGATTATCTCGAAGATGCCTTTCTGAATAAGAGCCCGTAATGATGCTCGCCAGTGTCGATCTCGCGATCGAAGACAAGCCCCGCTTCTTCGGCAAGCTTCCGCGCAGCATCTTTCGTCATCACATGATCGGCACGTGGACCAAGCGGACCAGCAGCATCTGACCAATCAACAAGAAGTAGTCGTCCGTTGGCGCGCAACACACGAACAACCTCGGCGATGAAGCTCTCTTTCTGTTCTGATTGGAACAAAACATTCGCGATGATCGCGGTATCAAGTGAACTATCTGCGAGAGTGGTGCCACCCCGCTCATCAAGGTCGGCCCAAATGGCGTGGAGATTGTCCATCTTGCCCGACTTGGCCTCCGCTGCGAGCCGAGTGACGAGATCCTTTTGGACATCGAATGCGTAGACGACGCCATCCTTGCCGACGCGCTTGGCGAGCTCTCGAGCATACGCACCTTCACCGCTACCAAAATCACCGACAGTCATGCCGACATTAACACCAAGTGTATCGAGTACGGAAAGGGGGTTCACGAACATATACCTATGGTAACAAACAACCTACAACCTACAACCTACAACCTACAACCTGGGACAAGGTGCATCTGTTGTCGGTGGTGGGTTGTGGGTTTTAGAGACAGACAAATGATGCGATGGAGTCGCCTTCACGCATCTTCATAATGCGCACACCCTGGGTGACGCGGCCAAGCTTAGGAATCTCGTTCATAGCAATACGAATGACCTGACCCTTCTGTGACATGACGACAAGCTCTTCGAGGACAGGTGTCACAACGTGGCCCGAGATAACAATACCAGTCTTATCGGTGACGTTCGCGGTCTTGATACCGCCGCCGCCGCGCTTCTGTGTTTTGTATTCGGATACTGGCGTACGCTTACCGTAGCCATTCTTGGAAAGAATGAGAACCGAGGCTTCTTTCTCGTCCTTGCGGATGACGCCCGCCGCAACAACAACATCACCCCTATCGAGCTTGATGGCACGGACACCGCCTGCGGTACGTCCCATCTGACGGATATCTGACTCTTTGAAACGAATCGACTGTCCCTCGCGCGTGATAAGCGAAACATCGTCTGTTGGGGCAACGAAAAGCGTTGCCATGAGCTCGTCACCCGCATCGAGCTTGATTGCGATGATGCCGCTTCGGCGGACATCGTGGAATCCTTCTGCAGCGACCTTCTTGGCAACGCCCATCTTGGTGACCATGAGGATGCTTCCCTTCTCTGCTTTCATTGCCTTTGAAACTGGGAGAATCGACGTCACGCGCTCACCTTCGGAGAGCGATAGGAAGTTCATGACCGACTTGCCCTTTGTGGCACGCTTACCTTCGGGAAGCTCATACATCTTGAGCTGATACGCCTTACCACGATCAGTGAAGAACAAAAGATCGCTGTGCGTCGATGCGGTGAGGAATGTCGTGACGAAATCTTCTTCTTTGGTGTCGAGATCGATAACACCAACACCACCACGTCGCTGTGCTTTGTATTCGGTCGGATTGGTGCGCTTGATGTAACCACCCGCAGTGTAGACGAGCACGTTTTCTTCGTCAGCAATGAGATCTTCGACTGAGAATGATTTGACGCCACCTTTGATAAGCTTGGTACGGCGATCATCGCCATAGCGCTCTGAGATGTCAGCGAGCTCGGTCTTGATGACACCACGCATCTTTGCTTCGCTCTTGAGAAGCGTTACGAGACGTTCGATGAGCGCCTGGATTTCGTTGAGTTCATCCTCAATTTTTTTACGCTCAAGACCCGCGAGCTTTTGGAGCTTCATGTCAAGAATAGCGACAGCCTGGATCTCGGAGAACGAAAACTTCTTCATGAGGTTCGTGCGAGCCTCAGCGGTATCTTTGGACTTTTTGATGAGGGCAATGACCTCGTCGATGTGGTCGAGCGCCTTGCTCAAACCAAGAAGGATGTGCTCGCGAGCGCGCGCAACACGAAGGTCAAACTCGGTGCGGCGACGGACCACGATGAGACGGTGCTTCACGAACTCATCAAGAATGCTCTTGAGTGAAAGCGTCTGTGGCACACCGTCGACGAGACACACCGTGTTCACATGAAAGGTGTCTTCGAGCGACGTGTGCTTGTAGAGATAGTTGAGGACCTTTTCAGGGTATGCACCCGTCTTAATCTCGATGACGACACGGATGTCTTTAGTAGATTCATCGCGGATATCACGAATGCCTTCAATCTTCTTTTCGCGAACGAGATCAGCGATCTTGATGATGAGGTCCGCTTTGTTGACGCGGTATGGAAGCGAGGTGATGACAATCTGGAATTGGCCTTTTTTGCCTTCAACAACCTCAGCTTCGCCGCGCACAACAATGCCACCACGACCGCTTGCGTAGGTATGCTTGATGTCCTTCTCACCGTACATGATGCCGCCTCCTGGGAAGTCAGGGCCTTTGATGAACTCTACAAGATCATCGTTGGTAGCGTCAGGTTCGTCGATAAGGTGCGTCGTTGCAGCAACAACCTCACGCAAGTTGTGCGGTGGAATACTCGTTGCCATACCAACGGCGATACCGAGCGTACCGTTGAGCAAGATGTTGGGAACAGCCGATGGAAACACAACCGGTTCTTTGCGTGTGCCGTCGTAGTTGGGACGCCAATCGACGGTGTCTTTCTCAAGATCGCGGAGGACTTCGGATGAAATCTTCGACATGCGCGACTCGGTGTAACGCATGGCAGCTGGTGGATCACCATCAATAGATCCGAAGTTTCCTTGTCCGATGACAAGCGGATATCGGTATGAGAAATCCTGTGCCATACCAACCATCGCATCATAAACCGACGCATCACCATGCGGGTGGTATTTACCAAGCACTTCACCGACCGTGAGAGCAGACTTGCGGGGCTTAGCCGACGATGTGAGACCCATGTCGTGCATCGCATAGAGGATGCGGCGCAACACCGGTTTGAGACCATCGCGGACGTCAGGAAGAGCGCGACCCGTGATGACGGACATGGCGTAGTCGAGGTACGACTCCTTCATCTCGGTCGTAATATTCCGAGAGATGATTCCGGCTAATTCCGGTCGTTTTTCGCTTCCTTCTGGGTCGCTCATATGCTCTTAGTATATATGAAAAAGGCCTTGTTTTGAAGCCTAAATATCCTTTTTATCGATAGACTCTTTAAGAGAACTGACCCCAGTACGAACCTGACCCATGAAGGTTTCAAAGGGTCCTGGAACCTGAGTTTCTTCCGGGGTAACAGTCGCATCATCGAACCTAATAGAAAGCGACAGTGCCCAGATAAGCGCAATGAGCGATGTAATCCCGATCGCCGACCAAAAGGCTACCTTTCGACGATAGGCCAAGGGACGTGTGCGCAATCGGAGGATGAGATCGAGCATGGAAAGTTGTTAGCTCTGAGGTGTGAGAATGATGATCTCCCCTTCTTTTTCGAGAATCTCTTTCTTGCGAAGCGTAAGCTTGTCAGTGACCGTTCCGGTCGATCCCTCCTCTTTTAAGAATGCAGCGAGTGTTTCTTTATCATAGTGCATCGGGATGATGATGCGAGGCTCGAGTGATGTTACAAGCTTGCTCGCCTCTGCTGGAGAAAGCACTCCATCACCGCCAACAGGCACGAAGAGGATGTCGATGTCCGGAAGTGCTTCGAGTATCTCGGGAGACAATGTTGCAGTACCGAGTGCACCAAGGAAACATAGGCTGGAATCTTCAAGCGCGATGGTGTAGATGGTGTTCAGACGCTCCTTACCATCATAGGTAGACATCGATGAGAATCCTCGGACAAAAACACCTGCCACCTCATACTCTCCTGGTCCGATGATTGCAAAAGGAGCTGCAGAACCACGCGAGACGCTCTCAATACCGTTCATATCCACGTGATTAATCGAGGCAATCGCCACATCCGCACCAAAGCTGACCGCAGATAACTTGGACCGTTTTGAAACAGGATTAAGAGCGATGACGGTGTCACCGAGCTGGATCTTGAAGGATTCGAGGGTGTTATAGGTGATGATCATGATGGAGACAGTATACCAGCTGCCTGCTGCCTGCTACCAGCTTTATGGTCTCAAAATGTATAGCGCAGAGCGAAGTGGATCCAGGTTTTTCCGAGCCTGCTTGCCTCGCCGAAGCTTTAGCGAAGGCGGGCGAGGACAAAACATGGACCACGAAGTGAGGGTCCTACCACGCGTACCTTAATCTATGTACTTCGCCGCATTCTCTAGGTGCTCCTCATAGGTACGAGCATAGTGCGTATTCCCCTGTGCATCCGAAAGGTAGAACCAGTAGTCACTTTTGACAGGATTGAGTGCCGCCTCGATTGCGGTAAGCCCAGGGTTTGTAATAGGGCCCGGAGGAAGGCCTTTAAAGCGATAGGTGTTGTATGGCGAGTCAGTCGCAATATCATCAAGCGTCACCTCGGCGGAAGCTTTCCCAAAAAGATAGGAGAACGACGCATCAACCTGAAGTCGCATACCCGCCTCAATGCGCTTCCACAAAATACCGCTAACCATACGCCGGTCCTGCACGGTGCGAACTTCTTCTTCGATAATAGATGCCATCGTGAGCACCTCTTCCCATGAGTGGGTGCTTGATGCCGCTTCGAGTTGGAGTTCTTTGGTCTTATCGTCAAATGTAGAACGAAGAAGTACAACTATTTCTCCCGAGGTTGCCGTCGGAAGAATCATATACGTATCCGGAAAAAGTGAACCCTCGAGAGGTCGACCTATATCGACAAACTGCACAGCGGTTGCAAGATCGAGCTTTCGTCCAATAATCTTTGCCATTTCGTACGCAGTCGAGCCTTCGGGAAAAACAACACGAACAGGTTCGATGCCGTAATCAGCAGTAATAAGACGACGCGCCACGGTAACCATGTGTTCTTTGTAGTCAAAACGATATGTTCCCGCTTTGATATCTGTCGTCCCACCGGCAACCATGACAGCAATGCGAAACACAAACGGTGACGTGATAATTCCATGAGCATGCAGATCATCCGCAATAACGCTGAATGGCTCCCCGGGAGCGACGACGATAATCGGGTTGTTTGGTGGATTAAACGGCGTATGAAAGAAGAATACGAACGCCGCCAAGACCAAGGCGCCGATCGTGATGTAACGATGGTGATGTAGCAGCTCGCGCATGGTCTAGATAGGAAGATTCTTTGGCGGTTCACCTTTGCGCGACTCGATTCTTCCAAAGGTTGGAGTCTGTGCGACACCTCCTGGAAAGTGGAATATCGTGGCAAGTTCCTCGGCATTGAGAACATACGGCAGACGCTTTGAGTCTGTCTGCATAAGCAACTTTGAGAAAAATGAAAGCGGTGGAAGATGTTTTTCCTGATACGGAGGATGAAACCATCCGCGCTCGCGATACGCCTCGAACATCTCACGCTTCATCTCTGAGATCAGTTTGCCGGTTGGGTCTTGGTACCAATAGTCATAGCCGGTCGTCGAGCCTGGTCGAAAACCATTGAGGTGCTGCGTGCCGTATTGGCCCATCACACCGTTAATCGCGCCTTTGTGCGCCGGATTGAAAACATCTTTTTCGGCGAGATAGAGCCCGCGAATCCCCACGTCGAATGGAAGCTTTGAAACACTACGCTCGAGCGCGGTGACGGTGTCTTTTTCGAATGTGGTAAGTGAAATGCGTCCATTTTCTTCTTCCTCATCCGCACTTTTATCTTTGATCTTTCGTTTTTTGACAATTGAATCGACCTCCTTCTGTACGCTTTCCTTCCAGTTATCAGTCTTTTTACTGAGCCGGTCTTTGACAGCAGGAATGAAAGCAAAGAAATCGTCGATTCCCTTGAAGCCTGCAAATATGCCACCCTCATCTCTATGCGCGCGAACGATAATTTGAATCCACGCCTGTTCACCTTTGCCGAGTCCACCAAGATATTCAAGCACAGGCGTAATTGGGTCAATCTTGAACTCTTCTTTAGGATCTCGGTCGAGACCGTAGTCGACGTATGTCTTGATAGGATACGCATCAGGCTTGGCAAGTATGAATTCAACCGCGTAGATATCGGCGCGATCTTTGTCGTAAAGAAATGCGAGCGTGTAATCGGGCACCTCAATGACCTCAATATTCGGATACTGGGCGTAGAGATTGTTCTGAATATTTTTTACATGGTCCTTCCACGTCCAAATAAAGAACTTCACCTGACCTTCGATTGATACAAGCTCGAGTGAAAACCACGCGCGAACGCTTCCTTTTATGTACCTATCCTTCATCGTCTTCTCACCACTGACCGAAAAGAATCCATTGAGCGCGAGCTCCATAGCAAGTGGCGACTTGTTGGTTTCTTTGGGAATGCGTATTTCAAGTAAGACGGGCTGTTTTTTTGTTATGAACAACGTACGGCGATACGTAAGCCATGCATCCCACCAAAGCCTGAGCAAAAGTATTGGAAGCCAAATTGGCGACAAATAAAGAATGATACGCAGCACAGGAAGAACCATCGAGAAAACCGTGGAGAACGTTTCGGACATATGCACATGATAACAAACGACCCACAACAGACAACAGATACATAAAGAATGTCAGGCGATCAGGATGTCATTTTAAATCACTTCCTGACATCCTGACTTCCTTGAAAAACCGAAAGCGCCCTTTCGGGCGCCGTGGATGATATTAAACCAATTTGTATGCTCCGTCTGACTGTTTCTCAAAGTGTTCTGGGTCTTGGAGATTGACGATGATGGTGTTCGGCTTGACGTAGCGTTCCTTGAGAACCTTGTCGATGATCTCATCACGCTTGAGTGGACCATGCTCGTTGAGAACCTTCTTGATGACGTCACGGACGACACCTTGCATGTATCCCCAGTCGGTAAGTGCGTAGAGACCGCGACCGACGAGAACGAAACGGCTGTCCTTAATGAGCTCGTTGTGAGTGGTGGCAATGTGTGCCTTCTTGTCAAAAAGCTCTGCAATACGCTTTGCAACTTCGGTGAAGTGGAGCGGAGAACCGTGCTGACGGATTGCGAGGTATGCGTAGTCGCGGATACCCTTTGGTGAGATCGACGGAGACGACATGGGACCCCATTCGCCGAGCGGGTTGCTGCCGACCTTCTTCGAAATCTCGAGCCAGCGTTTAATCATCTCCTCACTCTGATAGTGTTCAGAGAGTTCTTTGATATGTGAAAGGAAGGTCTCGATGATCTTGCTCTCAAGAACGAGATCGTCATCAGAAAGGCTCGCGTAGAGCTTGTGGAGCGCCTGCTCGATGGTCTCAGCGACGTCGCCATCGACGAACCAGCGGTGTTCAAAGTGCTCGTCTTCTTTGCGTTTCTCGAATGACTCACCGACGACAAGTAGGAAGTGGAAATGGTTGCGAACGCTTGGGTCCTTTGAAAGATGCGCGAGAAAGCTCTCTTCAGAAACGATGCCCCCAAAGAAAAGCATCTCTTCTTTGAGTTCACAAAAAGCTTTATCCTCCTTCGTGTAGGCGTCCGACTTGCGGATGCTTGCGAGCGCGTAGTTCTCGATTTGGCGAACGCGCTCACGAGTGATGTTGTATTCCTCACCAATAGCCTCGAGCGTCATGCGCTTGGTCTTTTCACCCAAACCGTAGCGCTTGACGATGACATCGCGAGCACGTGTCGAAAGAACCCCGATAAGTCGTTTGCCGACCTGCTTGGGGTTGAATGTCACCGCGACCGGACCGCCGGCCTTTCCTTTCGATTGTTTTTGGGTGTTTTTTGACATAAGGCTATAAAGCTTGGATTACCTGTCCTGATAAGTGTAGCATGCCTACAAAAATACGTCAATCCCCTCCTAGAACGATATTGAGAACCTTATCAGGGACATAAATCACCCTTAAAATAGAGCCCTTTTCGACCCATGGAGCTATCTTTTGGTCTGCTCGAGCAAGGGCCAAAACGGTCGCCTCAGGCGTGCCCTGTGGACAAGTGAGAACCCCGCGGACCTTACCGTTCACCTGGACAGCGATTGATACTTCCCCACTCGTAAGTTTGGCCACATCAAAAGAAGGCCAGCCCTCAAGGTGGATGGACGTCGTGTGACCAAGCTGTTCCCAAAGCTCTTCGGCCAAAAATGGAGCGATTGGGGCGAGCATGAGGAGAAGCGATTCATATGCGACACGAGAGACTTCAGTCTCTTTTTCAATCGCATTCATGAAGATCATCAATTGGCTCACTGCGGTGTTCATACGAAATCCTTCGATGTCTTCACCAATCTTCTTGATGCTCTGGTTCATAACAACAGCAAGGTCGTCGGACACAGCAGCATCAGTGACACGCTGTACACAGCGTGCGACTTTTTCGAGGAAACGACGTCCGCCAACGAGACCGTCTGTTGACCACGCGATCGCTTGTTCGAACGGACCCATGAACATCTCGTACACGCGGAGCGCATCCGCACCGAATTCACGCACGATGTCATCGGGGTTGATTACATTGCCATACCGCTTGCTCATCTTGCGCCCATCTTCTGCGAGAATGAGGCCGACGCTCTTGAGTTTCATAAACGGTTCGACATTTGAGACTGCGCCGATGTCATAGAGGAACTTGTGCCAGAAGCGCGCATAGATGAGGTGACGTGTCGCGTGCTCTGCACCACCAACGTACATGTCGACCGGCGACCAGTACGCCTCTTTTTCTTTATCAACGAGAGCATTCTCATTCTTTGGATCAATATAGCGGAGGTAGTACCACGAAGAACCTGCCCATTGCGGCATCGTGTTCGTCTCGCGCTTCGCAGGTCCGCCACATTTTGGACATGTGGTATTCA
>Ga0172380_10004853_pt1 | contig 16883 bp, 7 predicted proteins | sample Leawe162metaG_FD_119747 | JGI IMG/M metagenome (GOLD analysis project Ga0172380, IMG submission 119747) | Leachate microbial communities from a municipal landfill in Southern Ontario, Canada - Leachate well 162 metaG | ecosystem: Engineered > Solid waste > Landfill > Unclassified | place...
ACGTTCTGCCGGTACTGCGCTTCTGCCGCCTCCAGTTCGCCGCGCGCTTTCAGTACGTCCGCTAGGCCGCACGCCGATACTTCGTTGTTCGGCCAGCGTTCCACGTTCTGCCGGTACTGCACTTCTGCCGCCTCCAGTTCGCCGCGCGCTTTCAGCACGTCCGCCAGGCCGCACGCCGGTACTTCGTCGTTCGGCCAGCGTGCCACGTTTTGCCGGTACTGCACTTCTGCCGCCTCCAGTTCGCCGCGCGCTTTCAGCACGTCCGCCAGGCCGCACGCCGAAATATTGTCGTCGTGGTTTTCTTTGCAAGCCGTGCGCAGCAGGGATTCCGCCCATTCCAGCTTGCCGAAGCGCTGCACAATGGCCGCAGCCTTGGCGAGGGTCTTGGCGGTATGCACATGTTGGTCGGCGAGGGGCGAGCCGCGCTGCTGTTCAAGCAATTCGTCGAGGTAACGGCGGGCGACGGCCTCGTCGCCTTCGCCCAGGCGACGTTCGATTTCGCTTAACGTGCGGTTGACGATTTCCAGGTGGGCAATCCGGTCGAAGGAGGGACGCTTGGCGTGCCGACGCGTGGGTTCTGCGTCTTCGCGCTCGCCGGTTTCATGCTGGGGGAACGCCGGGTGCGCCTTGTTTTCCGCCGGCCACAGGTGTTCGCCGAGCTTCTTCAATCCGGCGCGCACCTCTTGCGGCGTCATGCCCACGACTTGGGGCGCATGAAATATCATGCTCTTCAGAAATTGCCGCCCGTCTTCGGCGGCATTGCGGCGCAGGATGTCACGAAATTTCCCGCGATCAGCCACTTCCAGCGATTCCCAGATGCGGGACAGATTGTCGGGCAAAAGCGGCATGTCGTCGCGCGCCTGAGGGTGTAGCGCCGGCCAGCATTCGGCGGCAATATCCTGGAGAAGCTCCGGCCATTGTTTCCAATAGGGCGCCAGCATTCCAACCCAGGTGGCGGAATCGAGCGGAAAGGCGCTATCCAGCCGCCACAGGGCGAGTTGCAACAGTCCCAACCCCTCGGGGTGGCCTTCCACGCTATCGTGCAGGGTGCGCAGGGCGTCGTCGAGGGCGGTTGTGGCGTCATCCGGGGCGTTTTCGAAATCCAGGGTGTTAAGCAACCCCCACCAGGCTTCCAGCAATTCGGTGCGGCGGGCGGGGTTCCAGTCGCGCACGCCTTGGCGCAACAGCCCCATCCAATAGTCCCGCAATCTTGCGTCCGGCTGCTGTTCGGCCAGGGCGCGCTGTAGCTGCGCGCCTGCACGATTGCGGGCGTTCGCCAATGTCACTCTGCCGCCGAAACCGGTTTCGTGAAAGCTCAACAAGCCTTCGAAGAGATCGTTGACGCGCGGCAAGCGGGTGGCCAGCAAAAAAAGGTTATAGACATAGACGTCATCATCAATTTGCTGCGCCGGCGCATTCATGCGCTGCCGGATCAGCCGTGCCAGCAGCTTGGCGACAGATTTCGCCGAATCGGCGTATTTGTCGCTGCTTAGCAATGCTTCGTGAATCTGGAGCGCGGGTTCATCGTCGCGCGACAAGGCCGGCAGGCCGACGCCGCACAGCAGGGATTGCAGCCCGGCGGCATCGCCGTTGCGGGCGATGCCGACCAGCGTTTTCAGAAGCTGTGCGCGCGCGGCGTTGGTGATGCTCATGGCAATAAGGCGTGGCGTTGCAGCCAGGCTTGGGCATGAAAATGCGCTGGTTGGGTACGGCCAAGCATCCCGGCATGTTCATGTCGGCGGTGAGGGAACCACGTTTTTTCATCATTTGCCGGAATGGGATCATGCTCGACCCGCCCGAATCCTATGCAGGCATCGGCGCCGTTTTCCCCCTTTAGCGGGGCATGGATCACTTCCCGCACGGCTGGCAGCGCAGGGGCGAGAGGCATGGTAATGCCGTAGGGCGCCAACGGAGGGGAGGGAAAATGAAAAGCATAATCGCCCGCTTCGGCAACGCTAGGCCGATATAGCTTGCCGGCAAGCTCGGGCGAATAACGCCACGCTATCAACCATTCGCCTTGCTCAATGTGCCCTTGCCCGGTTTTTTGCACGGCTTGCGTCCAGTCCCGGTTTTTTTCCAAAGCGCCGATTTCATGGGAGAACGCGGCCCACCAGTGGGGTTCCGTATCGCCCAAGGCGTCGGAAAGCGCCAGGGCGAATTGTCTAATGGCTCCACTACCCTTGTTCTGCAAGGTTGAGACTAGCCGGTCGATGTTGCCTGGAGTGCTCTCGGCGATGGGGCGATACCCCGTCAGCGCCGGCCATGCGCGTAAAAAACCTTCCTTGCCGGGAAGTCCACTCAGCACCAGATTGATCAGCCGCCCCAACGACCCGATATGAACCAGCCTATGACCGCGCGCCGGTTGCTCTTCGAAAGGGATCAAATTGCCGCAATTTGGAACATCGGCATAGCCGGCGCAGGATGGTCCTGAAGCGGGGTGACATTGATAGTGTCTGAAATATTCCCAAATTGCAGCCTGAAAGCCCTTGCCGGCTGCGCCGTCAGGAAAGCAACCCGCAGCCGCAAGATGCCGCTCCCGCGCGGCGTCCACCCGCCCATCCATGCGCCAGTTTTGCGCCAACGCGGCATGTCCCGGCGCACTGCCTGCTTGCAGCGCATCCAGCGCGGCAAGCCAGGGATGCGCGCTACGGGCGCGGTCGAACAGGTAGCCGGCGGGCTGCGTAATCAATGGAATGACGGCCATGGCGGGGTTGGCGGAAAATTAGTGCGAATAGCGTAAAGTTAGCATCAATTAGGGGTTTTGTCGCGCTTTTCATACGCCTCGACGATCCGCGCGACCAGCGGGTGGCGCACCACGTCGTCGGATTGGAAATGGATGAAAGCGATGCCGCGCACGTTTTCCAGCACTTCCTTGGCATCGTTCAGACCGCTTTTCTGGTGGCGCGCCAGGTCCACCTGGGTCAGATCGCCGGTGACTACCGCTTTTGACCCGAAGCCGATGCGCGTGAGGAACATTTTCATTTGTTCCGGGGTGGTGTTCTGGGCTTCGTCGAGAATGATGAAGGAGTGGTTCAGGGTGCGACCGCGCATGTAGGCGAGCGGGGCGATTTCGATGGCGCCGCGTTCCAGCATTTTGCCCACTTTGTCGAATCCCGCCAGGTCGTAAAGCGCATCGTACAACGGGCGCAGGTAGGGATCGACTTTCTGCGCCAGATCGCCGGGCAAAAAGCCCAGCCGTTCGCCGGCTTCCACCGCCGGGCGCACCAGCACGATGCGCTTCACCAGATCGCGTTCCAGCGCGTCCACCGCGCTGGCGACGGCCAGGTAGGTTTTGCCGGTGCCGGCAGGGCCGACGCCGAAGGTGATGTCGTGTTCCTGTATTTTGCGCAGATACAGGTTCTGGCGCGGCGTGCGCCCGCGCAGATCGGTCCTGCGGGTCATCAGCACCGGCGCCATTTCCCCGCTATCGGCCACCCGCCCGGCATTCGCCGCTTCGATCAGGCCGAGTTGGATTTCGTCGATGCTCAACGGATTTTTCGCGCGCGCGTAAAAAGCCTCCAGCACCGTTAGCGCCAATGCCGCCTGGGCAGCTTCGCCCGTGACCACGAAACGCTCGCTGCGGCGCGAAATCGTCACGTCCAGCGCGGTTTCGATCTGCTTCAGGTTCTCGTCCAGCGCGCCGCACAGGTTGGCAAGACGGGTGTTGTCCACCGGGGTGAAGGAAATTTCGGGGTTTTGGGTTTGCATGAGTTGTTCGATAGATCAATGTGGAATTGCGTGGGTAAAACTTCCCGAGTTCGCCGTAAGCAAATCTGATGAAATAAAATCCGCTCATCCTTCGATCCTTCGGCGAAGCTCAGGACAGGCGAAGCTCAGGACGAACGGATTTTATTTCATCAGTCTGGTGGCCGTAGGGCTGTGTCGGCTCGTGCAATGTCGGCGCTACGCGCCGGGTTTTACTAGCCTCTAGCCTCTAGTCCCTAGCCTCTACTCTTTCACACCACCACCACCTCGCCGCGCAAAGTATGCGACATCGCGGCGGTGATGCGGACATCGATGAGTTGGTTGATGAGCCGAGGCTGGCCGGGGAAATTCACCACCCGGTTGTTGGCGGTGCGTCCGAATAGCTCCCGGTCGTTCCGCTTGGATGCGCCTTCGACCAGGATGCGCTCCACGCGCCCCACCATGCTTTGGCTAATCGCCTGCGCCTGGGCTTCGATCTGCGCCTGTAGCCGCGCGAGGCGCGCTTGCTTCGCCGCAGCCGGCAGGTCGTCGGCCAGTTCCGCCGCCGGCGTGCCGGGGCGCGGGCTGAATACGAAGCTATAGCTGTCGTCGAAACCCACGTCCTGCACCAGCTTCAGGGTCGCCGCGAAATCCGCTTCGGTTTCGCCGGGGAAGCCGACGATCACGTCGGTGGAAATCGAGATGTCGGGGCGCACCGCGCGCAGTTTGCGCACCAGGGATTTGTATTCGAGCGCGGTGTAGCCGCGCTTCATCAAGGCAAGCACGCGATCTGATCCGGACTGCACCGGCAGGTGCAGGAAACTCGCCAGTTTCGGTAGCTCGGCGTAGGCGTCGATCAGGCTCTGGCCGAATTCGCTGGGGTGCGAGGTGGTGAAGCGCAACCGTTCCACGCCCGGCAAGTCCGCCAGGTAATGCAGCAACAGCGTTAGATCCGCGCTTGCGCCGTCATTCATCACGCCTTGGTAGGCGTTCACGTTCTGCCCGAGCAACGTGAATTCCTTCACCCCCTGCGCCGCCAGGCCGGCGGCCTCCGCCAGCACGTCGTCGAACGGGCGCGACACCTCATTGCCGCGCGTGTAGGGCACGATGCAATAAGTGCAGAATTTGCTGCAACCTTCCATGACGGACAGGTAAGCCGAAGCGCCCACCACCTTGGCGGGCGGCAGGTGGTCGAATTTTTCGATTTCGGGGAAGGATACGTCCACTTGCGGGCGCTGCTCGCGCAATTGCGCCGCGATCATTTGCGGCAGGCGGTGCAGGGTCTGCGGGCCGAACACCAGATCGACGTAAGGCGCGCGCGCCACGATGGCCGCGCCCTCCTGGCTCGCCACGCAGCCGCCGACGCCGATCAGCAGCCGGGGATTGCTCACTTTAAGCGGACGCCAGCGCCCCAGTTGGTGAAACACCTTCTCCTGCGCTTTTTCGCGCACCGAGCAGGTGTTGAGCAAAATCACGTCGGCCTGCTCGGGGTCGTCGCTGCAAACCATCCCAGCGGCGACCAGCACGTCGGCCATCTTGGCCGAGTCGTACTCGTTCATCTGGCAACCGAAAGTTTTAATGTGAAATTTTTTGACCATGCGGCCAGGGGATAGCGTAGGGATAAGCGAAAAACGCCGACAACCATGCCGGCCTTTCAGCGTGTTTGGTGGCGGGTGTCGATGAGCCGTCGGATGCCAAGTCTATAAACAGAGCATTCGCAAAACCGGCATCCCAAAAACACCCCGAAAATCATTCAGGTGATGAATTATATCAAAATTCCCGCATCCAGTCAGAGCAGGCTTCCCAGGGTAAATTTGTTCTCGGCACGGAAAAAACCGATTCACCGCAGAGGAAGAGCATGAGGGTTTTCCTCCGCGTCCTTTGCGTCCTCCGCTGAAAAAGATTTTGTCTTTGGCTCCGCGTCTCTGCGGTGACTATTTTTTGGTTCCGGCCAGTCCGGCTCAGGTTATGCCTTGCGGCAATTTTTGCCGTAGCGGCATGTGCGCGAAGCTTCCGTCAAGGGGGATTTTCCGCGCGCTACGCATGTCGGAATGGGGCTGTGGAAAAGAACGCAAAAAGAACGCAAAGAACGGGGTCAAGCAACAAAGAACGCAAGAACCGCAAGAACGGGGTCACAAGAACAAGAACGGGGTCAAGTCTTGCAAGCAAGAACGGGGTCAAGTCTTGCAAAATCACACAATCCCCCCCCGCTTCGATTCATAAGCCCTCACAGCCCGGCTCACCGTAGTGTAATGCACATCAAAAGCATCCGCGATGACTTTCATCGCATAATCACCGGCCAGATAGGCCAATGCCATCCCCGTCTGCGGGGCATCGGCAAATTCTGCTCGATACAGCGTCAACGGTTTAGCCATAGGGCGACGCTGCTTGCGGGGGATTTCATCCAGGGATTGATCAGGTGAAAGATTCGACTGTATGCGCTCGATGAACGCATCGCTGCCGAGATAAATTTGTCCTTGCAGGTTATCCCATACACTAGGCAAGCTCACGCCCGCACGAACGAAATCCAGATACCCGATGCGAGCTCGATCACGTTGCGGAGAAAATTGCCCCAGAATCCAGTCCGTCTGCAACCAGGCTGGCGTCGGAATCGTCCCGATCATCGCCGCAAAGCTGCTCCACTGCCAATCGCCAACATCGCTGACCATGCCCGCCCGCACCGGATTCAACACCACATAGCGCGCCAGTTCCAGCAGATAGCTATCTTTCTCCACCAGAATCGCCTTGTATCGCCCCTGAAAAACATGCCCCACGCGCCTATGCGCCCGGTTTACCATTTGCGTATAAACGCCATTAAGCTGACGCATGCCTTTGGCCAGGTTTCCCTCTGGTGTTTCGATAACCAGATGGTAATGGTTGCCCATCAGACAATACGCATGGCAAATCCAGTTAAACCGCTCGCAAACTTGGGCGAATAAAGTCAGCCAAGCCTCGCGGTCGGCATCCGATAAATAAATGTCCTCGCGCCGGTCACCCCGAGATGTGACGTGGTAAAGCCCACCTGGTAATTCTATACGTAGAGGTCTTGCCATAGAGAAATTATAGCGGACGGGGTGTTATTTTGCAAGACCTGACCCCGGAGTTCGCTGCGGGGTGTTATTTTGCAAGACCTGACCCCGGAGTTCGGACCCCGGAGTTCGCTGGATGGTGCCGTAGACGTATCTTGCCGGTATGCCTGCTGCGCGCAGCAGCGCGATTTCCAGGCTGGCGGTGTCGAACGCGTTGCCGCGTTTGGCCTGAAAAGTCATCTCCGAACCCTGGATGCTGCCGTAGCTGGGGATGAATTCGATGTTGTTCCTCACCCAGTTGTGGATTTTAACCGGGTTGTTGTTGAGCGCGGCGGCTTGGGCTTGGATTGCCGGGGTGATCCGCACCTCTTCAGTTTCGGCAAGGTCGTCCGCCGTGGACGGTGCTCTTGGGTCAGTGATGGCGGCGAAGCGGTTGGCGCCTTTGGGCAGCGCTCCGGCCTGTTGCGTGGCGCGCGCTTCGAACAGGCCGGGCTTGGCACGGTAGCCTTGTTCCGTTTCCACTGGTGAGCGCACTTTGGCATCGGGGGTGCGGAAGGGGAGTTTGTTGGGGTCGGTCTTGGTGTGGGGTTTGCCTTTCTGGTTTTGGTCTAGCCAGGTGGCGAGGCTGCCGATGCCGGTGGCGCGTCCGGTTTCGTCTTCTTTGTCGTCGGCGTCTTCGAGGGTTTTAAGTTGGCGTTTGAATTCGCTTTGCTTGGCTTTGTAGTCCGCCACGGCGGCGCGGTGGCGGGTGAGGATTTCGGGGGGAAGTTTTTTGGCGATCAGGTCGGCTTCGGTGGCGGCGAGGTCTTGGTCTACTTTGGCTTCGAGGGCTGCTAGTTGGGTTTTCTGTTGGCGCAGGGTTTTGGCGTCGTCGCGGGTGCTTAAGTGTTTGTCGGCGTGGTCGGCGCCGCGTTTGGCGGTTTCTTTCATGTCGTCGAGCAATTTTGAATATTGCGCGTCGTCGCGTTGGGGCGCGGTTTGCGTTGCCCTGGGTTGGGCGGGTTTCGCCCGTTCGATTTGATTTTGCGCCGCCGCTTGCAAGGGTTGCAGGGTCAGGCTGGTGAAGGTGAGCAGGACGAGGCCGGAGAGGCGGCGCAATATGTTGGTCGAGAACACGTAATTCCCCTATTAATAATACTCCGGCGTGGTCTCCCCGGTTAATAACCGAGGCATAACGCCGGATAATTTGACTAAAAGTTCCTCAAGAAACCATTTCGGACTTGATTTTTAGTATCCCGCTTTTTTCGCTTGATTCAGCAAGTCTAGCGGGTTGTCGTTCAAGTCTGAGATTGCGCTGTCCGTTTTTTGCATGATCTTTATTTTTTGGTTGGCAAAGTCTATTCCAATACAAATGGCCGGCGTTACGTAACAGCGGGACTGGTATTTGTTTTTTTCCAGCGTCGCTTCAATGCATTTCTGTCCTGCCGGCTTAAGCCCATGCTTCTTTTCCGCCCAGACAAACACGCGATCCGCATCCAGTGCGGCCTGCCACCATTTGATCCCGGTGGCCAGCAGCAGTTGGTCTATCGTGTGGCGTTGCGCGGAAACGTCGATGCCATCCATGCCTTCGATTTGCACTTCTGCATTTAACAGCGCGTCGATGGCCTCTTCGTACTTCGCTTGAGCCGTTTTCTTGAGCGCATCCTGCACGCTCTTCACCGCTTTACTCTGCCGCGCCTGATTTTTGCTGGAAAGCACCAGCGCTTGCAGGTCGGCAATGAGCTTGCCGGAAAGCGCTTCGGTTGCCGTTACGGTCAATTTCAACGGGTAGCTGCCATACCGGTTGGGCTGGCCATTGAGCAGGTTGTCGATGGTGGTTTTTATCTCGTATTCGCCCGCAACAAGCGGTGCGCGCATCGCCAGGCTCAGTTTCCGTTCGGCATCGACGGGTAGCGTGAACTGCCAGTCGACTTGTCCGGCAGCCCCTGGCGGGGTGATGGGCTGGGTCGCGATGATCGTGGCGCCATTCGGCACATTCGTGGTTGCCTTGAGATCAACCTGGTTGGACAAGTTGCGGAGGGTGGTCAGCACCGGCACATAGTTTCCTTCGCTATAGGCGTCAGGTAAATCCGGCGTGAGCTTGGCGAGTTGGTCGCGCACAAGTTCCGCCCAGACGGGGGCGTTGTTTTGCGTTTGTAATGTGCCGATCAGGTCGAACGCAAAGGTAAGGCTCCTGCCCGCGCCATAGGTGTTGGTGACGATTGCCGGATAGAGGCTGCCGGGTTTGTTGTTGCTGGATTTGTTGCCGTTATCCTCTCTTTGTGCATTGCCGAATCCGGCCAACAGGGCGCCGCTTGCCAGGTCGAACCTGATGGGGCGCCCCACGGTGGCGAGTTGCGTAGATCCCGCTATCGGGCCGTTCAAGGTGAGCGACTGGTTGTCCGGCGCCAGTTTGCCCCGGTAAACGATTCCCGAGACATCGTCCAGTTCTTTGTTGCGCTCGTCATGGATGCCGTCCTGCAACAGGCTGTCGCCACGGTAAACGGCTTCCCGGATTTCCGCAGCCAGGTTGCCGTCGTTCAGTTTTCCGGCGCTGCCGGAAATCCAGTATTCGTTGTACTGGCCGCTACGGAAAGCCCGCTTGAAATCATCAAGAGAATCAGTGACCAAGTGAGGGATGTTTAGCGTGGTCAGCAATGCCTCAACGAACTGGGTGCGCGGAGCGAGACAATCTTTGTCCCCCTTGCTATCGTTCGATGTGGATTTACCGTTGCGATGGCTGTCATCCTCTTCCGACCCACAGGTCAGCAGTGCCAGCAGGCGTCCCTGGCGCTCGATTTCCTGCTTGACTTCCAGTTTGATAAGCGGCACGGTCAACTGAAAGCTATCTTGTGCAAGCGCCACTACTTTGCCGCCTATCGTAGTGGACTGCACCGCCACATAGGTGGCGTTCACGGTTGCGGCGCCAACGCTCCAGGATTGGCGGCCTTGGTAGGTTTGTCCCTTGGCTATGTCAAGGGTATATGTCCAGTTTGCCAGCACGTTTCGGTTCGATGGATCGATGATGGATAGCGTTACCGGCAATCCGGCGACATCGCTATTGCCAAGGTTGGTGATGCTGTTGTTGATCAATAAGGTGTCTCCCGGCAGCACTTGTTTGCCGGAAAGGCTAAGGCTGCCCTTGAGGCCGCTGCCGCTGTCCCCGGTGGACTGAACGGTGAAGGTTGTCTCGGTCTGGGCGAGTGTCGTGCCGGCGCTGTCCTGCACCGCGAGCGCGGCGCGGTAGACGCCGGCGGCGGCCATCGCGAGGTTGACGCCGTAGTTTGAATCTTTGAATGCCGTGGGCGGCAGTTGCGCCAGGGGGGCGGTTTGCGACCATAGCACGCCGCCGCCGGGCTGGTATATCGTGGTGGTGGCGGTGAGGCCGTCCAGCATCCGGTTCTGGGTGAGGTTGCTTACCCGGACGGCAATATTGACGATGTCGGTGGGCAGGTAGCTGGGTTTGTCGGTGGTAATTTTTGCCGCTACTGCGGGCGTTGCGTTGGCGCCGATGCCGAAAGCCACTGTCGCGACGGCGAACGGTACGCCCTGGCCGTCCAATAGTTCGGCTTTGATGCGATAGTCGCCGAGGTAGGTCGTCCCGGTGTTCCAGGCGGCGGCGACAGTTCCGCTGCCGGTTTTTGCAACGGCAAGGGGTGTGGTGGGCAGGGTTGCAACATTAATCGATCCGTCCGCTGTTTCCACCAGGAACCGCACGGCGGCGTTGCCGTCTCTGCTGCCGGTGTTGGTTACGGTGGCGCTGATGGCGACGGCGCTATTCGGCCCGTAGCCGGCCTGATCGGTTGCTACCTGAATCGCGAACGATCCGGGCAGGGCGGAAAGCAACAGGCTGGCGCGGTTGTTGGTGCGGTCGAAGTCGGCGATGACATTTTTGCCGCTGCCGTCGTCGTCGGCCACGATCACCAGTTCGGCGATGCCGGTCAATGCGCCGGGATAGCTGAAGTCAATATCCTGGTATTCGCCGCTGCCCAGTCCGAGCGTGGTTTTGGCGGCACCCAGCAGTGTGCCGCCCGCTTCCGGCTTGCCGTTGTAGAAGGCGACGAAGATGCCGGGGTCGGGCGCCAAGGCGCCGCCGTTGCCGATGCGCACCGTGAATGTGGAAGGCTGCACGCCGCCGCGATCCTGGATGCGGATGTAGGAGGCGCTGAGGTCGGGCGCCGCCGTCGAGGAGACGCCGGGGCGGGCGTTAAGGCGATAGGTGTTATGCACCTGCCAGCTATTCTGCTCGACTTGCGGAACCGAACCGTCGTCGTTGATGTTGGTGATGTGGTAGGTATGCTGATTCCAGATGCGGCGCGTGCCGACCCAGGCGTTATTGACGTCGCTGAAGAGACGCAGGCCGTGGAAGACGTTCGGCCCGGGGGCGAAGGTCCATTGATTGGCGCAGATCAATATGTCGGCATGGCCGTCACCGTCCACGTCGGCGATCACCGGTTCTTCGAAGGTGGTGCCGCTTGAGTTCGGCGTTTCAAACAAGGCGCTTCCATCTGCGCCCCGGTAAACCCGAAGTCGGGTTTCATCGGCATATACGACTTCTGCGGCGCCGTCGCCGTCGAAGTCGAACACCGACGATGCGGTGACGGCGGACGAGTAGTCCTGCACCGGATTGCCCCACAGGATGGAACCATCCGCCCTGAAAACGGTATAACGGCTGGCGCCGGCGACACCGATTTCCGGGATGCCGTCGCCGTCCATGTCGGCCACGGTTGGCGCGCCCGCGCTTCCGCCGCCGGGAATGGTTACGGGTCCCCAAATAATTTTTCCGGTATGGTCCAGCATGGAAATACGTCCGCCGCCGACAACCACGATTTCCGGATAAGGGTCTGCGTTGAAATTCCCGACTGCCACCAAGCCGTCGCCCACGGCGGCGTTTTGCCACAAGGTTGCACCATCGCTCCCCCTATAGGCTTGCGCCCCGGCGAGCACCACCGGATTGCCGTCCAGGTTGATGTCCGCCACCGCCGAGAGGGCGCTGAAATAATTTGTACCGGTGTATCCATTGCCTTTCCAGCGGGTCGTGCCGTCCGCGTTGAGCACCGCATTGCCGATGATGATTTCCGGCTTGCCGTCATGATCCAAATCGGCAATCGATGGGCCGCCCCAGTACCATCCTGTGCCAACGGAGCGGTCGACACTGATCCATTTCAGCTTGCCGGTGTGGTCGAAGGCCATCAGGCCGCCGCCATCCTTGACGGCCACAATATCCATCTTGCCGTCTCCGTCCAGGTCCGCGCCGGCAACGGAGGAATGCGGCGCGGTGCGCAGGGCGGGATCGGACACCGTCCACAATTCCGAACCATCCTTGCCGTTCACCGCGCGCAGAACCCCATTGCTGAAAGTTACGCCTGCAAAGGTGTTGAATACGACGCCAGGGATGTCGTGCTGATCCATCTTGCCGTCGCCGTTGGTATCCTGCATCGGAAGCGCCATAGGCGTGCTCATGACGTCCGTGAAGGTCGGCAATATGTTGCTTCCGCTCCAGGCCCATTTCAGTTTGGGTTGGAATAATGCCGGGTTCGGCTTGATTTCGCTCGAATCGGCTGTTGATTTGATGTTGTTCGCCTTGCCGATTTCCACCAATGTTTGATCGCTGTCGGCCCAGACGTGAATCGGTGCATCCCGGAAGGGCAGGACGCCCTGCACGGGTATCTGGATGATGGTTGTTTGCATCACAGCCAGCGTATCCGCGAGCATGGCGGAGCCAAGCGCTTGGTCGATGCCGGGGTCGTACTTGCCGTTGCGGTTGGTATCCTGGAACGCCAGCACTTTCACGCCGGCGGGGACGCCGACTGCGCCGATATTGGCGAGAGTGGCGTTCACGCTGCCCGATACCGCCAGGGTCTGCGGGTCGGTGACGGCGTTTTGCCGGCTCACGGCTTTCACCGTTAAATCGGGCAGCAGCGTGGTCGCTTTGTCATTGCGCAATCTGACTTGCCCGATGTCGAGCAGGGATAGGGGATCCAGCGCCACCGTAACGGTGGATGACTGGTATCCGGCAAACGTGAATTTGAGATCGACGCCGGCGGTCGCTATGCCGGCCAGGCTAAAGCGCCCGTCCGCGCCGGACTGGATGGTCTTGGCGACGCCGCCGTAAGTGGCAGCTATGCTGACATTGGCAAGCGGCGCATTGCTGCCGGCATCCAGCACCACGCCAGTTACGCCGGCGGTGTTGGCGCCTGGCTGGGTAGTGGCATTCAGGTACATTCTCGGGGAGAAGGTAATGGTATTCCGGGTGAATACGGTCGCCGCCGCAGTGACGCTATCGTAACCGTTCAGCGCAGCGGTGACGGTGATCGCCCCCGGAAGCAGTCCGTTCAGGCTGAATTTGCCTTGGGCATCGGTGGTCGCGCTGAGCGCGTTTGCTCCGCTGACTGCAATTATCACGCCCGCCAGGGGCTGGCCGGTGGTCGCGCTGGTCACGACGCCCTGGAGCGTTGCGGTCGTCGCAGGCGCGCCGCTCGCCGCCAGGGCGGGCGAGAACACCAACACGCCGCCCGCACCCAGGCTGCCGGAGCTGGAAGCGGCGGCATAGCCGGCTATCGAGGCTTCCAGCGTGATTGCGCCGGGAGAAATGTTGCTGATCTGGTACAAGCCCGCAGTATCGGTGGTGACGCCGATGGCTCCGTTCACGGTCACGGTCGCGCCGGCAAGCGGCTGGCCGGTGGCGGCGTCGGTGATTTTGCCTTCGACCGTGCCGGTGGTGGCGCTCGCCGATTTGCTCATGCGCAGGACGCCCATGTCTTGCGTTTGCCCGGAGCGGGTGGCGGTGGCGGCATTGATGGCGCCATAGTTGGCAAGGGTCAGTTGCAGGGCATAGTCGCCGGGCGGCAGGTCGCGGAACTCGAATACGCCGTCGGCCTGGGTGAGCAGGTTGACGCCGGCGCCGCCCGTCAGCGTGGCGGCAACGCCGCTCAGAGGCAATCCGGTTTGCGCATCCACCACTTTGCCGCGCAGGATGGACAGGCTGGGATTGGCCGGCGCGCTGCCGGTCAGGATCAGAGCGCGTAGCGCCAGGGCGGTGGCATAGGGGTCGCCATCCCAACTGCCGTCGGCGATCTGTTTTGAAACCAGAAACGAGGAAAGCGTGGAAGCAGTAGGCGACTGCGGGATGAAATCATGCAACGCAAGATAGGTCTCGGCGCTCAGGAAAGGCGAATCGGCCCAACCGCCCGTCGCCGATTGTTGCGCTTGCAGGTAAGAAACCGCCGCTTGAATGTTCGCGTTGAGCGCGTATTGGCTGGAATAGGCGGCGAGAGCTTGCAACGCCAGCGCGCTGGTGTAGATGTCGGAACGGTCGGCGATACGGAAAGACCCGTCGATACTCTGGGCGGATTGCAGGTAGTTCAGGGCGCCCGACACCGGGGCGGAGACGTTGAGCGCTTTTAACGCCAGCAACGCCCAAGCCGTATCCAGCGGATTGCTGTCAAACCCTGAATCACAGCTAAAGCCGCCGTCGGCATTTTGGCGCGCCAACAGCGTAGTTACGTCGGCATCGGCATTCTGTCCGGCGAGGTTTGAGGAGATGATCCGGCGCGCGAGGTATTCAGTGTTGTCTGCGGTGTTTGCCAGGATAGCGTCAACCAGAGGCGTAGGGAGGGTTGCCAGCAGCTTGAGTGAGGTCAGCGTTTCCGTGCGGCCTTGGGTGGGGGTGGCGAGGGAGGCGGATTCTCCAGCCAGGCTGCCGTCCGCCTGCACTTGGGATTGGAGCCAGGCGAGGCCTTTCTGGATTTCAGGGGAGGAAGCTGCCTGCGCCGCAGTGGCGGCGAACAGAATAAGGGAAAGAAGCAGCCACCCACGCCACGCGCAAAGCATGAGCCTTACGCCATTCGAAATTAAACGCATGACTTTTATCTCCCCGCTTTTTTAACAACATTCTGAATATTGTCACTGGAAGACAACAATGTCAACTAGCAGGCAGGGTAAATTTGTTCTCGGAAATTCATGAATCTCGGGCAAATCGTAGGGTGGATAAGCGTAGCGCATCCACCGAATCGGCGCAGAGGACGCAAAGGACGCAGAGGAAGAGCATGAGGGTTTTTCTCCGCGTCTTTGCGTCTCTGCGGTGACTATTTTTTGGTTCCGGCCAGTCCGGCTCAGGTTATGCCTTGCGGCAATTTTTGCCGTAGCGGCATGTGCGCGGCGCTTCCGTCAAGGGGAATTTTCCGCGCGCTACGCACACCGGAATGGGGCTGGGCAGGCCGCTACAGCAGCCGGGCGACGGGTTTTAACATTGAACCTAGAAACCTCCGTTGACCGCTTGCCAAGATATATAACATGATGATTCTAAATAACTTTGTCATCTATTTTGCGTTCACCCGTTTGGTGAGAACGCTACGGGCTGGATTGCACGGTTTTCCGGGCGCATGGCTGCGTTGCAACTCCTTGGAATGGAACTACCATTCCGCGTCGTTGCGCCTTGCCCTGCACCCGGAAAACCGCACACTCCAGCCCGTTCAACGAAGGTTTCTAGGTTGAACCGGATTTTTTGCTGGCGTGCTTATTGCTAAACATGAGCTAAGCAGTTTCAAGAATGCTCCAGCCCAGAAGGATACACGCCATGATACTTTCGTCGATTTTCGCCAACAGTGCGAACGCCAATGCCAACGGCGGCAGCAGCGTCCCCGTGGATGTTTACAACAAAGTCAGCAAAATCATGCAAACGCAGAGCACAGCCGCGCCCAAGCTGAACGCCGCGTTGTCTATCGATAAAACCACGCTTTCCGCGCTGGGGCAAATGCAAAGCGCGCTGGCTTCCTTCCAAAAGATTGCGCAATCGTTTAGCGGCGTGGGGTTTAGCGCGTCGGCCTCTTCTTCCGCCAAGGAGGTGCTGACGGCGACGGCGTCGGACAGTGCGCTTACCGGCGCTTATGCGATCCAGGTCACCCAGCTTGCGCAAAATCAGGTTTTACGCTCAGCGAATGTGCCTCGCGCGGATGCGCCGCTAGGCAACGAGGCGGCGGCGAAAATAAGCTTCGAATTCGGCAGCACGACGGGAAATGTCTTTTCCGCCAATACAGCCGCAAAAACGGTGGACATCCCGAGCGGCGCCAAAACCTTGCAAGGGATAGCCGCAGCCGTAAACGGCGCGAATATCGGCGTGAACGCCAAGGTGGTGCCCAGCGGCGCCGGCTATGCGCTGGAATTCGTTTCTTCCGGCGGCGGCAGTATGCGCATCGGCGTAAGCAACGATCTGACGCTAAAGGATTTCATGGAATACGATCCGAGCGGGACGAAAAACTTAAGCCAGGTCAGCGCAGCGCAAAACGCGCAATTGACGATCAACGGCGTCACGGTGGAAAGCCCGAGCAACAGCATAACCGGCGCTGTGCTTGGCGCCACCTTGAACCTCAATGCAACCGGTTCCAGCAAACTGGAAGTCACCCAGGGTTCCGGCTCGCTATTCCAGAACGTGACAAATCTGGTCAGCGCCTACAACACGCTGAACGCCAAGCTGAGTGCGCTTCAGCAGGGCGATCTAAAGACGGATGGAACGGCTTTGCAAACCCAGAATCAGTTGGCGCGCATTTTTGCGTCCGCCGGCAACGGCGCAACCGGCATATCCGCCCAGGCATTGGCAAAAATTGGCATCAGCACGCAAAAGAACGGCGACCTGGTCATCAACACAAGCAAATTGCAAAACGCCGTGAGTGCGGATCCCGCCGGGGTGGGGCGTCTCTTCTCCAATGGCGGCAGTGGCATAGCCGATAATCTGGCCGGCAAAATACAAGGCATGGTCGGACCGTCCGGCAGCCTGCCCAAAAAAGTAGCCGCGATAAACCAGGACATCACGACGCTGAATGCCAAAAAAAGCACTCTGGAAGCGGCACTGACCAAACAGGCCAATGCCCTGGCGAAATATTATTCGCAGCAGCAGAGCGCGCAGACAAATCCCATGTGGGCGACGAGCACCGCAGGAGGCGCGTCTAGCGGAAACAAATCATTATTCGACGCGTTATTTTAGAAACTTTGTAACTGCTCAGGGGGCAGGAGCTACGCGAGAACATCCGTCGGTGAAGACAGCCCTGTCTTTCGCGTCCCAACGCTTCTCAGGGTAAATTTGTTCTCGGAAATTCATGATGAAAATCAATGATGCCTAGCATTCATGAATCTCGGGCAAGTCGTAGGGTGGATAAGCGTAGCGCATCCACCTTTCTACGCCGATTCGGTGGA
>Ga0172380_10004854_pt1 | contig 16882 bp, 19 predicted proteins | sample Leawe162metaG_FD_119747 | JGI IMG/M metagenome (GOLD analysis project Ga0172380, IMG submission 119747) | Leachate microbial communities from a municipal landfill in Southern Ontario, Canada - Leachate well 162 metaG | ecosystem: Engineered > Solid waste > Landfill > Unclassified | place...
ACTTTCGCTTCGCGTGCTGAGTCACGAGTAGATCGTTGGATGCTGGTTGCTGCAAATGTAACAAGGCCAGCAAGAATAGCAATGATCGTGACGACAACCATCATTTCGACTAGGGTGAAGGCTGATGTAAATTTTTGTTTTTTATACATCTTGCTTATAGTTATACGCTAGTCTTAAAGATGTAGCAAGGATTTGTGTATCTGTTATTTACTGGCGCGTTTTCGCTCGTTGGCATCTAGATAGCGTTTACGTAACCGCAGGCTCTTTGGTGTCACTTCAAGTAGTTCATCGTCTTCGATAAAGTCAATACACTGTTCTAGGCTTAAGTCTGTGAATGGCGTTAGCTGAACCACCCCGTCACTACTACTTGAACGCATGTTCGTTAGATGCTTGGCTTTACAAACATTAATCTCTAAGTCTTCTTGGCGACGGTTCAAACCGATAATCATTCCAGCATACACTTGAGTGACTGGACCAACATACAATTCACCGCGAGACTCGGCTGTCTGCAAGGCGTACGGAGTTGTCGTACCGGCTTCGAATGCAATTAAAACACCGTTACGCGATTGCTGAAGCTTGCCACCCATAGGTTGGTAGCCATGCGGGAGGCTATTCATAATTACAGTTCCTTTAGTGGCTGTGAGAAGCGTATTACGAAGACCAATCAGCGCTCTTGTTGGCAGAATGTAATCAAGGCGCGTTACGCCGCTAGGCGTCGTTTCTTGGCCGCGCATCTCGGCGCGACGCGTACCGAGTTCTTGGCTCACTGCGCCAACAAATTCACTTCCTACTTCAATATACAGTTCTTCGACTGGCTCTTTTGTAACACCATCTTCTTCAATAGTAACCACTTGGGGACGTCCAACTTCAAACTCAAACCCTTCACGGCGCAAGGTTTCAATTAGTACACTTAGATGCAACTCTCCGCGGCCAGAAACAGTAAAGCCAATACCGTTATCTTCTACTCGTAAACTCACATTCGTTTCAAGTTCTTTCTTTAAACGATCACCTATTTGACGGGATGTATTAAACTCAGCTTCTTTACCCTTCATCGGGCTGGTATTTGGCCCAAGATACATGCTTATTGTTGGAGCTTCAATATCGATTGTCGGCAACGCTTCTGGGTTGCTTTTATCTGCAATCGTATCGCCTATATGCGCGTCGGCAGCACCAACGATTGCAATAATATCGCCAGCCGAAGCCGCATCAATCTCCTCACGGTTAAGGCCCCGGTATCCGAACAGCTTTTCAATACGAGCGGATATCTCAGTCCCATCACGCTTAATCAAAGTGATTGCTTGACCCTTTTTCGCAGAACCACGCGTAATGCGGCCAATCGCATATTTTCCAAGGAAAGAATCGTAACTAAGACTCGTAACCAGTAGTTGTAGGTCACCGTCTTGGTTCACTTCAGGAGCCGGGATATCGTTAATAATTGCATCAAAAATAGGGGTAAGATCTGTATGCTCAGATGGATTTTCTGGCACTGTTTTCCATGCCTTTGCGTCGCGGCCAATTGCATAATAAATAGGGTAATGCAACTGACTATCATCGGTAGCAAGCTCAAGGAATAAGTCGGCAAGCTCATCTTCTACTTCATGGATCCGACGAGCAGGCTTATCAATTTTATTAATAACAACCACAGGCTTCAGCCCAAGCTCTAGGGCCTTGGTAAGCACGAACTTTGTTTGTGGCATCGGGCCTTCTTGCGCATCGACAACCAGCAAAACTCCATCGGCCATATTAAGAGTACGTTCAACTTCACCACTAAAATCAGCGTGCCCTGGAGTATCAATAATATTGATCTTATAATCACCGTAGTAAATCGATGTCTGCTTAGCAGTAATCGTAATTCCACGTTCGTGCTCCTGGTCGCCCGAGTCCATAATCAACTCTTGGCTCATTTCTGCTTGGTTTTCACGAAATGTATTGCTCTGTTTCAAAAGCCCATCAACCATGGTTGTTTTACCGTGGTCAACATGGGCAATAATTGCTATATTACGAATAAGTTTTGGGTCTGTCATAAAAATATGCCCATTTTTTTGGGCCTCCATTGAGAGTATTATAGCATTTTATAGAACGGAAGGCTAGCTACGGACACAGGCCTTCCTGTGGTTTATCATCAGAATTCATGTAATAGGTCTTGGCGCCAGATTTAGAACTCACCGCTTGCAAACAATAGGTTTGCAAGTTACCAGCTGGCTTATAAGTGAATGTCGTGCCGGCAGATACTTTAAATCCTTGGCCGCCATTAACAGCCGAAGCCGACGACGGATACGTCTTTAGGCTCACGTAATCCGACTCAAGCTGGCTGGCAGCATTTTCAAGATCCGACAACAATTGAGCATTCGCTGCACGCTGGGTAGTCCCCCTGTAAGTAACGATAACAATCGCTACCAATATCACCATTACTACGAGTACTATAAGCAACTCAGCTATGGTAAACCCCAACTGTTGATTTCGCCTTGATGAAAATCTGGATAATTTCATAATGTTTATGTTTTAAGCATGAACGTGGCAGACTATTTTGTCAATTAAAATAACCTGCTCGTAGCAGGTTGGTTTGGTGGAGCATATCGGATTCGAACCGATGACCTCTTCCATGCCATGGAAGCGCGCTAGCCAACTGCGCCAATGCCCCAGATTTTATATTCATTAGTTTACTGGATTCCACCCCTATAATCAACCGGCTAAACAAACACCACTCATGTAGCGAGTGGTGTTGGAACTGTTACGCGCCCACCCGGGGCACGCGGTGTTGATGTTTATTGAATGTTTATTTATCAGCGACGGGTACCCCCGTTGCGTACCAGTTCACATAGTATTATGAACCTTTTTTATAAAAACACAAGCAGCATGCTACAATCAGGAAGCATGAAAAAGTCAGAAAAACACATAAAACATCTTCCAAAAAATACTTTAGCCGAAACGTACGGCTGGCTTGCCTCGTTTATGATCTTATGCGCTTACGCTCTACTAAGCCTTGGCATAATCGACAGCGATGCCATCATCTATCATTTTCTATTTCTATTTGGATCAGCAGGCCTAGCAATTGTCACTTATCGTCACCGTGCTTATCAGTCATTTGTGGTAAATATTATTTTTACAGGACTGGCTCTCATCGCGCTTATTCGCGTTACCTATTTCGTTTAACGTTAAAGTATGCTTAAATAGGAGCGTTCAGAAGCGTTGTGACATGATTATCAATTGTTGTTACGGTACGGGTCGATCTGAGTAATTATAGAAAATACAATTGAAGGAATATCATGGCACAACAAAACTTATTCGTCGGTAGCCTGGCATACGCCACTAACGACGACTCACTCAAGGCTCATTTCGAGCAAATTGGTCCAGTAGCAAGCGCACGAGTTATCACTGACCGCGAAAGCGGACGTTCAAAAGGTTTCGGCTTTGTAGAAATGCAAAACGACGACGACAACCAAAAGGCTGTTGATCAGCTTAACGGCAAAGAACTTGACGGACGTGAAATCAACGTTAGCCTAGCTCGTCCAAAGGAAGATCGCCCTCGTTCAAACGATGGTGGTTCATTCCGCCAGCGCAGCTGGTAATTCATTTTAAGATGAATTAAAAATAGTCCGCCTTGCGCGGGCTATTTTATTTGGCCTTCAAACATTCGATAAAACTCACCTTTCTTTGCAGTAAGCTCTTTGGCTGTTCCTGATTCGACAATTTTACCCTCCTTCAACATGTACACAATGTCTGCTTTTTGAATAGTCGACAACCGGTGACTAATGATAAGAATCGTTTTGTTTTTTTGCCTAAAGAGATGCCTGAAAATTTTCGCTTCTGCTAGTGCGTCGATAGCGCTTGTTGGCTCGTCTAATACTATGATTGGGCTATCCCGGTAAAAATTTCTTGCTAGTGCAAGGCGTTGATACTGCCCTCCGCTCAATTCCGTCGCGCTTGCTTCATCATTATCTCGAGCCATCCAACGCTCAATAAATGTATCGCCGCCATATTCTAATTTATCTACAACCTCAGTAAATTCGGCGTTCGTCATTGCCAAGCGAATGGCGGATTTCGTAGCTTTTTTATGTATATCGCCTAACGTGACGTTCTCGCCAATAGTTGCAAAATAGTAATTAGCAAAATCCTGGCCTAAAAGTGAAATATGTTTATGCCATGATTCTGGCTTAGCCTCACTTATAGGTATACCATCTGCAATCACCGAACCCTGGGTTGGCTCATATAAGCCCATGAATACCTTTACTAAAGTGCTCTTTCCTGCGCCATTCTCACCAACAATCGCAACTCGCTGCCCGCGCTTAATAGAAAATGTGATGTCTTTTAGTACCTGAACATTTGTTTTTGGATAACTAAATGAAACATGATCAATACGGATCTCTTCTGGCACATGAGTAATTTCATCGTCTCTCTCTATTGCCTCAGAGAGTTCCATGAAGCGCTGAAAATCAACGATATTTGCCAAATCCTCGTCAACTCTGCCAAGTTGATTTGCAAGTCCACCCACCTGTCCTATCGCTCGACTTACCATTTGCTGTACATATAAAAACTGACCAACCGGTTGTTGATGAGCGATAATTTGCAAGGTTACCCATATAAGAGACGCAAGCTCAACGAGTGCTTCACCAACATTTGCCGATAGCTGCCACCAAATTGTCTTAAGTTCAATCTGAATACGTTCTTTCTCATCCTGGTCACGTAAAGCTGCTCTAATTGCTATAAGCTTCTGTACGACGCCGTATACTCTTAGCTCAGCGATATAACGAGATTCATTAAGGAGCCACCCGATGTTATTCATCCTTCGCCTGTTTGTAATATTTCCTTCCCAATGACGAGCCTGATTACGAGCCAGACGGATTTGGATGATTACTTCTGGAAGAATCGCGATAAATACCACAAATGCCAATAGTGGAGATACGAACATTAATGCAATCAAAGCACCAACTGCTCCCACAACACTTGTTACCATTCCTCCCACGGTATCAAAAATGTAACTAAAGAAGTAACTGAATCGACGTGCTTTTTCGTGTAAATCTACTACGTCCTTATCGTCATACATATAAAACGGCAACGAGGTGAATTTCGATGTCATACGGTCTTCAATTGTTGACTCGATTTTATACCGCGTTTTTTGTGATATATACCCACTAACACTTCCCCATAGCAGCATAATTATAGATATACTTGCCGTAAGAACTACATACAGCAGAGCCTGGTCTCCCGCCCCTTCAACCCTAGCATATGCATCAGTGAGAGCCGTCGTGGTCATAGCGGCAAAATATGTCGTCGCAATCGGCAGTACAGCCTGGATAACGCTGTCCGCCAAACGGACGATTCCAGAACTTGGCGATAATTTAAAAGATTCAAATCCTACTTTTGCAATCGCACGAAAATATTGCCGCAGCGTTAATCGTTTTCTTTTACTCATATGCAGCTACTATACCATTCACGAAAAAAGTGACAAAGGTGACTGCAGCCAATCTTGATTTAAATTAAACCAACTATTAATTAGCCCATACCCGTTGAGAAGCCATATTGTAGCCACAACTACAATCATCGTGAGCGTAAATGTTACGGCTTTTACGGACCAATGTTGGCGGCCCACCCAATCATTCCAATTATCATATTTTTTACGGCCAAACCTCAGCGCGCGTTTTGCCCAGGTAAATTCCTGAGCTAGGATTGCTAACCCTGCAAAAACTATCAGCCAGCCAGGGCCAGGATAAGGAATTGCCACTAAACCAACCAAAAGCACTGTACCACCAGCCACGCCGATAGCGAATTTTTGAACATGACGCTGCTTTTTTGTGTCGTTATCCGTAGTATTCATCCAAAAACCTTTTCAATTCATCAAGTGGGCGGACTTTTCTGTAAACTTCATCATATTCATCATCATTCAGTTCTGCGCGAGTCCTGCCATCGTATCCATCTGGTTTGAATATTTGATCAGTGTGTATACCATTGCTTCCTACAGGGTGATCAGCTATCGTACCCAGCATTGTTTTCTCAAACACCTTAAGCGTTGTGCCGTCGTAAAATGCGATTACACAAGTAGTATACGCACGGCGAGAATCGTCGAGATTGTCTATCATTCGGCATAGGCGCTCAAGTCCATCACTGGCCTCAATGAAAAATTTTATAAACGGACCTGGCAAGCCGTTCAAGGATTCAAATCCCAAACCGTAGTCGTCAACAATAACAGGACGCTGCAGCTTGTCATAGGCTTGGCGTACCTTATGCTCGGCGAGCTCTGCCAAATCAGTAGTCTGAAGCTCATCAAGATCAACTTTTTCATGGTCAATATCGCGACCGAGCAGCTGAGCAGTTTTATCAGCCTTATGTTGATTACCAGTCGCAAACGTAATTTTCATATTATTTAGTATACTTGTTTCATGGATTATCCGTCTATGGAGCGACTGGCCGAGCTACAACAAATGATAGCTGACTTTGCCAAAGTAAAAAGAGCAGTGCCGCTAGCCGATACGAACGATGCTGAAAATGACGTTGAGCATAGTTATGGTCTTGCGATTACCTGTTGGTATCTACATGACAAGATTGCCCCGGAACTTGATTTAGGGAAAATACTCCGTTACGCATTGTCGCATGACATAGTAGAACTACATGCTGGTGACACATACCCTTGGGACGTAGAAGCAGTCGCAACAAAGTACGACCGCGAGAAAGCTGCGCTGCGACAAATAGAATCAGACTGGCCCGACTTCTCTCAATTGATTGAATTTTCCGAAGGTTACGCAGACAAAATAGACGAAGAAGCGAAGTTCACGTATGCCGTTGATAAATTACTACCAATAATGATGATTGAATTGGGTGGTGGAAAGTCCCTATGGGAGAAGAAGCGACTTTCACTCGCTATGGAGCGTGAAAATAAAGTAACGATACTCAAATCAGATGTAATGTCGCCATACTATGAAAAATTATTACATTGGCTAGACCAAAGGTGTAATATTCCAAAAACGTAGCGGATTAATCAGTGACCTTTTGAAAACGCGGCTGTAGTGTGCCAGCTATCTCTACCTTACCAATAAACATTTCATAAGGCCGAACAAAAAACTCAAATTCTGCCGTGTACAACGGCTTGTACACAACCAGTTGTTCGGAGGTTTCGCTGTGCAATGCTACTCCAACCACTTCGTATAACTTACCCGTTTTTGTATGAATGTACTTACCTACAGTAATCGTCTTTGGATCTGGATCATTCATAGCAGCTCTATGAATTCTTTCTCGGTAATTATTTTAGTTCCGTATTTGTGAGCTTTCTGCAACTTGCTCGTGCCAACCTTGCCACCAGCAACTAAATAGTTCGTATCCTTCGCCACCGCCGACTGAAACGTACCACCTAACGCGCGAATCTTATCAGCAGCTTCATCGCGGCTCATTGAATCAAGCGTACCGGTCACGACAAAGTTTACACCGGCAAATTTACCAGACTTCTTTTCGTACTGCGGCACAACACCAACTTCAGAGAATTTCCTAAGAAGCTGTTGGTTATCTTCATCAGCAAACCAAGCCAGTATACTTTCTGCAACAACTTCGCCGATACCCCCAACGCTACGCAGTTCATCAATTGTTGCCTGTGAAAGCTTATCCATACCTTCAAAATGATTAGCCAAGTCTATTGCGGTTTGCGTACCCACATGGCGTATACCAAGAGCGTAAATAAATCGCTCTAACGGTGGCTGTTTCTTTGCCGCAATGGCCTTAATCAGTTTTTCAGCTGATATATCTGCAAAACGCTCTAATGTTAGGAGCTGTTCTTTCGTAAGGACATAAATATCTGCAAAGTCCTGCACCAAACCGGCATCAACTAATGCTACGACATTTTTTTCACCTAGCGTATCAATATCCAACGCACCTTTCGATGCAAAATGCTGCAAGGCACGCTTTAGTAGCAATGGTCCGGTGGCTCCTTTGACTCGGTAAACTGCCTCACCTTCCGGACGAATAAACTCAAGCTCTGGGTACTGTCTGGCTAGTTCCTTTTCGTAATGTATCGGCATCGTATTTTTTGGCCGTAATTCAACCAATACCTTTTGTACTTGCGGAATAATATCCCCTGCCTTGAAAATTATCACCGTATCGTTACGTCGGACATCAAGCCGGGCAATTTCGTCCGCATTATGAAGGCTCGCGTGCCGCACTGTCGTACCGGCCACTTCTACCGGATTAAAGACGGCAACTGGCGTTGCGGCACCCGTTCGCCCAATTGAAATTACAATATCTTTAACAATTGTTGTTGCTTCTTCCGCAGCATACTTAAATGCTACAGCACCACGCGGGCTCTTTCCGACGACACCAAGCGTAGCAAATTGTGCGCGATTATTTATTTTTACCACTAGCCCATCTGTGTTGAATTTCAGATTCGCTCTCTTTTCACCAAGTTCATCAACATATGACATAACGTCGTTAATATTCTTAAGTACGCGAGTTTGTCCGCTTGTAGTAATACCAAGTTCCGCCATCATGTCGTAACCGATAGCATTAGTTGGTACATCATCGGCTGTTTCCCGCAAAATATCATAGCCTACAAAATGAAGTGACCTCTCGGCAACTAGTCGTGGATCCAACTGACGGATTGTACCGGCAGCCAGATTCCGGGGATTCTTGAACAATGCCAAACCAGCTTTTTCACGTTGCTCGTTCAGGTTAGCAAAGTCATTCTTATACATAACTATTTCACCACGGATTTCAGTACGTCCACGCAGCATGTAGGCATATTTTTGATTTTCGCGAAGGCGAAGTGGAACGTTTTCGATAGTTCGTACGTTCATAGTAACGTCCTCACCTACCCGACTATCACCTCGTGTTACTGCCTGCACTAGTGCACCATCTTCGTAAACCAGAGCACATGCTAATCCGTCCATTTTAATATCACATATAAACTCATGCTGGCCACTGGCCCCTGGCAGTAACTTATCCATACGCCCCACCCATGCCTCAACCTCTTGCACGTTAAATACATCGTTCAAGCTAATCATTGGAATGCGGTGTGTAACTTTTTTAAATTTATCAAGCGCCGTACCTGCCACGCGTTGTGTTGGACTATCTGGGGTTATCAGCTCCGGGTATTGCTCTTCGAGTTGAACCAACTCGTGCTTCAAGCTATCAGCTGCCGCTTCGCTCATGGTTGACTCATTTAGTACATGATAGTGATAACGGTAGTCGTTGATAAGTTCGCGTAGTTTTTCTATTCGTTCTTTATGCTGGATCTGCGTCATCTTCAACAATCTTTCTGTACAGCAAATATACGTATGCCGCAAACCATATGATTAAAGTAGCGCTTAAGAATGCCATGACTACTGGAACAATTGGCAACCATTCAATAGACGGCACCGCATCCTTCAGCAGACGGTCGAGAAGAATTACCGGTAGCAGTATGACAATTGAAAAAACGAGGGCGCATACTATCATCCAGCAGAAACGCAATAATATTCTTACACGTCGGCCAACCACTAAATCCCCGGCTGTTTGAATTGCTCTCCACGGATACATTCCCGGTAAGGTAACAACAACTAGCGCGATAACCGAACTGGTCACCCAATATATTGATAGTACACCAAGACCAGCTGCCGCAAGTGATAGTATGAGGGACATAGTTGGCGAATCAAACATACCAGTTCCAGATCCTACACTTACAAGTACTATAGCTAATGCAACCGGTAAAAGTTGAATAACTGTAAATAATAATACGATTGCCGTACTAACAATTGGCGCACCACTGTTATATAGTGCGTCTCGAAATTTAGGTTTATTCCCAGCGAGCAGTACACGGAGTGCCCAGACAATGGCTAGCCAAACGAGCAACAACAATAACACAGAATAAATCTGCTGAGCTTCAGTAAACGAAGTATTTAATCCCCCAGATAAACTTGTGAGTAATAGTAAGCTAGCTTTTCCGATTCCATCCCAGCTACCGGCAGCGTCGTCAAGTAATGACGATAGCTGGCCGTATGTATCTTGCGAGGCTAGCCCTACCAGAAGAGTTCCGGCAACAACATAAAAGAGCAATATGAACCCAAATAGCTTCTTTTGAGCTAATAACATTTTTACAACGTAGGCACTAAACGCCCAGTAGCCTGGCATGTTTAGCGAACGTACATAATCTCGGCGTCTTGTTCTTTGAAAGCTTCGGTGTGGACGCCTTGCAGTAAATGCTAGGTAGCGTAATTTGAATTTTTTCCAAAACTTTATGTACAGGCGACTTTTCCTAACATCATCAACATTTTGATTTAATCGTATCTTTGAGCTTGGTTTGTTGGGGCTTCGTCGCTTTTTTGTAGATGATTTTGGTTGTACCATATGTCGCTTCTTTAGAATGAACTGCCCATTGAACGAAGTCGCGTAATACGTTCAGATAGTGGTGGGTGGGTGCTGAACAATTTAGCCATACTATTACCCTTTAATGGATTGGCAAAGAATAGATGCGCCGTACTCCTATTTTGCCGTCTTGGAGCGGTACTAGTACCGGCAAGCTTTTCTAATGCCGAGGCTAAGCCTTCTGGATCTCGGGTTGTCATAGCACCTGTTGCGTCAGCAAGATATTCCCGTTGTCGTGAGATGGCAGCTTGAACCAGAATTGCAACCACTGGAGCTAAAATTGCAGCAACAATGCCCAGCACCATAAAAATTGGGTGTGGTGGGCTATCGTTGTCACCACCGAACCACATAAGCCGCAAAAATACGTCAGCGATTAAACCAATTGCGCTCACTAGCCCGAACACAATCATCATGACGCGGATATCATAATTTTGAACATGGCCCATTTCATGCGCCATGACAGCTTCCAATTCTCTGTCATCCATTAGCTCTAGTATCCCTAATGTTGCAGCTACGTGTGCATGCTTGGGGTCGCGACCAGTTGCGAATGCATTAGGTGCATGGTCATCAATAACATATACTTTTGGCATTGGCATGCCATTAGTAATCGCTAAGTTTTCAACGATGCGGTATAAACGTGGGTTATCTGACTTTTTAATCTCTTTAGCCCCATTCATAGATAGAGCCAGCTTAGCTGCAGCAAAATACTGAATAAGTGCATAAATTGTCGCGCCGACTAATGTCGCCCAAAATATGCCCGTGCTTCCGTACACCTCAGAAAATACATACCCAATGCCAGCAATTATGGCTATAAATACAGTCATAATCAAAAAGGTATTGCGTTTGTTTGCAGCGATTGCACTGTACAAGGCGGGTTCTCCTAGAACTTTACTTCAACCGGCTTCTCGATTGTTGCCATGTCTTCAACTTCAAAGAACTCTTTGCTCTTGAAGCCAAACATGCCGGCAACCACATTAGCTGGAAATTGCTGTATCTTTGTGTTCAAGTCACGTACACCACCGTTGTAGAATCGGCGTGCCGCTTGAATCTTATCTTCGGTGTCAACAAGTTCATTTTGCAATTGTTGGAAGTTTTCACTGGCACGCAGTTGTGGATACGCTTCAGAAACAGCAAACAGGCTTTTTAGAGCTTGCTCAAACTGATTCTCAGCTGCGGCAGTTTCTTTAGGGCCTTTTTGGGTAGCATTAAGCACGTTAGCACGAGCTTCCGTAACATCCTGGAATACCTGCTTTTCATGCCCGGCATAACCTTTGACCGCTTCAACAAGATTCGGAATCAAGTCGGCACGCCTTTTTAGCTGTACTGTAATGTCACTCCATGCTTCTTGCACGCGAACATTCAATTTTACAAGCCCGTTATAGGTAGCCCACACAAACAAAGCGAGCAGTACAAGAACTCCGATAAGAATCCAGAGCCATATCATTTCCATACTATTATTTCCTCCTTATACTAGATGTGCTACTAGTATAACGCACTCTTCTTGGGCTGCAAAGCAGTTATGCGCTTCTTATAGGCCACCCAAGCAGCGGCGCCACAAAGACTAGCAATAAACATAGAAGCACAGTAGTGGGTTATTGCCTTAGGACTCACAATAACCAGCACCAAACCAGAACCGGCAACGCTCACGAAACTAGAAATTACAGACATACGTATAGTTGGCATAGTCTTACGTAAAAATGCAGCTATTGTTAAACCAATTACAGAAATTGTATATATAGCGGCAAATATTAAATGAATCGTAAGTATAAGCATAATCATAAAGTTATTATAACAAACTTTGGTGCGCGGGGCGGGACTTGAACCCGCACAGCCGTAAAGCCAAGGGATTTTAAGTCCCTCGTGTCTACCAATTCCACCACCCGCGCATATATAAAGTACATGGAGGCACGTACGGGAGTCGCACCCGTCTACGCGGTTTTGCAGACCGCTGCGTAACTGCTCCGCCAACGCGCCATCCTTCCGATTAATTATAGCAAATAACAGACATTGTGCGATCTTTTTTGTCACCTGTATACTTAAGGAAGATGCAAAGAATCGGAATTTACCCTGGTACGTTCGACCCAATTCATGATGGTCATGTGTCATTTGCCTTGGAATCAATCAAAGCATGCCGCCTGGATAGGGTTATTTTTATACCTGAAACAATGCCACGTAAAAAAGTAAGTGTCTCTCCTGTAAAAAAGCGTCTGGAAGACATTCGTATCAAAACCAATCAGTACACCGAGCTCGAGTCGCGGCTTCTTACATCACCACAGTTCACAGTTGCCAGTACGCTTCCAGAGATACAGAGTCTACATCGAAATGCGCACCTAACCTTATTGGTTGGTTCTGATGTCGCAACTTCATTAAATAACTGGGAAGGCGTCGACTCTCTCCTCATCGCGTGTGATATCGCAATAGGCAAACGAAGTCATCAATCACACGTCGAGCTTGAACGAATTATTGAGCTACTCGATTCACGTCATCCATCTACAGTGTTTACTATTGTTCACACGGATTACCCCTCGCACACCTCATCAATGTTTCGAAATAAATAAAAAGCTTGGATAATTCCAAGCTACATGGTGCGGCGAAGAGGACTTGAACCTCCACGATCGCAATGATCACTAGCCCCTCAAGCTAGCGCGTCTACCAATTCCGCCACCGCCGCATAAGCCGTTATTATACCGTAAACTAGGGTGTTTTGTAAACCTGTTGCTGGTTAGCCGACCAAAATCGAATGTCATTGTAGCGATCGGCTTCAGAAGGTACGCCATTCTGTCTTATTACAGGCTGCACGCTCGGCCTATATACATATTGCATGACAGCTTGATATAGTCCGATAGCAGGGACGTCATTCATCCATTGGCTAGAGAATGACTTATATTTCTCATTACGTAATGCAGCATCAGAAGTTATTCTAGCACTGGCAAGAGCGTCATCGCTGACCTTGCTACTATAGTTAGAAAAATTACGCCCGCTCGCTGTTGCCTGTGATGAATGCCAATACGCATATACATCCATATCAGCGCCAATTACAAGCTTATGTAGCAATACATCATAACTACGCTGCTGAAGCACGGTTTGAACAAAGTCTTGTGAGGTTGAATCGCGCGTGTCAGTATTCACTTTCACCCCTAACTCTCTCCATTGTCCCGCCAAGCGTTCCATAGCTTTTTCTAATGTCGGATCTTTTACCGTCACAACCGTCAGCTCAAGCGGTTGACCTTCTTTTTTACGGACAGACTCACCTTGTGCTAGTTTCCAACCAGCATTCTCTAGTAGCTGCTTTGCTGCTTTGGCGTCATACTTTACGGCTTCAGGTACGCCATCGCCAGCCAATTGATCATTAACGAATGGTAAATAAAGTGACGGTATGTTGTTTCCAACGGCTTTTCTAATGTCACCAGTATCAGTGCCCGCCTGTAACGCTTGGCGGATTTTTATATCATTCAATAGAGGGCTCTGCGTGTTCAAAAGTGCATATACGCCACTATTAACAGGATATTCTTCTAGCGTAAAGCCATCGGATAACTCTGATTTTTGGGCATTCGTACCAGCAGCCGCAGTCACCTCGCCGGTTCGCAGCGCCGTCATCATATCGTCCTGTGTGTCATAGGCATGAAGCTCAAATCGTGCGAGCTTGATTCTTCCCTTGTAATAGTCTGAAGATGCGGCCATATTAGCTATTTTATGTTTTCCATCAGCCGATGTTTGCAATAGCTTCAAGGCGAAAGGCCCGCTACCTACTGGCGATACACTAAATGTACTCTGACGAATCGCGCCTGGCGCAACGTCTTCTAACGCATGACGCGGCAATATCGAGAATGTTAGTGCATGAGTAAAAGAAGCATATGGTGTGGGTAATATAAATTTAACTGTATGATTATCTAATGCTTCAGCTGTAACGTTTACCCAGTCACCGTATTTAATAGACCGAACTTCTGGTGACTGCATGAGGCCTACCGTAAACACCACGTCCTGAGCGGTTAACTTTGTTCCATCGCTCCATGATGCATCGTCACGTATTTTAATCACATATTCTTTGTCATTGTCACTTATATCAAGCGAAGAAGCTAAGTCATCTGCTAACGTACCCGTATCATCATACTGATAGAGTGATGAGAACAGTAGTTTACTTGCAGACTGTTCGGCTGGAGTAATTGCATAAAGGGGATTCAACGTGTTGATCGGGCCAATACTTGCCTCGGCGTACGTACCACCGTCTTTCCATGCGCTCGTCCGATAAGCACTTTGGTTCCAAACCATCTGCAAAGCAACTCCAGTGATTAACACGCCCATAAGCACCAGCCATAAAATTATATGCTGCTTAACGTTGCGTAAGCTATCGAGCTTGCTAATTACAAACTTGTGAGCATGCTTGGTTGTACTAGTTTCGGCTTTACGGGCTCGCTTCGAAAAGGCTCGCGAATCAAACGAGATCCGTTGAAAACGCTTCCAAGACTTCTTTTCGTCTGCCACCGCCTGTATTTACCTTAGCCGTTCGCACCAGGCAAAATAAGGGCAATAAGGATAGATAGTACAAACACTACAGCGAGTATAATTGTCGCATCAAATAAACTCTTATCAAGTCCTCGACGGGTTGTATAAAGCTCACCCGAACTACCAAACCCAGCACCCAGGCTCGCACCACGTTGCTGCAATAGAATACAAATAATCATTAATATACCTGAACCTAGTGTTACGAATTGTAGAATTGAATCAAGTTGCACGTTATGTCTCCTTCTGTAATGTCTCGTATCGTACTTCAACAACGCTACTTACTATATAGTTTATCAAACTTAGCAATATACCGGCTAGAACCGAGTGCCAAAACGTCATTTGCAAGCCCGGGGTAAGCAGGAATGATATATACACCATAAGGCCATTAACGATGAACGTGAATAGTCCAAGCGTCACAAGAATTGCCGGTAGCGAAAGAACGATCACAATCGGACGCAATATACTGTTTACTACAGAGAAAATCAGTCCTGCTAAAAGGAAAATAGGTATACTCCCGTCGACTGCTTGGTCGGAATAACCGTTACCAAACAAGCGAATGGCCAACCATAGCCCAAACGAGTTTAGGAGCCATCTAAGTAAAAATACTAGTAATTGTCGTTTCATAAATTTAAGAAAGAATTATTCTTAGTATACCATGGCTAGCTCAAGGCAGTTGATAGCTTAGCGCTTAAATTCTGATGGCCGTTTTTGGTAATCAGAATATCGTCTTCAATTCGTACGCCAATTCCCTCTTCGGGTATGTATATTCCAGGTTCAACCGTTAGTACCATTCCAGGCTCAAAATACCTCGTGCCGCCCAGGCTATCATGAACGTCAATGCCCAGGCCATGGCTTATGGCGTGCGGGAAGTACTTTCGATACGCATCCTCATCATTCTCATTTTTTAGTAAGCCAATATCTTTCAATGCTTGTTTCATCCTATTATCGACGCTGCGCATATATTCTTCAACCGGAAGCTCCGGCTCGAGTAATGCAATGATGTCATGATGAGCCGCCTCAACAGCCAGGTGGACTTCACGCTGACGTTTCGTAGGCGTTCCCTTTACATATGTTCGGGTAATATCGGCTGCGTAGCCATTCACACGGGCGCCCACATCCATAAGAACTAGCTGCCTCGCCGGAAGTTTTGAATTATTTTCGATGTAATGCAAGGTACAGGCGTTCTTACTTACTGCGATTATTGGATCATATGCATGGTTCCAGCCACCACTCCGCTTAAAATGGTAACTGAATTCTGCCTCGAGCTCATATTCATACTTTACTGAGTCGAGCCTATCCTTTACCAACTCAAACCCTTCCATCGTTAAGTTTATCGCACTTTGAATTGCTTTAATTTCTTCAGGCTGCTTAATTGCGCGAAGTTTTGCGATGTTCTTTTGGCAGTCAACTACTGAGTTAAATGTTCGTTCAAGCATTTTTTTATTAGCTGAAATTGCGGGATTTAACCAGAAGTTGAAATAATCTGAGTGCGGTGGATTATCAACCGTATACACAACACTATGCTTTTTCGCTAATTTACGAAGCAGCATTGTACCCTCATCGTGCGTAAGAACTTTCTTAATACCGCTTATACCAAATGCCTCCTCGGCACTCAATGATCCGTCGAATACTTCGTGAACGCCGTCGATTTTTGGCTTTATTAACCACTCCTCCCCCGTTGAGCCATCAATAATCACCAACCAATTCGGATGCTCAATTCCTGTTAAATACCAAAAATTAGCCTCTTGCTGGAATTGGTGCGCAGTGTCATTTTGCTGCTGCAAGCTTGCGTAAGCTGTTAGTACAACCACACCTCCCTTAAGCCGCTCACCAAGTGCCATTCTATTTGCTCTGAAGAATGTATTTTGCATGAATCTTATTATCGTACAAATCAGAGAAGGAATCTATAGTAGCTGGAGCTTACTGTCCAATTACCTTTCCATTCAACGCAGTACCGCCAACTAATGTAGGATTTGGTGAGGATGAACCACCTTGGTTGTCAGGGCCCCAGCTGTAAAGTTGACCATCTGCTACTGCGTACGTTTTTCCTGCCTGCCAG
>Ga0172380_10004855_pt1 | contig 16878 bp, 20 predicted proteins | sample Leawe162metaG_FD_119747 | JGI IMG/M metagenome (GOLD analysis project Ga0172380, IMG submission 119747) | Leachate microbial communities from a municipal landfill in Southern Ontario, Canada - Leachate well 162 metaG | ecosystem: Engineered > Solid waste > Landfill > Unclassified | place...
CGGCCCCCAATTATATACGTTCGTATATTTATACCAAGATGGGAATGGAATTGACAGCACAAAATATAAGATCGCATATATTTGCCAATCCAGCAGGATTGTGAGGCAAAATATATACGATCACATCTACGACAACGCTGTGGACGATAATGTTATCCGCGTCCATCGACTACTGCCATTGCCCAGGTTAACGATCCAACATACCTGGCATTTATGCCCAGCATCTCCACTCCTAGCGGATTCTTTGGTTCTGTGGGTTTTCCGTAGTCATCAATATTGGCCGTCACGAAACAGATGGAGTCTGCAAATCCTTTGTTTCGTAACGTTCGACCTACATCAAGAAAAGCCTCAAATATTTCACAGTCCTTTGCTTCCTGCTTGCCACGACACGCTGGAGCAATATACTTTCGGACCCTGTTCATAGCATTGAGGCTGTGCAAATCGGCTATCTTTACCTTCTGTGAGACGGAAACTAATTGCCTTGAAAGGTTCTCAAGGTGCTCTGAAAGTTTGAGGTGTTCAACTCGGTGACCGACTTCGTGCGTTCTGCCATAGATGATATCGACAGCATCGACAAGCCTGGAGCGAAGCCTCTCAATTTTTTTCGATTCTCTTTCCAACTCGGTTTTGACGGTATCGAGATTGGCAGTCCATTCACCATGAACAGTTTCATTCGTCACAAGCCATACACCGGGAGTAGGCTGACCGTTCATTCGTATCAAAGCCATGGCCGCCGAAATCTCTTCAACGGCAATTGTCTCACGACATGGAGCACGGAGCACATCCAATATGGTGCATGTGTCGAGAAAAAGAACCGGCGCCGGCTCAGCTGTAATAGCAGTACACATCTCATCAACTTCGATGAACATGGTCATTTGCCTTCTTTATAATCAAGAAGACCAATCGCAAATTCATACTCGATTGCAAGGTCATGAGCCCTGTCCTCTGACCAGCCATCTTCCATCAATGAATTGATCAGCAAGTCAGTGTCGAGAGATATACGCTTTCTCTGAACGGCGATGAGGAAATCAAACCAGCGATTCCGATCACACGGATGAGAACTGCCGGTAGATTTATTCGCCAACACCGAAAACTTATGGAGTAGCGCTGCAACATCTTCACCGACAACATCCTTCAGGATCACTACGTCTCCTGACAGTTCGGCTGTCACCGGGAGGCCTGCGATAGACGGGCGCACAATGGTGTCGAGAAAGTTTTCCAGTATTTTGTTGTACTGATCACGAGAAAGCTGGCTGCTATCCAGGGGAATAATATTCGGGACGTACCAGGTGTCGCCCTCTTTCTGAAACAAGGAAAGTCCTGCCCTCTCAAGACCATCACCAGCCGTATGTTCAAAACTGAAGGCTTTCTCCCCCATGGAACCGGCATCTTTTTCACGATCCAATGCTCGATTCCAATGATCGCCAGTTCGAGCTGTGAACTGTTCAATAAGATCTTCAATCTTGGACCCATTCAGCCTGATATACAAATCGCGAAAAACTTTCATTTATGTTCCTTCCCTTTGTTCATTCAACGTAAACAGATCAGCCGGAATTCAGCTTCAATGTGAATAGATATACTCTTGCAAGCCTTTCTCGATGTTGGATCGAAAGTATTCCTCGCTGAGCCTGGGATCAAGTTTGTAACCTGGAGACAAGGTCAGTCCCGAAGTTTGCAGAAGGCGCTCCGCAGAAACCGCACGCTGAGTAACATCTAGAAAAGGAAGTGTCTTGATTGCCGCTGAATCGAACGTACAGAGAGTTAGATCTTCCTGCCTGACAAGAACAGCAAGCGATTCAATCTCGCCTGCGTGAACAGCTTGCTGACGCAACGGCGGCAACCGACGAAGAACATCCTGCATCTCTTCGGGGGTTGCCGTAGTCTCAATCACACGACGCGTTTCAATATATTGCTGACGAAAATCAACCTGAAATTTTTGCCCACCTCTGCGGAAATACTTTACCTCATCGACCACAGTAGAGGCGACATGCAGTTCGTGCATGGCAACGAGTCTGCCGAATACATCGATTTCAAGTAGTTTGATAATTACATCAGCATCAAGAAGCCATAATTTCAATCGACTCGCCCTCCACCTCACTTAATCCCCGGTATTCAAGAAACTCGTCGATATCTGCACGGTCAATGTCAAGCAATTCAGAAAATTTACCGCGCGAGATCAACCCTTTCCGGAGGCATTTTACTGCCAAAAGTGAGAATCTTTCCGAGGATGGAGCCTCAATTGCCGTATCCCTTCTGATGCGCCGGTCAATCATGAGCAGCTCATCGTTGTTTGCCAGATCGTTCGCTTTATCCCACTCGATCAAGCGCATGTTAGCCATTCGGTAGAGCAAAGCCTTTGTAGAAACCCCGAATTCCCTTGCAACATCAACTATGTCCGAAAAAGAGAGTTTCTGTTCCTTTATTCTTGCATTCAGCTCTTCCCGAACTGCGCTTTCCGGAAGAAGAAGTGTCGAGGCGAAACGCTCAGCCTTTTTCTCGATGTCTTTGAAAAGGACTTCATCCTGTTCGAGATCGGCAGGGTTGAATGTATTCCAGGTGATGATGTGGAAGAGTTCGTGGGCAAGCGTGAAATTGATGCGCCAGGGAGCTTCCTCACTATTGACAACAATTGCTGCTCCAAAATCCGGATGTACCGTTGAGGCGGCCGAACCAAACTCTGACAACTCCACAAAGAGGATCTTGGTGCGCAGCACCTGTTCCATAACCTTCTGGAGAGACAATGCCGGTCTACTCCCCATATTCAGAAGGTTACTCACCCTGGCGGCAAGCGCGTCAACTTGATGGTAGTTGCGAATATCTGCCGGAGAAACCGTTATTCCGAGCCCTGTTCCTTCTTCAGCCAAGCCCAGGAGCTTTTCGAGCAGATGATATTCCTCAAACCTGTGCTTTATCGAAGCCTCTATTTCTGCCTTCCTCTCGGATGGGGCCCTTCGCCAGAGAAAATGAACTGCCGGTTGCGGTACATCTTCTCCCATCAGGAGACTGTTCAGGCTACAGAAATACGTTTTGGCGAACTGGGTCAACTCACTCGCTTTGACCTCACGATCCCCTTTTTCAATATTACTCAACGTTTGGTAATTACTGAAACCAAGACGTGTTGCAGCTTCGCCGATTGACAAGCCTACGGCCTCCCGTGCCCTTCGCAGGCGCTCAGCCAACTCTATTCTCGACATCAAAATCCCCCCTTTCTGCTATCAATAAATATAGTAATATTATATCATGATGTCAACAATATAATAATTTATTATATACACCCTTGACAAAACAATTTGCACTCCATATATTGACAGCAACAGTAAACACAACACCACATCTAGTGCTATTGCGCTCAAAGGAGAATGAACATGCCACGTAAAGAACATCATGTAGTACCAGGTTCAAATGGAGGTTGGGACGTCGTGAAGCCTGGAGCTCAGCGTGTATCGGTGCATACTGAGACGAAGAGAGAAGCTATTGATCAGGGGAGAAAAATAAGTCAGAACCAAGGGAGCGAGTTTATAATTCACAACAAGAACGGGCAGATTTCCGGATCAGACAGTCATGGCAATGACCCATTCCCACCCAAAGGTTAGCATGCGGCCACAACTAAGGAAAGAAAACCAGAATAACGATGATGCGCTCTACCTGGAATACCGCAAGCATCTGTGGGAAGCTGGCAAATCAGCGAGCGAGCACACCGACAAAGCACTACTGACACTTTCTGCCGGTGCGCTTGCCCTTTCCATGACATTTCTCAAGGACATTGTTCCGCTTAAAGATGTCATTGAACTTCCGCTTATCATAACAGCTTGGAGCGCATTCGGTAGTTCTATAGCCTGTGTCCTGTTTTCACAGTACGAAAGTAGAAAAGCCATTGACGTACAAATGCAGCGGCTCGAATCAAGAATTGCTCAGGATCATGAGAGTGCAAATTCACCAAACCCGCATACTGCCTGGACGAACAGGCTCAACATGTTTGCAGGAGCCCTGTTCTTCACTGGCCTCATACTCACAATTCTGTTCACAACATTCAATGTTAGGAGGTACTCGGAAATGAGTAACAAGATCGGAACAACTGATGGAAACCGTGGATATGCACCAGCGCAACTGCCTTCCAACTCAAAGCCTGGTGCTGGATACTCACCACCCAGCCTGCCAACACCTTCTACTGGCCAGGGACCGTCGACATCCCCGCCGCCGAAAAAATAACTTCAGACCTCACGGAGTCAGGCGGGAATTCTTCACCTTCTCCTCGCGGTCAAGGAGTCGTTGTGCCCACTCGCGGGCGCGATGATATCGTTCCAGTTGGGTCGCACTGGGGAGTTGGCCGCTGGTCATGGCACTGGATGCCTCCAGTAATTCTTGGAGCGATGCCAGCAGATCCTCATTACTCATTACAGAAACCTCCATTTGTTGTTATCCTTCAGTCTTAATTCTGCTTGCCACATCCTGGAAGAAATCGTGCGACCAGAGGGCAAGCATCTGCTGATCCTTGACAAAGGGCGCCACATCTTTACGAGCCTGATTCACATCCAGCCGGTCGATTGCCTCGAACAGTAAATCGGTAAAAACTAACGGTGAAAGACTTTTATCGCCACTCCAGTGGCCAGTCTGACGCATCCGCTGCTCAAGGTGAGCCAAATTCAGATGTGGATGGTTGGCGGCATACCAGACTAAATCGTACCAATCACGACCCTTGACCCGGTTCTTCCACTTGCGGAAGAGGATTGCATGCATCTTCCCGGCAAAGAGATCCGGGAGCGAATAGCTCCGTACAGCAAACGGTATCGGTTGCAACAGATAGCGGGTCTGAGTGCTGAACCCCGGAGGCGGGTCCGTGTCCACCTCGATTTTCACCTTCAGTACCTGTCCGGCTGTAACCAGACCGGTAAGTTCCTCACCGGCTTCAATGACCAGGAGTTCATTACGGGTGTTCGCCTTGAGGAAAGCAGACTGAACCGCCGATTCCACCGCCTTGTCAACCATCTCCACCCGGACGTTGAAACCGAATGCCTGCAATTCCTCTTCAAGTGATGCTGTGTAGCGTGCCAGATTAAAGTCGGGGGATGGTGTCAGGAGCGAGAAATCCAGATCCTCGGAGAACCGGTCTAGTCCGTACAGGATGCGCAGGGCCGTACCGCCGTAGAACGCGGCGTGCTCGAAAAACTTGGCCCGCCAGAGCCCGAGCAGCGCCACTTCCTGAATAATCTCCTGTAGTGCCCTGACTGAGTCGTCAACGCTTTTCGGTTCATATTTGGCAAGCATGCGGGTCACGGCCTCATGCATTATCGCGCTCCTTTACTCAGGCGGGTAATCAGGTCGGCAAGTAGCTTCACTCTGCGGGATCGATAGTGCTGGGCGATTTCAGTTAGTCTGATTGGATCAAGTCCACGGAGATTTGCAGGGTCGATGCGGAGATCAGCAAGCAAATATTCGTGCAACTCCTTCTGAGTTGAGATACCTGCACCCCGGTCGGCAACGATCCGATCTGCAAGTGCCTTTTCCGGAATGGCGATCAGAAAAGAACGACCATCATCCAGTTCAACCTGGTCCATACCGGTACGGAATGCTTCCATCGGTATCATTCGATAGGAGAAAGTACCGACAGGGGAATCGAAAGTCCGGGAGCGGCCACAGGTTACCGAAGTTACCGTCTCAACCCGTTCGGGTGTCAGACCGTGATAGTTCAGCGCATATTCAAGGGAAACATAGGACGGACCGTAGATGAGATTGGCGAGCAGTTCGCGGCAGAAGGGCCGCCGGCGCAGTGACTCGCCGAGGATATAGAGCCCCTTCTTGACACGGACTATATCCCCTTTGGCCAGCATGCCGGATATCTTCATCCGTGGCTGTGCATATCCGTGGACGGAGTCCAGCAGAGTCTGGTAGTCAAACTCCTCATATGGAATACTTTTTGTCAGCAGAGCGTTTGTCATTTTTGCTATCACCTGTGTGATAGTGATAATTTAGCAGTTAACAACATAGTATGTCTATTTAAATTAGACATACTATGTTGTAATATCGGTTATGAATCGAATACTGAGTAATGGAAGGGTTCGTATAACCGGCAACTGGGTTCCCCATGATATCCGCGATGCCGTTGTTGATTACACCAAGGCATGGAGCGACAAAGCTGATATTCCGCTGAAATACTTCATATCCTGGCTGGTGACACAGCCGCTTAGTCATTGGAAAATCCTTTCTGTTGATAGTTTGATGGTGGGAAAAATCAACTTATCATATTCAATGGCCATCGTCATCCGGACCTATCCGCCAGCGTCGTAGATCTTCGCAGTTTGCGGTTGTCCGCTGGTCGTGAAGTTATGGGCTCAAGATCGACTTTTGACAAAACGTCGAGTAGCTGCTGTTTTTTGTAGTTGGTACAAAAGCCAAAAACTTCCATCCAGCGCTTTACAATCATTAACTATTTTTCTATTTACCAGATAGGCCAATGCAGGATTCAGCCGGCGAGGATTCCAACCATATTTTTCTCCGATTGATTCGGGCTCGGTGGGAAAATACTCGATATTGAGCATATCGGTAGCAAGTTTGAGCGCATCCTGTGCCGGGTCCCAAGGCATCCAGTAACGATCGAATGTAGCGAACAGTTCGTCTTCGGCGTGAAAGCTATCGTGATGTTCCGTCACCATACCACTCAGTTCATGAATCGCATCATATATATCATCAGCTGACAGTCCAGTTTCCTCCCCAAGTTCATTGAGTTCAAGCCAAGGATCAAACTTTCGCGCATGAGTTGATTTCTGAACAAACACTTTCGCTACCGCATTGGCTGCGGCCGAATATCTTATGGAGGCCTCCATGCTTTCAGTTATGGGCTTTGGGGCAACCCCTAACGCTGGTTTTTTTGTTACTTCGTGAATATCAGCCACAAGTTGGCTGATATCATAATCAGGACCAGTGATGTATGGAGAAACCATGCCTTGAAGTAGAGGTGGGAGTTGATCTACCTGGAGTTCACTGCGAAGAGGGATGAATTTTGCACGAGACTTCAATTTGAGCATAAGCCCAGCGTCCATCTCCTGATTAACCCAAGGTTTGGTCAATGCTACAGGAGTAAGTAGTACAACAAAATGGGTGCAATCACTCAAACCTTCATCGATTTTTTGACGCAGGCTGTCGCCGGCAGACATACACCATTCATCCCACCAGGTATCAATTCCTTTCGCTTGCAGAGTATGAGCAATTTTTGAGGCTAGCTCTTTATCCTCCCATGCATAACTGAGGAATACTTTTGGAAGAGATTTGATAACAGCAGCTTCGGTTTCAATCTCATGATCATTGTCTGTCGTGACACCTAATCGCTCGTTAACCAGTTCCAGCAATTCCGGTGAACCTTCAATCCGTAATGACATGTCTTCAAGCGATGTCCCAGAAACTATGACCGTCGGGAACTCGCCGGTATCCGGGTGGCGAATGGCACATACTTTCTGATGGATCTCTTCGGCAACGCTTTCCATTGCGGCCTTCAAAAGTGTTTCTGTGAAGTTTTGAGGGTTGAATGGCTTTCCGTCGAACTCAAATTTAATCAAGTATCGCTCCTTTGGGCATTGCACAGCTTAAACTATTGTAGACAGTCTAATTATCTTCGGGATGTTAAACTGGCAATTTTCCTATATATTTCTGATTGTACGACCTCCGGTTCAGGCCATCTTTCACAAAACACCTCGAACGGTCAGCTCTAAGACCATTAGTCAAAGGTCTTGTTAATTGTCAAACCTCATAATTTGGTTCCATCGGCAGATTGGTGGGTTTGTAATCTGCCATTTTTTGCGCCCGTTCCTTGGTGGAAGCATGTACCGATTCGGACGTGGCCATTGAGCGGATGTTTGTGCCAAAGACCTCCCAGATGCCCTCATATGAGTTGTGTAACATGCCACATGGGTCTTTCTTCAAACCAGTAACGGATTTGACTTTAAAATTAAGACCGTGCTCAACGGCACGATCGATCATCCATTGCAACGCGATATCTGAAAGCCCACATTCATTGTACCCGCCCCCAACATCTGAATGCACGCCGGAAAACCAGGTTTGCTTGACACGCACCTCGGGATTCCATTTCAGCACCGGAAAAAATTTACGTTTTTCATCTATCGCAATAGCGTGGTAACCTGCGACGACGCATTTAGCCAGACAGTTGTCATTGAAATCGTCATCAGTTGTGGTTTTTACCGTATCCCAAACACCCAGCATTTCTATCGGGATGTCGATAAGCCTGCCCACTTTCTTTAACTCCTCAATACTTGCGGCGTCGCGCCTTATGTACAGTTGCCAAGCCAGATTAAGGTCACTGTCATTTACCGGTATTCCGCATTGTGCGATCAACCCTGCCAATCGGCGGGCAGCATAAGCACCTCTGCTAAAACCGAATATAAACACCTTGTTTTCTTCTCGTGCCCAGCCTGAATCCGTAAACCGTTTTGCTAGGAAGCCATATGCGCCGAGAATTTGCCGATCCAGTCCTTCTCCATAAATGCCTCCGGGCAGTGCTTCCCAGTGCGCAGTACCGACACCCTCTTCATAATGTGTTACCTGGTTCTTCACAGTACACGCATTCAATAACTTGAAGACATTGGTGAATGCTGGTTCGGTGGTATTATTCCACGTACCATCGCAGCCAATGATTAAATTCCGGACTTTAGCCATTTTTATTACCTCGTTCCGTCAGTGTTAATGTGTCGGTTGATAAATTTCTTCATCATCTGCCTGGACCGGAGTTCCGTCGCACCACCATTCAACAGTCTGTGGCACATAGAATCCCAACGAAATGACCGACGCCAACACATATAATTCATTTGTGTGATAGCGTACACGAACCAAGCCCCGTCCATTATCGCACTTATTCGTCGGAGGTTCGGACCAGATGATTTTGTAAAACGATCCATGTACGGTATGTGTGCCTGTTTTTGATATCGGTGTTTTTTGGCCATCGCCTTCAATCGTCATAGTGGCACAACCGGATAAACTGACAATCATGCAGCAGATCAACATTGCCCAAATAGTGTTTGCCATACTCACCCCTCTTTAGAAGTTTTAACTTCATGCTCACAACACCCTGCAAACATTAATTAATAAAAAATAGGGTGCCCTAAAAATCGGACACCCTTTGCATAAAATGACCGTTATGCGTATTGGGTCAACTTCCATGTAACCGCTTTGCTACTGTAAGGGGGCATTGTATTCCCCTTTGCAATAGGTGCGGTAGTTGAGGGGGTTCCTACTACAGTCCAAACTCCACTTTCAGGGCATTTTTCGCCAGTCTTCGCCGTTGTTCCGATAGGTGCACGTGTCATGTCTTTGTCTCCTTTTTCCTGCGGTTAGATGTGATGATACAATGATGCATGCCTATTTCTCCTTGCGAACACCTTTAAACGGGGTTCCATCGGACTTCACGTCCATGAAACGACCGGTTTCAGTGTCCCTTTTCACGTAACAGTCATTCTTAGGGTTATAAACCTGTGACCGTTCGCGGACGGCACCATTACGGTGTCCGTCACCTGCTGGAGGATTTGTCGCCATCCTTCATTCACCTCACTTCTGGAAACAGACCGCTTGAAACAAAGAAGCTTGTGTGGTATACACCACTTTAGAGTCACTTCTGTACAAGCGCCCAACCTTACCATGTTGGGAACTCCGGGATGTTGTTCGAGCAACATCCCGATTGTTTTTTATTACTTGAAATTCTTCGCAGAGCTATAAAAATTCGATATTGCGATTGACATCGATTGCTTGCTTACCTGAAATATACCCGCCACCTTATCCAAATCTTTCAATTCACTTTGGTATTTCTTTAACTGCTCCATTGGAATAAGAAGTTCAGATGCGAATGAGTCGGCCTCCTTCTCTTTAGCTGGCTTAGCATTCTCAGGGACATCTTCTCCCAGTTCCCTTGAAGCCTCAGCATCGTAAAACTCACGCTTGCCATGTTCTAAAAATATATGGGCCAGCTCGTGCGCCAAAGTAAAACGCCCTCGAATGAATGACTTCGCCCTGTTAAGCATGGCAACCTGCATCCCGTGCATTTCCAATAGAGCACCGTCAAGCTCATTCGGGTCGTCAAGTTCAACATATTCCAGGCCTAGCCCTTCGCAAATAATTTCCAGGTTTGTAGGAACGTCATTGATTTTGTACTTTTTCAGAACAAACCGCGCCTTATCACGTGCAAATTTATAATTTGGCTCCATCATAGTGTTACTCCACAGTGCTGTTTAGATGGGAAAGAGCAGTCTTCACCATTTCGAGATAATCTTCGCTAACCTTCCTCTTCGATTGCAAGCCACCCTTTTTCTGAGCGAGTTTCTCAAGGATTTTATTGACGCTACTGTCCTGCATAGTCGCTGCCTTACCGTCATAAGTTGTTGAGCGGGCATGTACTGCTGTAACGTTCGATTTCATTTCAAAAATTCCAAGAGCGTTATTCAGCAGATTTCTAAGGGTATCGATATTAAGCCTGAAGAAAAGTATGAATTTCGCTGAGACATCAACAGGGATTTTTTCAGGTTCGACTTCATTGTTTTGCAGTTTAATTAGCTCCGCAGGCTCTACCCCTACAGAATCACTGACAATGGCTGGAAATAGCTTGGTAGCCTCAATTGCCTTCCTTATATATTCTCCGAAAGTCGTTTCCTGACTAAGTATCCTTGCATTGGTCTTTTCAATAACAGCATTTCTCTCAGAGACAAACAGGTTGACAGCGGCTCCTGGGACTTTTTCAATCAAATTATGAACCAGTAAGTTCATGGACGGGGTAATTTCCACTTCGCCCCGCTCCCATCTACCATAAGTATTTTTACCAATATGCAGAACTTCACATATGTCATCTAGTTTCATATCCAAGATACGTCGCAGATTCTTTAACTGCGCGGGTGTCACCAAAGGCTTAAGACCAAATTCGAGAGCAATCCGTTTTTTATCAATCTCCAAGGATTGTTCATGGGTGTACGTTATGTCGCCACACGAAGGACAGGTTTCACACTCGATATCACTCAGAACCCGCTGTATCCCGTTAACTGAAACCGTAAACTCGGTCTTTACAGTTTTATAATTGTCCTCAAAACAGTTAGTGCAAATCATATCATTATCCCTACTGACTCTCAAAAGAAGTCAAAACCCAGTCGATGGAATCGTTAGTGCCCGGATGGAGGTAACTGGAAAATTTGCAGCATACCTCAGCACCTTTTGTGCTCATTCCGTAAATCACGTATCGGGTGTTGGTTGAATTGTCTACTTTCTCGCCTATTGTCGATATGGCGTTCTCAGTCGAAGTCGCGTCTACGAACACCTTCTCCACGTCCGCTTCAAACAAACCATTACGAGTCATGCTTTCAACACAATCCCGTGTCTTTCGTACCTTTCTGGTTAGATAGGCATTTTGAATTCTGCGTAAGACGCAATCTTCTAGTTCACTTTTGATAGATGCCATATTACGTATCCTCAAAAATATTACACCAATTGGTGTTTTAATAATTATACCAATTGGTGCAATCTGTCAATAAATTTTTCTACTGTCGTGGGATAATAAACATCAATTTCGATATAATAGATCTGTCCTAGCACATCCTTTTTTGTTAGCTTAAAAATGAATTTGTAACGAAATTACGCGCTGCACACTGCACGATGAGCAGCAAGCGATATTACGTTGCTTGCTGCTGTTGGCTCATCCAAACATTCAATTCCAAATACCGCCAGGACATCTTTACTAATGTGAAGTTGCCTTGCCATATCAGCACATGTCACGCCTTGCGTATCATTGAGCATTTGAATTGCTAACGGAATGATCTCTGGTAATTCCGGCAGGGGCTCGCACGGCTCGCCACGCTTCCAGCCATTCCGGCTCATATATACATTTGCATTTCTGTACTGTACGGCTGTTATCATTCCTAAGTCGTAGGCGCGGCGGACAATGGCTTGTACACTTACTCCCCATCGTTCCTTGAGGCGAAACAGTGCTTTCCAATCAATCTGACTCGTCCTGGGAAATTCACGTATGAAGGCACCCCGCGGGAGTAAGAAAGCGCTAGCGAATCGGTGTGCTTCTGTTTCCGTACCTGGATCGCCCGTCTCTACACCTTCGTGCATCACCAGGTGGCCACACTCGTGAGCCAGATCGAATCTGGCCCGTGAAGTACTGTCTTTATCCATGTTCCTGACAATAACCGGCCGACCGCGAACGAGCGAAAAAGCATCTACCTTTTCGGATACGCCTTCGAAGGTTGTAACCACGACTCCTGCTCTTTCCAGCGTACGGGTTATGTTGGTTATCGGTGCGTCAAGGTATAATCCCCATCTCTCACGACATGCCTCCGCGGCCTTCTCAATGTCTTCAAATGTATGTACCGGAATGGTCGGAATATTTACTTCCGGAAGAGATAAGACTGTATCCAGATAGCAAACAATCATATTGAACATAGTTCCATAAGACAGAACGCGATGACGAACGTTCTGAGGCGTCGTCTGCAGCTTTCGGAAGTGCCCTTGATCTTCCTTAACCTCGTCTATCAGTGGGATAAAGAAGAATTCCTCATCGACACGAAGTACCTCTGCAAGGGCTGCAAGCAGTTCGGAGCTGGGTGACTGATCTGTCGATGCTTCAAGACGTTGTATATACTGGCGTGTGGTGGAAACTTGCTCTCCGAGATCCGCAAGAGTCAGTCCGCTGAACAACCTGGCCAAGCGTAATCGAGAGCCCTGAAAGGACGTGTCTGGTTTCATTATTCATTCCCTGCAATTGTTTTCGTTGTGCCTACTCGACGAGGTACAATGACTGGAGGTTCAAGATCAACGCCCTCACGTTGCCTGTGATGGATCGGAGTAATGATAGACACGTTGCCAGTCAATGGAATCGTCCACAAGTTTTTGATGTCTCCGCTTTCGGATACCTGAACCATGACAATGCGCATGACCTCACCGTCATAATCTGTTTCAATGGCCATGCGCCACAGCCATTGCCTGTCCTCAAGGTGGAACTCGAAGGCGAGTTGCTGTGCTTCTATCTCAGGATACCTGCGGCATAAATGACGTGGGTTGGGGGATTCGGCCTCGCCCCTATAGAATCTAATAGGAACTCCACCGATAGAGAAAACGAAATGTAGACTGGGATCTATTACATCAAGCCATGCTTGGTCGTTAGATGCCTCTTTGATTGAATGGCACGTTCTTTCATGGACACGACAGCCTAACCCCCAGTTTGTGTCGCCTTTTGAAGGTTCATGCATAAGAAGCGCTTCATGACGCACTCGCTTTATCGCGTTAGCAAGAAATATAAGGCGGTCTTCTTGCAGTTCATTGTGTGCTTCCCAGGGTTTAAAGTCGTGCATATTCTCCTCCTCGGAGAAAAAGTGATTTCTTGAGGGGAAAATAACAATTTTTACAATTGTTTGTCAACTAGAATTCGACATGTCACCTTTTATTGTATTTGTCATATAAATGTTTTTTTGTTTAAAGGATTATGGATTCGGCCTTAACTTTGTGTTGCTTGAGATCAATACAGCGTTCTCGTGTACGTTAGCAGTTTGCCTACGAGTCGCAAAGTTTGTTTCCAGAAGTGACTTCAGTTCTTAAAATTTCGGCAGCGGGTTTCAGTATTCCATCAAGGATAGCTTGCTAACTGTCAGACCGTGTAGATATTTGGCTCGGTCTCCCGTGCTTGGCCCAAGGCAGCAAGGGTGGCTAGCAGTTCTCCAACCTTGTCCGTCCGCGCACGCAAGAAGGTTCGGGCAACAGCCTCGGCGGTGACTGGTCCTGCTGATGTCACCAGTGCGGCACGGACAGCCTGCACCTGCTCAGGCAAGGTTTTCGGCCAGGGTATCTTGGCTTTGGAAGAGGTGACCAGCGTCGCCGATTCCTCTTCACCAAGTTCCATACCGGTCTGAACGGCATGCTGTTCACCCTGGGGTTTCTGGTATTCGGGACGCAGCCAGCGCACCAATCCTTGGGCTTCTTCCCGCGCTCGCTCGGCATTTAAGGAAACTATTCGCTCCAGGATCTCCTCGTCAGCCAGATTGGCAGGCCAGCCGTAGGCATCAGCAACGGCGGCATCCAGATCGTCATGTAGTTGCCGCAAGACAGACACTAGTCCCTGCTCGTGGATGGTTTTCTCCTTGGCGGTCAGTGGTTCACCGATACGCAACTTGGTTAGCACGTTATACATATCGGTCAGGCCCAGACCGGGATGCAATTCCTGTTGCCGTTTGCGGTGAGCGTCGAGACGTTCGGCGATGGTTCGCACCTTCTGCTTCTGCTCGTCGCTCGTAACGGGGAACGGGAACTTGTTGAAACAGTCTGTATGGTTGTACGTTGGGTCGTTGCCGACTCCCAGCCAGCCACCGGCTGCCAGGGACCAGGTTTCATGCAGACTACTGGAAAGGACTCCAAGAACGAATGCGTCATCACTGGCAACGACAACAATCTTGCTCTCGGCAACTATCTCGCTTGGCAAAAACTGGAAAACACGGTGCTTAGCAGTTCTTGTTGTAGCAATAAAACGATCGAGGCAATATAAAGCCTTTCGTAGAGCCTCTCCCGACCTTCTGAAAAGCCACCAATTTGTGGCCGTTCTTTCTTCTCTGTTAACCTCTCTTCCTGGAAGGACATGATCAATGACATGCTGTAATAGCTCAGGATGTTTGCTCGCATCGTCAAGAGATTTACAATAAAAATCTATCACATAACGTTCACATCGGCCTTTGACAAGGTCACTACCATTCATATATGGGCGTAATATTTGCTTTGTTTCTGAATTGGCTTGAAACCATAGTTGCGCATCATGTTCCGGGACAAGGAAACCTTGGTTCCCCAGTTCGAAGCCTTTAATCGCTAATCCCTCGTTCGCACTAAGTTGAAGCGTCCCGGCAACGTTTGCCCCGACAGACAGATCAGCATGGAGTACACCTTTCCGCGTCAACAGCTCCACAGAAAGTCCTTCACCTGCCCCTTCTCGCTCTTCGACAACAGTGGCTTGCGTACCTTCATCGCCGTCTATAGCGGGCTTACCCACGGTCATAGCAATCCTGACAGCAGCACCATCCGCTGAATCCACCCAAGGGTGATCGGGAATGGCAAAAGCTAGCGACAGGGCTGGTTTGGCTGTCAGATGCTGTTGCAGAATTCGTCTGTTGAACGCCTGACGCAAACTATTCGTGGTTATGAAACCAAAGCGTAGCAGTTTGCCTTTGCGAGTTAATTCAGCGGCATGTTGCCACCAGAACATGACGAAGTCGGTCGAGTCAGGCACATCTTTCCAGGCTTTGCGCAGGGCGTCCACATAGCCGCCACCCAAAGCACGGCGCATAGTAGATGCCCCAATGAACGGCGGGTTCCCCACCACATAATCGGCTTCAGGCCATGCTGCAATGCGAGGATTCAGGTAGCGCAGTTCCTGCACCTGAGCGGCTTCGTCGGGCACCTGTTCTCCGGTAACCGGGTGGATCTTGAATGTGCGACCGTCCCAGTTGGTGACCGGTTTGCCGTCGGCATCACAAACCGGTTCTGTACCATCGTAAGCAAGCACGGCGTCCCGGCACTCGACGTTGCTGAACTTCTTGATGACCGGCTCCGGTGGCATGACTTCACCGCGAGTGCGGAAGTGCCATTGCAGGTAGCCTATCCACAGCACCATGTCAGTGATAGCTGCGGCACGGGGATTTACCTCGATCCCCAGAAGTTGGTGAGGGTCAACTGTTAAGCCGGCCAACTCCAGGTCAGCCTGTTTGTCGCCAAAGCCTTCCAGGGCGTTCAATACCTCACCCTCCAGGCGTTTCAAGTGTTCAAAGGTAACGTAGAGAAAGTTACCACTGCCGCAAGCCGGGTCCAGAATTCTAAGCTGACACAGCTTGCGATGGAATCCCTTGACCAAGGCGATGGCTCCAGGATTGTCGCCTTGTATGTCAAGCGTGACTGCCGCGGCCAGAATAGAATCCCACTCGGCACGCAACGGCTCGATTACGGTGGGGAGTACCAGTCGTTCGACGTACTCGCGGGGGGTGTAGTGCGCCCCCAGGTTGTGGCGTTCGTGCGGATCAAGAGCACGTTCCAGCAGTGTGCCAAAGATGGCTGGTTCAACATCACGCCAATCGGCTTTGCTGGCTGCGATCAGTAATGCAAGTTGTTCCTCCCCAACGGGTAACGCTTCGGCATCCTCGAACAGGCCGCCGTTGAAGCGCAACAGTTTTTCACGCAGAACCGGGGAGAAACCGCCCGTTTTCATGGTGCTCCAGAGCGATTCCGCCATGGGGGCAAAGGTTTCGGCCTTGCCGCGCAGGCTCTCCAGCAGTTCGGTAAAGCTCTTGTGGGGAATCAAGCCAACATCCTCGGCAAACATGGTGAACAGACAGCGCTTGAGGAAGTTACCGACCTTCTCTGCGGAATGTCCGGACTTCTCAAAAGACTTGGCCAGAAGAGCAAGTCGGTCGGCCACCTGTCGTGTGACCTTGGCGCTGTGCTTGGCGGGATCAAGTGTGTGCGGATCGTTCCAGACCAATCGCAATCGCTCGCGTATTTCGGGGATTCCCAGGTCTGCAAGCAGAATGCGATGCGAACGGGGATCGGGAAACGGCAGGTAGGACTTGCCGGTACAGGAAAATTCACTGTAGATTTCGATAGCGTGACCAACGTCAACTATAACCAGAAAGGGTGGCCAGCCTTCATTCAACGGAAGGGCGCGGGCATACTGTTCGGCCTGTCCCTTGGCCTTGACCATGGCCAGATCCCATCCCTTGGTGCCGCGTACGGCGGTGCCACGCTTTGCGGTTTGCCATCGCACACCATCCTCGTTGACAGCCAAAGGCGACTTCTCACCGGGTTGATCACTTCCCTGCTTTGCCTCGCAGACAAAATGCCCCTGCTTATAAAGGTCAATCCTGC
>Ga0172380_10004858_pt1 | contig 16867 bp, 16 predicted proteins | sample Leawe162metaG_FD_119747 | JGI IMG/M metagenome (GOLD analysis project Ga0172380, IMG submission 119747) | Leachate microbial communities from a municipal landfill in Southern Ontario, Canada - Leachate well 162 metaG | ecosystem: Engineered > Solid waste > Landfill > Unclassified | place...
AGGCCCTGATCGGTCTCGTAAGGCGCTTCGGGTGCCAGCAGCGGGTGACGCGACATGCCCACGATCTTGCGCGGATCGTTCAAATCCAGCAGCATGATGCCGGCGGTGTATCGCTTGATCCACCTGTCTTCCCAGCCGTTTTTGCCGCGGGATGGATCAATGTCCACGGCGTGGAAGGTCGTCAGCCAACCCTTGCCGGTCCTGACCGGCGGAGCGCCTGGACCAACCTTGTCATTGGCGAACGGCACATGTTCGACGGCGAACAGCAGGTGGCTGTCGCCCCAATAACGAAGGTCCGGCGAGAAAGACATCCACGTATCGAAGCGATCCTTCCCGCCACGACCGTAAACGGGGAACGGACGCTCCATGCGGACATAACGTCCGCCGATCTTCTCGGGAAAGAGCACCATGTTCCGATTGTCCGGCGTGGTGAAATGTTTGATGTCGAACTTCTGGAAATCCTCCGTGACCGCGATGCCGGCCCGCAAACCGTGGCGGGTGTCGGTGGCGAAGCACATATGCACCTTGCCATCGATCACGGTCAATCGCGGATCGTAAGCACGCAGGATTTCATCGGTGCGAAGCTCGAAACAGGGCTTGGGCTCGACTTTCCAACGGATGCCGTCGTCGCTGAATGCCAAGCCGAGATTGAGATGGACTTTACCGAACTCTATCGGGACTTGGCCGGGGTTCGGATAGTCATGCACGTCGTTGCGAAAAACCATGACATACTTGCCCTGATATTTGCAAACGCCCGCGTTGTAGGTCAGTGTCGCCTTGAACGGCACATCCCCGGCCGAGAGAATCGGATTGCTCGGGCAACGCTGGATGCGGGGAGACGACTTCAATACGCCGAGGGTGGCTGACGATGTCATGTTCGGAAATCCTTGTCCAATTTCGCGGTGAAAATATCGCGGCAATCGTACTCTTTCCCTCCGGCGGCGACAAGCACGGAAGGGAAACGATCTCATTCAGATTTTCGGTTCGTACCGCTCGATGTAGAACATCGAATCCGCCGGGCGCGGGCCGATCATATGCCAGCTCAACGCGAAGCGCGGGCCGAGGTTCACATATGCGTTGAAAATATACCGGCCCCACTGGTATTGCTGTTCGATGTTTTTCTCAACGCGGGCCGTGTCCACCGATCGGACCAGTTCCTGCGTGGCGTAGTTCCAGTTCGGGTCCAGCCGAATCATCAGGTGCGCCTCGGCCCATTCGATGGGGTAGCCATGCACCAGCCCCTCGCCGGTGTTCGGCGTGTGGAACCAGTAACACAGAAACCGATCCTTGTCCCCCACGCTCGTGGTGTTCGACCCGCCGACCAGCATCCGGGCATGCGAGACATTCAGCGGCTTGACGCCCAGTCGCTTGCGCGCGATCCATATCCGCCGCTGCTCCACGTCGTACAACCCGACATGCGCGTAATCCACCCGCAGCTTGTCGGTCGCATGTTTGCTGTGAATGGTCGTGGCGGTGGTCAACGCGATCATCTCGAAAAGCGGAATTATACCGACAATCGCTCTTTCCCCTCTCCCTCCCAGGGAGAAGGTGAGGAGGAGGGTACATCATTGGAATGGCCGCGGTGCTTGAGCCGTCCGCGTTCGGGCATTCACTCGCCTTGCCCGTGCCTCGCCCGGTGGCAAACCCCGCGATCTTCGCTACCATGATGCCGATTCCTTGATGGAGCTTGACCGATGAACGCCACACTGACCGCCGATCCCGCCATCGCGCAGATGCGCCTCGTTTCGCAAGCCGCCGACCATCTGGAAATGAGCATTCCCGCGACAAACTATCGACTGCGATTCGCCGTCACATCGCCGATCCCAGGCGAAATCGGCAGGCGCGTCGCGGGCGTCATCCGCTGCGATGTCTGGAAAGTCGATGTCGTCAGCGTCGGCGGCGATTACATCGAACCGGTCATCGGCAAACCCCGCCGCGTTCAGGGACATGTCATCGGACACACCTCCGATGCCATCATCGTCCGCGTCTGCGGCACGCCGTTCCTCGGCATCCTTCCCGCCGGTTACAAACTCAAACCCGCCGACTTCCCCACCGGCTCCCGCGTCGGCATGGACATCGCCGGCGAACCCGCCTTCACCCCGCGATAACACCCCCCGCCCCTCGAAAATACCCCGGCGTGCTGGCTGCCGGGGGTCAGCCCGCATGGTGTCCGCGACGCAAAGCGTGGCGGATGATTGATTCACCCCAAAGGGGTGCCGGAATGTAGCCACGGGTGAAGTCTTGAGCGAGCGCAGCGAGTCGAAGACGCAACCCGTGGAACGGGCGGTGCCAATCCGTCCCGCCCCGGCAGGGGCGGCGGAATCTTTCAAACAAATCCTGTGTTTCCTTCGCCCCTTCGGGGCGAGAACAAATAGGGCATCTCAAATCCACGAGTTCCCCTTCCCCTTCCGGGGGCGCTTCACTCGTGGCTACAACCCCGCGCCCCGCCGGGGCGAAAATCCCCGCCACTCATGCGACCAGCGGAACCTCCCGCTCCTCGACCCGCCAGGTGCGCGGCTTCGCACGGGGCATCGGCAAGCTGGCGAAGACCGACCGGATCGCCGCGCAGGTGCCGGCTCGCCTCGCTATGACCGCTCGAACCCCGACCCCTTCGGGTCCGCCACCGCCGCCACCGCCACGAACACCCGTTCCGCCCCCGCGTTCTTCAGCAATCGCACACATTGCCTCAAGGTGCTGCCCGTCGTTTTCACATCATCCACCAGCCACACGGTCCATCCCGTCAGGTCCACCGGCTTCATCGCGAACGCATCCTTCACATTCGCCGCCCGCTTGTGTTGCGACTTCAATTTGGACTGGCTGGTCGTCCATCTTCGCCGCTCCAATAATCTTGAAACCGGCACGCCCCCCGCTTCTCCCATCGCCTTCGCCATCAGCCACGCCTGATCGTAACCCCGGCTCCACCGACGCCGCCAATGCAGCGGCACGCCCGTCACCACCGTTCGCCCACCTCGCAAACGCCCGCCCGACGCCATCGCCAATTGTCGCCCGAACCAAGGCCCCCACGTCCACATCCGCCTGAACTTCATCCGCCGAATCCACTCATCCATCGGCGACTCATATGCGTCCAATCTCACCACCCCGTCCCACGCCACGCTTTGACCCCGGCAATGCGGACACCCGCTTTCCGTCGCCGCGCCTTCGCCCGCCGACGCCCCGCATCGTCCGCAATACGCATCCGCTTCATCCGCACGCCACATCGCCTGTTTCGCCGCGATATCGCCCGACGTTTCACAATCCTCCAGCAACGCCTCGGCCATCGCCGCCCACCACGTTCGCACGACCTGCTTCGCGCTGATCGACATGCCCAACATTCTACTGTGACTCAATGACGAACGAATGACAATTTATTTCTTCCTCTTGTTTTCCTCCGCGTCCTCCACGGTGCCCCGCCATCGCCCTCCGCCCGATATCGCCGCCACAACCGCTTGGCCTGCCGGTAACTGAGGTCCAGTCGTCGTGATGCCTCGATCAGCGTCACTTGCTTGTCCCTGACTCGGCTGAACATCGCCAGCCGGTCCCGTTCCTTGAGATTCACCTGAAGTGTCTCCATATGGGGACACTTCTACCTGAGTCCGATGGGGACATTTCTATCTGAGTTCCAATCACGATGGAGATTTGCAATTCTTCACGGCATCGTCGATAACATCGGCCCCGAAACATCCCCAATGGAGCTGACAGCCATGCAAACAACTTTGATTATTTTGAAGCCCGATGCGGTGCAGCGCGGACTCTGCGGCGAAGTGCTTTCCCGTTTTGAGCGGAAGGGGCTGAAAATCGTCGGCGGGAAGTTTATGCAGGTGCCCGAAACGCTGGCGAAGAAACATTACGCGGAACACGACGGCAAGCCGTTTTTCGGGGATTTGCTGTCGTTCATCACGACCGGGCCGGTGCTGGTGCTGGCGGTGCGCGGGCCGAGCGCGGTGGATGTCTGCCGCAAGCTGATCGGCAAGACCAACGGCTGCGAGGCCGAGCCGGGCACGATTCGCGGCGACTATGGCGTGAGCAAAGCGACGAACCTGGTACACGGGTCGGACTCGGCGGCGAGCGCGGAGCGCGAAGTGGCGATGTGGTTCACGGCGGATGAGATTCACGACTGGGATCGGACGGGGCAGAAGTGGATCGCCGAGTAGAGAGGTGTTGTGCGAGGAAGTCGTAGGCGCGGGAGCCGTGGATTTCGTGGCGGCCCTCGAAGTAGTCGGTTTGGAGCAGATCGGGGGAGCCGAACGCCCGCCAGGCCTTGCGGGCGCGGGTGACGGTGCGTTTCACGGCGTCGATGGGAAAGATGTCATCGCGTGTGGCGTTTTCGATGAGGCAGGGGCGCGGGGCGATGAGGCCGGCGAGGTCGCCGAGTTCGCCGAACTGAAGCAGACCGGGCACGAAGTTACAGGTGCAGTGATTGGCGGCGAGGATGCTGCGGGACCAGTCGCAGAAGTAGCCGCTGATGACGGCGGCTTTGATGCGGGTGTCGAGCGCGGCGGAGAAGAAGGTGTGCATGCCGCCGCCGCTGATGCCCATGACACCGATGTGTTCGGAATCGGCTTCCCTGAGGGTTTGGACGTAATCGAGCACGCGCATGGCGTCGAAGGCGCGGAAGCCGACGGCGTGATGGGGCTGTTGAGCGTGGGCATGGGGCTGAAGAGGGGATCAGGGCGTTGGGTTTGGGGCATGGAAGTTCCTTGGGGGCGGGGAACCGGGGAACCCGCGATACCATCGCGGGCTTTACAACTTACTTCCGGGGGGGCGATTCATCGCCCCCGCCGGGGGTGACGGACATTTGGCTGAACATTTGGAGGCCGCGGGGGTGTGAACTGACGCCTCGGATTTTCGCCGGGTTGTAGATGCAGATGGTTTTGTAGAAGTAGATGGGGATGATGGGCTGCTGATCGAGGAGGCGTTGTTCGGCGTCGCGGAGGGTGGCCAGGCGCGCGGCGGGGTCAATGGTGACGGCGGCCTGCTGGAGCAGGGCGTCGTAGGAAGGATCGGAGAAAAAGGCCCTGTTGTCGGACGCGCCGGTGGCGAAGAGATCGAGGAAGGTGGTGGGATCGGGGTAATCGCCGAACCAGCTTCTGCGGACGATCATGTAGTCGCCGTTTTGGACACGTTCTTCGGCGACTTTGGATTCCACACCGCTGGGAACGACGTGCAGTCCGAGTTGTTCGATCCACATGCGAGCGACGGCTTGGGCGACCAGTCCGTGCCCGCCGCCGGTGTTGAACAGCAGTTCGACCTGCGGAAAATTTTTGCCCGCGGGATAACCGGCTTCGGCGAGCAAGCGTCGGGCGGCATCGGGATCGTAGGCGGGGCCTTGCGCCGGGGTGTAGCCGGGAATGGTGCCATCGGGAGGGATCAGCGAACGGGCGACGGCCTGGCGCAGACGGGTGACGTGATCGACGACGGCCTGTTTGTCGAGGCACATCGCCAGGGCGAGGCGGACGCGCGGATCGGCGAAGGGATTGGGCTTGCCGCCGACGAGCGTGGGGCTGCAATTGAACTGGTAGTAATAGGTGCCGAACGCATCGGCGGCGCGGACATCGTTTCGCCGACCGGCGGCAACCTGTTCGAGCAGCTCGGGGGCGAATGCCAGCGGCGTGGCGTCGAGCAGAAGATCGACGGCCCCGGTTTCGTAGGCGAGGAACGCGGTGTTGACATGGTCGATGCTGACCAGTCGCAGCGAGCGAAGCCCAACGGCGGCGGCATTCCAATAGTTTTCATTGCGCGCCATGAGTATGTCCTGCTTGAAACGCCATTGCACGAGGCGAAAGGGACCGTTGCCGATCATGCGGCCGGCCTTGGTCCAGTCGGGCGAACGCTCGGCGGCGCCGCCGACCGGATTGATGGCGATGAAGCGGTTGAGTGTCGGTCGGTGGAGCGGAAAGAGCGGCGGGAAGGCGACCAGATGCTCGAAATAGGCGACGGGATGATCGAGCGCGACCACCAGCGTGTAAGGATCGGGGGCGGCGACGGCGACGAGCTTGTCGAACCGCGTCACGGAATCTTCGAGGCGGCGATTCGCGGCGGTCAGACCGGCTGCGTGATCGTGTTTCAGTTCGGCCTGCACGGATTTCAACGAATCGGCGGCCCATTGGAAGAACGCCGCGGACCCGCGGAATCGCATGAAGAAATCGGTGTACGGAGCGGCGTTTTCGGGCATCAGGCCCCATCGCCAGGCGTAGCGGAAATCGTCGGCGGTGAGCGGGTCGCCGTTGGACCAGCGGGCGTTGTGGCGCAGATGAAACGTGTAGGTCAGATGATCGTCGCTGACGGACCACGACTCGGCCACCCCCGGCAGCAGTCGCATCGTTTGCGCATCATAGGTGAGCAGCCCCTCGAACAGCGCGTAAGCCACGCGGATGTCGTGGCTCCAGCTCATGCGCTGGGGGTCAAGCGAATGAACGGCGGTGGGATTGACGGTGGTCAGTTCAACCGGCTGGTCGGGGGCGCGCCAGAAGAATGCCGCGGTCAGCAGGGCGATCAGCAGCAGAAGCGGAAGGGCGATGCGCATGGACGTAGCTTACCACGGGATCACGGCCTGCCGCCTAAGAAGGCGTCATCCCGTGCCTGGAAGACGATCATTCACAGCGCGGTGCCGCGTGGCTTCACGGTTTGAGTTGGTCGTCGGTCAGGGCGATCTTGCCGGACTTGAGCACATTGGCCCACTGAAGGACGTTGAGGCGGAACTGGACGTATTGATCGCTGGTGCCGTTGCGGAAGGCGTCGGTCAGTTCCGGGCCGGGCTGGGCGGCGGGGTCGAAAACCTTCACCGCCCAGTTGAGCGCGGGATGGGCGACTTCGACGATTTCCTGCGTGACCGCCAGTTGCGCGTCGGCAAGCTGCCGTTTTTCAACGGCGCGGCTGATGATCTGGAGATACTTGTCGCAAACCACCGCCAGATTCTTGATGAGGACCGGATCGGCCTTGCCTTCGATCTGCGCTTCGAGCATGACACGGTAGATGCGGCGAAGGCCGGTGCGCTCCGCCTGCAAGCCGACGCCCAAACCGTTCTGCGCGAAGTAAGACGCGCGGCTGTTCATCGCATCGACCAACGCCTTGCGGCTTTCCGGCGTGTTCAACGACGCCATCGCGTCGTACATCTGTTCCAGCACGTCGGCGGACGGCTCGGTCGCCAGTTTTTCGCCGATGGCCTTTTGAATGCGGCTTCGCTGGTCGGCGGTCATCACCGCCGCGCCGTTGGCGACACCCAGCGATTCGGCGATGGCCTTGGCGGCCCAGTAGCGCACCGCGGCGTTCTCATCGCGCAAACCCATGCTCATCTGTTCCACCCCCGCGCCGCCCGACAGGTGGCCGATGACGATGAGCGTGTTCAGGCGGACCATGAAGTTCTTGCTGGTCACGCCCTCGCTGATTTTCGGAACCACCAAGGCGGAGTATTGCGTTTTGAACGGATCGCTGATGCCGGCCTGCGTGAGCGGATCAATGAGTTTGCGGCGTGCCTCGGCGATCTGCGCCACCTCCTGCGCGCCGATCAATTGCCTGCCCCAGTGGTCGAGGTACGCTTCGACCGATTGACGCTGCTCGCCGCTGAACGGGCCGGTCACTCGCATCAGGTCGCCGGACAGAATCTCCTGCGCCGACGCTGATCCAATCGCGGCCATCGCCGTCATCCACACCGCACAGCAAGTCACATATCGCATGAAAGGCCTCCGATGCGGACAAGAGCCGCGGGTTCGCCAATGTATCGGGCCGAACGTATCTGCCCGTCAACAGCGTGTCAACTGCCAAGCACAAGCCGAAAGTCGGAAGTGGGAAGGCGGAAGTTGATTGCCACGGTCTTTACTTCCCACTTCCGACTTCCCACTTCATCCGATCTCCATATTATCAATCAATCGCACCTGATCGCACCAGGCGGCGATCAGACACACCACGCCTTTTTCAAAATCCATCGCCCCCGCCCCCGGTTCCAAATCGCGCCGCCGAACCGCCGCATAATCCACCCGCAACCGATGCTCCGCCAGCACCCGCGTCATCGCCGCCTCGATCACCGCCGCGTCGCGCCCCCCCGCTTCGATCAATCGCTTCGCCTCATGCAGCGACCGGCTCAATCCCAGCGCCCGCTTCCGCTGCCCCTCATCCAAATACACATTGCGGCTGCTCATCGCCAGTCCGTCGCTCTCACGCATCGTCTCGCAACCGACAATCTCAATCGGCCAGCACATCGACCGCGTCATCGCCTTCACCACGCACAGTTGCTGGTAATCCTTTTTGCCGAAACATGCGATATTCGGTTCGATGATGTTGAACAGCTTGCCGACCACCCGGCAAACCCCGCCGAAGAATTGAGGCCGGCTCTCGCCTTCCAATATCGCCGATATCGCCGGTACGTCCAGCATCGCCTCCGCCTGACCAGTCGCCCCCGGATACATCTCCTCCACGCCGGGGTTGAACACCACCGACACGCCCGCCTGTTCGCACATCCGCAAATCCCGCTCGATCGGACGCGGGTACTTCGCCAAGTCCTCATGCGGTGCGAACTGCGTCGGGTTCACGAAGATCGACACCACCACATCATCGGCCCGTTCCTTCGCCCGCCGCACCAGTGAAATGTGCCCCTCATGCAACGCCCCCATCGTCGGCACAAAGCCCACACGCGCCCCCCGCCCACGCATCGCCGCTCGAATCTTCCGATACGCCTCAATCGTCGTCACCACTTGCATCGCACACATCCCCAAATCGAAAATCCGCAATCCGCAATCCGCAATTTTACAATTCCCCAAACTTCATCGGCTCCCCCGTCGCCGTCCGGTACACCTCGATCACGCGGTTCACAAATGCCGCGATCCCGTGTTCCTTCCGCACGTATTCCCTCGCCCGCCCGCCCAACAACCGTAATTCCTCCGCCTGTCCCGGCAACTCAATCAGCGTCCGCGCCCACTGCTCCGCCGTCGGCGAATCCAGCAATCGCGCCGTCGTGCCGTCGATCAGATCATCCATCGTCGTGTCCGCCGCCGCGATCACAGGCCGGCCCGCGCTCATCGTCGCCAGCATCAGCGTCCGCATCACCCCCCCCGCCTGCGGCATCAGCACCACGTCCGACCTGACCAACATCCGCTGCGATCCCGCGTCCGCCCCCACCAAGCATACCTGCCCCAAAATCCCCATCTCCTGCGCCTTCTTCCACCACCGATGCCCCGCGTCCTGCGATGAATACAAAAACAACTGCATCTGCGTCAGCTTGGTTCTCGCCCTCGCCACGCCCTCGAAGAAAGCCGCCATCGCCGCGTCAACCTTCCCATCCCCGATCACCAGCAGACACAACGCCCCGTCCGCTGAACTCATCGGCTCGCCCGCCTCCACCCCCACGCGCATCACGCCCGGCCGAATCAACTCCACCCGCACGCGCCCCCCGTGCGCCTCCCGCCCCAATCGTTCCGCGATCGCCCCCGTCGTCCCCATCAACGTCACGCTCGCAACATGCCCGCCACGCTCCCCGTCGCCTCCCACACCCTCATGCCCGCTTGCATCCATGCCTTTCTTCAACGCCTTCGCAAGCGCCTCCGCCCCCCCCATCGACCAGCAGCCGCACACCACCGGCAAACCCATATCACCCCCCAGCCGCAACGCGACCTTTATCAGCTATTCATCCATCGCATGAATCACGTCCACGTCCATCTCCGCCAGTTTCTTCCGCAACCCCCACACCCGCCAGTCCCGCAATATCCTCCACCGGCTCGAATGATACGTCACCGTTTCGCCCCCGCCCGGCATCGCCTGCCCATCCCCCCGCTCCCCCACCGGCCACACCATCACCACCCCCACCGATTCATCCGCCAAGCCCACCACCAAATGACGCAGCATCGCCGCCTCATGCTCCGCCCACAACGCATCAACCAGCAAAGCCACCTTCATACCCCCACAGTGTACCGCACCAGCCCCCTCTTCGCGCCCAATCCCGCCCCCTCCCCAACCGCCATTCCCGCTTGCCTCAACGCCTTCATTCAATGTCCGACGTCCAATGTGCAATGTGCATTTTCCCACACACATTGAATATCGCACATTGCATCGTCCCCGCCGGCGTGCGACAATCGCCCCGGTTGCCCACCACCCGACGGAGATGCGTCATGTCACTGCGTTTTCGTATCATCGCAGTGCTTCTGGCCGCGACCGCCTTGCTCACCGCTTGTGCGAGCGAACCCCATTCGTCCATTGTTGCTCCAACTGCGAAAAGTCTTTCGGAACACCCGCCGATCGGCGAACTGGGACTGCCCCTGGGCACGATGGCGGAAATTCGCGCCACGGTCGTCGGAGAAGGCGGTGCGAGTAAGACTGGTCGTTCCTACCGCCTGCAAGTCACAGAAGTCAACGGTCAGCCGTTGCCGCAACCCGTCTCGCTTGAGTTTTGTAAAGAAAGTTTTATTCCGGTGGATATTGCCTCGGAGCCGTTTGCGTTGTACGAGATGAAGCACGGGAAGGAAACCGGATCGCTGAATGAGTCGCAGATTGCGGAACTGGAAAAGGAATACGTCGGCCGGCGCATGCACCTGCTCGTGTACGAAACCGGCGGCTACTCCGGCGTGGCCCGCAACATGCCGGAAGACCTTGCCATCTGGCAGGACCATGCGTTCGCGTTTTCAACGCAATTGGTCATTCTCGGTCGCAAGCCGTGACTGCCGCGCCCCCGTTCCTCCCATAATAAAACCCACGGTCCTCTCGACCGTGGGCATGTTCATCCGTTGTCATGTCGTCCGATCCGCTTACCGCGCGCCGCGCGTCAGCTTGATCCGACGGGCCGCCTTCAACGCACGCTTCCTGCCCCCGTGGGCCGGCTTGACCCCGTGGTTCGCCTTGCGATTGCGCCAGTGAAGTTTCGCCTTACGTGTCCGCCTCATGAATGCCATGGTCAAACTCCTGTGTTATTCAGTTCATCCAAAGACCAATCAGTGTATCAACCCGCCGCGAAACGTCAAAATCACCCCATCCATTGAAGGTTTGGGTTCAACATCGGCGGCGGCGTTGCCGATGCGGGGGATTTCAGGCATTCTTCCCCGGTCCCACCGCCCAGTTCATCTTTTTCGCCAGGCGGGTCCAGTAGCCCATCGCCGGGTTTTTCACGATGCGGATGCGCTTGGGGTATCCCGCGAACCGGATGCGATCTCCCGCGGCCAGCGGTTGCGTCAACTGCCCGTCGATCACCAGCGTCGTGCCCGCGTTGGCCTGACGCAAGGTGACGACCACCGCGTCGTCTCCGTGTACGACGATCGAGCGGAATGCCAGCGATTGCGGGCAGATCGGCGTGACGATCATCGCCTCGACATCCGGCGCGAGGATCGGCCCGCCCGCCGAGGCGTTGTGCGCCGTGGAACCGCTGGGCGTCGCCACGATCACGCCGTCCCCGCCGAACCCCGTGCCCGCGCCGAGATGGCGATGCGGGTTGATCTTCAGTTCCAGTTCGATCATGCGGAAGGGCCGGCCCGCGGTGATGACGCAATCGTTCATCGCCAGCGAGCGGAACGCCGGCTTGTCGTCGCCGTTCGTGTAAAGCCGCGTCTCGATCAGCAGCCGCCGGCTGACCGGCGCATCGGCCGATGTGACCGCGTCCCAGTGCGTCCGCAAATCCTCCAGTGAAAACTCAGCCAGAAAACCGAGCTTGCCGAAGTTAACCCCGATCAGCGGCATCTCCAAATCCGCCACCCGCCTCGCCTGACTCAGCAACGTCCCGTCACCGCCCAGCACGATGACCGCCCCCGCCCCCGGAAGGGGTTGCCCCTTGGGCCAAATGATCGGCTCATGCGACACGGCATCCGGCTCGCCGACGATTTCGGCGCGCTGCTCCAGCCACGGTCGAAACGTCTTCATCGCCTCGACCACCTCCGGCTTGTCACAATTGGCGATCAACAGCACACGTTGCATGGACGTATCTTATCAAATCTTCGATCTGCGATCTTCGATCTGCGATTTGAAGAACCCGGCTGCAGCATCTTGCAGATCGCAGATCGCAGATCGAACATCGCGGATCGCAGATTCCTCAAAACAATCCGCCATCCGGCAGATTCATCGTAAATGGCACATCCTTTTCAACCGTTCGCTTGTTCATGCGTCATCCGGTTATACTACGAGCGACCAAAGGGTAACCAGCCCTGATATACCCTTCATCTTTTTCCCTTCATGCTTTTCCCATTGCAGATGCTTGTGCTTCTCGGCACCCAATTCGTCGATGTCTCGTTTGGCTTGCTCACTCAACCAGATTTCCGCATTTTGGGTGGCTTTGGCCACGCGGGCAGTGACAATCACTGTGCGACCAGACACTTCGTTTTCCTTTATGGTCACCGGTCCGATGTGAATGCCAGCTCGGATGCGCACCCGTGGATGCCCGGAATTCCCATGCAATGCCATCGCGAAGTCCAATGCCAAATCTGCGGTTCTAAATACCGCTAGAAAACCATCACCGAGGGTTGTGCTCTCGCGGCCATGGAACTCTCCAATTAGCTTTCGCCCCCGAGCATAGTGCGTCTCCTGCACTTTGATCATTGCCTCATCCTTGATTTCATCGAACAATGCTGTCGAGTCAACGATATCGGTGAACACAATTGCCAACGTAAGCCTCTCGTCACCGGCCCATTCCTGAAGGTTATTCTTGCTCGCCTCTCCACTGGTCGCGTTCGCCGATGGGCTTGGAGGGGAATGTCTGCGAAGTTGTTGCAAGAGTTGAGCGATAGCGTGATGATTGTCGGTGGTCGTAGAAATAATAAGTATGCCATTCAGTTCTTCCATGAAACCCGTTAAGCCAACTGGAAGCCAACTATCGCGAGCAACTGAATTTCTTATCAAGTCCATGACGGCGATAATGCGTTCCTCGCGAGGAACATCTTTTGCGCAATTATCAGCAAGAGCATTTATCGGAGGAAGCAGATCGCGGATGTCGTAGGTGCGGATTTCAGTCTTGGCGGAGAGGAATTCGTTGGTGGCGATGACGATTACGCCTTCGTCGATCGTGTAACCGAGCTTGACCAGTTCGCCGCCCGCTTCGTCGAGAATCAGCCGCAGGGAGCGTTCAGCCGCGACGTTGTTCAACTGCATCGTGATCGGGGTTTCCTTGGTGATGCCGGCGGCTTCCAGCGAACGCCACTGCACCACGAAGTTGGCACCGGTGACGTTGCGGAGGTATTCGATCACGTTGGCAAGTTGGTTGGCACGCAAGTCAACGGGGATGGGCTGCTGAAGTTTTTCGCGGGTGATGCGGCTGGCCTCGCTGTCTTCACGCAGCGACCTAGACGATTCCACGATATGTAAGTTGTCAGACATACTTCACCTGCTTTTTGCAAAGACAACATCGAATAGTCACTGTACCGCGTTTTCTTGCGATGCCGCAATTACCGATACACATCTTCCGGGGGTGCCGGCTTTTTTGTTTCGATCATTCCGCGTCCGGGCGACCTTCTTTTCAGATCGCAGATCGAACATCGCGGATCGAAGATTCGCTAAAACGCCCCGCCGCCCATCGCCGACGGCGGCAGTTTCGAGCGATTCTCGAATCGTGTCGTCGCCCCGTTGAATTGCAACTGCACGATGCCCGTCGGCCCGTTGCGCTGCTTGGCGATGATGATTTCGCTCAGCCCCGCCTTCTCCGGGTTTTCCAGCTTCCAGTTGTCGTCCTTGTGGTAATACTCCTCGCGGTGAAGCATCATCACCACGTCCGCGTCCTGTTCAATACTGCCCGATTCGCGCAGATCGCTCAGCAGCGGGCGATTGTCGGCCCGGCCTTCGGGATTTCGGTTCAACTGCGACAACGCCACCACCGGCACGCTCAACTCACGCGCCAACGCCTTCAAACTCCGGCTGATCTGGCTGACTTCCTGCTGCCTGTTTTCCGCGCCGGGACAACTCATCAACTGCATGTAATCGACGAACACCGCCTTGATGTCCTTCTGCGACGCCAGTCGCCGCGCTTTGGCGCGGAGTTCCAGCACGCTGAGTCCGGGGGTGTCGTCGATATACATCGGCGCGTCGTAGGATTCGCTGACCACTTCCTGCAACCGGCGAAACTCCTCGGCGTTCAGCATGTTCCGCCGCATGCGCTGCGCATCGACGCCCGACCGGCTGCTCATCAATCGCTCGGCCAACTGCTGCTTGCCCATTTCCAGCGAGAAGATGGCGATCGGCTGCTTGCTGTTGAACGCGATGTTCTCCGCGATGTTGAGCATGAAGGCGGTTTTTCCCATGGAGGGCCGCGCGGCAATGATAATCATCTCGCCTTTTTGCAGGCCGCTGAGGTAATCGTTCAGTTCGTAGAACCCGGTGTCCATGCCTGTGAGCGTCACGCCGTCTTCGTGACGCTTGTCGAGCAATGTGTACGCCTGTTGCACCAATTCGATCAGCTTCTCCGGCTCGTTGCTGGTGCGCGACTGGGCGATCTGAAAAACTTCCTGCTCCGCCTTGTCGATCAGCGTGTCGGAATCTTCCGACGATTCGTAGGCCTCTTTCAGAATGCGACCGGCGGCGCGGATCAGGGCGCGACGTTTCGCGGCGTTCAGCACCAGACCGGCGTAATACGGCGCGTTCTCGGCGATCGGTACGCTCTCGGCCAGTTGAATCACATAATCCGCCCCGCCGACTTGTTCCAGCAGACTCCGCGTGCGAAGTTCCTGAATGATCTGCACGCTGTCCAGCGAACGATTGCGGTCGTACAGGTCGATCAACACCTGATACAACGCCTGATGGGCCGGTTTGTCGAAGGCATCGGCGTTTGGAAGTTTTTGCAGCACCTCGCCGATGATGTGAATGTCGCCCGCGCCGGCGAGAATCATCGAACCCAGCAGCGACATCTCCGCTTCGGGCGCGCCCGGCGGCAGGCGGTCGAACAGTTTGCCCAGTTCGTCGGGTCGAAGTTCAAAGGGGGCTTGTCGCGTCCGTGCGGTGGTCATGGGGTGCATCGTCCCTGACAAAGTGAATATTGTCGAGTCGTTTGGTGAGATGGGATAAACTGTCGATTACGCCGGTGCAATTGTATGACGTTGGCCGGACTGATGCACGGATTTTGTGAAGTCGCTATCGTGAAGGGCAAAGGAGCATCGCCATGACCTTACGCCGGCTCTGTTTACTGACGCTGCTGATTTTCGTCGCTCCGTTGAAGGCCGATGACAAACCGGCCCAGACGCCCGCGGCGGCCGCGGCGGCGAATGCGACGGCGGAAGTTCCGGATCCACCCCCGCCCCCGGAAATTAAATCTCCCGGCGAATCCACATCCGCCACCCAGCCGGGGCAGAGCGCCCCCGGAAGTTCTGATTTGAACACCAAGCCGGGGCAGAGCGAGTCTTCTATTCCGGGGGCGAGCGCCGCCCCGGGTTCTGCCGAACCCCCGGAAGTTCCCGTCACGTCCGCGGTGTTGGAGCAGCGTATCAACGCATTGCTCAAAGACCCCGGGCCGATGATCGACCGTGTTGCCGTGCGAAATCAACTTGACCTGTTGACCGACAACGCCTCGCGACTGGCGCTGATGAGCGACGATCCCCGGAAGCGATTTGACGCGATGAGTGTGCAGTTGCAGTCGATCTACACGCGATTGATCGAATACCCCGATTCCTCCGACGTGGATCATCTGCTCGGTCGTCTGCGGGCCGCGGCGCGACGGATCAAAGCCATTGAACTTCCGGGGGCGGGGGCGGTGGGTGACTTCTGGCTGATGACCGCCGAGTTGTACGACATGAACCGGATGAAGCTGCCGCTGGAAGCGCGACGGCAGCAGGCGGCGGGCCTGATGAAGGATTTTCTCGCCAAGCACTCCGACTGGCCGGCGGCGATGGACGTGCGCGAGGCGATGGAGGCGATGAATAAGTAGGGGGGGGGGAGTGGGAATGACGAAATCCGAATGATGAATCAAATCCGAAACACGAAGCTCGAAACAGGGCTACTTTTGCCTCGAAGAATCGCTCCGAAAATGAGATTCAACTCTTTGGCTCGCGAAGTCGGCTTCTTCGTTTCGGATTTCAGATTTCGAGTTTGATTCGTCATTCGGGCTTCGTCATTCGTCATTTCTTCCCCATCCGCTCTTTCACGCGGTTCATTTTGATTTGCCCGCCGACGATGGTGGTCACGGCCCGTCCGGTGACTTGTCTTCCGTGATACGGGCAGTTGCGGCTCTTCGATTTGAACTGTTCGATGTCGATGGTCCACGATTCATTCGGGTCGATGATCGTCACATCCGCGTCCCCGCCCTCCACCAGGCGGCCCTTGGTGGGCAGGTCGAGCAGGTTGGCCGGTTCAATCGTCATCATGGCGATCAGACGGGGCCAGTCGATCGTGCCGGATGCGATGAGGGCTTCGATGTAGAGGGGCAGGGCGATTTCCAGGGCGATGATGCCGGATGGGGCGGCGGCGAATTCGAGTTCTTTTTCTTCGCGGGTGTGCGGGGCGTGATCGGTGCCGAGCATCGTGATGACCCCGTCCCGGATGCCCTTGAGCAACGCCTGTTGATCGCGTTTGGTTCGCAGCGGCGGATTGATTTTGTAAACCGGGTCGTAGCCGGTGCAGCAATCTTCGGTCAGCAGCAAATGGTGCGGCGTGGCCTCGGCGGTGACGGGCTGACCGGCTTTGCGGGCGGCGCGGACCAGTTCGACGCTTCCCTCGGCGGACATATGCTGCACGTGGTAGCGACAACCAATCGCGCGATTGAGCATGATGTCGCGCTGAATGATGAGTTCTTCAGCGACGGCGGGCCGGCCTGCCAGACCGAGGCGTGTGGCGAGCGGGCCGGCGTTCATCACGCCGCTCTCGGCGAGCGTCGGTTCTTCGCAGTGCTGACACAGCGCCTTGCCGGTCATTTTCACATACTGCAACGCGCGTTGCATCATGGAGGCGTTGGCGACCGCATCGCCGTCGTCGGTGAAGGCGACGG
>Ga0172380_10004859_pt1 | contig 16859 bp, 17 predicted proteins | sample Leawe162metaG_FD_119747 | JGI IMG/M metagenome (GOLD analysis project Ga0172380, IMG submission 119747) | Leachate microbial communities from a municipal landfill in Southern Ontario, Canada - Leachate well 162 metaG | ecosystem: Engineered > Solid waste > Landfill > Unclassified | place...
GACCAGTACATCGGCGGCATCGAGCACGCCATCCTGCACCTGCTCTACTCGCGCTTCTGGACCAAAGTGATGCGCGACATGGGACTGGTGCATTACGACGAGCCCTTCGCCAACCTGCTCACCCAGGGCATGGTGCTGAACGAGATCTTCTTCCGCAAACCCCTGGGCGAGAGCGGCGGCCGCATCGTCTACTACAATCCCGCGGAAGTCGAACTGCGCTACGACGACAAGGGCAATCGCGTGGGCGCCGTGCTGATGAGCGACGGCCAGCCGGTCGAATCGGGCGGCATAGGCACCATGTCGAAGTCGAAGAACAACGGGGTCGACCCGCAGGCCCTGATCGATCAATACGGCGCGGACACGGCGCGATTTTTCATGATGTTCGCGGCGCCGCCGGAGCAGACGCTGGAGTGGTCGGACTCCGGCGTCGAGGGCTCGTTCCGCTTTCTCAAGCGGCTGTGGAGCTACTGCCACCAGCATCAGGACATAGGCAAGGGCGCCGAGGGCGCCGGTACGCATTTCGACAACCTGGCCCCGCCGTTCAAGGAATTGCGCCGCGAGTTGCACGCCAACTTGAAGCAGGCCAACTACGACCTGGGCAAGCATCAGTTCAACACCGTCGCCTCGGCGGCGATGAAAATGCTCAACGCCCTGGAGAGAGCCCCGACTGACGGCTGCGGCCGCAGCGCCGTCATCGGCGAAGGCCTCTCGCTGCTGCTGCGCCTACTCTCGCCCATCGCCCCGCACCTGTGTCACGCGCTCTGGCGCGAGCTGGGTTTCGGCACCGACATCCTCAAAGCGCCCTGGCCCGAACCGCTCGCCGCAGCCCTGGTTCAGGACGAGATCGAGCTGGTGCTGCAGATCAACGGCAAGCTGCGCGGCAGCCTGCGCCTGCCCGCTGACGCGACTCGCGAGCAGATCGAGCAGGCAGCCATGGCCAGCGAGGCGGCGCTGAAATTCTTAGCCGGCAAACCGGCGAAGAAGCTCGTGGTCGTTCCCGGTCGTCTGGTCAACATCGTAGGCTAGACGTGCGCCGCCGTTTCCTTCTCGTGCTGCTGCTCATTCTCGGCGCTTGCGGCTTCCAACTGCGTGGCAGCTATCCCCTGCCTTTCGAAACGCTCTACATCGCCCTGCCGGAAACATCCGAGTTGCACTCGGTGCTGAAGCGCGCCATCGTCGCCGGCAGCAGTGTCAAGCTCGTGGCTACGCAGGCGCAGGCGCAGGCAACGCTGATGGTGCTCGGCGACACTCTGGCCAAGAACATTCTCACCATTTCTGCCGCCGGCCAGGCGCAGGAATATGAACTGGTGCGTAGCTTCAGGTTCCGCGTCGCCGACAAGGACGGGCGAGACTGGCTGCCCCCCGGCCAACTGGTCCTGCGCCGCGGAATCACCTTCAACAACAACCAGGTGCTGTCCAAGGAGTCGGAAGAAGTGCTGCTCTGGCGCGACATTCAGAACGACCTGGTGCAACAGATGCTGCGCCGTCTGGCTGCAGCCAAGCCGCCCGTCTGACAGACGTCCATGCAACTCGCCGCCGGACAACTGCAGAGCCATCTTCGGGCGCCGCTGGCGCCGCTCTATCTGCTCCACGGTGACGAACCGCTGCTGGTGCTGGAGGCCGCCGACGCCATACGTCTCGCGGCGCGGGCTCAAGGCTTCGACGAGCGCGAGGTGCTGGTCGCCGGTCCCGGCTTCCGCTGGGAGGCGCTCGCCCAGGCCGGCGGCAATCTGTCCCTGTTCGGTGGCAACAAGCTGATCGACCTGCGCCTCCCCACGGGCAAGCCGGGACGCGAAGGTGGCGAAGCCCTGAGCGAGCACGCCGAACGGGCGGCCAAGAGCGGCGGCCGCGCCCAAGGGGTGGCGACCCTGATCACGCTGGGGCAGATCGATTGGCAGACGAAGAAAGCGGCGTGGTTCGTCAAACTGCAGCAGTGCGGCGTAGCGCTGGAACTCAACGCACCGCGGCTGCCCGAATTGCCCGACTGGATCGCTGCCCGCCTGGCGCGGCAGAAACAGTCGGCGCCGCAGGCGGCACTGGAATTCATCGCCGCGCAGGTCGAGGGCAATCTCCTCGCAGCGCACCAGGAAATTCAGAAGCTCGGCCTGCTGCACGGCGAAGGCCCGCTGAGCTTGGAGCAGGTCGAACAGGCGGTGCTCGACGTGGCCCGCTACGACGTAGACAAGCTGCGTGGCGCGCTGCTGGCCGGCGACACGGCGCGCGCGGCGAAGCTGCTGGATGGCCTGCGCGGCGAAGATGCGGCGCCGCCATTGGTACTCTGGGCGATGGCCCAGGAAGCGCGGACCCTGACGCAATTGCGCGCCGCCGTCGACGCAGGCGCCAGCTTCGACGGCGCCTGCTCCAGCCTGCGCATTTTCGGCACCCGTCAGTCCGCCTACCGCGGCGCCCTCACGCGCTGTTCGATGTCGGCTCTGCGCGCGGCGCTATTGCACGCGGCGCGCATTGATCGCATGATTAAGGGGCTGGTGCGCGGCGACCTGTGGGACGAGTTTCTGCAATTGGCGCTGCGTCTCACACTACCCAGGAAGATGCCGGGATGAACATCGAAGAGACCATGGAGCAGTTGGGCCGAGCCGCGCGCAGCGCCGCGCGTCAGGTGGCCAGCGCTTCCACCCATGCCAAGAACACCGCCCTGCTGGCGATGGCCGCGTCGGTGCGGGCGCGCCGCGAGGAACTGCTCGCCGCCAACGCGAAGGACCTGGAACTGGCGCGCGCCGGCGGCTTGGACAGCGCAATGGTCGACCGCCTGACGCTGTCGGCCAAGGGCATAGAGACCATGGCCCAGGGCCTCGAGCAGGTGGCGGCTCTGCCCGACCCGGTCGGCGAAATCAGCGAACTCAAGCGCCGGCCGTCAGGGATACAGGTGGGCAAGATGCGTGTGCCGCTGGGTGTGGTCGGCATCATCTACGAAGCGCGCCCCAACGTCACCGCCGACGCCGCGGCGCTCTGCCTCAAATCGGGCAACGCGGCGATCCTGCGCGGTGGCAAGGAAGCGCTCGCCTCGAACCAGGCGATCGCCGTCTGCGTGCGCGCGGGCCTCCACGCCGCGCAACTGCCGGAGACGGCGGTGCAAGTGCTCGCCACCACCGACCGCGGCGCCGTGGATCTCCTCGTCGCCATGCCGCAATACGTGGACGTGATCGTGCCGCGCGGCGGCAAGGGCCTGATCGAACGCATCAGCGGACTGGCGCGCGTGCCGGTGATCAAGCACTTGGACGGCGTCTGCCACGTATACATCGCGGCCAGCGCCGACCTCGACAAGGCGATCCGCATCGCCGACAACGCCAAGACCCAGCGTTACGGCACCTGCAACACCATGGAGACCCTGCTGGTCGACGCCGCCATCGCCCAACGCGTGCTGCCGCCGCTGGCCAGGATCTATTTGGACAAGGGGGTGGAACTGCGCGGCTGCGAGCGCTCCAGGCAACTGGTGCCGGCGATGCTGGCAGCCAACGAGGGCGACTGGTACGAAGAATATCTGGCGCCGATACTGGCGGTGCGCGTGGTCGACGATATCGATGCAGCCATGGAGCACATCGCCCGCTACGGCTCGGCGCACACCGACGCGATCGTCACCGAGGACTACTCGCAGGCGCTGCGCTTCCTGCGCGAGGTCGACTCCAGTTCCGTGATGGTCAATGCCTCGACCCGCTTCGCCGACGGCTTCGAGTATGGCCTCGGCGCCGAGATCGGCATTTCCACCGACAAGTTCCACGCGCGCGGGCCGGTCGGCCTCGAGGGACTGACCTCGCAAAAGTGGATCGTGCTGGGCGACGGCGAGATACGCGGTTGAAGAGAAGCGGCAGTTCTGCAAGGAGAAGAAGATGAAGTGCGTCGTGAATTTCGCGCTGGCTCTGCTGCTGGCGATGTCGGCACCGTGGGCTGCCGCAAACACAGAGGTGGCCGGGGTCAGCTTTCCCGACAAGGCCAAGGTCGGCGACAGCGAGTTGCGCCTGAACGGCGCCGGCATACGGGCCAAGTTCTTCATCAAAGTCTACGCGACGGGGCTCTACGTTCCCGAGAAGAAGAGCAGCGCTGGCGAACTTCTGGCCACCAAGGGTGCCAAGCGCATACAGATCGTCACCCTGCGCGAGCTGTCGGCGGAAGATTTCGCCAAGGCGCTGGTCGAGGGCATACACAAGAACTACGACGAGACCGCGTTCGCGGCGCTGAGAGCGCGCACCGAGGCCTTGCAACAGACCATCTTGTCGCTGAAATCGGCGCCCAAGGGGGCGCTGATACAGCTCGACTGGCTGCCGGCCTACGGCACGCGCCTGCTGTTCAACGGCGAGAAGCGCGGCGAGGATCTTTCCGGCGAGGATTTCTACCAGGCGCTGCTCGCCATCTGGCTGGGCGAACACCCGGCGGCGCAGGACCTGAAGGACGCCCTGCTCGGCAAACCGCAGTAACGCGCGGCAGGATCCTGTCTATACTTTACGCATCGCTTCCCGCGAAATGTGGAGGCCGCCATGAACGCAACTTCCTACCAAGCCGTCGTCTGTGTTCCCAAGCTCGCCCCGGGCTTTGCCCTCGGCATCAGTTGCGACGCCGACCAGATCACCGGCATAGACTTTCTCGAGCCGCGCCCCGAACAGGCGCCGCAGACGCCGCTGGCCAAGGAAGCGGTGCGCCAGTTGCGCGCCTATCTCGACGACCCGGGCATGGCCTTCTCTCTGCCGCTGGCACCGGCTGGCACGCATTTCCAGCGCCGCGTCTGGCAGAAGATCGCCGCCATCCCCAGCGGCCGCAGACGCAGCTATGGCGAACTGGCTGCCGACCTGGGCAGCGGGCCACGCGCCGTCGGCGGCGCCTGCGGCGCCAATCCCTATCCCCTGGTCGTGCCCTGCCATCGCGTGGTCGCGACAGGCGGCGGCCTCGGCGGCTTCGCGCGGGAGAGAGGTGGTTTTCTGCTGACGATCAAACGATGGCTGCTCGATCACGAGGACTGCATTCCCCCCGGCCCCCTTGCCTAGCAAGGGGGTGACGCTGGTTCGCCCCTTGGGGCTCCGTGTCCCACGTTGCGTTTGGCTCGGGGGCGGCCCGTCGCCAAGCGCTAGAACCGCATTCCCCCCGGCCCCCTTGCCTAGCAAGAGGGTGACGGTGGTTCGCCGCTATGGGAGCCGAAGGCGGGACCACCCGAAGAGGTGGCGCGGCTCCTTGTCTTACACTGCGCTCGGTCGCAGCTCAGCCGGCGACCTGTGGCACCGACCTTCGCGTCAACCAGACGCTGGTGAAAAAACCCGTGATCACCAGTACGACCACCGCTGCGCCGAAGAACAGTTCCTTGCCTTCGCTCCAGGCCGCCACATTGGGAAACGCCCATCTGGCAGCACCGAGGCCGGCCACCGCCAGGCTGGCGCCGGCGACGATCAGCCCCATCACGCGCGACGCGATCAGCGCCATGTTGTCGGCGCGACGCAGCATGCGCGCAATCCACAGACCGTTGATGCCGTCCGTGGTCAGCATGCCGAACATGAAGAGCAGGCTCAGGGTCAGCGCCTGACGCCAGCCGCCGTACTGGCTGGCGGTCGCCGCGAACAGCGCCGCCTGGCTGACGGCGTCGAAGGACAGCGCGAACAGCGCCCCGACCAGCGCCACCGAGACCGGTCTGCCGGGGCGGCTCAGCCGGCCCAACCAGCGGCCCTTGATTCCGACCGGTTGCACCAGCTGTGCCGGGTGGGTGCTAAACACGGCAGCGAGGTTGACGCAGCCCAGAGCGACGAGAAAGACGATGGACACCAGCGCACCGAACGATTCCAGCCAGGCGGGCGGCGCCCAGCGCTGCGTCAGGGCGCTGACCGACAGCGCCACCAGGATGACCACGGCGCCGTGGCCAAGGGAAAACAGCAGGCCGCAAAAACGCGCCAGGCGGGGATTGGTCCGGGCGTTGTAGCGGGTCATGCCATCGATGGTGGCCAGGTGGTCGGCATCGAAGCCGTGTCGCAGACCGAGCGCGAAGACAAGCAGGCAGAGGGCAGTCCAGTCGTGCGGCAAGCTTGCGTCCATGAATCCTCCCTATCGCTGACTCGTTGCCAGCGAGATTATGCGGAATTTTATTATCTTCTTACTGAATGTGCCAACTTTCTTTTCGGCGAGCGCAGCTCGGCGTCAGTTGCGCGGCTTGAGGTGCAAGTGCGCGGCAGCGCCCTTGCGCGTATAGCCCTGGGTGTTGTGCACGTGACTCGCCTGCTGGGCCTCGACCGAGACCAGGTTGAGAGCGCCATGACGCACGCCGCGCTCGGCCATGAGCGCGTCGGCGAAGGTGCGTACCGCCTGCGTCTCGCCTTTGAGGATGACGCTCTCGATGCAGTTCTCGTGGTCCAGATGGACGTGCAGGCTGGAGACCATCAGATAGTGATGCTGGTGCTGGACGCTCGCCAGGCGCTCGGCCAGTTCGCGCTCGTGATGGTTGTACACGTAGGACAGGTTGGCGACGCAGTGCTTGGTCTCGCCGCGCGCCAGGCGCGAGCTCTCCAGCTGGCTGCGCAACAGGTCGCGCACGGCCTCGGAGCGATTGCGGTAACCGCGCTGCGCGATCAGGCGATCGAACTCCAGGGCGAGGTCTTTATCGAGCGAAATGGTGAAACGTTCCATGGCGTGCTCCTCAGAATGTCGTGGCGAACAAGCCGCTCGCGCTTTGCTGCCAGATATGGCGATAGACGAGCCCCGCGACCTCCCGCTTGTCCTCCGCCGTGTAGGGCGGCTCGGGTAGCGCCTGATAGACATGGTCGAGGATGAAGACCTCGACTTCGGCCTGCGTTTGTTCCTTTTCCGTCCATTGTTCCAGCGGGGCGATCAAGCGCTGCAAGTCCGCAAGCAGTTCGCGGCTCGCCTGTTTGATCTGCTCGCGCTCCCGCCCACTCAGCGACTCTTTCCTGAGCAGGTCGAACAGCGCCAACTGCTCCTCGGTCAGCCCCAACTCAATGGCGCGCCGTTGCTCTTGGTCCAGACTGTTAGCCAGGTCCAATAGCCTGGCGAAGGTATCCTCGACCGTGGCCCTGTCCTTGTCGGCGTTGTAGGCCGCAATCAGCTCCTGATACTTTTTCTCGTAGTTCATGCGCAGCGGATTGGCGGCCAGCATTTGCGCCAACTTCATTTCCACGATCTCGCGAATGTCCTCGATCACGGTCGCCTTGTGCTTCACTCTCCTGCCGAATTCGTCGCGCAGCTTTTCCATGTTGATCAGCGAGAGATCGACCGTCAGACCCTTTGCCTGATCCTCGCCGGGAACTTGGGTGGCAATCGCCCGGTTGACGATGCGGTGCAGCACCTTGAGCAGCGCGCTCACGTCGGCCGTATCACGGCGCTCGGTGAGCTTCTTGTAGATCGCCTCGATGTTGTCGTGGCGCTCGGCATAGGTCAGCGCCGAGGGTTCTACCAGCAGGGCCTTGAAGCGACTGAATACCACCCGGCTCAAAATCTCGAAACGACGCTTGGATTCGTCATTCGTATAGACCGCATCGACGGCGTCCGCCAAGCCGAGAATTCGCGCGAAGCCCTTTGCGCCGATCAATCCCGCTGGCTCGAACCCCAAGCCGCGCAGATGCGCTTCGCTTACCTCGATGGCATCGAGCAAGGCCGTCACGCGCTCCTCCAGCGGTGCCACGATTTCCTCAATGCCGCTCTCGTCGCCAAGCGCATACTGGGCGAGGGCTTCGCGCAGGCTCTTCAACATGCCGTTGTAGTCGACGATCAGGCCGAAGTCCTTGCCCGGATAGCGCCGGTTGGCGCGGGCGATGGCCTGCATCAGCGTATGCGCGCGCATCGGCTTGTCGATGTAGAGCGTAGCCAGGCATTCGACGTCGAAGCCCGTCAGCCACATGGCGCAGACAATCGCCACGCGGAACGGGTGTTGCGGATTCTTGAACGCCGAGTCAACATCAACCCGCACATCCACACGCTTGCCGTCCGGCGTCTCGAAACCCTGCTTCATGCGGGCACGATGGGGAATGATGTCGAAGCCCCACTTCTTGAAGTCTGCGACCTCATTCTGCGCCTCGCTGATGACGATCTCGATGATGGTCTCATCGAGCCACACAGCCTTGGCCAACAAGCGGTCGCGCTGTGCGTGCAGGCGCTGCCGGGTTTCATCGTCCGCTGCGGCGGCAATCTCGGCCAGCTTGGCTTCTGCTTCGGCCCGAACTGCCGCCGCCCTGGCTCTCCACTTCGGCTCGATCAGCATCAGCATGCGGGCGCAGGTGATCTTGTCTATGCATACCAGCATGGATTTGCCTCGCATTTCCGTGCACTCCCACCTTGTGCTGCAATGCTCGACCAGATCGGTGGCGATCTTCTCCAGCCGCTCGTCGGCGGTGATGACCTCGTAGTCCTTGCCGAGCAATCTTTCCAGGAGAGCAGTCTGGTCAGGGTCAAGATCGGCGGCGGCGACTGCAATGGCAATCTTCTCGTTCAAATCGAGTCGCGCCAGCCCCAGCTTCTCGCCCCGGTTCTCGTAGACCAGCTTCACCGTCGCGCCGTCTTCCTCGCTGCGCTTGAAGTCGTAGCGGGAAACGTAATCGCCGAAGATCCGTTTGGTCAGCTCGTCGTGTTTGAACAGCGGCGTACCGGTGAAGCCTATGAAGGCCGCGTTGGGCAGCGCCAGACGCATGTTGCGCGCCAGCTTGCCGGCCTGGGTGCGGTGCGCCTCGTCCGAGATGACGATGATGTCGTCGCGGTCGCTGTAGGGCTCACCCGGCTTCACGTCCTGGTTGAACTTGTGGATCAGGCTGAACACATAGCGATGATTCTGCTTCAGCATTTGCTCCAGGTCCCTGCCCGAAGCCGCGCGCGGCGTCTGATCGTCCGCCACGCCGCAACCGACGAAGGTCTTGTAGATCTGGCTGTCCAGATCATCGCGGTCGGTCATCAGCAGGAAGGTGAAGTTGCCTGGGACGGTGCGCCGCACCTTCTCGGCGAAGAAGGCCATGGAATACGACTTGCCGCTGCCCTGGGTATGCCATACCACGCCCAGGCGGCCAAGATCGGGGTGCGCCCGCTCCACGATCTGCAAGCTACGGGGTTCGGGCTCGGCCTCGCCAAGGTAGGCTGGCGCAAGAGGCTGCGCGGCCATGGGGTAAGGCGCCAGCGCCTCGTTGGCCGCGCGTTCGCCGCTAGCCGCAGGCAACTCGATGATGCGATGCTTGAGCCGCTCACCCGGCGGAAACCGGCGCTTGATCGCCTCTTGCCGGACCACCGCCGCCACCGCCTGATTCACCCCCAGCAACTGGTGGTTGCGCGCCACCACCTTGCGCACCGGCCCAGCCTTGCTGGCGTCGAACAAGATGAAGTTCTCGACGATATCCAATAGTCGGTCTTTGGCCAGCATGCCGTCGAGCAGCACCTCCGCCGCCACGCTCCCCTTGTCCCGCTCGTCCAGCCGCTTCCATTCGCCGAAATGCTCCCATGCGCTGGTGATCGAACCATAGCGGGCGTTGTCGCCGTTGCTCACGATCAGCAGAGCGTTGTGGTGAAAGGCATGGGCGATGACGTTCTCGTCGAGGTAGTCACGCAGATTGCCGTCGAAGCCGGCGCGGATATTCTTGTAGACCGCCTTCAGCTCGATGAACACCAGCGGCAGCCCATTGACGAAGCAGACCAGGTCGGCGCGGCGATTGTAGTTGGGCGTGCGCAGTCCGGTGATCTTGAGTTCGCGCACCGCCAGAAAGCGATTGTTTGCCGGCTCACGAAAATCGATCACCTTGGCCTGCGCATGGCGCAAAGCGCCTTGTGCGTCGCGGTAGCTCACCGGCACACCGTCGCGGATCAGCTTGTAGAACGCCTGATTGTGCTGGAACAGCGAGCGCGAATAGTCGTGGTGGGTGAGCTTGACCACCGCCTCATCGATCGCCGTCTCCGGTAGATCGGGGTTGAGCCTAACCAGCGCCGCGCGCAGATCGCGCAGCAACACCACCTCGCGCTCACTCGCGCGCCCCAGCGACCCTGACGGACCAAAGGTCTCCTGGTTCCAAGCGTAGACGCTCTCCCAGCCCAGCGCCTTTTCGAGATGGGTGGCAAAGGTCGCCTGAACCAGACGGTCTTCGCCGTTGATGTCGGTGTAGGCCATGCGTTCTCTCAGCCGAACAGCTCACTGTGCGAGCCAAGCCGCGCCAGCCGCAAGGTGTCGGCATCCGGCTTGCGGTAGATCGGCAGAAGATCCATGACGGCGGACACAAGCGAATCCACGTCTTTGCCATGGCGCGGTGTTGCCTTCACGCGCCTGTAATCCCGTTTGAATGCCGATGAGCGCTCAATCGTCCGCATTCAAGTCGGCCATCAGTGCGGCGACGCTCTTGAGTTTCTTGCCCTTGCCCGCCTCGAGCTCCGCAATGGCCTTGCGGGTGGTGGCATTGGGCGCCTTTACCTCAAAAGGCAAACGGCGCTCATCCGCTATGCGCAGCATCAGCAAGCGGATAGCGTCCGAAATGGACAATCCCATCGCTTCCAGCGCATCAGCGGCGCGTTCCTTGGTGGCTGTGTCGATGCGCGCGCGAACGTAGGTATCAGAAGTGCTCATGGCGATTCCTTGAAACGATTCCTGGAACTCAATTGTAGTCACAATACGACTACATGTCGAGACTGGGCGATTCCTCGTTTCACGAGCCAAATGTTCGCGCTATCTGGTGTCGGCCAGCTGGTCTTCGAGGGTCATCGGGCGAATCTGCCAATCGGCGCTGCAAGTTCAGGAGCTTGCCAGCGTCGGGGTCTCTTTATCCGCCGGACCCCCATCGGTCACAAACTCCTCGACCAGCACACCATCACGTATCAGCACCAGTGGCGTATTGGTTTGCCGGGCAATTTCGCGAGCCCGCTGAGCAGCTCGCATCAGGGCTCTTGGTGCGGCCTGCATGTCGGCATCCGGTAGCTTTGAAACCATTGAATCGTTCATGTATTTCCTCCCTCATCCAGCAATAGCGGCGCCGGACCGCTGTTGTCGAACCACTGCCAAAAATCGACGCGTGATTTATAAACCTCGTGAAAATTCTTCATCCCGCTGACAAACCGGCGGCGAATAACCTCGGACGGAATATTGTGCCCGCCCTGGCGCACGCGCATCGCCACGCGGGCAATCGCTTCTTCCTCGCTGGCCAGTGACAGAAACAGAAGCTTGACCTGGTAGCCGGCCGACCGCCATACGGGAATCATAGTGGCATAGGTCAACCCCGAAAGCGTCGTCTCGAAGGCAAAATTTCGACCCGCAGCAACGTGACCCGCGATTTCCTCCAGCATCACACGGCCCGCGCGAAATGCTGCAGCATCGGGCTGAAAGGGGGACAGCCCAGCGGCGATCAGGTCCGCATTGACGAACGCCGGGCACCCAGCCTCGTTGGGCAAGAATTCGCGGGCGAAGGTCGTCTTGCCCGCGCCATTGGGACCGGCAATGATGACGATCTTCTTCTCGACGCTCATACGGCGATCTCGCCACTCATCAGGCGCGGCAGCAGCAGGTCGCGGGCGGCACGGAGTTTTTGGTTCATTTCATCGAGCTTGTCCAACTGAGCGTGAATTGGTGTCACGGTTTCGAGAAACGCACGCAGCAGGTTGCCAGTCGGACGCATCAGCGGGCGGCTGTATGCGAAATCACGGTTGAGGCCTGGGACTGCTACATCGGTGCTGATAAAGTGCATCTGCTTCAGCGCGTGGTAAAGATAAAGATTGCTGCTCTCCGCATCGACAAAATACACGGTATCGATGGGATAGAAACTCTTGCTCGACCAATATACGCTGCCGACGTTACCCTTTCGGCCAAGGATGATTGCAGGACCTTGAACCAAGGGCTTTTCGTGGCTACCTACGATTCCGCTTGACCCATAGACCGGATACTCGCCATTGACTCGGACCTCGGCCTTCAAGGCCTTGCCATAGTTAAGCGTAACGCATTCGCCCAGCGTCTTGAGCTCCCAACCATCCGGCACGCCGTCGATGATGCGGGTGTGTTCATAGCCAGGAAAGCGCAGGCGGACGAACCATTCGCGGTAGAGCAGCCGCGCCGACTCCTCCAGCAACGCCATCCGCCTGCGGTTGTTTTCGATCAGATCGTCGTAGGCAGAGAGGATGTCAGCGATGCTCCTTTGTATTGGTGGTGCCGGGTAAACAATCCGCAATCTTCTTTGCGCACGTATGCCAATATAAGGTCGGGTCCCTTGGTCGGCACCCGACCTCATTCGTGCCTGAAACGCAGGATCGCGGAAGGCATAGCAGAGGTACTTATTCAGCAATAAAGTATTGTCTGTCCGGTAGTAAGTCACTTGGGGAGTGAGCATGATAAATGGCTCGACTTCCTTAACTATCGCAACGCTACCGAGCGTCCCTTTATGTGTCAGTAATACGTCACCCGTCACGGAGAAACCAATCCGAAGCCGAATGGCGGTGTCTTCAGAAATGAAGTGGCAGTTATCTAGATCGAGAAAGTCAGCATTAATGTCGTTCGCCATAACGAAGGGAATTCCCTCGTCGACATAGTCGGCTGAAGTTGGATGTTTCTCGCCGTGGTTACCGTCTTGCAGCCCGAGAATTGCACCGCTTGCTTCAAGGTCAGCAATGCTAGTTTCGGGATACTTATTGGCCATTAAACGAGTTCCTCGAAGTTCTCCTGAATCCTCGCAGCCAGTTCCACCGCCTCCCGGTTCAGGTCGGCCAGTTCGACATGGATGTCGCGCAGGGTCTGTTCGAAGTCGAAGTCGTGATCCACCTCCGCGGGGGCGACGCCGACGTAGCGGCCGGGGGTGAGGCTCCAGTCGGCGGCTGCTATGTCGGCACGGCTGACGAGTTTGCACAGGCCGGGCACGTCCTGCATTTCGGCTTTCGGAAAGCGCTCCTGCAGCCAGGCGATTTGGCGGTGAATGTAGGTCGCCGCCTTGAGTTGCTCGACGGCGGCGTGGCGCTCTTCGTCGAGTTGCTTGATGAGTTTGCTCGTGGCGCGGCGGTCGAAAAACTCGCTGGCGGCCTCAATCGTGGCCAGCTCCTGCGCCAGTTGCGCGGCGCGAGCGGCGAGCTTGTAGAGCAGGTCGATCTGCTTGATGAGGCCGCGTGCGGCCTCCGCCAGGGGATCGAAGGCCTGCCTCGCTGCGTGCTGGGCATCGTTGGTCTGCGGCGTTGCGGCGAATTTCTTGCAGAACGCCGCGATCCCAGTCGTCAGGGCAGCGCGGTCGGCGACGTAGGCGTGGGCGGCATCCGTCCATTCGGCCAGGGCGTCGGCGAAGGGCTGCTGCTTCTCGGGTGAGATGGCGTCCAGATCGGCCACGCTCGCGGCGAACTCGGCCAGGGGAGCGCGGCTTGCCGTGAGCTGCGTCTCGAAAGCGGTGAGCGCCGGGGGGATGGCGACGCTCTCGGTTGCGAGTCGGGTGCAATAGTCCGCAACCAACCCGAGGAAGCGCTGCTGCTGGCCGCGATACAGCCAGACGATGGCGGTCAGGTTGGCCTGCTGCTCGGGGCTGAAGTCGTAGATCTTGCGCGTGACCTTGCGGAACACGTTGCGGGCGTCGAGCATCAGCACCCGGTCGCGTCGCTCGGCCGGCTTGGCGCGGTCGAAGTGCCAAAGTTCGCAGGGCACGGTGCGGGTGTAGAAGAAGTTGGAACGGATGGCGATCATCACATCCACGTCGCCGGTCTCCACCAGCTTGCGCCTCACCTCCTTTTCGCCGTGACCGGCGGAGCTGGCCTGGGAGGACATGACGAAGCCGGCGCGGCCCTTGTCGGAGAGGTAGCTGTGGAAGTAGGAAATCCACAGATAGTTGCCGTTGGAAACGCGCTTGTCCTTGTTCACGCCGGGCAGGCCGAAGGGCAGGCGGCGGTCGTCCTTGACCCGCTCGGCATCCACCATGTCGACGTTGAACGGCGGATTGGCCATGACGAAATCGCAGTTGCCCCACAGGGCGCGGCCGTCCTGCAGGCGGTGCACGTCGTCGTAGAAGGAGTTGGCTTCGCGGATGTCGCCTTCCAGACCATGCACGGCCAGGTTCATCTTGGCCAGGCGGATGGTGGTGGCGGTCTTTTCCTGGCCGTAGAAGGTGACGCGCTGCATGGTGTCCAGACCTTCGTGCTCGATGAAGTGGCTGGACTGCACGAACATGCCGGCGGAACCGCAGGCGGGATCGAAGACCACGCCGTGGTCGGGCTCGATGACGTTGACCAGGGTCCGCACCAGCGAGGGCGGGGTGAAGAATTCGCCGTTGTCCTGCGCGCCCTGGATGGCGAACTTCATCAGGAAGTATTCGTAGATGCGGCCGAAGACGTCGCCCGAGGCATTGCGCAGGGCTTCCGAATCGAAGTTGCGCAGCAGGTCTTCGAGCAACTTGTTCTCGAAGCGGTCGTAGTCCTTGGGCAACTGGTTGGCCAGCGGCTCGAAATCGGCTTCGATGGCGTTCATGGCGCCAACCAGGGCAGCGCCGAGATTGGCGCCGGAGGGCAGCTTGAGCAGATGGTCGTAGCGGGCGATCTCGGGCAGCATCAGCGCGCGGCGCTTGATGAAGTCGCTCTTGACCAAGGGACGTCTGGGCATCTTGCCATCAGCCTGGTCGGCCTCTATGGCCTGCAACGCCGCCTGGTAGCGGTTGGTGGCGTGGCGCAGGAAAATGACGCCGAGCACCGGCATGCAGTACTCGCTGCTGGTCAGCTTGGAGTTGGCGCGCAGTTGATCGGCCGCCTCCCAGAGGCTGTCTTCGATCTTGGCAATATCTTGCAAGGCGTTGGCGCTCATGGTCCTTCTCCGCCCGAGAAGCGCCGGATCAGCCGCCCAGCCTTCTTGCTTGGCCGACCCTTCAAGTCGGCGCCCGGCATTGGCGCCAGCTTGCGCAACTCGATCAGCTTCGCGCGTGCCGCGACGCTCTCCGGCGTTTCCTCGAACAGCAGGCGCGCTTCCGGCGCCGGCCGGCGCTGCTCGTCGAGGCCGCGCACATTGACCGACCACAAATATTCACCGATGGTTATCGAAAGCAGGTCGCCGATCTTGACTTCCTTGGCCGGCTTGACCAGGTCGCCGTTGATCCTGAGCTTGCCGCCGGTCACCGCCGCGACCGCCAGTGAGCGCGTCTTGAAGAAGCGCGCCGCCCACAGCCATTTGTCAATGCGCATCCTGGCCCACCGCCGACGGAGTCATCAACAGACGGTCGGAGCCCGCATCTACCTGGCAGCCGGGTTGTCCGCCAGGATCCGCTGCAACTCCTGGGTCTCGATCAGGCGCGCCAGGTCGGCTGCGCCGCCGACCAGCACCCCGCGTACGAACACCATCGGGAAAGTCGGCCAGCCGGTCCACATCTTCAACGCGTTGCGGCGGCGCCAGCCCCTGAAGTAGCTGCCGTACTCGAGATACTTGCAAGGGACTCCCGCGGCAGCCAGCGCTTTGCGGGCCTGCTTCGGAAAGGGGTTCTGGGCCATGCCGACGACCACCACGGCGTTGCCGGCGATCGCTTCCTGCACTTCGCGGACGATGTCGGACTCGTGGTCGGCGACCAAACCGCGGATTGCCGGGTGCAGGTGGGCATCGTCGAGAACGGCGCGGCTCATAGGGCACCCTAGGCGCTGCGCGCCATCCCGCCAAGCGGGAGCGAGCCATCCTTCGGGCGGCCGGGCGGATGGCTCATTCGATGGTCCGCGAGAGCGCTATCGTGGGTGCGTCCAGCGGCAGGGCAGCAGCGGTCTCGCTCGAGGTGAGGATGGTCAACACCGCCTGGGCGTGCTCCGCCGCATCGCGGCCCAAGCTCGTCAGATAGCCGCCGTCCGTCTGCGTGAGCAGACCCTTGGCATGCAGCCGCCGGATGGCGGCGATGACCGCCGCGTCCGCCGTCTTATGCACCTTGACCCCCTGCTGGGTGGTCGCCAGGTCGAAGCGTAACAAGGCGTTCAACTCTTGGACCAGATCGGGCGTGAAAGACATGGTCGAATCTCGCTCATTGAAAGGATCAGCGACGCTGACTCGGTGCCATTCTACACGCCCCAACCGGCTGGGCGGAGGCGGGGTTGCGTGCAGCACTGCGCCGGGCGCTGGCGACGATCACGTCCGTCTGTTGACGCTGTCGCGGAGGATGAAAATACGCGCTCGATCACGACGCTCAGCAAATGCGCGGCAGTTGCTCGCCGGCGAGCCAGTCGACCATGCGCCGGCCGCCGAGTGCCGTGGTCATCTGCACGAAATGCTGAGGGTCGGCGTGCACCGCGCCGATGATCGCGGCATCGCGACCGAGGGGATGGGCGCGCAGCGCGGCCAGCGCCCGTTCGGCGTCCATGCCCGCGACGATGATGATGAGCTTGCCCTCGTTGGCAACGTAGAGCGGATCGAGACCCAGGAGTTCGCAGGCGCCGGCGACCTCCTGGCGCAACGGAATGGCTGCTTCGTGCAGCATCATGCCGACGCCCGACTGCGCCGCGATTTCGTTGAGCGTCGTCGCCACGCCGCCGCGCGTCGGGTCGCGCAGCACGTGGACCTCGACGCCGCTGTCAAGCATAGCCGCGATCAAGCGGTGCAGCGCCGCGGTATCGGAGACGATGGGCGAGGAAAAGCCCAGGCTCTCGCGACACGCCATGATCGCCATGCCGTGATCGCCGATGCAGCCGGAGACGAGGATCGCGTCACCCGGCTGCGCGCGGCTGCCCGAGAGGGTCAGCCCCTCGCGCAGGACGCCGACCGCGGTGGTGGTGATGAAGACGCCGTCGCCCTTGCCCCGTTCCACTACCTTGGTGTCGCCCGCCACCACCGGCACGCCGGCATCAACCGAGGCTCGTGCCATGGAGTCCACGATGCGGGCGAGATCGGCGAGCGGAAAGCCTTCTTCGAGGATGAAGCCGGCGGCAAGGTAGAGCGGCTGCGCCCCCATCACCGCGACGTCGTTGATGCTGCCATGCAC
>Ga0172380_10004860_pt1 | contig 16858 bp, 32 predicted proteins | sample Leawe162metaG_FD_119747 | JGI IMG/M metagenome (GOLD analysis project Ga0172380, IMG submission 119747) | Leachate microbial communities from a municipal landfill in Southern Ontario, Canada - Leachate well 162 metaG | ecosystem: Engineered > Solid waste > Landfill > Unclassified | place...
GCGACGGCTCCGGCTCCGGCTACGGCTCCGGCGACGGCTCCGGCTACGGCGACGGCTCCGGCTACGGCTACGGCTACGGCTACGGCTCCGGCGACGGCTACGGCTCCGGCGACGGCAAAGGATGAGTATCGCGCGCCTGACGCGAGTCAGGCGCCGACGTTGACCGAGCAGAAGCACTACCCGGTCAACGTCGGCGACATGCCGAGGAGGAAACATGCACAGGATCACGTTCGAGTGCTTTCGGATCATCGTAGAGGTTGATCCGTCGAGCGACAAGGTTCGCCGCGAATTCGTGACGACAGGCGTCTCGGCGCCAGTTGCTGAGCCAAAACCGGCTCAGTTTGAGGAGGCGCCCCGTGCAGACTGACGCAGAGTTTCGGGCGCGGGCCATTGCCGACGGGCTCGCCGAGATGCTGTACGAGCAGCTCACCGAACGCGAGCAGCTCGACACTCTCACTGCGCTTCTGCCGGCGCTGCAGAGGCGTCGCCTCGGGCTACTGGCGAGGCTGACGCGCGGCGAAGCCCACGACACGCTACCATGTCCTCCTCCGGCAGAGGTGACGCTGTGACTGCAGAGGAGATCTTCGCATCGATCTGCCATAAGCTCGACGATGGCACCCTCGAAGAGCAGATCCAGCGCGAGACCGAGCTTCGATCTCTCATCCTGGCCGATGAGTATGAGAAACGCGCAGTCCGCCAGCTCAAGGAGCTCCGCTCCTCGTATCCAGCGGAGGGCGACGCATGATCTGGCGCATCGAGGTTCGCATCACCCGCCCAGACTCGGGCGCCACGGTAGCGGACGCGACGGTCGAGACGAGCGGCCCCGAGTCGTACCGCAAGCTCGCTTCCGCAGGATTCGCAGCGGTCAGAGACGCTCTGTCAATCGCATTGCCCTGCACGGTGACCCCATGACCGACCGCACCATTGCTGACACGTGGCGAGATCCAGACGCGGACTCAGGACTGCGCTTGGACCACTGGCTCTCCGAATCCGAGGATCGTGATGTTGTCCTGCGACGCTGGCGCGATCCGATCATCGGCACGACGTGGACGGTGGATCTGATCGAGGGAAGGGTCACGGTTGCGTCCGGTCGCAATCGGCACCTTGAGGAGGCTTGGGAGCAAGCGCTCCGAGCACTCGCCAGCGCAACACCAGAGACGGGCACTGATTGGCAGGATCAGCCCTCCGCGGTGGCATCGTGAATCGCCTCCACCTCATCACGAATTGGGCACTCGAGGCCGAGTCGCGCGGCCGCACTGACGAGCCGTGCGTCGAGTGCGGTGGGCGTGGGGTCTTCACGTTTGGTCCGACGTATCAGCACCCCCACGAGACCACGGAGACCTGCCTCACGTGCTGCGGGACTGGCAGAGCCTATGGAGAGTGCTCGTGCGGGGAAGTCGGCCCACTCGTGTCCATCGAAGGGCTACTCGTCTGCCCCAAGTGCGCGGCGTCCTGCGAGTGCTGCGGTGAGCGACTGACGACGGTCTGCGATGTTGAGTCGCACGCGGAGATGTGCACCAGATGCCGGCTTGAGTTGGCCGCAATCCCAGAGGAGCTGATGGTTGGTTCGCGCGTCGGAGATGGCGCGGCAGCGGATGGAGCTGGTCCTACGCCCCTGGATCCAACTGTCGCCTGCCGCCCCCTCTCGGGCGCGTGAGCCTGAAGGAGAATGAGATGCAAATCAGATGCAGTGCGCTACCTAGGATCATGCGGTGCGGCGCTTCGGCGGAGCCTCCGCGGGTGTCGGTGGAGGAGTGGAGCGACCCGGCTGACGTTGGGACGCGAGTCCACAGGCTGCTCCAGAGCGTTGTCGAAGGGGAAGAGGTCGACCTGACTTGCCTAGATAGCAATACAAGGTTCCTTGTGTCGTCCGGGATCACCGTGTGGCACGGCTCGAGAGGATTCGTCGCGCTTCGTGATGCGTTTCCTGGTGCGACCTGCGAGCGCTCGCTAGAGCTCGACATGGGAGGGGTTACGCTCACTGGACACTTAGACGTGCGCTCAGACGTAGTCAGGACCGTCCGGATCCTAGACTGGAAATCAGGGCGCGTTGACTACGACTACTCGCAGCAGATGCTCGGATACTGCGCGCTGGAGCTCGCCTCGAACCCGTTCATTGAGCGCGCCGAGGCGCACATCGTTTGGCTACGCGAGCGCGAGGTCGAGCCATGGGTAATGACACATGAGGAGCTACCGGGATGGGTCGAGCGGGTAGGTTCGGCGCTGGGTTCACGATCCACCGTCTACGGACGTCACTGCACGTTCTGTCCGCGCGCGCACGAGTGCTCTGGACGCGCCGCGGTTGTGCGCAGGGATGCGCAGTCGCTACTCGATCTGACAGATGAAGAGCTCTCCAGCGGACTCGCAACCATGACACCCGACAGGATCATCGAGCTCACGCAGCAAGCTCGTTCAGTGTCCACTGCTGCTGACCGAGTTGTTGCCGCAGTACGCATGCACGCGGCTGAGCGAGGCGACATCGTGGGAGCGTCGTCCAAGCTCACTTTGGCCGAGCAGAATCGCAAAAAAGTAGACACGGCGCTTGCTTGGCCCGTGCTACAACGCCACCTCACCGACGACGAGCTGGCGAAGTGCCTGGACGTGCGACTCACCGCAGCCAACGACGCGGTAGTGGCGAAGGCTCCGCCACGAGGCGGCGCCGCCGCGAAGCGCGAATTTCAGTCAGATTTGGAGGCGGCTGGGGCCGTCACGAGCAACACCGTGAGGATTCTCACGGAGAAGAGGATCGCGAGATGAGCAGGAAAGACGAGACGACGGCAATCGCAAAGACTGCCGAGGAGAAGCTGGCTGCGCGCCAGCAGGTCGCCAAGGAAATTGAAGGAATCGTGTCAGAGTGCGGAATGCTGGCCATCCGAGGGCAGGCACCATTGGTGCAGGCACTGCAACTCGCCGATGGGATCCAGCGCATGCGCGAGGTGCTGTCGCTTGCTGTAGTCGAGAAATACTTCATGCCGCTCCAGGGTAGCCCACTGGGCTTCGTAACTGACCGCGACAATCCGAAGGATGGCCAGAGCCCAGGATACCCAGCGGCAGTGGTTCGAGACGTCTCAATCGAAGCATTCATGCGAGGATTTCGCACTATCGGTAACGAAATGAACATCATCGCAGGAAGGTTCTACGCTGCGAAAGCAGGCTTCGAGCGTATAGTCGGCGAATTTCCTGGACTGACCGAGCTGCGCTATGAGCTAGGGGTACCGGAGTCAGGTCCGAACGGGACGTCGCTCGTGTCGTTCGACGTGAGCTGGAAGCTGTACGGAGTTGATGACGTTATGTCCGGGCGACCTGCTAAGGACGGCTCGATCGACTCGCGGATCATCGTGCGAATGAACAACGGAATGGGTCCAGACGCCGCGCTCGGGAAAGCCACACGCAAGCTCTTCGCTCGCATCTACATCCGCCTGACGGGGTGCTCGCGCGACATCGAGGCAGACCCGAAGGACTACATCGAGGCGTCTGGAGCCACCGTCCCCACTGCTATGAACGGCGCAGCGGGTCAGCGCATGTCACTCCGTCGGGATGCACAGCCACCGGCAGATCCGCCAGCTGAGCGCATGCGCGAGCCGGGGGAAGACTGAGATGGGGGCGCAAATCACAAGTTCAAAGACGCGTTATGCGGCTGAACGCGCAAAGGGCTACACGGACGCACTCCTGAGTGTAGAGCAGCCTATGCTTTCGGATCAAACAATCAGTGACTTGGTGGACGAGCTCATAGACTGCATACACAAATGCTCCGAAGCGATAGAACTCATCGCGAAAGGCGTGTGAGTGATGACTGACGCAGACGCGCGCGATGATGAGATGTACCGAATGGCGAAGCGCGTCGAGCGTATCGCGACAGCTCTTGCGAAGTGCGCAGCGCAATTGGCCGATCTGGCGGAGTCGAACAACAGGGTGCGGCTGGAAACGCTGGCTTGCATCATGCGTTCGCCGGATAGCGAAGGGCAGGACGACACGGGAACTGGGTAGATTGACGCGGAGCAATCCGCACACCGGAGAGATGCGGTAAGAAAGGAACACATGCGTTCACCATACCTAGTTAACGCTGGAATATTCAGGGAGTTGCGGTCTGTGTGGAGGGCCATCGCGTGCAAGCATACGCACCAATTCGTGTTAGGGCTGGACGCAGCTCGGCGCGAATACGGCGACCCAGTAGGTAGTCGTAGGAGCAGTGGGACTGGCCTTCTTCTGGTAGGATGTTACAAGTGCGGTAAAGTGTCAGTTGTGGATTACATGGCTTAGCAATAATGGTTAGCTGTTGACGCGGAGCAATCCGCACGGGCGCGGATTAGGGCCAGCACGTCAGGACTGCGCCATCGTGATGGGTGGTGAGCGAGACGATGCTCCGAGGTTCGAGGCCTCGGGCGTCCACAGGCAGTTCCTCTTTCTGGTTCTGGTGTGGGCCTTGACTGCGGAGAATGAACCAGCGTGACACCTGCGACAGTGGTGCGGCAGCCTGGAGAGGCCGGCGCTTTGAAGGAGACGACCACAATGGACGAGAAAAAAGCCAAGTTCCTGTTCATAGAGGAGAACGGTTATGGCAACGTGTTGCGCGTTACCGGAGAAAACATCAAGGAGTTCGCAAAAGACTGTGGTGTTGCTGTGTACGCTGGTGGACGACTGGGGCCAGGCGCGAACGGCCTGAACGAGAGCGAGATCACCGAGGCCTTCGCGCTCTACCACGAGCACACGGACCCGAGGCTTCCGTGTAGCTGGGACGGAGGCTTTGATTCGCTACACCACCATAGCTGGAACTGGCCTATTGCCGAAGAAGTGGTCAAGGAATTCGAGCAGGTCCTCACGTGGCTGCGATGGCGACTCGAGCAGCAAGCGGGGAGCGAGAAGGAGGACGACGGTGACTGATCCGATCAAAGAGTTGTGGGTTGCGGAGTGGAAGCTATTCGATCCATCGAATCCTCCGCCCGAAGGCGACTACTGCTGCGAGGTCCCGGCGCTCGTGTGTAGCGACGGCACAATACCCGTGCGGCTGCTGCACTGGTACGACGGCGTTTGGGGAGGGGCCTACGGTGCGTACCAGGTGCGGAGGTACACGCCGGCGCCTGTTCCTCCGGAGTGGGTGCCATGAGCAAGCCCAACGAGGTTTGGGTGCTGACCATCGGAGGCAAGACGTCGCTCCACACGTCGTACACAGTTGCATTCTTCAAGTACTTCTGCGCAATGGCGCCGAAGTCGCTTCGACGCTTCGTGCCAGAGCTGGAGTGGGTGGAGTTCGATCACCAGGAGCCGCCGCCTGCTGGTAGGTATCTGGTCGAGATGAGAGATGGAACGGTTCGACTCATGGATTGGGTAAACAGTGGCGACTACGGGTTCCAGTTCGTCCGCCGGTACGCGGCAGTCCCGAAGCCGCCGGAGTGGATGCCATGAGCGAGATGCACGTCTACACGGACGACACAAGTTACGTGGTGGCGCATGATCCAGAGGAAGCCGCGTTGACGGTAGATCCGGACGATGGCGAGCTGTTCATTGCGGAATTCAAACTCCTACCAGACGGCTCAAAGTTGTCGCTTCTCATCGAAGATGTGGAAAGCGACGAGTCTGAAACCAAGACCTGCCGAGAATGGGCGGATTCATGCGACGAACCGACGATCATCGGGAGCACGGAGTACTGACATGGACGAACGAACTAGGCTGAAGCTCGAGATCGCTGCGCGTTTCAACGCGGCCATGGTTTCCAGATGGGACCCCAGGTACGCGGACCACAAGGACGAATTCTCGAAGTGCGCGTGGGACAACGCCAAGGAGATAATTGCACTTGCGGAGCGTGAATGCACAGCGGCGACTGCTGAGTGCGCACCTACTGCTCCAGTAGCCGACATGGTCGCGACGGCGAAGCTTCAGGAGGAGGTAAAGGATCTTCGAGAACGTCTCGAGATCTGCAAAGTCGGACGCAACGAATGGAAGTCCACGGCGGAACGTAACGCAGAGGAGTGCAGCAAGTACGTCGAGGAGTCTGCTCGGCTTCGCAGAGCGGTGGACCAGCTAGAAGCCGAAATGAATCCCTTGAGGGCGGCAGCGAACGAGATGAGCGAGATTCTTGGGCTGGGCGACGTTCCACCGAGTGAGCTCGTGGAGTGCGTAAGGCTGTTGTGCGACGAGAACGAGTCGCTTACTGAGAAGAACGAGCGGCAGCCGAATCTGCTTCCGGTTGAGTCTCACGGTTCGCTGTTCTCAGTAAGGTCAGCGAACGCTAACTACGCAGCATTCCCGGTTCTCACTTCAAGCGAGGTTGCGGCACACGAGATGGCGGAGGCGCTCAAGGTTCCCGTGTATCGAGTTCGGCTCGAGGAGATTCCTGATGGCTGAAACAGTGACCATGCCGGTACGGAGCGCCCACTGCTCAGCGTGCGCCCATTGCCGCCTTGGGTGCAGTTCCCGAGACGCTGGTGCTCTGCCAGACTTCACACGAGGAGGAGAGTCGATATGAGGCCCAGAACCGACCGAGAAGTTCGAGTCGACAACTGTTATTACGGAAACGATCCAGCGCGTCCACCGGATGCTCCAAATACCGAGTCTCTGGAGTGCTCGTTTAGCAGAATAGCCGACGCGCTTGAGATAATAGCCGAGGCTATGTCAGCACCAGAACGAGAGAAACGAGCAAGACTTCGGAAGCTAGATCGCGAGTACAGGAGATGATGAGGAAGACTACGAGGACGACAATGACTGACGAGACGAAACCGAGCGACGGGTGGACTACGTTACACAGCCACCCTACTCGTGGGGGAGCAATGGGCCAGATGGTATGTGGAGTCGGAAAGGAGCAGTGGCGCGCACTCGGCCCCTGGCGCGACACCGAGGCTGAGGCGAAGAACGACGCGCAGGCTGCGGAGAAGCTCCGGGAACTGGAAGCCAAGAACGCTGGCCTTCCGGCGCAGAACGATCAGCTCAATGCAGAGCTGGATGCTGCCATTGAAGCGAGCAGCGATGCGTCAAAGCTGCTTATGGAATGGAATTCCAGATGGGCTGACCTGATAAAAGATGTGGCTATGTCAGCAGTTGCCGCCGAGGACCTGGAACAAGCTTTGAAAGACGAGAGTCACAGGAAAGGAGTGCTGAAGAATTATGCAACTCGCGGAGTTTCCGAGCTTGCGCTTCAGAACGCTGCCATTCGCGCTGAGCTGGCCGCGAAGGACGTGCGGATCGCGGAGCTCGAGTATGAGCGCGACGAGCTGGACGCGCGCGCAGAACTGTTCCGCGCTCAGACGTCGTGGTTGCTGGACAGCATAACGGACAACGAGGTCTACCCCGGCGACCGCGACAAGTGGCAGGAACGCCGAGCTGAGATCGGGTCACACCTCGAATTCGATTTCACGTCGCATCGCGACGAGGAAGAAACGAAGACGAGGCAGATCGCGGCAAAGAACCAGCAGATTGCTGAGACGGAGTCACAGATACGGCGCCTGGAGAAGCTATTTGCGATCGTGTCCTCAGAGCAAAACGAGCTTCAGAAGCACCTCGAGGAGCAGCGCAACCAAGCGCTTGACCGGGTCGAGATGGTTGAGGCGGAGCGCAATGAGCTTCAGAGACGCATCGACATTCTGATCGGCGAAGGTCACGACCCAGGGAACTCGGCCGTCGAAACCATAACCGCCTTGCGCGAGGAGCTCAGCCTGTCGCGGGCATTGGTGAACGAGCTCCGGCCACTTCGCGCCCTAGTCAACATTCCTAGCGAGCGGAAGCGCATCGAGTCTCTGGAAGAGGAGCTCAGTAAAGCGAAGCTCGAGCTGAAGTCCGCCACATCCTGGCGCGACGGAGTCCCCTCAGAGCCCGGATTGTACGCGGTGCGTGACACGGGGGTTGTGTTCCTGGGGCTCCCGAGCGAGGGGTACGCTCACTGTGTCGCGCGATCGGACGGGAGGCTGTGGAATATCTGGACGACCGGGGTGCGCCAGTACCTTCCAATCCGGCTCGACGATCCGGCCCGGTGAACTATCTACATGCTGATGCGATCCAATTATTGACACGCGGTCCCCGCGGGCGCATACTCCTCTTGTCAGCACGGAGCTGGCAGGAAGAGGATGACGAGATGACGAAGGCAAACGAGCTATCTAGACTTACGGTTTCTGCCGCGATGGCGGCAGCGAATGAGCTCTGCAAAGAGGACGATCGAATCCAAGATTGGGAAACCGGCGCCACCACATGGTTCTTCGAGGACGGGTCCGCGCTGCAGGTCAGCGGGACGTTTTCGAAGGCACTGACCGCCGAGGAGATTTCTCAGCTGGTGCCGCAGAACTGAGCTCCCGCCCCGCCCCATCCGCCCCGCCGTCGCAAGACCGCGGGGCTTGGGGCGTCATGAACGTCATAATCTGGAAGGCTGTAGGGGTGCGCGTAGAGCTCGCTCCAGCACCGTACCCTCTGTCCGAGTGTCTCGATGATGGCACATGGATACGACACGACACGATGCGATATCGGGTTGTCCTCTCGCGCTGGCCGGGGCGTGACTGCGTCGGCAGGTGGGACTGGTGGCGCGATGATGCACGAGAGGCAGTCGCGATGGCCCGGAGGCTAGAGAGGCTCCGAAAATCTATCCGCGCAGGCGAGGGCATAGGGACAGCCACGTCCCCAACGCTTCGACGTGGAAGGCGCTGCCGACAATGAGACACTACCGAGTCCCTCCCGACATCGTCGGCCCATTCGTCACCCGCATCGGGCCGAAGGGTGGTCCGTGGCGCAGCCACCCAACGAACGACGCAGCGTGGGCGCACGTTGAGCGCCAGCGAGAGCGCGGCGTCGACACGAACGGGTCGCTCATCTTGCGCGTGACGAGCGCCGGACACGCGGAGCCTGCCCCGGAGCTCGACGAGCGACCCTACGGGTGGGCGAGCGGGGGGCACACAACAGAGAGGGCCAGAGTACCGATCCGAGACGGATGGCGTGAGGCAGCCGAGGCCGCCGGCGTTCCCTTGTCGCAATGGATCGCGGACGCGGCCGACGCAGAGTTCAGACGCCGCAAGTCGGCCCAGTGAACTATCTGCGTGCTGAAACGATCTGGTAGTTGACCCGCGGGGACCGCGGGTGCATACTTCTTTTGTCAGCACGAGATGGCTGGCAGGAAGAGGATGACGAGCATGGCACAGACAGAGACAGAGACTACCGAGATGATCGCAGCCCTTCGCACCGAGGCCGCGAGCGCTGGCGATGAGAGCATGGTCGAGATGTGCGACCAGGTGCTGGAGGCAGACGCTGAGCTACACGACAGCGACACCGCCGAGCGGCTGACCGCCGAGGATCTTGGGATCAGCGCCACCCGCTACGTCGAGCTGTGCTGCGAGTCCCTCGATTCTGCACAAGCAGAGGGCCACGTCCGAGTCGGTAAGCGCCGCGTCTACGCTCAGTAGCTCCCGCCCCGCCCCATCCGCCCCGCCGCCTCTGGCCGCGGGGCTTGGGGCGTTGGAGGCACTAGATGATTCACGAATCAGTGTATGTGACGCGCATAGGCATTCCTCGCGCGTGGGAGCTCATTCGTCCGTTAGTCGCCGGGTGCTGCGCTCCGATGCGCGAGTGGCATCCGGATCGGGACTATGCGTACTCTGACGAGTGCGCAGCAGCTAGACTCGCGGCTGGGGAAGCGGAGATCGGTGATGAGTCGGCGTGTGAGATCATGGCGCAGTGGTGTTTGTCTGACGTGCGCTCCTTCCGTCGGATCCTCCGATCCGCTACGCCAGGGGAGCTCTTCGACGCGGTCGAAGAGTGTCTATACAGACACAACTCAAGCGACGTAATGCGCCGCGAGATCGAGTCGTGGAGGTGGCGCATGTTGCGCGAGCTGGGCACTGTCACGCTGACGGTGCGCAACGGGAGCGTTGTCGAGTATTACGTCGACAACGCTGACGGGACGGAGTCCTGGGCTAGGGTAGATGGCGACAAGTACGAGGCGCGTGGATTCCATGGCGGCGGGTTTCCCGACTGGACCGTCGAGCGCTCTGGCGGCGTCGAGAGACGGTTCGCCAAGGGTCCGTACGACAAGCGGACTGACACTCAGACGTGTGTCGTGACTACCGAGCGCGTAGCTGGCAGAGCCCAGGTTCCGTTTGAGGGATGAGCATGAAAACACTCAGTAGACCAGCAGTAATCGTCGACGGTATCGATGATCTCGGCAGGGAGTACAGCTCGGCGCGGTGGATCTATCATCGTCTGCTGGACTTCGAGGACACGCACCAATCCGTGCTCGCCGCCGCTGCAGAGCGTGCGGCGCCAGGAATCACGCGAGTCGGTCGAATCGTGTCGCGACTGTCGCGTAGGATTCGGTGGAGTGAGCGCTCGACTGGATGGAGCCCTCCGCTGCACACTCCGTGGCTGACCTCGCTTCGCGCGAGGCTCATAGAGCTCCGTGCGGAGAGGAACGCGAGCGACAGCTGGCGCGAAGCGATGTGCTGGGCGGACGATTCCGAGCCCGGGGCACCGGCTCGCGGCGGAGCGCGGCGGAAGGCTGGCGAGACCGACGAGGATTTCGCGGCTCGCTCGGCGAAACGGCGCACGACTCTCACGCGGCGCGAGGCCCACAGAGCAGCGCTCTACGCGGAGCACGTGGCAGTTGGTTCCTCTGGTAGATCGCGCATCCACTGGGGGACCTGGAACGGGCTGGTCAAATCCGTAGACCAGGCCAGGGCAGCTGTTCTCAAAGCTCGCAAGCAGGGGCTGCCTGCAGAGTGGAGACGACCGCGCTGGAGCGATGATTCGACGCTGTTTGCCGACACACACGGGTTTCGGATCGCGTCGAAAGACGACTCCGGACCATGGTGGACACTCGAGTTGCGCACGCACTTCGGATGGGTTCGGTTCCGAGCGAAGTGCGGGAACTGGCACGAAATCCCAGAGTCCGCCTCAATGCGGACGCTGAAGCTCACACGACGACAGAAGACGCTAGGTTCGAGCGGGCGCTCAACTCGGCAAGGGTGGGCCTACTCCGTCTCTATCGCGATCGAAGGTGTAGAGCCAGCCGCACATACTGGAGCTGGACTCGTCGCGCTCGATTGGGGGCACCGAGAGCACGGCCACCCGCATGAATCAGAGGGGATTCGGGCCTTCGCGTGGCTGGGGGACGATGGGGCGCTAGGAGAGATCCTACTGCCTCGCGAGTGCCGAGAGGCAACGGACGCAGTCGACGAAATGAAGGCGCGCGTAGACGGAGCGTTCAACGCTCGCAAGTCCGCGCTGGGACTACCGGATCGCAACCGTCACAGGTATCGGTCGCGATTGATGCGCGCAGGCGTCCGCACAGACGAGGAGCAGCTCTGGTTGACGTGGGAGGATCGCTACGAGATGCGCATGCAGCGCGCCCGAAAGCGCGTCAAAAACCTGCGCCAAGAAACGTACATGAAGGCTGTTCGCATGCTGCGCTCTCGCTACTCGCAGTTCGCGATCGAGGATGAGTCGATCATGCGGCACCGAGCAGCCGACATCGACAAAGAAACGAGCCACAGGAAGCGCTCAAACCGCGAGCTCACTGCTAGGTATCTGTTCGTTTCGATCTGCGAGCGGCTCGGCGCTGAGATGATCCCGGTACCCGCTCGAAACAGCACACGCGAATGCCCGAAGTGCGGGCATCTGGACGAAAACACTGCCGAATTGATCATCGTCTGCGGAGGATGCGGAACCGCTCGAGACAAGGATCACGGCGCCAACCAGGTGATTCTGCGGCGCGCGAAGGGGGTGCTCGAAAAGCGATTGGCAAGCCCGTGAAATCACGCTAGACGTGATGGGTCTCTCGAACACCAGCCGCTCAGGGCTTCGTACTGAGACCTGAGTTGTCATATGAGGACTATATGAGTGTCTTAGTACTCGAACACCAGCCGCTCAGGGCTTCGTACTGAGACTCGCGCGGGGAGCGGACGAAGTACGCTCGAACACCAGCCGCTCAGGGCTTCGTACTGAGACAGGCACAGGAATGCACCTCGTGGGTACCCGGCGAGACAAATGCCAAAACCCCCGGCAGCTTTCGCCACCGGGGGTCATTCGCTAGCCTTGAACCTTTGGCCTAAACAACGCCAACGCTTCAATGGGGCCTGCGTCGAAGGCTTGCGACGACGCAGGAAAACCGCCCAAGCCGGCGGCTCGCTAGCGATTCGAGAAGGGTCTCACGTCGCCGATTCCGCGTCAATCTGACCGCGTGTTCAGGGGCTGGGAGCGCGAGAATCAGCCAATTTCGCAGCGTCGAGCTGCTCTCGTCGCCATTCGGTTCGAAGCTCCGTGATCCTCGTGGACCACTCACGCTGTTGCCGAGCCGAGTGCTCATCGAGCAGAGCGCGCTCGCGGTCGAGCTGCTCGTCGAGCCTCTGAGATGCAACCTCGGCAGACTGGGCGCGCGCCGTGGCGGTCATGGGGCCCTGAACGACGGCCACCCCTAGAGCAGCGGCTGCTCCGATCAGCGCCGTGGCAACAGGGATTGCGAGCGCCAGGTTGCGCGTCCTGGCCCTGGACGTGGCTCTGGCAGCCTGCTCCGCGTCCCGCTCGCGCCTCTGCCTATCGAGCTCAGCTGTTCGCAGGAATGCCACGTCACTCGCTACCCTCTCGACTGCCTCGACTCGGGTCTCAAGCTCTACGCACCGGGTCCGAACTGCCGAAACGTCTCGGCTCGCCGCCCTAGACGTGGCAGCCGCTTCCTCCGCGGCTCGGCGAGCGACAGCTACGTCGCGCCCAATGGACCCAGTGAGCTCCTCTGGCGACATGATCCTACTCGTCACCGGTAAACCAGCGCCCCCAGGTCTCTCTGGCACGCCGCAGCCCCGCTCCCCACTCCGTAGGCCCCCGCGAGCCACCCAACCCCTACTAGGGCCGCCACAGAGGCCGCAAGCGCCATCACCGGCAGCGCCATCCGCTCGGCGCGTCTCTGCTCGAGACCCGACAGCCTCTGCCCAAGCTGCTCGTGCTCTGCCGCGTTGCGCAGGGTCCATTCGAGGAATTGGCTATCGAGTCGCTTCGCCCAGTCCTCGAACGACGCTACGTGCGCCGCTATCCCGAGCAGCAATGCATGGTCGGATTCTGGGTCCGTGTCGGGGTCCTCGGACGGGCGATCCGGTCTAGAGATCAGTGGCATCGTGCTGGGCTCCAGGTTCTCGTCTCGGGGGCGGGGAGGTTGGGATGGTCTCGGGATTTGCACGGGTCAATCGTAGTCCCGCTCGTTGAGCTCGGCCACCGCCGAGCGGCGCGCGGAGTCGTAATCCCCCCATGGTATCTCGATCACAATGTCGCGTAGCAGTTCGAGGGCCTTGTCCAGATGCTCCTGATCGAGCCTCTCTGCGCGCGGCTGGTCGACGTCGGGCTCCTCCGGGTGAGGCAGCTCAGGAAGCGTCGGGGGAGCGGGTGGCTCGGCGACGACGAGCTCTTTGCACGCCGCGACGCACGCCGGAAGGTACTTGTGGAACACGGACTCGAGCGTGTGGGCGTACCCCCAAACTAACTTCCCGCCGACGTAGTAGTCCTCTTCGTGCGCCGTGTAGTAGCGGTCGAGCTTCAGAGCGTGCGCGAATGTCCGCGGGTTTCCACTCAGGGCCGCCGTGAAGCTTCTGGGGCGGCGCTGGAAGAATCTGAGTTGCGCAGCCGCGCCGTCCGAGAGCGTCTCGAACGCCTTCCATCGGCACTGGTTGTCGCAAGAGACAGAGGTAGTGTGCGCCGTGATCCATGCCATGTGCCACGGCCAGCATCGCGACAAGTCAGGGTGAAACCACTTCACCTTGCCAGACAGAACCTCGTTGCATCCGAAGTAGGTAACGAGTCCCGTGTAACTCTCGGTTGCCTTCAGGTTGCCCAGGTTGTTCCGGTGGCAGCTCTTCCCGTGCCCTGTCTCGAGTGCCCACTGCCCGACGTGACAGCACAGCTCTGGCGCCTCAGGGACCCTCCCCACGACCGCGCCGAAGCCCCGGTAAAGGGCTTCGATCACGGCCGCAGGAGTCAGCGGCGTCACTTCGTCCACGATGTATCGGCCGCTGTCAGCCATCGTTAGCCTCCATCAGCTACTGCTGGGGAAGGGGCTGGGGGATCCTCGGGGGTCGCGACGGGAGTCGGCGCTGGGGCAGCAGACTGCGGCTCCACTACCGAAGGCAGTGGCTCGTAGCACCCGGCGTAGGCAGCGGCGATTCCACGAAGATCTTCGCCTGCCTTGCAAGCTTGCTGGGCCTTTTCGGTGTAGGAGCTGGGCGCGAGCGAGGCCAGATCATCGATGGACGAGCAGATCATCGCGCGTTTCGAGGACGCATCTTCGATGCGCTGGAGTTCCTGATTCGAGCAGCCGAAAGCGGAGAAAGTCAGCAGAAACGTGAGCATGGTGAGAACAAAACGACTCATTGAGTCCTCCGTGTTGCGTCCGAAGACGCCTTTGCGGCGCGGCCAGCGGCCTCACCGCGTTTGGCGCTGATTGCTACCTCGAGCCTATCCCGAGCTAGCTCAGCGCGCCCTTCGTCGATGGCCTCGATCAAGAGGCAGACCGTGCGCACGCCAACCCGCATGATCGCAGGGCAGTCGCGCAGCAGTCGGATTGCAGTGAGCCAGGTCACGTTGACGTTCCGGAGCCAGCGGCCCGCTTCGCCGTGTGGTGCGCCCCAATCGCTGTCAGCGCAGCCGTGATGGCTCCGATTACCGCCACCAGCCAACGGTCTCCGATCTCATAGCTCATGGCGAATGATCCAAGCGACGCGAGAACTACAGCCGGAATCCACTGCAGTCGAGTCGGAAGAAGCGCGAAAGCCAGCGGTTGGAAGCGCTTGAACAGCGTCACGACCAAAGTGATCGTGAGTCCGAGGATCGGATACCAGGCCCCGGATTGCACCGCATCTGCTAGTTGTTGCTCGATTGTCATGAGCCCTCACTACGCCACGACGGCGTTTTCTATCGCGTCAATGTACGGGACCACTGCCCGCGCCGGATTGCACGGGTACGGCACACCCGGGTTCGTGGCGCAAGCCTTGAGCTTCTGCCAGTCGTCCTCGCGAAGAGCAACCTCCGCACCGGACCCGACCGCTTCCTCGATGCGCACACCAGCGCGAAGCCCAGCGGCGTCGCCATCGAATTCCTTGCAGGAATTCAGAAGGTACGTCACGAACTTCGCGAACGTGAACTCGACCGGCCCCTCGCGGGTGACCATTCCCTTGAGACGTTCCGGGGTTTCTGGGACCGTGATCTTCTTCATTTCCATTGTGATTCCTCCTGTTCGGCGCCACTAGGGCGCCCATGACGCACGTAGGAGGCGTAGCACGTCACGGGCACTCTGGTGGCGCCGATGTCATCAAGCAGCCGTGTCGACTGTAACGGTGTGGTAGCCCCACTCGTTCGCCGGCACTGGCCACGTAGAGGCGAGCAGCGTGGCTGCATCCGCGATTCCCTGGGCAGACGGGACCACGTTGCTCGACAGATCGATCTCCCACCCGCTCCAACCTGCCGGGTGATCCTGCGCAACGAGCGCGGCGAGCACCGAATCGACCAGCGCTTGGCTGAGTCCGCATCCGTAGAGCAGCAGGATTCCGACACGTGGAGGAAGCAGGATCGAAGTGATGCCCGGGTTGCCGCCAAGCCAGATCATGCTGTTTTCCGGAAGCATCGACAGGTCGATGTCGCCCGTTTGACCGGTGCCGTTGATCAGCAGCTGTGTGAGCACTGGCATGATCCACCAGGGTATCGACCCAGGGCCGAGGTTTGGATTCTCGCGGATGCAGACGTGCCACAGATACAGGCACGTCTCGGGGAAGATGATCCCTGTGGGAAGCGCGTAGGCTCCACGAAGATCCTCTAGTGCGTCGCATCCAGTCAGGTCAAACGACGTCCATCCGGCCTCGTTGTTGCCGTCAAGGTATGCGCGCTCGACGCAGAGCCGCTGGAGCGAAGAGCACCCGGATACCCACAGGGCTCGCAGCGCCCCAACGGTCGGGTCTCCGTCGTCGTTGAAATTCTCAACCCTCCGCAGCGCGGTGAATCCGCGCAGGTCGACGGACGCGATTGCTGTGCGCGAGGAGGCGAGCCCGAGCAGCGTCCCCCGGTACAGGTCCAAGTTCCGTATTGCAGAGACGAGCTGCGCTGCGTGGACGACGAAAAGCTCTGGAATTACCGTGCTTGTGTCACCCCCATCGTCCGCGCCATACCCTAGATTGATCACCTGTAGCGCTGCGCGAGGCGATACAGAAAGGGACACCGTGTGCGCTCCGGCTGCGCCGAAATCGATCGTCGGTGTTGCTCCGGTGTACGTGTCACCCGTGTCCGTTGTCCACGTCGCCGTTGCGAGCGGGTACGTCGCAGTGTCCAGTTCGATCCGCGGGGAAAAGGTGGCTCCTGTGGTGTCGAACTCGACACGTCGCGTATCAATCGAGCCGGTAGATGTTGCGAACGCAACGGACAGCATCAGATGACCTCGATCGAGCTGAATTGATGCGTGGACCCGGCCTCACCGAAAAACCCGACAGAAGCACCGGTGGCAGCCGCATTCGTCGCGTCCGTGAACGACGCTTGCAGCGTCCCGTCTGTCGTCAGTGTGTACGTGCTACCTGACTTCGTGATCACGACCGTGTGATCATCGGACCCGGTCCACGGCGTGTCGCTTCCCACAACGGGCGTGTCGGCCAGCCCCGCAACTGTGCAGTGCGCGAAGTGTGTGACGCCACCCCATGGCACCCAGACAACCACTCCGTCACCTGACGCAAATGCGAGCACAAATCCCCAGGTGCCTTTGCTCACTTGAGCATGAGGTACCACGGCTGTCATCGTGTAGTCGACACGCGCCGTATCGGACAGAGCGTGGACCGCGAACCGTGGCGCCCCGCTGTCCGTGCGCGTGAAATACCCTCCCGTCGCAGAAGCGACGACTGATTCCTGGAGGTTCCATCCCGCTGTGACCAGC
>Ga0172380_10004861_pt1 | contig 16855 bp, 11 predicted proteins | sample Leawe162metaG_FD_119747 | JGI IMG/M metagenome (GOLD analysis project Ga0172380, IMG submission 119747) | Leachate microbial communities from a municipal landfill in Southern Ontario, Canada - Leachate well 162 metaG | ecosystem: Engineered > Solid waste > Landfill > Unclassified | place...
CAGGACATAGACTTCGCCCGTGAAGTGGGTGTGCGGGGTGATCGAACCCGGCTTGGCCAGCACCTGGCCACGCTCGACGTCTTCACGCTTGGTGCCGCGCAGCAGCACACCGACGTTGTCGCCGGCCTGACCCTGGTCAAGCAGCTTGCGGAACATTTCAACACCGGTACAGATGGTCTTGACGGTGGGCTTGATACCGACGATTTCGATTTCTTCGCCAACCTTGACGATGCCGCGCTCGACACGACCGGTGACAACCGTGCCACGGCCGGAGATCGAGAAGACGTCTTCGATCGGCAGCAGGAAGGGCTTGTCAACAGCGCGCTCAGGCGTCGGGATGTAGCTGTCGAGGGCGTCAGCCAGGGCAAAAATGGCGGCTTCGCCGATTTCGCTCTGGTCGCCTTCGAGGGCCTTGAGGGCGGAACCCTTGATGATCGGCACGTCGTCACCCGGGAAGTCGTACTTGGAGAGGAGTTCGCGAACTTCCATCTCGACGAGTTCGAGGAGTTCTGCGTCGTCAACCATGTCGCACTTGTTGAGGAAGACGATGATGTACGGTACGCCGACCTGACGGGCAAGCAGGATGTGCTCGCGGGTCTGGGGCATGGGGCCGTCAGCGGCGGAACAGACGAGGATGGCGCCGTCCATCTGGGCGGCACCGGTAATCATGTTCTTGACGTAGTCGGCGTGGCCCGGGCAATCGACGTGGGCGTAGTGACGGTTGGCCGTCTCGTATTCGACGTGGGCGGTGTTGATGGTGATGCCGCGCGCTTTTTCTTCCGGCGCTGCGTCGATCTGGTCGTAGGCTTTGGCTTCACCGCCAAACTTCTTCGACAGAATCGTGGTGATCGCCGCCGTCAGCGTGGTCTTGCCGTGGTCAACGTGACCAATCGTGCCTACGTTTACGTGCGGCTTCGTACGTTCGAATTTACCTTTAGCCATTTTCTCTATCCTCAGCTAATTCTGAATATTCAGATTACTTCTTATTGATGACGGCTTCAGCGACGTTCTTCGGCGCTTCAGCATAGTGCTTGAATTCCATCGTGTACGTCGCGCGCCCCTGGGACAGCGAACGTAGCTGCGTGGAATAACCGAACATCTCGGCCAGCGGGACTTCCGCCTTGACTTCCTTGGTGCCGCCAGGCAGGTCGTCCATACCCTGAACCATGCCGCGACGGCTGGACAAGTCGCCCATGACGTTGCCCATATAGTCTTCGGGCGTCTCGACAACGACGGCCATCATTGGCTCGAGCAGCGTCGGGCTGGCCTTCCTCATGCCTTCCTTGAAAGCCATGGAGGCCGCCATACGGAACGCGTTTTCGTTCGAGTCAACGTCGTGCGACGAACCGTCGAACAGCGTGAACTTGACGTCAACCACCGGGAAGCCAGCGAGCACGCCACTGGTAACGGCATCCTGCAACCCCTTGTCAACCGCCGGGATGAACTCGCGCGGCACGGTGCCGCCCTTGACCGCATCAATGAACTCGTAGCCCTTGCCGGTCTCGTTCGGCTCGATCTTGAGCCAGACGTGGCCGTACTGACCGCGACCGCCGGACTGCTTGACGAACTTACCTTCCTGTTCAACAGCCTTCTTGATGCACTCGCGATAGGCCACCTGCGGTGCGCCAACGTTGGCTTCGACGCCGAACTCACGCTTCATGCGATCGACGATGATCTCGAGGTGCAGTTCGCCCATGCCGGAAATGATAGTCTGGCCCGATTCTTCATCGGTACGCACACGGAACGACGGATCTTCAGCAGCCAGACGATTGAGGGCGATGCCCATTTTTTCCTGGTCCTGCTTGGTCTTCGGCTCGACGGCGACGTGAATCACCGGCTCCGGGAACACCATGCGCTCGAGGATGATGGGCGCATCCGGATCGCACAGGGTCTCGCCCGTGGTGCACTCCTTCAGACCGACGCAGGCGGCGATGTCGCCCGCCAGAACTTCCTTGATTTCCTCGCGGTTGTTGGCGTGCATCTGCAGGATGCGGCCGACGCGTTCCTTGCGGGACTTGATCGGGTTATAAACCGTATCGCCCGACTTCAGCACACCGGAGTAGACGCGGATGAAGGTCAGCTGGCCGACATACGGGTCGGTCATCAGCTTGAAGGCCAACGCCGAGAACTTGGCACTGTCGGACGCTTCACGCGTATCCCTGTCGCCGTTTTCCTTCTCGCCATCAACCGGCGGGATATCGACCGGCGACGGCAGCAGTTCGATGACCGCGTCGAGCATGCGCTGCACGCCCTTATTCTTGAAGGCGGTACCGCACAACATCGGCTGGATTTCGCAAGCGAGCGTGCGCTGGCGCAGACCCTTGAGAATATCCTTCTCAGGCAGGTCACCATTCTCGAGGTACTGGTTCATCAGCTCCTCGGAGGCTTCAGCAGCGGCTTCAAGCATCTGCTCGCGCCAGGTCTTGGCCGTGTCGACGAGGTCGCCCGGAATATCCTGATATTCAAACTTCATGCCCTGGGAGGCCTCGTCCCAGATGATCGCCTTCATCTTGATCAGATCGACGACGCCGGTGAAGGTATCTTCAGCACCAATAGGAATGACGACCGGAACCGGGTTGGCCTTCAGACGGACCCTCATCTGATCAACGACCTTGAAGAAGTTCGCGCCGGAGCGGTCCATCTTGTTTACGAAGGCAAGACGCGGCACCTTGTACTTGGTCGCCTGACGCCAGACCGTCTCGGACTGCGGCTGCACGCCACCGACGGCGCAATACACCATGCAAGCGCCATCCAGAACGCGCATCGAGCGCTCGACTTCGATCGTGAAGTCGACGTGTCCCGGGGTGTCGATGATGTTGAAGCGATGCTCCGGGAATTGCATTTCCATGCCCTTCCAGAAACAGGTCGTCGCAGCGGAGGTGATGGTAATGCCTCGCTCCTGCTCCTGCTCCATCCAGTCCATAGTGGCAGCGCCGTCATGGACTTCACCGATCTTATGGTTGACCCCGGTGTAGAAGAGGATACGCTCGGTCGTCGTGGTCTTGCCGGCGTCGATGTGCGCGCTGATACCGATGTTGCGGTAGCGCTCGATAGGGGTTTTGCGTGCCACAGTAGTAACCTTCGTGTCTTAAAGAACAAATATTCGCAGCATAGGCCGCGAAACTTGATAACGGCGTTAGAAACGGAAGTGGGAGAAGGCCTTGTTGGCTTCTGCCATACGGTGAACTTCGTCGCGCTTCTTCACAGCGCCACCACGATTTTCAGCAGCTTCCAGCAACTCGGCAGCCAGGCGCAGGCCCATGGTCTTTTCCGAACGCTTACGCGCCGTCTCACGCAGCCAGCGCATTGCCAGCGCAGCGCGACGAGCGGGACGAACTTCAACTGGAACCTGGTAGTTGGCACCGCCAACACGACGGGACTTGACCTCGACCATCGGCTTGACGTTGCTCATTGCGGAAGCGAACACTTCCAGCGGATCCTTGCCACTCTTGGACACGATCTGCTCAAATGCACCATAGACGATGCGCTCAGCAACCGACTTCTTGCCGCTTTGCATGATGGCGTTAACAAACTTGGAGACATCAACCGACCCGAATTTCGGATCGGGCAGAATATCGCGCTTCGGTACCTCACGACGACGTGGCATAACAACCTCTCTATATTCACAATTCAGTTGAGGGAGAAAACCCCTCCCGGCCACCCATTGTGAGTGACCACTTACTCAGGCAAGTTTTACGCTGCCTTCGGACGCTTCGCGCCGTACTTCGAACGCGACTGCTTACGATCCTTGACGCCCTGGGTATCCAGCGAGCCGCGAACCGTGTGGTAACGCACACCCGGCAAATCCTTGACACGACCACCACGGATCAGAACAACCGAGTGCTCCTGCAAGTTATGGCCTTCACCACCGATGTACGAAATTACTTCGAAACCGTTGGTCAGACGCACCTTGCACACTTTACGCAGCGCCGAGTTCGGCTTCTTCGGTGTGGTGGTGTAGACGCGGGTGCAAACACCACGCTTCTGCGGACACTGCTCGAGGGCAGGAACTTTGCTCTTGGTGACCTCGGCCGTACGGCCTTGGCGCACAAGTTGGTTGATAGTCGGCATATTTCTATCCCTAAATGCTTTGCGGCCGCATCGCGTACCGCAAAAAAGCCAAGGCGGACAAGTCCGCCTCAGCGATTTTGTTATATAAAGCAGAGGCTTTGGTTAGCCTCCGCCGACAAAGACCGCAGATTCTATGGTTGATCAACCCCTAAGTCAACCGCCCGTTTGGGCATTTTCCTCAGGAGCAACTTCTGAAACTTCGCTCGGCGGCAACGGATCGAACACCATTTCCACGCCGCCAGATGCCTGACGACGCGCGTTGTGGTACGCCAAGCCCGTGCCCGCCGGGATCAAGCGACCGACGATAACGTTCTCCTTGAGACCACGCAGCTCATCGCGCTTGCCCATGATCGCCGCTTCCGTCAGTACTCGGGTCGTTTCCTGGAAGGAAGCGGCCGAGATGAACGAGTCGGTCGACAGTGATGCCTTGGTAATGCCGAGCAGCACGAAGTCGTAGGTAGCCGGGAGCTTGCCTTCGGCAGCGAGACGATCGTTCTCATCGAGGACATCGGCGCGCTCAACTTGCTCGCTCTTGATGAAACGCGTATCACCCGGATCGACAATATTGACGCGGCGCAACATCTGGCGAACGATCACCTCAATGTGCTTGTCGTTGATCTTTACGCCTTGCAGACGATAAACATCCTGCACCTCGTCGGTGATGTAGCGGGCCAAAGCCTCTACACCTTGCAGGCGCAGAATGTCGTGCGGATCCGGAGGCCCGTCGACAATCGACTCACCCTTGTTAACCACCTGGCCGTCGTGCACCAGAACGTGCTTATCCTTCGGGATCAGGTATTCGTGGGTAATGCCCTCGAGATCGGTAATGACCAAGCGCTGCTTGCCCTTGGTGTCCTTACCGAAGCTGACAGTACCGGTGAACTCGGCGAGCAGGCCAGCATCTTTCGGCGTACGGGCTTCGAACAGCTCAGCCACACGCGGCAGACCGCCTGTAATATCGCGCGTCTTCGCTGATTCCTGCGGCAAACGTGCGAGCACGTCACCGACCGAAACCTGCTGACCGTCGAGCACTGTGATGATCGCGCCGACCTGGAAAGTCATCGCTACCGAATGATCGGAGCCATGAATCTTCACTTCCTCACCGTTGGCATCAAGCAGTTTCACCTGCGGGCGCAAACCCTTTGTCTGTGCTTTGCCGCCACGTTTTGGATCGATCACAACCAAGGTTGATAGGCCGGTCACATCGTCAATCTGCTTGGCGACAGTAACCCCTTCTTCGACGTTCTCGAATTTCACGGTACCGGCGTATTCGCCGATGATCGGACGGGTGTGCGGATCCCACGTAGCCAGCTTGGCGCCAGCTTTCACCTGCTGACCGTCATTGACGGTCAGGGTCGCGCCGTAAGGCACCTTGTGGCGCTCACGCTCACGACCGTTGTCGTCAGTAATCAGCACTTCGCCCGAACGGGTGATGACGATTTTCTCGTCCTTGGCATTGGTTACATAACGCATGGTTGCCGTGAAACGGACCACGCCGGTACTCTTGGTTTCGACCTGGGAGGCCATGGCAGAACGCGATGCGGCACCGCCGACGTGGAAGGTACGCATGGTGAGCTGAGTTCCCGGCTCACCGATCGACTGAGCGGCAATGACGCCGACCGCCTCACCGACGTTAACCGGCGAACCACGACCAAGATCACGACCGTAGCACTTGCCGCACAGACCGTATCGGGTGTCACAGGTCAGCGGAGTACGCACTCGCACTTCATCGACCCCGAGGGCATCAATCAGATCGACAGCATCTTCGTCGAGCAATGAACCAGCCTCGATGGCCGTCTCATCGGTCTCCGGATTGATCACGTCCGATGCAGCAACGCGCCCGAGAATACGCTCGCGCAGCGCTTCAATGACTTCACCACCTTCGATCAGCGCCTTCATGGTGACGCCGTTCTCGGTGCCGCAATCATCCTCGATGACCACCAGATCCTGCGTTACATCGACCAGACGACGGGTCAGGTAGCCGGAGTTAGCGGTCTTCAACGCCGTATCGGCCAGACCCTTACGGGCGCCGTGGGTCGAGATGAAGTATTGGAGAACGTTCAGACCTTCGCGGAAGTTCGTCGTGATCGGCGTTTCGATGATCGAGCCATCCGGCTTGGCCATCAGGCCGCGCATACCCGCCAGCTGGCGAATCTGAGCTGCGGAACCGCGGGCGCCGGAGTCGGCCATCATGAAGATGGAGTTGAAGGAATCCTGCTTCACCTTCTTGCCGTGGCGATCGATCACTTCTTCGTGGCCGAGCTGCTCCATCATGACCTTGGCCACCTGGTCGCCAGTGCGACCCCAGATATCCACGACCTTGTTGTAGCGTTCGCCCTGGGTCACCAGACCGTTGGTGTACTGGGTCTCGATCTCCTTAACTTCCTTCTCGGCCTCGGCGATGATCTCCTGCTTCTTGGCTGGGACAATCATGTCGTCCGAGCAGAAAGAGATGCCGGCACGGGTGGCCAGTGCATAACCGTTCTGCATCAGCTTGTCAGCGAAGACCACAGTTTCCTTGAGGCCGCAGCGACGGAAGGCGACGTTGATCAGCTTGGAAATTTCCTTCTTTTTCAGCGGCCGGTCGAGCACGCTGAAAGGCAATCCCTTCGGCAGAATTTCGGACAGCAGCGCACGACCAGAGGTTGTCTGGTAGCGCGTAATCTTTTCCTTCCAGCCACCCTCGCCATCCGCATCGTATTCCTTGATCCGTACGGAAACACGGGAGTGCAGGTCAACCTCCTTCGCTGCCAACGCGCGCGTTACTTCACCGACATCGGCGAAGTAAAGCCCTTCGCCCTTGCCGTTGATACGATCGCGCGTCGCGTAGTACAGACCGAGAACGATATCCTGCGACGGCACGATGATCGGCTCGCCGTTGGCGGGCGACAGCACGTTGTTCGAGGCCAGCATCAGCGTGCGGGCTTCCATCTGTGCTTCCAGCGACAATGGCACGTGGACGGCCATCTGGTCGCCGTCGAAGTCGGCGTTGAACGCAGCGCAGACCAGCGGGTGCAGCTGAATAGCCTTGCCTTCGATCAGGGTCGGCTCGAAAGCCTGGATACCCAGACGGTGCAGCGTCGGCGCGCGGTTCAACATGACCGGATGCTCGCGGATCACCTCTTCGAGGATGTCCCACACCACCGGCTCCTGCGACTCGACCATCTTCTTGGCCTGCTTGATGGTGGTCGCCAGACCCATGATTTCGAGCTTGTTGAAGATGAAGGGCTTGAACAATTCGAGCGCCATCAGCTTCGGCAGGCCGCACTGGTGCAGCTTGAGCTGCGGACCAACCACGATGACCGAACGGCCAGAGTAGTCCACGCGCTTGCCAAGCAGGTTCTGACGGAAACGGCCGCCCTTACCCTTGATCATGTCGGCCAGCGACTTCAGCGGACGTTTGTTGGCGCCGGTCATGGCCTTGCCGCGACGACCGTTGTCGAGCAGCGAGTCGACCGACTCCTGGAGCATGCGCTTTTCGTTGCGTACGATAATATCCGGCGCCTTCAGCTCAAGCAGACGCTTCAGACGGTTGTTACGGTTGATGACGCGACGATAGAGATCGTTGAGGTCGGAGGTTGCGAAACGGCCACCATCCAGCGGCACCAGCGGACGCAGGTCCGGCGGCAGCACCGGCAGCACTTCGAGGATCATCCAGTCCGGTTTGATACCCGATTTCTGGAAGCCTTCGAGGATCTTCAGCCGCTTCGCATACTTCTTGTTCTTCGCCTCCGAACCGGTCGTCTCCAGTTCGCCGCGCAGCTTTTCGACTTCACTCGGGAGGTCAAGGTTGCGCAGCAACTCACGGATACCCTCGGCACCCATCAGCGCCTGGAAATCGTCGCCGTATTCTTCAACCTTGGCGAGGTAGTCGTCTTCGGTCAGCAGCTGGCCGCGATTGAGCGGCGTCATGCCCGGATCCCAGACCACGAAGGCTTCGAAATAGAGCACGCGCTCGATATCACGCAGGGTCATGTCGAGGACCATGCCGAGACGGCTCGGCAGGCTCTTCAGGAACCAGATATGCGCGGTCGGGCTGGCCAGCTCAATGTGGCCCATGCGCTCGCGACGCACCTTGGCCAGCGTTACTTCAACGCCGCACTTCTCGCAAATTACGCCACGATGCTTGAGGCGCTTGTACTTGCCGCAGAGGCACTCGTAATCCTTGATCGGGCCAAAGATCTTGGCACAGAACAGGCCGTCACGTTCGGGTTTGAACGTACGGTAGTTGATGGTTTCCGGCTTTTTTACTTCACCGTAGGACCAGGAACGGATCTTCTCGGGCGATGCGAGACCAATGGTGATCGCGTCGAATTCCTCTTCCTGCGTTACCTGTTTGAACAAATCAAGCAGTGCTTTCATCGTCTAACTCCCAGTCCTTGAATCAATAGCGTTCCAGGTCAATATCGATCGCCAGCGATCGAATTTCCTTGACCAGAACGTTGAACGATTCCGGCATGCCGGCATCGATCTTGTGCTCGCCCTTGACGATGTTTTCGTACACCTTCGTACGACCATTCACGTCGTCGGACTTCACGGTGAGCATTTCCTGCAGTACGTAGGCTGCGCCATAGGCTTCCAGTGCCCAGACTTCCATTTCGCCGAAGCGCTGGCCACCGAACTGCGCCTTGCCGCCCAGCGGCTGTTGCGTCACCAGCGAGTACGGGCCGGTCGAACGGGCGTGCATCTTGTCGTCAACAAGGTGATGCAGCTTCAGGAAGTGCATGTAGCCGACTGTTACCTGGCGTTCGAACTGATCACCGGTACGTCCGTCGAACAGGGTCATCTGGCCAGAATCCGGCATGCCGGCCAGCGCCAGCATCTGCTTGATCTCTTCTTCGGAAGCGCCGTCAAATACCGGCGTTGCAAACGGCACCCCAGCCTGGAGGTTGTCGGCCAGTTCGAGGATCTCGTCGTCCTTGAGGTCGTCAAGGCTTTCCGGATTGCGACCGGTGTTGTAGACCTGATCGAGGAAACCGCGAACTTCCTTGGCAGAAGCCTGGCGGCGCAGCATGTCGCCGATCTTGAAGCCGAGCCCCTTGGCCGCGAGACCGAGGTGAACTTCGAGAATCTGACCCACGTTCATCCGTGACGGCACGCCGAGCGGGTTCAGAACGATATCGACCGGACGGCCATCTGCCATGTAAGGCATGTCTTCGACCGGAAGGATGCGCGAAACCACACCCTTGTTACCGTGGCGACCAGCCATCTTGTCGCCGGGTTGCAGACGGCGCTTGACGGCCACGTAGACCTTGACCATCTTCTGCACGCCCGGGGGCAGTTCGTCACCCTGGGTCAGCTTCTTGCGCTTCTCTTCGAAGGCAATGTCAAAGTCCTTGCGCGTCTGCTCCAGACTTTCCTTCAGCGACTCCAACTGCTGAGCCACTTCTTCGTCAGCCAGGCGGACATCGAACCAGTGATGTGCGTCGATGCCTGCAAGGTAATCCTTGGTCACTGCAGTGCCCTTGGCCAGCTTCTTCGGACCGCCATTGGCGACCTTGCCTGTGATCAGGCGCTCGACACGAGCAAAGGTATCGCGCTCGACGATACGCATCTGGTCAGCGAGGTCGGTCTTGTAGCCACGCAGGTGCTCGTCGATGATCGACTGAGCACGACGATCGCGCTCGATGCCTTCGCGGGTGAATACCTGTACGTCGATGACGGTGCCGGCGATACCGGAGGGCACACGCAGCGAGGTGTCCTTCACGTCGGAGGCCTTCTCGCCGAAGATTGCGCGCAACAGCTTTTCTTCCGGCGTCAGCTGGGTTTCGCCCTTCGGCGTTACCTTGCCAACCAGCACGTCACCAGCTTCAACTTCAGCGCCGATGTAAACAATACCGGACTCATCCAGACGGGAGAGTTGCACTTCGCCGAGCGACGCGATGTCGCGTGTGATTTCCTCTGGTCCAAGCTTGGTGTCACGAGCGACAACCGTCAGTTCTTCGATATGGATCGAGGTGTAGCGGTCTTCAGCAACGACGCGCTCCGAGATCAGGATCGAGTCTTCGAAGTTGTAACCGTTCCACGGCATGAACGCGATCAGCATGTTCTGACCAAGCGCCAGCTCACCCTTGTCGGTTGATGCGCCGTCTGCAACCACGTCACCCTTGGCGATGAGATCACCGACCTTGACCATCGGGCGCTGGTTGATATTGGTGTTCTGGTTGGAACGGGTGTACTTCACCAGGTTGTAGATATCGACACCAACTTCGCCTGGTACCGTTTCTTCGTCGTTAACGCGAACCACGATGCGGGAAGCATCAACGTAATCGACGAGGCCGCCACGCAGGGCCTGCACTGCAGTACCCGAGTCGACGGCGACGGTGCGCTCAATGCCAGTACCGACGACCGGCTTTTCCGGACGCAGACAAGGCACGGCCTGACGTTGCATGTTGGCGCCCATCAGCGCGCGGTTCGCATCGTCGTGCTCAAGGAACGGAATCAGCGAAGCAGCTACGGAAACGATCTGACCTGGGGCCACGTCCATGTACTGAACGCGTGCCGGCTCAGCAAGAATCGTCTCGCCCTTTTCGCGGCAGGTGACCAGTTCGTCGGTCAGCTCGCCCTTCGGATCCAGCGAGGCGTTCGCCTGGGCGATCACATAGCGGCCTTCTTCGATAGCCGACAGATACTCGATCTGGTCAGTCACCTTGCTGTCGACCACCTTGCGGTACGGGGTCTCCAGAAAGCCGTAGGAGTTGGTACGGGCAAACAGCGCCAACGAGTTGATCAGGCCGATGTTCGGACCTTCCGGCGTTTCGATCGGGCAGACACGGCCGTAGTGGGTCGGATGCACGTCGCGGACTTCGAAGCCGGCACGCTCGCGGGTCAGACCGCCCGGACCGAGGGCCGAGACGCGACGCTTGTGCGTGATCTCGGACAGCGGGTTGGTCTGGTCCATGAACTGCGAGAGCTGGCTGGAGCCAAAGAATTCCTTGATAGCGGCGCTGATCGGCTTGGCGTTGATCAGGTCGTGCGGCATCAGGTTGTCAGACTCGGCCTGCGACAGGCGCTCCTTGACGGCACGCTCGACGCGGACGAGACCGGCACGGAACTGGTTCTCGGCGAGTTCGCCAACCGAACGCACACGGCGGTTACCGAGGTGGTCGATGTCGTCGATTTCGCCACGGCCGTTGCGCAGTTCGACGAGAATCTGGATCACTTCGACAATATCGCGTGGCGACAGGGTCAGCTGATCATTGACCTCGACAGTGGCGCCAAGGCTCTTCAGCTTGGCGGCGAGTGCCTGCGCTTCTGCATTGGTAATATTCTCAGCAACGGCGCGCGGGCCGTAGTGGAGCTCACCGAGCAGATCCTTGACTGCCGAAGGAGAACCCCCAGCAATTTCGATGATGGTTTCAACAACACCTTCGGCCTTTGACGGGACATGGCGAACCATGACCTTCGACTCGATAACATCCGGGCGCTGCAGGCGACGGTTGAACTTCATCCGGCCGACGCCCGAAAGGTCGTAGCGATCATCCGAGTAGAACAAACCGTGGAACAGCAGTTCCACTGCCTCTTCTGTCGGTGGCTCACCGGGGCGCATCATGCGGTAGATCGCCACACGGGCAGCCTGACGGGAAACAGTTTCGTCGGCACGCAGCGTATTGGAAATGAAAGCGCCGCGATCGAGATCGTTGGTATAGAGCGTCTTCAGTTCATCGACACCGGCTTCCTGAAGCTTCTTCAAAAGGCTCTCGGTAATCTCGTCGTTGGCATTGGCCAGCACTTCGCCAGTTTCACGGTCGATAATGTTCTGGGCAACAACGCGACCGACAAGAAAATCTTCCGGCACAACGATACGCTTGATGCCTGCAGCGTCGAGATCGCGAATGTGCTTGGCAGTAATGCGCTTGTCCTTGGCGATAATGACCTTGCCCGACTTGTCGCAAAAATCGAAACGCGCCACTTCGCCGCGCAGTCTCTCAGGTACCAGTTCAAAGTCAAAAGTCTTCTTGCCGATGAAGAAGGTGTCGAAGTCGAAGAAGGTGCGCAGAATCTGTTCCGGCGTCAGGCCGATAGCCTTCAGCAGCGTCGTCACCGGCATCTTGCGGCGACGGTCGACGCGGAAGAAGAGGATGTCCTTCGGGTCGAACTCGAAGTCGAGCCAAGAACCACGATAAGGAATCACACGCGCCGAGAACAGCAGCTTGCCTGAAGAATGCGTCTTGCCACGGTCGTGTTCGAAGAACACGCCTGGCGAACGGTGGAGCTGGCTAACGATAACGCGTTCGGTACCGTTGATGACGAAGGATCCGGTCGTCGTCATGAGCGGTATTTCACCCATGTAAACTTCCTGCTCCTTGACTTCCTTGACTGTATCCGGGGCTTCGCGATCCATGATGATCAGGCGAACCTTGGCGCGTAGCGCTGAGGCGAAGGTCAGGCCACGCTGCTGACACTCTTTGACGTCGAAGGTCGGTTCGGCCAGCTGATAGCTGACAAACTCAAGACGTGCATTGCCACTATGGCTGGAAATCGGAAAAATCGAGGCAAACGCCGCCTGAAGTCCCTGGCCATGGCGCGTCGCCGCCGGCACCGCTGCCTGAAGAAAAGCGGTGTAGGAGTCGAGCTGCGTCGCCAGCAGGAAAGGCACGTCAAGCACACTGGCGCGCTTGGCGAAACTTTTCCGGATGCGTTTTTTCTCGGTATAGGAGTAGGTCATGTTTGCTCCGAGCTTAATGGGCAATAATTCCTAGGGTTCCCGAACGGGCAAAAGTCCCGATCCGGGTACGACAAATAACAAATAAACGAAAATACGGCACCTGTGTTTCAGCACTTTCGTTTGCTTGCTAGCGGCGAAGACTTCGGGGATCCGCCCATCCCGCTTCCAGAAAAGCACAAAAGGGCTGGCGGCAAATCTGCCACCAGCCCAGCATTTCGCAGCCGAAATTACTTGATTTCGACCTTGGCGCCTGCGTCCTCAAGTTGCTTCTTGAGTGCATCGGCATCAGCCTTCGGAATGCCTTCCTTGACGGGCTTCGGAGCACCATCAACGAGGTCCTTGGCTTCCTTGAGGCCGAGGCCAGTGGCGGCACGAACAACCTTGATGACTTCAACCTTCTTGTCACCAGCGGCATTCAGAATGACGGAGAAATCAGTCTGCTCTTCGACAGCAGCGGCAGCACCGGCACCCGGGGCAGCAACAGCGAGGGAAGCGGCAGAAACGCCAAACTTCTCTTCGAAGGCCTTGACCATGTCATTCAGTTCCATGACCGTCATACCAGCAACGGCTTCGAGGATGTCTTCTTTGCTAATAGCCATTTGAATAAGCTCCTAAATCAATTTCTTGCGTGTATTTGCGTACTATGTCGTTGCGGTCAGAGACCAGATCAGGCAGCAGCGCCCTCTTCCTCGCGCTTCTTGGCCAGGGCGGCAAGCGCTCCGGCAAAGCCCGAAACCGGCGCCTGCATGACGCCGAGCAGCTTGGCGAGAAGTTCCTCGCGGCTGGGAATAGAAGCAAGTGCCTGAACGCCGGCCTTGTCGAGCAGATCGCCGCTATAGACGCCTGCCTTCAGAACCAGCTTGTCGTTACCCTTGGCAAAATCAGTCAGCACCTTGGCAGCAGCCACGGCATCAACAGAAATTGCGTAGATCAGGGGGCCGACCATTTGCTCGGCGAGGCCGGCGAACGGGGTGTCCGCAACGGCACGACGCACGAGGGTGTTCTTCAGCACACGCAGGTACACGCCCGACTCGCGCGCCTTTTTCCGCAGCTTGGTGAGATCACCCACTTCAATGCCACGGTATTCGGCGACAACCATCGTCTGCGCACCAGCTACCTGTGCCGACACCTCGGCCACTACGGCCTTTTTGTCGTCAAGATTGAGACCCATAGGTCCTTTCTCCTTTCAAGTCCACACACGACGGGAAAATCCCGCCGCACCCACGGCGACCTGGATCAGGAGCAAAACCGCACCAAAGTGCGGCAAAAATTCCTGTTCTGAGTACACCGTCTGCGCAGGCCTTACGCTTAAGTAAGTACCAACATGCACTTACACCTGCGGTCTTTGACGATCTGCCACCCGAATCGAGATGCATTCGCGGCAACAGCTCAAAGTCAAATCCCGGGCCGATAAAGTACTCGGTCCGGGGATAGTTCTATTACTGCGTAGCCAGCGAAGCTTGGTCGATGCGCACACCCGGGCCCATGGTGCTGGACACGGCAACCTTGCGCAGGTACTGACCCTTGGCGGCAGCCGGCTTGGCCTTTTGCAGCGCATCAAGCAGCGCACGCAGGTTCTGCTCCAGATTCTCAACCGGGAACGAAGCACGGCCAATTGTGCTATGCACGATACCGCCCTTGTCAGTGCGATACTGGACCTGACCTGCCTTGGCATTCTTGACGGCGGTCGTCACATCCATGGTCACCGTCCCCACCTTCGGGTTCGGCATCAGGCCACGCGGGCCGAGGATCTGACCGAGCTGACCGACGATTTTCATCGCATCTGGTGTCGCCACGACGATGTCAAAATTCAGATTGCCCGCCTTAACTTCGGCAGCAAGGTCGTCGAAACCAACGACGTCAGCGCCGGCAGCCCGTGCCGCCTCGGCCTTTTCGCCTTGAGCAAACACGGCCACGCGAACAGTCTTGCCGGTGCCGGCCGGCAGCACAACGGAGCCACGAACCAGCTGGTCCGATTTGCGCGCATCGATGCCGAGATTGACGGCCACATCGATCGACTCGTCAAATTTGGCAGTAGCAGCACTCTTTGCCAGCGTCAGTGCATCAGCAACGGCGTAGAGTTTGTTACGGTCGACCTGGCCCTGCAGCGCCTTTTGGCGCTTGGAAAGCTTAGCCATGTTAGAGACCCTCCACGGTAACGCCCATCGAGCGGGCAGAGCCGGCGATGGTACGGACAGCTGCATCGAGATCGGCTGCAGTCAGATCAGGCATTTTTGCCTTGGCGATCTCTTCGCACTGGGCGCGGGTCAGCTTGCCAACCTTGTCGGTATGCGGACGAGCCGAGCCGGACTTCAAGCCGACAGCCTTCTTGATAAGGATGGTTGCCGGCGGCGTCTTCATGATGAACGTGAAGGACTTGTCCGCGAAGGCGGTGATCACCACAGGAATCGGCAGACCCGGCTCGACGCCTTGCGTCTGGGCGTTGAAGGCCTTGCAGAATTCCATGATGTTGAGGCCGCGCTGACCGAGAGCGGGACCGATCGGGGGCGAGGGATTAGCCTTGCCCGCCGGCACTTGCAGCTTGATATAGCCGACGATTTTCTTTGCCATGTTGGCTCCTGAATCGTGAGTTGTAACGCGCGTTCACCGGCCTTTCAGCCACCGCTACTAACGCTCCTCTTTTGCCTGATTCGCCCTAGCGGGCGGGGGCAGACAAAAAACCCCCGAATCTTTTACTGCGAAGGGCTACGCGTCAGGCCTTTTCGACCTGCGCGAATTCCAGCTCCACCGGTGTCGAACGACCAAAGATCGTTACCGACACACGCAACTTGTTCTTATCGTAATTCACGTCTTCCACTGAGCCGTGGAAGTCGGTAAACGGCCCCTCCTTGACGCGAACCATTTCACCAACCTCGAACAGCACCTTCGGCCGGGGCTTCTCCACCCCTTCCTGCATTTGCTGCATGATCTTGTCGACTTCCTTCTCGGAAATCGGTGTCGGCTTGGTCGACGTGCCACCGACAAAGCCGGTAACCTTCGGCGTGCTCTTGACGAGGTGCCAAGTGTCGTCATTCATGTCCATTTCCACCAGCACGTAACCGGGGAAGAACTTGCGCTCAGAGATACTCTTCTGACCACCTTTGAGCTCAACGACTTCTTCAACCGGCACCAGAATGCGGCCAAAGCAATCTTCCATACCCGACCGCGCAACGCGCTCGGTCAGTGCACGCTGAACACTTTTCTCGAAGCCCGAATAGGCGTGAACGACATACCAGCGCTTGCTCATGATTTCCTCCAGCCCAGGATCAAGTCGTAGAACACCCATTCCAGGCTCTTGTCAGTCAGCCAGAGAAAAACCGCCATGACGACGACAAAGGCGAACACCATCCCCGTCGTCTGCATCGTTTCCTTGCGCGAAGGCCAGACCACCTTCTTCGTCTCGGCAACCGCTTCGCGGGCAAAGACAAAAAAGCGCTGCCCCGGTTCTGTGAACCAGGCCACCGCCACGGAAGCGCCAACACCCGCGAGCACTGAAAGCACACGCAGGATCATTGCCTGCTCGCTGAGCAGGTAAAAGCCAACCACGCCGGCAGCAAGGAGAACCAGCGCCAGCGCAAACTTGATCTTGTCGGCCATTTCTATCGCGATCTATTCGTTAGTGGCAGGGGCGGAGGGCCTCGAACCCCCAACCTTCGGTTTTGGAGACCGACGCTCTGCCAATTGAGCTACGCCCCTGCAGCAGAGACTGCGGAACACCCCGAAGGATGCTCCGCAAAACCTTTATTACTCGATGATCTTTGCCACGACACCGGCGCCGACGGTACGACCGCCTTCACGGATGGCGAAGCGCAGACCGTCTTCCATTGCGATCGGGGCAATCAGCTTGACCGTCATCTGGATGTTGTCGCCCGGCATGACCATTTCGGTACCTTCCGGCAGGGCGATAGCGCCCGTCACGTCGGTCGTACGGAAGTAGAACTGCGGACGGTAGTTGTTGAAGAACGGGGTGTGACGACCGCCTTCGTCCTTCGACAGGACATAGACTTCGCCCGTGAAGTGGGTGTGCGGGGTGATCGAACCCGGCTTGGCCAGCACCTGGCCACGCTCGACGTCTTCACGCTTGGTGCCGCGCAGCAGCACACCGACGTTGTCGCC
>Ga0172380_10004862_pt1 | contig 16850 bp, 14 predicted proteins | sample Leawe162metaG_FD_119747 | JGI IMG/M metagenome (GOLD analysis project Ga0172380, IMG submission 119747) | Leachate microbial communities from a municipal landfill in Southern Ontario, Canada - Leachate well 162 metaG | ecosystem: Engineered > Solid waste > Landfill > Unclassified | place...
ACGACGCAACGCAAGCAAGAAGGTGCGGCCAGCGAAGATATTGAGGTGCTGGACGTGGCGGCGTTGTTGCTGGATTCGGTCAAGGAGTAGGGCGTGGAGACCACGGTCGTACCAAGTGAAGCACTGACGCAGAGTGCCGCAATCGTCATTCCCGTGTATCGCGGTGGTGTTGGCCTGGAACGGACCCTGGACGAATTGCGCCAGATTCGGGGGTGGACCACATCTTCGGGTGTCGTCCTGGAACTTTCGGAGATTATTCTCGTCTGTGACCAGCCCAAACTTATGGTGGCGACCGATACCCAGCTCGAAGGTCCCGGACTCGACCCCAGGGCGCGCACGGTTTGGCTGACAAAGAACTACGGCCAACATCCGGCTACCGTTGCCGGAATCGCCTCTTCGAACGCCGACTGGGTTGTGACAATGGACGAGGACGGCCAACACGACCCGTCCTACATTCCCGCGATGTTCGACGCAGCGACTGAACAGCTCAGCTCGCTGGTATATGCCAAGCCCTCCAACCCGCCACCGCACGGCGGAGCACGGAATGCTGCCTCTGGCGCCGCGAAGAAGATCTTCAAGTCGATGACGGGTCAAAAGGCGGAGTTCCACAGCTTCCGACTAATGGAAGGGTCCGTCGCTCGAGCCGTAAGCGCTTACACCGGACCCAACGTGTACCTCGATATTGCCCTTGCGTGGGCGCTAGATAACCCCACGAGTGTCGACATCCCAATGCGTGCCGAATACGACGCCACATCGAGTTACTCGTTCCGGAGTTTGCTTAGTCACTTTTGGCGAATGGTGCTCTCCTCTGGAACACGTCCGTTGCGCGCCATCGCGGCATTCGGAACTCTGCTGTCAATTGCGGGATTTGCGCTCGCGCTCTACATTCTTGTCGCGAATCTGTTCGGTTCGGGACCACCGGTTGCTGGGTGGGCTTCCGTGATGGTGGTAACGCTCTTCATCGGCGGTTCGCTACTAGTCGCTGTTGCGATTCTCGCCGAGTACATCGGCTACGCCGTGCACATGGCGATGGGCAAGCCGCTCTACGTAGTTTCCGACAATCCCGAACATCGAGCGCTCACCCATGCAATCCGGTTCGCGGACCGCGCGCGTGCGTGAGTTAGTTTTCGGCGCTGGCGGTCTCGTCGGCTCGGGATACCTCAAGACAGGCGGGCTCGAAACCGTTGCGCCCTCCTTCCCAATTCCTTGGTCAGCCCCACAAGAATCGGCCGACCTCGTCCGTCGCGCCGCATCGCATCATGCATCGCTGCCGGGTGCGTGGCGGATCGTGTGGGCTGCAGGCATTGGCAGAGTCGGGGCACCGCGGGAACTCCTGGAGCAAGAATCCAGCATCATTCAGGCATTGGTCGAGACAGTCGCCAGCGCTCCAACCGCGTCACGTGGCCAGCTGATCTTCGCCTCATCAGCGGGCGCGTTGTATTCCGGTCATGGATCATCGCCCATCTATGACTCGACGCCCCCTAATCCCAGCAATGACTACGGAATTGTCAAGAATTCGCAAGAACAGCTATTGCGGCCGCTGGCCGACACTGGCCTTTCCGTCGCCATTTGCAGGCTTTCGAATGTGTACGGAACAAAGGGAAGTGGCCAGCTTGGGGGCGGAATCGTGAGCGCGGGAATCCGTGCGGCGCTTCGCAACACACCATTGCAGATGTACGTCAGCGCTGACAACCGCCGTGACTACATCTACAGCGAAGACGCTGCCCGCCTCGCGCGATCCTTCGCGGACTCGATCGGTCCAGGTTTGCATGCCACACTCATCTGCGCAAACACAACGCGGACGCTAGTCGAAGTGCTGCAGACAGTCGGACGAGTCGCCCGTCGCAGAGTGCCAGTCGTCTACGCCGAACGCCCCGAGACAGCGATGCAACCGCGTGTACTTCAGATGAGGTCGGGGCACCAAGGCGTCCCGCTTACCCCTTTCCCCGCGGCGATCTCTCGAATGATCGATAGTTTCCAGATGCTCAGCCCAGCAAGTCGCTAACTGCCACCCAAGGAGTCTGAATGCGCCTCACCGTCTCTGGCGTTTCGAAGCGTGTCCGCCGGAAAGCTCGCCACGCAAACAAGCGGTTCGTGCAGCCCAGAATTCCAACCAGCGACGACCACAAGCACGCCAAGGGCGCACTCGTATTTCTGAATTCCTCCCCCATAGTGCTTCCCCGGAAAGCAAAGAACGCGGGGTATGAGCGGATCCTCATAGGGCGCATCACGACAGTTTGCGGTGCACTCGGAGATAGTTCCGCGGTCCCGATGGATGTAGACCTCGCGCTTCAACACCTCGCTGGGGTATACGGAACCACAACCGACTCTGATCGCGGAGCGACGTGGCTAATCTCTATCGCGCTGACTGGCAGGCTCCCAACCAGGACGGAATTTGATCTCCTTGACTCACGCCTGCGGTTTGGTGATCCACTATCGACCATGAGGGCACAAGCCCGAGCGACCGCAGTGCACCAACACGGAGGGTGGGACCGGAGCATCGAACTCGTTGATTCCGCGTTCGTAGATGTGACTCATACCGCATGCAACGACGTCAACACCGGAATCCAGCGGGTAGTGCGAGAGCTCGCGCCGCGCTGGGTCGCAGCAAACCCGGATACCCGTCTCGCGGTATTCGATGTCATGCACGGCGGATGGCGCGGACTCACTCCGGTCGAGCGCGCTCGAACGACCGAATGGGCAACCTACCGGAAGACCCTGGGGGCAAACAGCGCGGCTACCCGCGGGCAGAAGCGCCAGGACTCCGCGGCTTCGCCCGTACTGATCCCGTGGCACACGACGATCTTGACTGCCGAAATTGTGGGGCGTGGACGCCACTCGGACGCTATGGCGACCGCGGTGGACTGCGCACCCAACCAACTCGGCATGGTGGTGCACGACCTCATTCCCTACTTCTTACCTGAATTCGTCAGTAATACGACGAGGCTCTCCTTCGGAGACAGCTTCACGGTGATCAAATCGGCGAACCGTGTCTCGTGTGTTTCGCAGACTGTCGCGTCCGGTCTTGGGAAGATCTGCGAGCACGTGAGTCACGAACAGGGCCACGTTCCTGCCGTCAAGGCCCAACCGCTACCGTCAAACGCCCGATCTGTGCGGGAACCCATCACTGCAGCACTGCGGAAATCGGTCTTGGGCTCATCGCCGGACCTCCCACTGGTGCTATCGGTCTCCAGCTTGGAGCCACGAAAGAACCACCGCAACTCCCTCATCGCCGCTGAGCTGCTCTGGCAGCAAGGCCATGACTTTCAACTGTTATACATCTCGGGAAACAAATGGAAGCACTCTTCGTTCACTGGACTACTCAAACTCCTGCAAGCAAAAGGGCGGCCAGTCCGCGTCGTCGAGCGCGCGTCCGACGAGTTTCTCAACGCGGCTTACCAGCTCGCGCGGTTCACTGTCTTCGTCTCTTTGTCTGAAGGCTATGGGCTTCCGGTCGTGGAATCGTTAGCTTTTGATACTCCCGTCGTCGTCTCGGGCATTGGGTCGATGAAGGAGATCAGCGAGGGTGGAGGGACCAGGACGGTTGATCCACGTGACGTATCCGATATATCAGCGGCAATGCTCGACCTGTTGGTCCACGACGAAGCCGTCGAGACACTTCGCAAGGAATCAGCTGCAAAGCCGCTCAATGATTGGGATTCGCACGCCGCCGAAGTTTTGGCCTGGTTGCTGCCGCGCGACTAGTCTGGTGCGGGCGGCAGTGTGGGATTGGCTACCGGATTCAGTTGGTACATGACCCAGCGCCCGTCGGTGCTCTTGGCGATCGGCTCGCCAAGCTCCGCCTTGTAAGCAGCCTGGGTCGCGTCCACGGTCTTAGGATCGAATCCCCATAGATCGAGCTGAACCGCACAGAATCCCACCTGCTCCGCTGCCGCTGCCTGAGCGGCGACGCCCTTGTTTGCCAAGTTGTCAGCCACCCAATGACCGGCATCAGACGTTTTCAGTGCTCCATAGCTCCAACGCAGGTCTGACGAATACAAGTACGGCATCAGCGCCGAATAGTCGCGACTGCGGAACACCGGTGGTACTTCAGGGAACACTGTGATGGGTAATTCAAGGACTGGACAATTTGGTGCGAGTACTTGTTCCGCGGAACCAATATATGCCGTGAGGCTGTCACCCGTTTTTGCCCCATATTTGTGATTCAACTGTCGCTGAGACCAGAACGGATCAAGGATTGTCGGTAGTGCAATCAAGATCCCCAACGCTGCGAGTAGCGGCAACCATTTGCGACTCCGCCACCAACGCGTGACCACAATCCCCAGCACCACCAGCGCAATCGCCAGGATCGCTATCGAAATCCGACCCCATGCCCGAATCTGGGGTGAGATGGCAAAGGAGATCATCGTGCCCAAACCTGTCTTGACGAACAACAGCAGAGCTACGGCCAACGCCAATGTCCAAATGCGTGAGTCACCGACAACACCGTCAAAGCGGCGGTAGCGCCGCGAGCCTGCCAACGTCAACCCAAGCACAGTGAGCGCTACGACTACACCGACGAACGTCAACAGGCTGTTGAGCGCGAGCCCCTCAGCGTTTACCTCCGGAGTGATTTCACTCAACCTGGCCACCTGTGGCGGCAGGATGCCGGACCCAATGCTTGGCGCGATCGACAGCAAAGACATGAATTGACCGCCGTACAGCTCGCCATCGAAAGGTGAACGGATCACTGGACGAGTGACGTCGTAGACCTCTCCGAGTTTGACTGCGACGAGGGCTACAACCAACGTGAGAGGCACGACCATGAGGAAGAGGAACGACCGGATCGACGGAATCACTCGTCGGCCCGCGATGACTTGGAATAGCAGCGCCAGTCCGCCGATCATCACAGTAAAGGCTGCGTAGTAGACGCCGTTTAGCCCAACGTAAACCGCACCAAACAGCATCAGTACGTAGAGCAGCACCTTCCGCTTCGAGTTGATCGGGCCGTCCAGGGTTCCCCGGAGAACAAACCCAACCAGTAGGAGGCCAACGAGCATTGACGAGTAGTTCGCAAGGAGAATGTGCCCAATTCGGACGAAGTGCCACGGAACGAAGGCAATCCCAAAAGCCAGAAACGCCGCGAGCAGTATGGGAATCCGTACCGACCGAAAGAGTGCGAAGCCCGCAATCGCTACGAGTGGGAAGGTCAGAACCACGTAGAGGTTCACCGAAGTCAGCGCGTTACCGGTGATCACTGTGAGGATCTTGATAATTCCAAACTGTACGTACTCAGTTTGCGGGAAGCCGCTGAAGTCTTGAACAAATGGATAGCCCAACTGCGGGTTCGGACTAAACCAGCCATTCTCGATCATGCCCTTAGCGTCTGCGTATACGGGCAGAAGATCACCAGCTGCCCAGAGCTGATCCAGATTTCCCGGACGGGCTCCCAACGCGTATGCAGCCGCGAAAGAAGAGAACAACGCCAGAAGAATCACGGCAAGCAAGTCAACCCGGCGGCGAACTACCAACTGCCACAGATATTGGTGCCAACGTTCCGTTTGACGATCGCGGACGTCGTCGCCCACTTCAGTGTTGCTCGACGTTGTCAACTGTCCGCATCCTTCGGGTGAAGTCAGGTTTAGCTAGCATTAGAACACTTCGGCACGCAGACTCCTACGGCTGTCGCCGTGTTCGTCGGAAGGAGTTGAGGATCTCCATGGGATGGTGGGTCTGGCTTGTTCTTGCGCCTAGAAGAACGCTGACAGCATGCCCATTTCACGTTCCGAGGAGGACGAATTGCCCGGCATGAAACCTGAGATCCGCGGTATCAACGTTGAAACGACTGCCATCGCCGGGTGTGTGGAAGTGCATCAACCGATCCATCACGACACGCGCGGATGGTTCACCAAGTCGCTGAGCGACAGCGTTCGCGAGTCGACCCAGATCGACTTCACCGCCACCGAGATTTACTGGAGCCTCTCGAAGCGGGGAGTAGTGCGCGGTATGCACTTTCAGGTGCCGCCCGTGAGCGTTTCGAAGCTCGTTTGGGTCGCATCGGGATCGATCCGCGACGTTGTGCTAGACCTCAGGACAGACTCGGCGACATACTCGAAGTGGGTCGACTTTGAACTCGATCCCGAGAGTGGATCAGTGCTGGTTCCGCACGGTTGCGCCCACGGGTTTGAGGTGACGTCCGAAGAGGCAATTGTCTTCTATGCGCAAGATGGCCCGTTCAGCCCAGAATGCGATGCGGGAGTGCGTTGGGACAGCTTCGGGTATCAATGGTTAAGCCCCGAACCGGTCATGTCTGATCGTGACCGTGGGCTGCCTGCACTCGGTGATTTCGTATCCCCCTTCGTGCAGGGACAACAGTGAGTCGTCCTCGCGTTTTGGTCACCGGAGCAACTGGCTTCATTGGCCGCCACCTCGTCGCAGATCTCGCACCAACGCATGACGTCACTGCCCTCGTAAGGGTGGAATCCGAGCAGAAGCTCGACGTTGATGACAAAGCAATCTCGGTTCGCAGCTATAGGAACGAATCCGACATCGGCAACATCTTCGAACAGGTCGCTCCCGAATTAACGATTCACTTGGCAACTCACTTCCCTCTCCGAGGGCATTCGAGCGACTTTCGTCCGCTCATTGATGCGAACATCACGTTCGGCGCCGAAGTCGCAAGCGCAGCGGCCAAGGCCGGGTCGCGCTTCATTCTCACGTCGTCCTATTGGCAGCATTTCGAGAGCGCGCCGTACGCGCCCGTCTCGCTGTACGCGGCAAGCAAAGAGGCCTTTCGGACGCTGCTTCAGTACTACATTGATATCGAGGGGCTTGAGGTTGTCGATCTCTGCCTATTTGACACCTACGGTCGCAGCGATGACCGGGGCAAGTTATTGCAACTGCTACTCCAAGCAGCTATTCGCGGCGACACCCTCAAAATGAGTCAGGGGACGCAGCTCATCAACCTGCTCGATGTCCGCGATGTATGCGCTGGGATCCGTGCCGCACTGCTCGCGCCGATAGGCAACTACGAACTACGAAGCGCAGATTGGTTGACAGTTCGACAACTCGTCGCCATCGTCGGCGATGTCGTTGGTAGGAACATCGCGGTGGAATGGGGAGCGCTCGACGAACGACCACGCGAAATGCGTTTCCCTTGGGTAGTCGCCCCCCTAGTCCCGCAGTGGACGCCCACAATCGACCTTCGGCGCGGAATCAGCGAAATGCTCGCCGCGATCCCCCAGGAGCCTGCAAATGTCGACAGCTGAACTTTCGATCGTCATCCCCTCCTACAACGGGATGCCTCACCTGCCAGCAGCAGTCGAATCAGCAATGAACCAGCAAGGCTGCAAGGTCAGTGTGACGGTCATCGACAATGCCTCGACGGACGACACTGCCGCGTACCTAAGGTCAGTTGAGGGCAGTGGAGTCCGAACGATCCGTCAACCAACGCTGGTGAACGTCTACGACAACTGGACTCGTGCCATCGACGCTTCGGATGCGCCGTTTGTCAAGCTGCTGTGTGCCGATGATGTACTCATGCCAAGCACCTGCGCAATCGCCGTCGCGCAGCTCCGCTCACACCCAGAGGCTGTCCTCGCCGCAAGTAAGCGACGGATCATCGACGATCGAGGACGCAAGATCATCAGTGCGCGCGGACTCGAGGGACTCAGCGAAGAATCGAGTCGCACTGAAGTTGCCCAAGCGGTCGCCAGCGCCGGAACAAATGTGATCGGCGAACCGTCAGCCGTCGTGTTTCGACGCGATGCGCTAATTGCTGAGCTGCCGTGGAGTGATCGATGGCCCTACGTAGTAGATGCCGAAATGTACCTGCGGGTGCTGCAACATGGGACGTTGGTATGCGTCCCTGAAGTCGGCGCCGAATTTCGTCTCACGACCACCGGATGGTCAAACCAGCTTATGGCGAGCCAGTCCGCACAGGTTGCTGATTGGCTTAGTGAAATCGCCAAAGACCCCAGCCTCGAAATCACCGACAAGATGTTGCAAACGGGACGAAAACGAGCAAAGTCAAACGCCGCTAAGCGTCGGCTCCTATACGCACTTCTGCGAATGCGCGAGCGCGTCAGTTGATGACGGTCGCCCCTTACTTGCTCCCGGCACCTGACACGAACTCACGAATCGAATCCGCGATGTAGTCGATCATTGTTTCGGTGAGACCTGGGTACGTGCCCACCCAGAAGGTGTTGTGCATCACGACATCGGTATTGGTCAAGGGGCCTACTTGTCGCACCTCGACGTTTCGGTATGCGGGCTGCCGGAGGAGGTTGCCGCCGAACAGGAGTCGCGTGCCGATCTGCTTGGATCCCAAGAACTTCACGAGATCGTCTCGAGACAGCTTGGAATCAGGTTCAATCGTGATCGGGAATCCAAACCAGGCTGGATCGCTGTGTTCGGTCGCACGCGGAAGGATCAGTTGATCTAACCCTTCGAGGCGCTTGTGTAGCGCAGCGAAGTTTCGCTTTCGATCCGCAATGAAACCTTCCACCTTGTTCAACTGCGACGACCCAAGCGCCGCCTGCATGTCGGTCGCTTTCAAGTTGTAGCCCACATGGCTGTACGTGTACTTGTGGTCGTACCCCATGGGTAGATCCCCGAGTTGCCATTCGTACCGCTTCTCGCAGGTGTTGTCTTCGCCGGGTGCGCAATAACAATCGCGGCCCCAGTCTCGGAAGGATTCTGCCTGCCGTCTTACCAGCGGCGATCGACAAAGGACCGCGCCACCCTCGCCAGTGGTGATGTGATGGGCTGGATAGAAGCTAAACGTCGAAACATCTCCGAAGGAACCGACGCGCTGACCCCGGTATTCCGAGCCCAAGGCGTCACACGAGTCCTCCACCAACCACATCTTGTGTTCTTTGCACAAGCGCTGAACAGTGTCGAGATCAAACGGGTTGCCCAACGTGTGAGCCATCATGATTGCGCGAGTCTTCGGGCCGATGGCCTCCTCGAGACGCTCACCGATGGCGTCATAGGTACCGAGCTCGACATCGACAACCACAGGCTTCAGACCATTTTGCAGGATTGGGTTGAATGTCGTCGGGAAGCCCATCGCAACTGTCAAGACTTCATCGCCGGGTTGGAGAGCTCGCGCTCCCAGCTTCGGGCTGGTGAGGGCAGAAAGAGCCACCAGGTTCGCGCTTGAGCCGCTATTCACCATCAGTGCGGGACGCTTCATGCCGACAAAACGAGCAAACTTTCGCTCAAAGTCCTCGGTGTGCACACCCGCTGTCAGCCAGCCGTCAAGACTGGAATCCACCAAAGCAACGAAGTCGGCTGCATCAAGCACCTTGCCGGATACAGGAACTGTGCTCTCTCCTGGTCGAAACTCTGCGCGCTCCGTGGCCATCTCTCCGAAGGCCTTGACGTCAGCGAGTATTCTCTCGCGCAGGGCTTGTTGCTTCGATAAGCCACGCGTTGTCGGCAAGCTGACTCCTCAGTTTGAACTGGCTAAGACGCGCCATACTACCCGCCGCACCCTCGCACCGGTTGCGCGCACAACATTGGAGGTGGATCGCCGTGACATCGGTCTTTGTTACCGGACACACTGGCTTTAAAGGTTCATGGTTCACCGCTTGCGCGGCACGCTCAGGGGCCGAACTTCACGGCTACGCACTCGATCCGCTGGCGGGCGGGTTTTTCGAACAGTGCGATGTGGGCAACATGTGCGCGTCGCACACGATCGGCGATATCAGAGATCGCGAATCGCTCGAGAACTCAATGAAGAACGCGCGACCTGACGTGTTAGTTCATATGGCAGCGCAACCACTTGTTCGCGAAAGCTACCTCAACCCGCGTGAAACCTTCGACGTCAATGTGATGGGCACACTCAACGTTCTCGAGGCTGCAGTTGCCAACGGCGTCAGCAAGATCATGGTCATCACTAGCGACAAGGTCTACCGCAACACCGGATCAACGGTCGGGTACAGCGAAGACGCGCCACTCGGGGGCCACGATCCGTATAGCGCGTCCAAAGCGATGGCGGAGATCCTGACCCAAAGCTGGGCTTTGTCCTACCCGGCTGACTCAATCGCAATCGTGACAGCCCGCGCGGGCAACGTCATTGGTGGAGGCGACCGATCGCCGGACCGGTTACTCCCCGATCTCATCAACTCCGTTGTGCAAGGCCAGCCACTTGTCTTGCGGTACCCCAACGCTGTTCGGCCATGGCAGCACGTTCTCGATGTCACCAGCGGGTACCTCGCTGTTCTGAGGGCGATGCAACCCGCCGACGCGTTCACCAGCTGGAATATCGGGCCCGACCCCGAAGAGCGAGTCACAGTTAAGGAAGTCGCTGAAATCGCAATCGACCAGTGGGGCTCAGGTGTGATCGACGTGTCGAACGAGGATCGCCCCCACGAGGCGGCGATGCTCGTAATCGATCCCAGCAAGGCTAACCACGAACTCGGTTGGACATCCGCGCTGACGGTCGACGCGGCTGTGCGTTGGACCGTGGACTGGGAAGTCGCAGTAGCCAACGGAAAAGATGTATGGGCGACGTCCCTCGACCAAATCGAGGCCTACGAAGCTGCGCTTACCGAGCGAGGCGTGGCAAACGGACTAGCTGCCTTTGATCGATAGCCAAGGTGCGCCGTTAACCGCGACTTCTTCAAGCACCTCGCGGTCTCGCACAGTATCCATGCACTGCCAGAATCCTGGGTGCCGATATGCGGAGAGTTGTCCGTCCTTTGCAAGCCCCTCAAGTGGCTCCCGTTCCCAGAGCGTCTCGTCGCCAGGAATCCGATCCAGGACGGTCGGTTCGAGGACGAAGAAGCCGCCGCTGACCAACTGGTGATCGCCGTCGGGCTTCTCCAGGAAGTCGTCAACGGCGTTGCCGTTCAGAGACAGTGCACCAAATCGGCCGGACGGTGCCACCGCTGTAACGGTCGCCTCACGGCCTTCATTTCGGTGATGTTCCAGGAGGTCATCCACGTTCACATCGGCAACTGCATCGCCGTACGTCATCATGAAAGTCTCGTCCCCGATGTGCTCTCGCACCCGCCGGAGTCTGCCGCCGGTTTGTGTATCGAGGCCCGTGTCGACCATCGTGACGCGCCACGGTTCGGCTGGCACGTGGTGGTACTCGATCGAGTTCTTTCCCAAGTCCACTGTCAGGTCAGCGGTATTGGAGTAGTAGCGGAGGAAGTAGTCGCGGATCATCTCGCCCTTGTATCCGCAACAGATGACAAAGTCGTTGATTCCGAACTGAGAGTAGATCGCCATGATGTGCCACAGCATTGGCTTTCGATCGATATCGACCAATGGCTTTGGGCGGAGCAGCGTTTCTTCTGCCAGTCTCGTTCCACGACCACCCGCCAGAATTACAGCCTTCATGGTGTCCCTTCACCTCGATTGGTTCGGAGCATACGTCATTGAACGCTGCGCAAATGGCGACACGGGGAGCCGCTGAAACCGTGCTGCCAAGGCGCCAGCGGGCCGATAGAACACCAAGATGGAAATCTGCGCTGCGTGGTAGCGTCACAAGGTGACTGTTGGTTCGATGTTCAGCATCGTCATTCCCACACGAAATCGACCGAACACGCTGCCATCGACCTTGCGAACCTGCCTAGATCAGGACTTCGAAGACTTCGAAATCGTCGTTTTCGACAATGCGTCCGATCCCGAGACCCGCCGTGTGGTCCAGCAGTTCAGTGACCCTCGAATCAGATTCGTCCACCATCCGAGCGCCCTACCAATGACCGCGAGTTGGAATCAGGCGCTCAGCCACGCTAGGGGCAACTGGATCGTGTTCATCGGTGACGATGACGGCCTGTGTCCAGGTGCGCTGCGGGTACTCGCCGAGCACATCAGCGAGTACCCCGAAATCCGTACGATTCGCTGGCTCTGGGGTGCCTATACGTGGCCCAACATCGAGCCGGCGAGCGAATCGAATCGAATCCGGGTTCCACTATTCCAAGATTCCCAAGTGGTGGATTCGCGCGAACGTCTACTAGAGATGTTGACGGCCCCGGGCGGACCGCTGGTCCCGCACACCTACCACGCTCTAATGCACCGGAGCGTCATCGACCGCGTCTTGGAAAAGGGGGCATTCTTCGACGGCCCTTACCCGGATGTCGCGAGCGGCACGTTTTCAGCAATGGTCACGGATAGATTCCTCGAGATTGGACAGCCACTTAGCTTCCTCGGGTACTCCCCGACGAGTACGACGATGGCGCAACGCAGCGCTGATACCAACAGCGCAACGGCCTCCGAGTTTGACCAACTGAATCTGGCTACCCGCCTGCACGCTCATCCCGACCTCCCCGATGCGATTGATCTTGCACCCATCACCTACTGGGATGCTGTCTTCCGTGCGCGGGACCGGTTCGCTCCCTTAGACCCCGAATTTGTCCTTGACCCGTTCACGATCTGTCAAACGGCACTCGACGCCGCGATCGTGAGTGGAGACCGCCGGGACCGTCAGGTACGTGCCGTCTGCGAATGGTGGGAAGCGAACAAGGGAGCGTCAACCGCGGAGCTTCGCCTACCTGATGAGACAGCAGGCTTTGAGCATGAGCGATTGGTCGATACGCCAGGGATCTATTCGGACAGCGTCGTCATCGACGGGAATGCACTCGGGGTCACTGACGCGTTCGGTGCCGCCGAAGCAATAGGGCGTGCGCTGAGCTTGAAACCAACCTTCGAACAAATAGCGGCCCAACACGACAAGGTGATCGTCGATCGAGAGGTGCAGTACCGCGACCTCGTTGGTCAAATTGAGGTTTTGACTTCGGCCGTAGAACAACTCCAGGCCAAGGCCGGGAGGCTTCAGGCAAAGGTTGAGAAACTTCAAGCGCGCGTCGCCAAGCTGAAGTCACAAGCCAGCACACCTGGCACCGTTTCTAGGGTGCGACGCAAGCTTCCGTTCGGTAAGTGAAGTACCTCGCGGCGCATGGCGAGATCTAGGCGGAAAAGTCGAATGCTGAACATCCGCAAATAGGTCCAACGGTTGGAGTACTTGCCTCAGTTACTCAGATCAGCGCGCACCATCATGTCCACGAGTTCCGCGAAGTTGATCTCAGGCGTCCAGCCGAGCTTGTTCCGCGCTTTTGTTGCGTCACCAACGAAGTCCGCAGGATCGCTGGGTCGGAAGAGAGCCGAGTCCACCTGAACGTACGCCTGCCAGTCAGTGATTCCCGCAGCGGAAAACGCGGTGGCGACAAAGTCTTCAATCGAGTGAGAGACACCGGTCGCAATAACAAAATCGTCAGGTTCATCATGCCGAATTGCAGCAACCATCGCCTTGACGTAGTCGCCAGCAAAGCCCCAGTCACGCCGCGCAGACATGTTCCCGAGCTCGAGCGGCGTCGTGGAACCCATCGCAATTCTTGCGGCGGCTTTCGTGATCTTGCGTGTGACAAAAGTTTCTGGACGACGTGGTGACTCATGGTTGTAGAGAATCACGGTCGCGGCAAACTGCCCCTGGCTGCGCGCGACAGCCGCCATACGGTGTGCAAATGCCTTCACCGCGCCGTATGGCGAAACTGGATCAATCGGCGTGCGCTCATCCTGAGGACTCTCTGACGGATTACCGAACATCTCCGCCGTGGAACACATCAGCACGCGCGGCTCTGTTCCCGTGGACTGCCCGTACCGCCGGGCGGCATCCAGAATTCGGACGGAACCCGTGCCGTTGAGGTCTGATGTCAGAACAGGATCGTTCCATGAAGCTGCCACCGACGATGCCGCCGCAAGGTGGTAGATCTCGTCTGGTCGACTCGCCTCGACAGCTGCGCGAACGGACAAGCTGCTACTCAAGTCGCCATCGTGAATGACAGCGTCGGGAACGAGTTCCAGTAGTGCGCTTAACTGCTGATCGCCGGGGAGAACCAGCCCGTGGACCTCCGTGCCTTCTGCCGCTAGCAACTCACTGAGGTAGGTGCCATCTTGTCCGGTGATCCCAGTGATGAGCGCCCGGCGGGCAGTCACGAAGAGTGCCGTCTCGTCTGGTCGGCAAGATCGGACTCGACCATCATCTGAACAAGCTCAGGAAAAGCGACTCGCGGCTTCCAGCCGAGTTTCTCGTATGCCTTCGTTGGTTCCCCGATCAGTAGGTCGACCTCGGCGGGGCGCATGAATTGTGGATCCTGACGGACATATGGCAGCCAATCGTCGATGCCGACAACGGCGAAGGCAGCATCTAACAGATCCTTGATCGAGTGCGTCTCACCGGTAGCAATTACGTAGTCGTCTGCCTCTGTCTGCTGCAGCATGAGCCACATCGCCTCCACATAGTCCCCGGCGAATCCCCAGTCACGCTTGGCATCAAGGTTGCCCATGACGATCTCGTCCTGCAGTCCGAGCTTGATCCGAGCGACCGCACGCGACACTTTGCGTGTGACGAACTCAGGGCCACGCCTGGGGGATTCGTGGTTGAACAGGATCCCCGAGGACGCGTGCATCCCGTATGACTCGCGGTAGTTGATCGTCGTGTAGTGGCCGAATACCTTCGCGACACCGTACGGAGAACGTGGCCACAACAGTGTTTCCTCGTTCTGGGGAACCTGCTGCACCTTCCCGAACATTTCGGACGACGAGGCTTGATAGAAGCGCGGCGACTGTCCGTGAATCTGCTCATGCAACCGCAGCGCTTCGAGGATATTCAGGACCCCGCGACCCGTCACCTCTGAGGTGAGCAACGCCTGGTCCCAGGAGTACGCAACGTACGAGATGGCGCCAAGGTTGTAGACCTCATCCGGGCGAGAAACTTCGAGCGCACGAATCAGACTCGGGATATCAGTTAAGTCTCCGGCAATGAGCTTCACGCCAGGAACCGTGCGCTCGACCATTTCGGTCTTCGGATTGTTCTGTCCTCGAACCAGCCCGTACACGTCGTAGTCCTTGTTCAGCAGGAACTCGGCGAGGTAGAGGCCATCCTGGCCCGTGATACCGGTTACAAGGGCACTTGGCATGTCGCGTCCAATCACGTTCTATAGAGCGGATCTCCTAGGGCCATCGACCCTGGGTCAGCCTACTGGCCGTGTCCACATCTGACTCGGTGCTGCGATTGGGTACGGAAGAGCCCAACGCTGATCATCCACTCGAGGATACCGTGCATGGGACTCGGGAATCCTGCACAGGACGCTGCGGTCCGTTCGTGCTCGCTTGGTCGGCAAGGGTCGGAGATTTAGCGCGGAGGGAGTAGCCCCACTCGAGCGCGCGGCCGACAGCTCTCGCACAGACCTTCATGACGTGTGTCTTCTGCTCAGGCACGTGTCCGAGGATTTGATTCTCAGCCACGCCGCCACTGACGCAGCGCTACGCCGAGTTCTTCTCGTACTGGCTTGCGACAGGTCCCGACTGACCGACGTACTTTGAGTTCAGTTCAGGGTGCCCATAAGGTCGCTCGGCGGGGGCATCCAACGTATGGAATGACAGCTGGCCGATCTTCATCCCGGGGGTGAGCTTGATCGGCAACGTCGCAACATTTGACAGCTCAAGTGTGATCTGTCCGCGAGCCCATCCCGGATCGACGAAACCAGCCGTCGCGTGGATGAGGAGACCGAGTCGCCCCAGCGACGATTTGCCTTCGACACGGGCGACGATGTCGTCCGGCAGGCCGATTGCCTCAAGCGTGGTCCCAAGAACAAATTCGCCAGGATGAAGGATGAAGGCTTCGCCATCGCTCACCTTGACGGTCTCCATCAAGTCTGACGGCTTGTCGAAAGGATCGATGACTTCACAGGTGTGGTTGCGAAACACCAAAAACGCGTCACCCAACCGCACGTCCACGCTGGCAGGCTGGATTTGTTGTTGTTCGAGGGGATCAATAATCAGCCGGCCGTTTTCGATCTCGCGGCGAATCGTGCCGTCGGACAAAATCATTCCCCGAGGTTACCTGTGGCGTTGAGCGAACCGTGCCGAAACGCCTGAAACTGGGGCCAAGTTGCCCTCTGTCCCATTTCGATAGCGAGTGATGACGGACACGGAAAGGTTTCGTGCCTCAACATCACGGGTATCGTTGAATGCGAGCACGCCTTCTGGCCGCGCTACCCAATCGACGACGACTGCTCCTCGTTCTGGGTGAAGCGCCACGGCCGCAACTACTGATGGGGACCACACATGCGACTACTCGTTACCGGTGGCGCCGGATTCATCGGCTCCCACTTCGTCCGCGAAACCGTCAACGACACCATGCCCGGACTCACCGGCGCATCCGTCATCGTTCTCGACGCCCTCACCTACGCGGGTGACCGCCGCAACCTCGACCCCGTCGCCGATAGCGAGCGCTTGGAGTTCGTCGAAGGCAACATCCTCGACGCCGCGCTCCTCGACGAGTTGATGCCGAAGGTCGATGCGGTCGTCCACTTCGCGGCCGAATCCCACGTGGACCGCTCAATCGAGGGTTCGACCGAGTTCGTCATGACGAACGTCGTCGGCACCCAGACGCTCCTTGACGCAGCGCGCCGCAACAACGTTGGCCGGTTCCTGCACGTCTCCACCGACGAGGTCTACGGTTCAATCGATGAAGGCTCCTGGCCCGAGACTCACCCGCTCCTGCCGAACTCGCCCTACGCTGCATCGAAGGCGTCCAGCGACCTGTTCGCCCGCGCCTTCTTCCGCACCCACAAGCTCGACGTTGTCATCACGCGCTGTTCCAACAACTACGGGCCGTACCAGTTCCCCGAGAAGGTCATCCCACTGTTTGTGACGAACCTGATCGACGGCCTACAGGTGCCGCTCTACGGCGACGGCCTGAACATTCGCGACTGGCTCCACGTGAATGACCACTGCCGCGGGATCTCACTTGCGCTGACTGCTGGCCGCGCAGGCGAGATCTACAACATCGGCGGCGGTACCGAGCTGACCAACAAGGAACTGACAGGGCTACTCCTTGAGGCATGTGGTGCCGACTGGAGCTCAGTGCGCGAAGTGGAAGACCGCAAGGGCCA